>Ga0302347_1001642_pt1 | contig 26168 bp, 15 predicted proteins | sample PhyWR1_FD_202178 | JGI IMG/M metagenome (GOLD analysis project Ga0302347, IMG submission 202178) | Leaf surface microbial communities from wheat plants in UC Gill Tract Community Farm, Albany, California, United States - DLSL W.R1 (v2)... | ecosystem: Host-associated > Plants > Phyllosphere >...
TCTGCAACCAGATCCCAGGCTGCGTCGGGGAGTTCATACCGCTTTGCCATCTTGGCCTCCTGGCTTTAATGGCGGTGTATTTTACAGAAAATCGTATTTCTTGGGTTTACGTACAGAGCCTAGCACCAATGCTTGAAGTTGCTCAGTATCCAGTTCCATCTCAGAACCGTGGCAAATGCAAGGCTAGTGGAGTTCCGCCCTGGTTAACCGGCGCGCCGGCAGCCATATGCCGCAGCCGTCATGCACCAGCACTTTCATGCGATTGGCGCGGCAGTTGGCGAACAGATAGCCGGTATAATGCGCAAGGGCATGCTTCGCCTTGATATAACTGCCTAGTGGACATATCAATATAGCCCGCCATGTGCGCGCCTCTTTTGCTTAGCGGAAGGTTATGATCGCGACCGGAAGATCTGGATACGTCGACCAGCGCGCTGGTGACTTGGCGGTGCCGGAGTTGGCTGTGCATCCAATCATCAGGTGCCACGTAATGCGTGGCTGATGCGCGCCATGATTGATTGCAATCATGCTGAAATAGTCTTATGTTCAGGTAAAGCCAACACAGCTCAGGAAGGATCCGATGTCTAGCATTTCAAAAATCGCGTTACAGGTGGCGCTTATATTTATGCTGGTGAGTATATGGGCCGTGTGTTCGGGCTGGAAGCACAAGGTGATGTTCTCCCTGTAGAGTATTTATCCTGGCGTAGCACTAAAGTTGTGCCATCGCTAAAAAGTACCCCGGCCTTGTTCGGGGTTTTCTTTGGAAGTGGAAAATGATGGGGATCACTATGCAGCAGCCTCTTTCGAGCGTCGGAGCGGAGGCTGTTTTTGTCCGTAGAAAAATATGCGTACATCGCAAAAGGGCGTGAGCCTGATCAAATCGTTCGAAGGACTCTGGCTCAAGTTCTACCAAGAGTTGCTCGGGGTGTAGATCGCATCGTTGCGCCAGTCGTGAATCTCTTCTTCGTCGAACCGTCTTCAGGTCCGAAGATATACAGCGCGCAATTGGGATGAGTCTATTCGGACATTAGGTGGGCGCCTTCCACTAACTCCGCCGTGACCGGCTGCAACCCAAAGGCAGGGTCTTTTTCTGGCCGTTGATGTCGTGTCTTGGTATTGATGATGGAATATTGCGCGCTCGTAACGCGCTCCGCTGTAGAGCACCGACGCCACGCCCTAGCAGCCAGCAGCACGCACCACCGAACCTCCGTTGTGGGGGCACTATACAGACCGACGCAGCTGTCGCGTTTATAACCCACGAGTAAAGGCGTCTTGCAGAAAAACGCCGATCACGCGGGGCATGGATCGCGACGTTTTTTTCAAATGGGCGTGTAAGTCTGGCACTGGCTTTCTTCACACGCCTGAAGGGGCGCAAGGCATCAGGTTTCATGCGAATGAGTAGGTACTTTCCTACACCATCACCACTTAAGGAAACTCTGAAAAAGACTTCCTGATTTGGCAAAATCACCGGACACCAATCGCTGAGCCTTTCGATGATGAAGCAAATGACCTTCGCCGATGCCGAGTACGCCGGTAAGCGCAAGCAGACCCGCAAGGAACTGTTCCTGATCGAGATGGATCGGGTCGTGCCTTGGAAGGGTTTGATTGCCCTGATCGAACCTCATTACCCGAAGGGCGAAGGAGGTCGTCCGGCTTATCCGTTGATGGCCATGCTGCGGGTTCATCTAATGCAGAACTGGTTCGGTTACAGCGATCCGGCGATGGAAGAGGCGCTTTACGAGACGACGATCTTGCGCCAGTTTTCCGGTTTGAACCTGGAACGAATCCCGGACGAAACCACCATCCTCAACTTCCGTCGCCTGCTGGAAAAACACGAGTTGGCCACTGGCATTTTCGGCGTGATCAATGGCTATCTGGGCGACCGTGGCTTGTCCCTGCGACAAGGCACCATCGTCGATGCCACGCTGATTCATGCACCCAGTTCGACCAAGAACAAGGACGGCAAGCGCGACCCGGAAATGCACCAAACGAAGAAGGGCAATCAGTATTACTTCGGCGCCAAAGCGCACATTGGTGTCGACGATGACTCGGGGCTGGTGCACAGCGTGGTGGTCACGGGGGCCAACGTCGCGGACGTAACCCAAGTCGGCAAACTGCTGCACGGGGGTGAGAACGTGGTTTGCGCTGATGCGGGTTATACCGGCGTCGAGAAGCGCGAAGAACATGCGGGACGCCAAGTCATCTGGCAGGTTGCGGCCCGCCGCAGCACCTACAAAAAATACGGAAAACGCAGCGCGTTGTACAAAGCGATACGCAAGATCGAGAAAGCCAAGGCCCAGGTTCGCTCCAAGGTTGAGCATCCATTTCGGGTGATCAAGCGCCAGTTTGGTTATACGAAGGTGCGCTTCCGGGGCTTGGTAAAGAACACCGCTCAGATGGTGACGCTGTTCGCCTTGTCGAACCTGTGGATGGCGCGTCGATGTTTGCTCTCCAGCGTAGGAGAGGTGCGTCCGTAATGAGGGAAATGGTGTCTGCGAGGCGCTTGCAGCGGCAAAAAATGGTGAAGCAGGCGGGATATTTGACCGGGTTTTGATCGACTGCCGTTTTTGAAAGCGCCGATTACGACGTAGCTGAAAAATATGGGGCTACTTCAGACCATCCTTAATGTGTAATCATTTGCGTCTTTTTAACGTCGAGCGCTGCCTCATTTTCAGAATCTGGGTGGCTAAGACGCACCGAGTCTCAGCGAGCAAGATGATATTTTTTCGCTGGAGGAGCGTTGGCTGCATGCCGTTCTGAATGAGAAAGTCTGAATTTTATTTAATGTGAAACGTGGAAAGTACGCTTCCCGTGCGTGAGCGCGCGCACTAAGTGTACTTAAGCAACTGAAGGGAATGGGTTGAGCAATGTCTAAAAAAGTTGCAGTGGTAGCGGCATCCTGTCGTTTTCCGGGTGCCGATGAACGCACTTTTTGGCCAGCCTTATTGCACGGCCGCAATCTCATCACTGAAGCCGATACCAGTCGATGGTCGCACGCTGAGTTCCTTCATCCGGACAAGGCAAATCCAGGCACGGCGTATACCTTCGCCGCAGGTACGCTCGGCGATATTTCCGGTTTTGATGCCGGTTTTTTCAACATTTCGCCGCGCGAAGCCGGCAGCATGGACCCGCAGCAACGCATCCTGCTGGAAATGGCCTGGGAACTATTTGAGAACGCCGGTATAAAACCTTCCAGCCTGCGCGGCAGTGACTGCGGGGTTTATCTGGGGGTGGCTAGTGTCGACTACGGCTATCGCTTAGCTGAGGACATGGCCGCCATCGATGCAGGCTCTGCTACTGGTAACACGTCCAGCATTGTCGCCAATCGGTTGTCCTACTTCTATGACTTGCGCGGCCCAAGCATGTCTATCGATACCGCGTGTTCATCCTCGCTGGTAGCGTTCCACCAAGCGTGCCAGGCGATCAGCAATGGTGACATCAGCCAGGCAGTTACGGGCGGAATCAGCTTACATTTGCACCCGTTCGGCTTTCTGGTGTTCTCCAAAGCCTCGATGCTGTCACGAACCGGCCAATGCCATGTCTTCGATGCGTCGGCAGATGGCTACGTGCGGTCCGAGGGGGGCGGGTTGTTTTTGCTCAAGGACTACGACCAGGCCGTGGCGGATGGCAACCCGATTCTGGCGATCGTTGCCGGCAGCGCGGTCAACACCGACGGACGCAAATCCAGCCTGACGCTGCCGAGCGCTGAGGCGCAAATCAATCTGATCCAAAGCGCATACACCAAGGCGGGCATCAGTGCCGACCAGATCGATTATCTGGAAGCGCATGGCACAGGGACCCCGGTGGGTGACCCTATCGAGACATTGGCGATTGGCAAGGCCCTCGCCTTGCAGCGGCGCACACCGTTGCCAATTGGTTCGGTGAAAAGCAACCTGGGTCATTTGGAGGCTGCTTCGGGCGTAGCTGGGTTGGCCAAGGCATTACTGACGCTGGTACACCGTCAGATTCCGGCCACGATCGGCATCAAACAGCTCAACCCAGCTATTGCGTTCGATGAGCTGAACCTGGACGTGGTGACTGAAAATCGTGCCTTGAAGCCTGAAGGTGAATTGGTCGTGGGGGTTAATTCGTTTGGTTTCGGCGGGGCCAACGCCCACGTTATCCTGCGCAGCTACGAACCTGCACAGGTGCTTCCCGGCAACGCTGTGCCGATCAAAGTACCGTTGATGCTCAGTGCCAAAGACTCAACCGGTCTCGTCGCCAATGCCCAGCTGTTCGCCGAGCACCTGGTGTTGCATCCTGCTCACGGGCTATACAGTACCGCTTACCACGCCATGCTGCGCCGGGATCATCACGCGCTGCGCCTAGTCGTAATCTCGGCACAGGCTGATGAAGCAGCCCAGGCATTGGTAGATTTCGCCGCCGACCCGACGTTGAACAAGCTGTCTTCGGTCATCGAGTCCGGCCGTGCACTGGAGTATGCCAGTGTGCCCGTGTGGGTGTTCTCCGGGAACGGCTCGCAATGGCAAGGTATGGGCAAGTCGCTGCTCACTCATGCCACGTTTGCCGCGGCGGTCGCCGAGGTCGATACGTTCTTCGTGCCGCTGGCGGGCTATTCACTGGCGGCAGAGCTGGCAGGCGAATTGGGGGAAGAGCGCTATGCGTTGACCGAGTTCGCCCAGCCAGCATTGTTTGCCCTGCAAGTCGGCATAGTGCGCATGCTTGAAAAACGCGGTCTTCAACCCGCTGGCGTCATGGGCCATAGCGTCGGCGAAGTGGCCGCAGCATGGGCCTGTGGAGCGTTGACATTGGCTGACGCGACCCTGGTTATTTACCAACGCAGTCGCCTGCAAGGCCTCACCCGCGGCCATGGCCAAATGGCCGCTGTGGGCCTGGCTGCCGAGCAAGTCAGCCTATTGATCGATAGCCTCGGCTTGGAGGGGCAACTGGTTGTCGCCGCCGAAAACAGCTTCAAAGGCTCCACCATTGCCGGTCCCGTCGCAGCGCTTGAGCAAATCGAAGCGCTATTGACCGAGCGTCAAGTGTTCGTGCGTCGCCTTGCGCTGGATTACGCCTTCCACTCGCCTGCCATGAATCCGATTCAGCAGCCCCTGATCCAGGCACTGTCGGCCATCACGCCGCAAACCAGCCGGGTTCCTTTTTATTCGACGGTCACAGGTGGCGTGCTGGCAGGCGAAGCCCTCGCGGCCGAGTATTGGTGGCAGAACATCCGGCATCCGGTGCTGTTCCAGAGCGCGAGTCGGGCCGCGGTAGAACAGGGCTTCAACGTGTTTGTCGATATCGGCCCGCACCCGATCCTGCGTAGTTATGTCTTGGATGAGCTCAACAGGCATGAGCGCCCCGGCGTCGTTATTGAAACCCTGTTACGTGATGATCACAGTCAAGTGCTGATCGACCGTACCCTGGCCAAGCTGTTGATCGCGGGTATCGAACCGCAATGGAGCGCGCTCTTCCCTGTGGTCGGTCGCCAAGTACGTCTGCCCAATTATGCGTGGCAGCGCGAGCGTCACTGGCATCCGACTACACCCGAGGCGCTCGGTGCACTTTTCCGCGAGCGAGTACACCCACTGCTCGGCTATGTCGTGCCTAACCAGGCGTTGCTCTGGGAAAATCGTCTGGACACTGCGCTGTTTCCGACGCTGGCAGACCACAAGGTCGGCGACTCGGTCCTGTTTCCAGGCGCAGGCTTCACCGAGCTTGCGCTGGCCGCAGCGCTGCAGTATCAACCCGGTATCTTCGTCGACATTGAAGAGTTGGAGATTCACAGCCCGCTGATCCTCAGTGCCGAGCACAGTAAGAAGGTGCGGGTCCGGATTGATGACAGTGACGGAACCTTGCAGGTGACCTCGCGCAGTACCGGCGAAGCCGACGCGTGGGTCCAGCATGTCGTGGCGCGGTTGCCCGGTGAAGCGCGCGGTGTCATGTTGGATGTTCAGGCACCGATGCTTCCGGCGCGTCGCGTGGACTTCACTCGCGACGGACACCTGCAACTGACGCAAGGCGTTGGCTTGAACTATGGTCCGGCCTATCAGGCGGTCGAGGACGGCTGGATCGAAAATGCCACAGTGCTTGCGCGCTTGAGCGTACCGGCGAGCATTGAGGCGGAAATGGGTGCGCTCAATCTCCATCCCGCCCTGCTCGACAGTGCGTTTCAGTTGATCACCCAGTTGCTCGCCAATGAGCCGGGGCTACGCCGTGGCCTGGCGTTCATTCCAGTCAAACTGGGGCGCATAGCCTTTGCCGTCGATGCCGGTGTTGCCGTTCTGGCCAAGGTCGAATTGGTCAAGGCGTCCGAGCATTCCCTGCTCGCTGATTTCAGTTTGTTCGATTCCGACGGCCGCGCCGTGGTCGTCATCAAGAACGCGCGCTTTCGCGGCGTGCGATTGCAGCGTGATCGTCAGGGAGATGTCAAACGCGTCGATACCGTGGGCATTGCCAAGCCTTTGCACGGCGCTGTTGGCCCAGGTGTCGGGAACCCGATCGCTCTATTCGAGTCGTTGCAGCGCGCAGTGTCCGGTCTTGCCGACGAGCCGCGACTGGCCCGTTATGTTAATGAAGTCGATCCGCTGCTGGACAGCCTTTGCGATGCCTTCTTCTGCGAGGCAGTTGCCAAGCTCGGCGGCGCGATCAGCGTTGCCCAGCGCGACGCATGGTCTGCCCACAGCCCGACGCACGGCCACTTCATTGATCGCCTGTTGATGCACGGGGTGGTGAGTGGCAGCTTGCAGGTCAGTTGTGATGGTGGTTGGCAACTGGCCGGCCCGCTTGCGCAGCCTTCGGCGCAGATCATCTGGCAGGCCTTGCAAAGCAGCTACCCGGAACACTTCCAGATCATCCATTCGGTCGGCCGCATCGGCACGCATTTGGCGGCTTTGCTCAAGGGTGAGATCGCGCTGCAAGACTTGACTCCCCGTGAAACCTCGCGCGCTGCGCTGGCTCGCCTGGTCCTCGGGGCCACGGGTTATCACTCGATGCTCAACGGTGTCGGCGAGTTTATCGCGCTGCGTTTGCAAAGCCTTGCGGCAGGGCAGCGCCTGCGCATTCTGGAACTGGGTTTTAGCGCGAGTCCGCTGGCGGTAACGTTGTATCAGACCTTGGATTTCGACCGGGTCGATTATCACTATTGCGCCGACGACATCGAGGCGGTGGAGTGGCTGCAGGCCGAGTTCCCGGCCCTGAAGGTCTCCATGTTCAACGATGCACGGCAACAGGCTGAGCGCCAGTATCAGCGATTCGACCTGATTTTGGCGCCGACCGACCTGGCACCTCTGGATCGCATAAGCCAGGCCCTGCAGTTCGCATCTGGCTGCGTGAGCGACGACGCACAGGTCTTGCTGCTGGCTCAGCAGCCGTCTACTTGGGCCGATCTGGTATTTGCTGCTCAGCCTGATTGGTGGTTGGTCGCCGAGGGCCAGGCTGCGCTGGCAGCGCATCAGCGGCCAGCTTTCTGGACGCAGGAGCTGCAGCGCCATGGGTTGCAGTGCATGCAGCCGCTGGAGTTTGCGCCGGGCACCGCCTGCGGCAGCTACCTGATCGTCGCCACTGGTAGCGCCCAGCCGTTGCCCGCTGTCTACCATGCGACACAGGAGTGGTTGCTGCTGGCGAGCAACGATGGCACCGATGCGGAGTTGGCTCAAGCACTGACTGATGCCTTGCGTGCCCAGGGCCAAAGTGTGTCGCTGCTGCAACCGCAGGCGCTCGACGCAATGTCGGCGCCGGCACAAATTGTCATGCTGGCCGGTTTGGGCCATTCCGCCGGGCTCGACGCGCAAGCCGAGCGTTGCATGCTCGCGGCGAATCTCAGTCAGGCCTGTGAAGCCCGTGGCATCAATCCCAACCTATGGTTGTTGACACACGGCGCTGCCTCCCATCTGTTGGGCGCCGATGCTGTATCGCTCGATATTGCCGATGCTGCCTTGTGGGGCTTTGGCCGTACCTTGGCCAACGAAAGCACGCACGCACGGGTTCGTTTGCTAGACATCCCGCATGCGCTTGGCGCTGCGCTCCTTGCCCAAGCCCTGCTGGCCGGCGATGAGGAAACTGAAATGGCGCTTGATGTACACGGGCAACGTTTCGTCCCGCGCCTGCGCCTGCGGCCGGGCCATTGGCAGGACGGCAACCGCTGCGAGGCGCTTAGCGCTGCGCGCTTGGGCTTTGATCTGCCGGGGCAGTTGCGCAATTTGCGTTGGGAGTCACGGCCACTGCCCGTTCCCGCAGCTGATGAGCTGGACATTGACGTCAAAGCCACTGGGCTGAACTTTCGCGATGTCATGTACGCGCTGGGCTTGTTGTCAGACGAGGCGATTGAGAACGGCTTCTCCGGCCCGACCCTGGGTTTTGAATTCGCCGGCACCGTACGCGGCAAAGGCGCCGACGTAGAAGGCGACTTTGCTGTGGGTGACCGCGTGGTGGGTTTTGGCCCCTGCAGCTTTTCGACGTCGCTGGTGACGAATGCGAATGCGGTGGCGCGCATTCCGCAAGGCATGTCTTTTGAAGCGGCAGCGACCATCCCTAGCACGTTCTTTACCGTGTACTACGCTCTGCACCATTTGGCGCGCCTGGAACCTGGAGAAAAAATCCTGATACACGGCGCTGCCGGCGGCGTTGGGATTGCGGCGATCCAGGTTGCCCGGTGGTGCGGTGCCGAGATCTATGCCACGGCCGGGTCAGATGAGAAGCGCGACTTCCTGCGGCTGATGGGCGTGGAGCATATCTTTGATTCGCGTTCGCTGTCCTACGCCGACCAAATCATGGCAGTAACCGATGGGCGCGGTGTGGATGTGGTGCTCAATTCGCTTGCCGGGGAAGCGATCAATCGCAACTTCCAGGTGCTCAAGCCCTTCGGCCGTTTCCTTGAGCTGGGCAAGCGTGATTTCTACCAGAACACCAAGATTGGCCTGCGGCCGTTCCGCAACAACATCAGCTATTTCGGCATTGATGCCGATCAACTGATGAGCGAGCGTCCGCAACTGACCCGTCGCCTCTTTGCAGACATGATGGCATTGTTCGCTCAAGGTGTGCTCAGCCCGTTGCCGTACCATGAGTTCGATGCCAATGACGTCGAGCAAGCGTTCCGTTACATGCAGCAGGCCCGTCAGATCGGCAAAGTAGTGGTGACGTATCGCAACCCACTTCACTCCGTGGTGCAGCCACGTGTGGAGGTCACATCAGGTCTGCAGTTGAACCCCGATGCCAGCTACCTGGTAACCGGTGGCCTGGGTGGTTTCGGCCTGCGCACCGCACAGTGGCTGGTGGAGAAGGGCGCACGTCACCTGGTGTTGCTAAGCCGTCGCGGTGCTTCCAGCGAAGAGGCGCAACCGATGCTGGCCGCCTGGCGTGAAACCGGAATCGACGTGCAGGCGCTCGCCTGCGATCTGACCGAGGCCGCGCAATTGGCTGAAGTCTTCAGTGAGCTGGCCAGGGGGCCGTACCCGCTGCGTGGCGTTGTACACGCCGCAACGGTCATCGACGACGGCTTGATCCGTAACCTGGACCAGTCTCAGGTGCAGCGCGTGCTCGCGCCAAAGGCAATGGGCGCACAGCACCTCGATTCGCTGACCCGCGACCTTCCGTTGGATTTCTTCGTCATGTATTCCTCGGCAACCACCCTGTTCGGTAACCCAGGCCAGGCTAGCTACGTGGCGGCTAATCACTGGCTCGAAGCCTTGGCACGCCGTCGGCTGGCACTGGGGCTCCCGGCCACTGTGGTGCTGTGGGGCCCGATTGACGACGCAGGGTTTCTGGCGCGCAACGAAGACATCAAGCAAGCGTTGCAGAGCCGCATGGGCGGGTCCGCGTTGAAAACCCATGAAGCGCTGCAAAACCTTGAGCAGATGCTCATCTATAAACGTTCCGGGCTTGGCATTCTGGAGCTGGACTGGAAAGCCCTTTCGCGTTTCCTCCCCAGCGCCCAAGCGCCCAAGTTCAGCGAGCTCGCTTCTCTGGACGGGGTGGAGGCGGACGCTGAAAGTGCAGACGATATCCGGCAACTGCTGCAATTGGATGACGAGGCCTTGCGTGAAGCCTTCGGCGAACTGCTCAAGCAAGAGATCAGCGAGATTCTGCGCCTGCCCGTCAGTCGCTTGGACAGTCAGCGCCCTTTGCAGGAACTGGGGCTGGACTCCTTGATGAGTGTGGAGTTGGTGGTCGCCGTCGAAGAACGTTTTGGTGTGCGCCTGGCAGTGATGGAACTCAGCGAGTCATCGAGTATCGACAAGCTTACCGTGCGCCTCATCGAGTTGGTGCGCGGTAATTCGCACACTCAACAAGCCGATCAGCACGCCATGGCGCGCGACACACTGGCTAGACACGGCGTTGAGTTAAGCGCCGAACAGGCTGCCCAATTATCCGAAGCAGGCAATGACCGATCAATTGATTAAGGACCACGGCATGAGCAGCGAACCGCCTTCCACACTGGCCGCTTCTATGAAAGACAAGTTGATCCAGCAGGCCCTTGAACGACGCCTGCGTGGCGCCGGGGAGGGAGTGGCCGGGCCGTCACTGCAGAGTGTGCAGGCGGCTGCGGCGGCGGTGCCGGAACAGTTTTACCGGTTTGATCAACACCCGGCTTATCTGCAACTGCGCGTGATGCTGCAAAGCGCCACGCACATGGGGCTAGTCAATCCGTTCTTCAAACTGCACGAAAGCCTCGCCGGTGCGCAGACCGATATCGGAGGCCAGCGTTACGTCAATTTCGCCAGCTACAACTATCTTGGGTACTCCGGGCATCCGGAAGTTGCCAGCGCTGCGCGGGAAGCGATCGATTGCTATGGCACGTCGGTCTCGGCCAGCCGTGCGGTCTCGGGCGAGCGCCCGTTGCATCGGGAGTTGGAGCAGGCCATCGCCGCACTGTATGAGGTTGACGATGCGATAACCTTTGTCAGCGGGCATGCGACCAACGTCACCACCATCGGCTACCTGTTTGGTCCGCGGGATTTGATCGTGCACGATGAGCTGATCCACAACAGCGTGCTGCAGGGCATAAAACTGTCCGGTGCTCGTCGCTTGAGTTTTGCCCACAACGACTGGCAAGCGCTGGATCGGTTACTGGGCGAACAGCGTCAGCATTTCGAGCGCGTGTTAGTGGTGCTTGAGGGCATCTACAGCATGGACGGTGATTACCCGGATCTACCGCGCTTCGTAGAGATAAAGCAGCGTCACCGGGCGTTCCTGATGGTCGACGAGGCTCACTCGCTGGGTGTGATGGGCGCTACCGGCAAGGGTATTCGCGAACACTACGGGTTGGCGGGCACCGATGTCGATATCTGGATGGGCACCTTGAGTAAAACCCTCTCCAGCTGTGGCGGTTACATCGCAGGCGAAACGGCGCTGGTGCAACACCTGAAATTTTTGGCGCCGGGCTTTCTCTACAGTGTCGGTATGCCGCCTTCTGTGGCTGCAGCAGCGTTGGCCGCGCTGCGGCGTATGGCCGTCGATCACGACCGGGTGCAAGCATTGCAGGCGCGTGGCCAACAGTTTTTGCGCCTGGCCCGCGAGGCAGGGCTGGATGTCGCGACCAGCACAGGGCTGGCGGTGATTCCGGTGATCACCGGTAGTTCACTCAAAGCTACGCAGCTGTCCAGTGCATTGTTCTGCCGGGGAATCAATGCTCAGCCGATTCTGTACCCAGCGGTGCCGGAAAAAACCGCGCGAGTCAGGTTCTTTATCTCGTGTGAGCATACTGAGCAAGAAATTGCCGAGACGGTCGCAATCGTCGCCGAGGAATTGGCGCGATTGTAGGATAAAGCGCCAGCGACATTCTTAACTCAACGTCGCAGGCGCAGACCCGGGTTAGATATAAGGCGAGTCGTACGCGTTAAGCGTATCGAGAAATTTCCAGTGGCTGCGTTTATCGAAGCCCATCAGCCGTTTCAGGCGAATATCCCACAGCATGTGGTGCTCGCAGATCATCGGCAGCGCGAAGAGGTGTGCGCCGCGCCATGGCAGGAACGGGTTGCGGCGCAGGCTCGCGTATATCTCCACTCGATGGCTTGACTGCAGGCTTGGGCAGCGGGCGTGAAAGCCCGAAGTGTCCGCCACCACCAGGGTGTTGGCGCGCACCGCAAACCGTCGAGGAGGGGCGAGCCCGAGGCTGGGCAGCTCGCGCTCTTCGATTCTGAAAGAGCCTTCACGGTGCATCTGCTCGGTTGAAGTCGCGGCGCCGATGCTTTTTTCATATTCCCAATCCAGGCGTGCCGGAGTCAGGCGATGCGAGCCGGGCACGTACGAAAACGGCCCTTCATCCTCCTCAACGTCGTCCAGAAACAACCAGGCTTTGGCGGTGGGGTGAAACGTGTCTGCGTGCAGGCGGGTTTGTGGGTCCTGATGCGGGTCCACCGCATCGACCATGATAGATTGCAGCTGGTAGGTGATCCCCCCGGTATTGGACGATGCGTAGGCGATCAAGTCGCGCACGCTCTGGTCCTGCACGAAGGCGCCGCAGCCTGGGTTTTGCGCCAGCACATCACTGTCCAGGCTGATGCGCCGGGTCACCGCTTTGCCTTGGCGCATCTCCCATCCTTGAGCGCGTAGCTGCCGGACTTCAGCGGTCAGCGCCGCAAAGGTGTGCGGTGATAACGCCTGCTCGCGTAGAAAAAAACCGTCGCGTTCAAAATCGTGGTGTTCCTGCGGACGAAGCCGGGGTGTTAACTGCTGACGGCGCCAGGTGGCCATGTTCATCGCCCACTGACGGCGCTTGAGGTGCAGGCCCATCTCGTTGAGTCGCCGGCTGCCCAGCACCGGGTTGTCCTGGAATGATTTAGCGTGAGTTGCCAGTTGCAGGCAATGCCAAGGCAGCGTTGCATAGCCTGCCAGCTGTTTGAGTCTATCGGCCATTTACTCGTCCTTTGTTGGCCGGGCGGGGTAGCCCGAGCATCAGCCGACCATAGTTGCCAAGCGCGCGAACACGTGCAGGCCAGAACCGACTCGAGGCGAAGCCCGCCTGCAACAGTGTCAGCGCATGCCAGGCATCACAAGGCAGGTTGTGCCGTAAATCGTTGTACAGCGGATAGCGCATCAGCGCCGATGCCACCAGATGATCGAGGCTCACGCGGCGCGTGCGCTGTGCGAACTCCAGATAATCGCTTGTCAGACCGCGGCCGGCATAGAAGGGCGTGCCGTAAGTGGCCACGTGCAGGCCACGCAGCAACGCCTCGAAACCAGCGATAGAACTTAAGGTATGCACTTCGTCGACCTGTGCGTACAGTGCGTTGATGTCAGCGTGTGCGCAAAACTGGTCGGCGTACTCCAAGGCCCGTGCCGGGCTGAGCGAGTCGGCACGTTTGCCGGCTTCAACATCGGGATGTGGTTTGTACAGAATCCACGCATCTGGGGCCCGCGAGCGCACCTTTTGCAGTAGCTGAAGATTACTGCGTAACGAGGGGCTGCAACCCAGCAGCGATGCGTCGTCTTCCACCTGGCCGGGCACCAAAATGCAGCGCTGGCCGACGGCGTTCTTCACCTCAACGGCGCGTCCGAGCAGGTTGTATTTGGTGATGCCGCCAGCATTGATACGTTCGCGCAGTCGCGCGGCTTCTTGCAAGGTTTGGGCGTCGAACTCGGCGTGCTCCAGCAAGTATTCAAGATCGCCCATGCCATTGCGCTCGTAGTGCATGCCGCCTCTGTCGAGTATCAGCGACACCGCCGGCGCGTTGTGAACACCCAGCCCGGTTGAGCGTAAAAATGCATCTTCGATACGCCACAGCGGCACCTTGTTCGCGAGCGCCTCTGCGCTTAGTCCCGCAGGCTCGCGCGCAGCCCATACCACCAAGGTAGCTTGCTCGGCGGCCATTTTTCGCAGCAGGTCTGGGGAATGCTTGGCGAACGTGAGCGTACCCCAACGGCTATTGAGCAGGCGCCTGACGTTGTGCTGTTTGTGCACCTTGACGCCCAGTACTGTGATGGGGCCCGCGAAGTCACTGTCCCTGGACTTTTGCAGAGCTAGTTGGCGGGCGACCGTCAACACGTCGGTCAGTTGACCGGTGAGCGGGTTGACGTAACGGCAGTAGCGCACATAGGCGGCGGCCACCAGCTGCAACAGGCTTGGGGTGCCTGTACGGCGCGGGATGGCCATGCGGTCATCGGTGAGGCCCCAGCCTGCGTAGAAAGGCAGCCCGAAACAGGTTACAGCAACGCCCAGGATCAAGGCTTCGAGGCCCGCCTGGCTGGTTCCGATATAAACCCGACTGGCGCGACGTGCCAGCGAAGACCACGATACCGCGCGACTTTCCAGCGTAACGCCGCGTTGCCTTGCGGCGTCCAGCAGGCAGCTTTTCTTGTACCCAGCCACGCAATCCGGGTGGATACGCACGCGAACGTCGGCGCCGGGGTTTTCTTCAAGCGCGGCATCGAGCATTCGAATAAAGTCGCGCTCATGCAGGCCTCCGCCGGGAATCGAGAAGTCGCCATAGGTCTGGTCCACCACTAACACCAGCGCACGTTCTCGGCCCAGCGAATCGCTGGCGGACAGGTCGGGGGCGTGGTTGTATTTTCCGATACCGCTACGGGTCATCAACTCGATGAGCTGTCTCGCTGTCTCCAGGTCCGCCGCCGACAGTTGCTCAGGGACCTGCAACAGGTTTTCCAGCTGTGAAGGACGGTCTGCCAGGTAGTGAATGCCAATCGGATCGATCACCATCGACATCGGTGTGTCACCCTCAACGCCCAGCGAAGAGGAGCGTAGAAAACCGTCTTCAAGCGCGATGTAGGGCAGCTTCCAGCGCTCACACAGCACTCGGGCTTGCGCCGACGAGCGTTTGTAGCCGATACCGGCGATGGCCTTGAGACCGGGAGGCGGGCGGCTTCCCCGGCGCCAGAGCCAGCACGGGTTACCCTCGGCGGCGAGAAAACGCGGCAGGTGCAGAATCTTCCAGGCTACCCATTGCGACATGATGCCGACCCAACCCGCGCTGTCGAGCTGTTCGGGCGGTGCAGGCTGCGGCGCGTTGGTGCTCATGTGCAGGGCTCCAGATCACGGCGCATCCCCTGCACCGAAAACAGCGCCGGCCAGCCTTTGAGAGGGGGGAGCCAAGAACTGCGGACTACCTGGAACCGGTGATGCAAGTACAGGCGTCGAGCGCGGCGGTTGTGCCGTTGCACCTCCAGGTCTACATGCCGAGCGCCTGCCTGGCGTGCGTACTCGCACGCCGCTTCGAGCAATGTTCCGGCGACGCCTTGGTTGCGTACGTGTTTATTTACGCGCAGGCCGTAGAGGAAGAATGGATAACGCAGCTCGCGCTGTTCAAAAAACTGAAACAAGGTAAAGCGTACGCCGCCCGAGAGCCGCCCGAAATGCTCGACGAAGTGTTGGCGTTCAGCGCAGAAAGGGCCTTTTTTTTGCCACTTGAATGCGGCGTAACCTAATGCCGTTTCGCCTTGGAACGCCACCAGCACGCGGTCCCAGTTGATGCACGCACCGAGCAATCGGTAGCGGCTGGCATCATCGCCGAGGATAAACGCCAGTGAGCCGCGCCCGGCAGTGACCAGGCGCGCCATTTGCTCGTTGGTTTTCGGCAGGCTTGCGCCCAGCACGACGCGGTCGACGGCGTCAGGCACACCGCACCTGCCTGGCGTGTGGCAGGCCGACGGTCTGGCTCAGTTTGATAAAGGTGCTGGCCAGCACGTCTACCGTCAAAGGTTGGCTTAGACATTGGGCCTGTGCCCAGTTGGACCAGATGAAATAATCGGTGTCACCGTCCGGCTCTCCGAGCGCTTTGTAAACGTCCGGAAGAATCGGCACATGGTCACCGAAAAAACACAGGCTGGTCGGCCGGGCGCTTTCGGTCAGCGTTTTGTGCAATTGGCCGAGCATGCGATCGGCGTTGGCGATATGGCGCACGTAAGGGCCCAAGTCACGTAGTTCAGCCGCAGGCGGGCTGTCGAACCAGGTAGGCAAATCGGCCTCGTTGACCTGTTCCAAGTGTAACGGCCCGTGGTTCTCCATGGTGATAGCGTGGATGAACAGGGGTTGGGTGCGAGGCTGGGCCTGCAACCGCTGGAGGATTTTCGCCGCGACCGCACAATCGCCAATAAACGGTCCGGCCTTGTCCGACTCATTGAATGCACTCACGTCGATGAATTCGTCGAATCCCAGCGCCGGCAGCACTTTGTCGCGTCCGTAAAAACTGCGTGCGTACGGGTGAATGCACACCGTTCGGTAACCCTGGCGTTTAAGCGCCGCCGCGATGCTCGGCACGCCGTTGCGTGCCAGCAAACGATACGGGTTGAAGCGGTGTACACCCAACTGCGTGCCGGCTACCCCGCTGAGGTAAGCGAACTCGGTACGCACAGTATTCGCGCCCCACGCAGCCACTTGTAGGCGGCCCTGGGCCAGTGCCTCGCCGCGCAGTTGGTCGAAGTGAGTGAGCACCTGCGGCTTCACGCCGGGATATAAGCGACGCACATCGAAAAACGATTCACTTTGTACTGAGACCATATCTGGCAGTTGAGCGCTGTCGACGGCGGGCAACGGCTGGGCGAACGGCGACTCCAGGGTGGCGCGATCAACAGGCACGCGGGCCGCCACGAAGTAACGCCACAGGCACGCCACCAGCCCCCAGCGCCGCAAGTCTTCACTTGCCTCAAAGGTGGCGGTAACGTTGGAGCGGTGACCAACGACGAGCAGTCCAGCGCCAATGGCCAGCAGCCACGCGCTGGTGCTGAGTGCCAGGCTGTCACGCGGTTCGAAATACAGACCGGCGCCCAGGTACACGATGAACACCACAGCCAGGCCGATCGCTTTGCCGATGCCAAAGAACGGCAGATACAGGCGCGGGAAACGTACCGCATCGCTGAAATACTCGAAGTCCGCGCACACGAAGGGTTCGCGCAACGAGTGATATTTCGAATTGCTCACCAGCACGATCAGCAGCCACGCGGCGAGCACATTAATCGCACTGAACAGGCCGCGACCGGTCAGCAGGTACAGCGCACCGAGGGCGAAACACCAGGCGCCGCCGTGCAGTAACCAACTGGCGAGCGGGCGGCGCAGTGAAGGGCAAGGCACCAGCAACCGTTCGATGGCCACGCTCAGGGCGAGGCCGCCCAGTGCGATCCAGATCACAGAAGAGTCAAGCATGACCGGCCCCGTAATCCATCCACCGTAAAATCACCGAGGACAGGCGTTGCGGAATGATCCCCAGCGCCCAGCAACCCAGGTTCAGCGGGAACGGGAAGCTAATGCGCGGTTGATCCGCCGCCAAGGCTTTGCGGATACGCTGCGCGGCTCTTTCCGGGGTCCAAAGAAATGGCTTGGGCCCGGGCATTTCGTCGCACATTTTGGACGTCACGTAACCGGGCTTGATCACGTTGACTTTCACGCCTTCAGGTGCCAGCCAGTCGCGGATCGCTTCACCATAGACACGGATGGCTGCCTTGCTCGCGCTGTAGCTGGGCGTGCTGGGCAAGCCGCGCCAGCCAGCCAGCGAACTGAACAGGGCAATCTGGCCGCTGCGTCGAGCGCGCATCGCGGGCAATGCGGCTTCAACCGTCGCCATCACCGCCAGCACGTTAATCTCGATCAGCGCCTGAGTGTCTTCCCACACTTCGCCCTCGCCGTGCGGCCCGACATCGGTGTTGACCCCGGCGGCAACAATTACCAGGTCCGGTTGCTCCTGCTCGCTGATACGCCGTACCCATTCGCGTAAGGCACCCAGGTCGCGTACGTCGAGCCCCTCAAGCAGCACGCGGGCACCCGCCGCACGGCACTGTTCGGCCAGTTGCTCAAGGCGCTCGACACGTCGGCCTTGCAGGATAAGGGTTACACCGGGCGCGGCATAGGCAGGCGCGAGTGCTCCGCCGATACCTCCTGTTGCCCCGGTGATGAGGATGCAGCGCGGTAAAGTCTGGCGCGTCATAGAAAGAGCTCAATTCTCGAAGTTTTCGCCAGCAACATTTCGAGGCTGTTGGTGACAGCCATATCGATGCCGCAACGCGTATAAAAGCCGCCGTTGATTTGGGTGGTATGAATCACGGTATTGCGAAAGCGCTGGAACAGAATCGGGTCGGGGACTTGCGGGCTCTGCCAGAAGTCATCGAGGCTGCCGGGCTGCGTCAGCCCCTCGATGGCATAGATCGGATTACTCAGGGCAAACGTCGGGCGATGGTGAATCATCGCCGAGCCGCCCACGGTGCTATTGACGGTGACCACGCCGGCTACGTGCGAGAGCAAGGTTGGCATGTGGCCGGTTTCGAGAAAATCTACCCGATCGGCAATGCCATAAGCCGCCGCCACTTCGCGGGTAATGCGGTGATAGTTAACGATACCGGGCGTCAGCGGATGGTTCTTGACTACCATGCGCGCGTTGCCAGCGGCGTGCTGTGCAAAGGAGCCGAGCACCTTATGCAACACTTCGGTCATGTTGGCGAAGCTGGAGTGTTCACGGATTTGCGCGTCACTGTCCAGCTGCAAGGGCAGCAGGAAGGTCGGGTGTTTCTCGGTGGCGACATGGCTGATTACATCTGCATCGCTAGCCTTGGCGCTCAACAGGCGCAGGCCGTGACGAATGTACCCGGCGTACTCCACCGCAGCATTGAACGGCGCATGGGTACGGTAATGAGGGAAGCACACGCGATTCAACGCACCGCCGACGTGATACATCACGTCATGGAACGCCCGCGAGGTAAACGAGAGTTTGAACGCGTTGCCGTTCTTGTAGCGCGGAATGTGCTGGCCCACGTCCATGTACCATTTCGGGTCACGGGGCAAGCGCGATTGTGTATTGACCCCATCACGTTCCAGCGTCACCCAGTAAGGCCGGAAATAGCCTTCTTCAAACACATGCACGCGAATTCCGCACAACTTTGCCAGGCGTATCGCCGGTTGATGTACCGGGCGCTGATCGCCGAACAGCACGACATCAGTGATGCGCTCATTACGAAACAGTTCGCTATAGAAGCTTTCGAGCTGCTCTGGGCGGTTGGAGAAAAACATGCGCGAGCCCGAGCCATAAAGCAGGTCGCCCATGTTGAACGTCAGCGATTTCACCCACTGGCCTTCCGCGCGCAAGGCATTCGCCAGGCGTGAGAAAAACGGCGAACTTACGCCCTGCAAAAACAGGAAAAAGTTACGTGGGCGAACACTTAGTACACGCGATTTACCGTGGGAGTTTAACCCTGCAGGGTGAACCGCTTGATGAAATCCGCGGCCCATTGCCGGGTCACTTCCTGCCATGTAAGTGGTGCTCCTTGCTCAGGCAATTCATGCCAGTTTTGTAACTCAAATAGGGTTTGTTCCGGGGTAGTGAAACGGTCCGTCACCCGGCTTACATAGGTGGGGTATTCAATCAATGTCCCAGCCACCAGTTCATCCAGGCTCAGCCTGCGCTGGCGTCTGGCTTGTACGTCCGGGTGCAGGTCCATGTCAGTGGTCAGCCCCCAGCCGGCATAAAACGGTTGACCATAAGTGCTCACGGGCACACCGCGCAACAAGGCTTCAAAGCCCGACTGCGACGTGAGTACGTGCACCTCGTCGACCACGTCGAGCAATTGATGAAATGGCGCATCGGTGAGTACTTGATTGCACCATTGCGTTGTCTCGTGTTCGTCGCTGCCCCTGGCACGCGTCCCCGCCATAACCTCAGGGTGCGGCTTGTACAACAGCCAGGCTTGAGGGTTGCGTTCGCGAACCGCCTTGAGCAGCTGCAAGTTGCTGCGCAGCGTGTTGGCACCGAAGCGAATCGATGCATCCGACTCCACCTGACCGGTCACCAGAATCACCTTGTGCACCCCGGCTGGACGTTTCCAACGGCTGCCCGGCAGGTTGTACTTGGTCACGCCCGACTCACAAATGGCCTGGCGCAATGCACCGGCCCGGTCCAGTGCCTGCGACGAGACCTGCTCGTTCTGCAATATGTGTTCCAGACGCGAGGGGCGGGTGGCGTCGTAATAAATACCCAGGTCGTCGACGACCCAGGACAACGGCCGGTTCTTTGAGGCCCCAAGGCCAACCGAGCGCAAAAAACCGTCCTCGACGCGTGTCACCGACGCATGACCTGTCAGCTCGTGGTCGTGCTTGCAGCCCCAGGTCAGGACTGGGGTAGTGCGGTCGAGACGCTTGTGATGTTTGGCGAAGCGCAGTGCGCTGCCATTGAAAAAACGCTTCGCGAGCGGCAACTTCCAGCGGGTGAAACCGAGCACTTGCAAGGCGCTTGGCAAGCTGCTGCGCTTACGCCGTTGCAGGCCAATCCATTCAATCAGCACTTCCGGCGTGCAGGGCCGCCCCGTTTCGGGGCTGATATAACGCGGGTAAGTAATCAACGCCGCGTGCACCAACTGGGCAAGGCCCACCGGTGAGCGTCGATCCGGCGCTGGCTGTGCATCCTGGGTTAAACCCCAGCCGGCATAGAACGGCATGCCGAACGTATGCACTGGCACATTCCACAGCAGGGCATCGAAACCCAGTTGTGACGTCATCACATAGACAGCCTGCATCCTGGGCAGCAACTCTGCCGGGTGAATGTCGCGGCTCAGCACTTCGACACGAGGATTCGTGCGCAACGTTTTAAGATCGAAATGGCCCTTCTTGCGCCCGGCCAGCACATCCGGATGCACCTTTAGCAACACCTTGCACTGCGGATTTTCGGCCAGTGCTGCGTCCAGCATCTGTCGGAACTGCACGACACCTGCGCCCTGCAAAGACGCATCGCCAAATGTCTGGTCGGCCACCAGCACACTGGGCATGTCGGGTTCGAACAGCTCGATGCGCGCCGCGTTGTACTTGGAGACTTTACGCGCCTGCCACAGCCCCTGAAGGGCCGTCGCGCGATCATGCATGGCAGTGTTGATAGGTCGTGCGATCAGTTGTTCAAGGCGCGAAGCACTACTAGCGTCGTAGTAGATACCGAGGTGGTCGACGACCAGCGATAACGGCGGTTCGTCAGCCCCTAGGCCTATGGAACGCAGGAAACCGTCCTCGACCGTGATCAGGGCAAGCCCCGCGTCTGATGCCAACTTGCCGGCCACTCGCGCACTCGGCTTGCGGCCCCACGCCAAGACTGCATCAGCGCGCTGGGTGTCGTGCACAGTCCCGTTCAACAATCGGTATTCCGGCAGCAGTTGGGGCAGCGTGGATATCTGTTGAGCCCCCTTGGACAGAATCAACAAGTGTGGGGGCGCATGGAGGTTGTCGTCCATAAGCGTAGAGCATGTAATCCGTTTTAATGCAATAAGAATAATTTTATAACAAGCGGAGTAGTTTAATCTAACCGATGTACGAAACGTGTAAAAAGTTTCGTAGGGCGCGTCATGGTGCCGACGAGTCCAGGCAAGCTTCGGCTGTGTAAGGGCAGGGCAGCAGCGTTATGTTAGTGCTTTGAGCGTCAGCAGGTAATCGAGCTTTTCACGCAGCAACGGCATACGTTCATTGTCGCGGTATTCGGCGATGGTTTCGGGGCGCATGCAATGCCACAGGGCGTTCAACAGGAACACATAACGCAGGTTGTGCAACACCTGCGTAACCTCGAAACGCGGGTCCAGCGCTTGCGTATAAGCGGCCATAAAATCATCGCGCACCTGCAGATAGCGCTTCATGTCGTTCCTTCGAAACAGCGCGCTCAGATAAGCCCCGCCGTCAAAGCCGATACGCCCAACCTTGACTTCACTCCAGTCGATAAGCTGCAGCCCTTGGGCAGATACAAACAGGTTCTTGCGCAGGTAATCCATGTGGCAAAAACACTTCGCCGAGGCGTTGGCAGAGCGCGCCATTTGTCTCAGTTGGGGGGTAAACAGCCGTAATTGCGTTTCCAGGCTTTCAAATCGTGGGTCTTCAAGCGCGAGTTGGCGCAGGTGTTTAAAGAACCACGAAAAGTTGAAGCGCGGCCTGAGCAGAAACCACGGGCGGAAGAAATCCATTTGCCAGAACTTCCAGGCGTTACTCAGGTCCGCAGCACTCAGGTACGCGTGGGAAAGGCTTTCGATCTCGGCGATGCCCCGCGCGACATCGCCGGCAATCGCGTGCATGCGCGGCGCCTTGCCACGCACGTAATGAGTGAACACCAGGCTTTCCCATGGTGTTTCGATTAGCCCGTAGCAGGGCGGATGTTGAAAGTGGGTGCTGGAAGTGAGCACGTCGCGCTCGCGATAAAAACGCGATTCAAGGCTGGAAATGCCCAGCACCTTACGAATCGACTTCTCCACCACCTCAATCACGTCGCCGCTGGCCTTGTGAGTCAGCTGGTGATGGCGCACGTAGTTGACGAAAGCGGCATTGGCGGACAGATCAGTGCTCACAACTTCGACATCGTCCATCGCTACGTCCGGCAGCAGCAGCGCGAGGCGCTCAGGCAGGGACTTGGCACGCAGCCAGAAAACCCTGCTACGTCCTTGTTGAGCGTTGAATGCAAAACCCATTAATCCGTCTACTGGAACCAAAACGAGCGTGGATGGTACTGAGATCCTGCCTTAAATGCACGTTGGCATGCTAATGAACGATCAAATGGGACTAAGAGTTTCACGGTGCATTCCATCAATGGGATCGAAGCGCTAACATGCGCGCAGTTAAATCATGGATAGATAGGCCCCAATGAATCATCTCGCTATAGCCAAAGAAGCCCTCATCGCGCAAGCCCAAGCCGTCGGCCTGCTCGCCGATCGCCTGGACGGAGAGTTTCAACGCGCCGTTGAGCTGATGCTCGGGTGCAAAGGCCGTGCTGCAGTGTGCGGTATGGGCAAGTCTGGACTGATCGGCAAGAAAATGGTCGCGACGTTCGCCTCCACCGGCACCCCGAGTTTCTTCCTGCACCCCGCCGAGGCGTTTCATGGCGACCTGGGCATGCTCAAGCCGACCGACGTGCTCATCCTGATCTCCTACAGCGGTGAAACCGAGGAGGTAGTCAAACTCATCCCAAGCCTGAAGTCGTTCGGTAACAAAATCATCGCCATGACCGGCGCCGGCAAGTCGACCTTGGCGCGGCACGCAGATATCTGGCTGGATATTTCAGTTGAACGGGAGGTTTGCCCGAATAACCTGGCGCCGACCACCTCGACCCTCGCCACCATGGCCATGGGCGATGCACTGGCCGTTGCCCTGATCGAAGCGCTCGATTTCAAACCAATGGATTTCGCCCGCTACCATCCGGGCGGTAGCTTGGGTCGCAAGTTGCTTACCCGTGTTTGCGACGTGATGAAAACCAGCACACCTGTCGTGGGTTTAGACACCAGTTTCCATGACTGTCTGTGGGTCATGACTGCAAGCCGCCTGGGCCTGGCTGTGGTGATCGAACAGGGCAAATTGGTAGGTCTGGTGACCGACGGCGATTTGCGCCGAGCTCTGCTGAATAACCCGGCCATAGTTAACGACAAAGTAGCCAATTTCATGACCGTAAACCCGCACACCATTCAGGCCGATGCCCAACTTTCAGAAGCTGAAGCATACATGCTGAATCGCAAAATTCGTGCGCTTCCGGTGTTGGCTGCGGATGGAACTGGCGTGGTGGGTATCGTCGAGATTTTTGACTAAATCGAAAGGATCGGCGCCTGAATCATCGTCTGATGATGGCGCCGTTTTTTATTGTGCCATTTTCTCCATGACGCAGGCGTAGCCTGCTGCAGAACCGAGCACGTGTAACTTGCCTTGAGCAATCAAGATGGCGTCGGACACCTCTCGAAATGCCCCAGTTCCGCCAGCGTGTTTCAGCACTTGTGAAGCTTGCTGTTGGACGTAAATAGGCGCATCAGCCACAGCAAACGACAGCCCACACGCCGCGAATGCTGGCAGGTCGATAGAATCATCCCCGATGCATGCAGTTTGCGCCGCAGTCACACCGCCCATCGCCATCAGTTGTTCGCAGGCCGCTTTTTTGTCCTTGATGCCAAATTGGCAGAGTTCAATGCCAAGGTCAGCGACACGCCTGCGCAACGTCGCTGAGTCGCGGCCGGACAGTACCGCCACTCGCACTCCGTTTTCTTCAAGCATTCGCATGCCCATGCCATCTCGCACATGGAACCGCTTCAGGCATTCGCCGGAAGCGTCATAGAAGAGCCCGCCGTCAGTCAGCACTCCGTCCACATCGGTAATAACCATTCGAATATCAGTCAATGCCGGCAAGGTTGGTATCGATTTACCCGCCATCAATGCCCGTACCTTTTCCAGGCACTCAGGCGTGTCGACACCTGGGCCTGTGGCTTCAACCACCCAAGCTCGAATGCAAAAACCGGCGGCCAGCAAACGTAGCTGTTCCAGTTTTTCCGCATGCTCCACCATCGGCTGTAGCAGGGTGCAATACTCAGAAAGCACCTCGCGACGATACGCATAAACACCGACATGCTTTAGATAGGTAGCCACATCACCATCACGAGGGAAGGGGATAGGCGAGCGGCTGAAGTACATCGCGTTGCCGTTCGCGGCGAGCACAGCCTTCACCGTGTTGGGGTTGGCCGCCTCGACAGCGTCGATCGGGTGACACAACGTGCCTACCTGAATGGACGGGTCGGCCAGCATCCCCGCCGCCAGTGTGACGATGTCTTCTGGCCGGACCAATGGCTCATCACCCTGAAGGTTGATATAGATATCCGCATCAACCTGAGCCATGACCTCTGCCAACCGATCCGTCCCCGAAGGGTGATCGGCAGAAGTCATCACGCACGCCCCCCCAAAACCGCGAACCGCTTCGGCCACACGGTCGTCGTCTGTGGCGACCACCACGATTTGCGCATTGCTCACTTGAAGAGCCCGCTCATAGACGTGCTGCACCATGGGTTTGCCTGCGATATCCGCGAGCGGTTTACCGGGGAGGCGGGTGGATCCGTAGCGAGCTGGGATGACGATTGCGATGCGTTGATCAGAACTGGCCATTTAAACCCCCTCAGGCGATGTTCAGCGGGGGGAAAGATTTCACCAAGTCGTCCAACGCCTTGATTTGGGTAAGGAAGGATTCCAGTTGGCCCAGAGGGAGAGCGCTTGGACCGTCGCATTTGGCATCGTTTGGGTTAGGGTGCGCTTCAAGAAATAGTCCAGCCAAGCCAACGCCCATGCCTGCGCGAGCGAGTTCAACAACCTGTTCACGGCGACCACCAGACGCGGCGCCAGATGGATCTCGTTGTTGAAGTGCATGAGTGACGTCAAAGATGATCGGTAAATCTTCGCAAGTGCGTTTCATCACGCCAAACCCCAGCATGTCGACCACCAGATTGTCGTAGCCCATACACGTACCGCGGTCACACAAAATAAGCTGATCGTTACCCGCTTCTTTGAATTTATGAACGATATTTTGGACCTGCGACGGACTTAGAAATTGCGGTTTTTTGATGTTTATTGGTTTTCCTGTTGCGGCTAATGCCATCACTAGATCTGTTTGGCGAGCAAGAAAGGCGGGGAGTTGCAATACATCAACGACCTCGGCTACAGGAGCAGCTTGGTAGATCTCATGCACATCAGTGATGATCGCAACGCCAAACTCTGCTTTCACCGCTTCGAAGATGCGCAAACCCTCTTCCATTCCAGGGCCACGGTAGGAGTGAATCGAAGAGCGGTTCGCTTTATCGAAACTGGCTTTGAATACGTAAGGAATGCCGAGCTTTTGAGTGACCCGGACGTATTCGGCGCACGCACGAAGGGCGAGGTCTCTGGACTCCAACACATTGATGCCGCCAAACAATGTAAACGGGACCGTGTTGCCTACGGAAATTTGTTTCGAAATTTTAATCATCGATTTACCTAAAATAAAAGCACTGCGACAGGCAGCGCTTTTTAACTATGAAGGTGGAAGTAGAGAAAATTTATGTTGGACGAATCTTCAGTCGTATAGTCGGTGGCTGAGACGTTCTTGAAAGATTTCATCGGTTAGTGAGCAAATCTTTTTAGTCATTCGTTGTGAACCGTGCACTACGTAATGCTGCCAGAAATAATAATAAAAAGCGTCGTTGAGGTTTTTGTTTAGCAGGGCTGGAAAAGTTTCAATTTCATCAAGGTCGGAAAGCTCAGTTACCTGATGCGCAATTCTACTGTACTCAGCTAGACCAAAACAAATGAGAGGCTTGTGGGCGAGGATGGCATCCCAGCCGACGGATGAGTTACAAAGGGCTACCGCGGTGGAATGCTTTATGAGATCGCGAGTTGAATCGTCGGATAGGCGGTCTCAAGGAGCAAGTGCAACACCTCATGTAAGGTGTTGCCATGTCTACCCAATACAACCACCTGAGTACCGAGGAGCGCGTCACCATTATGGTGATGCTCTTTCAACGACAGACGCTGCGAG
>Ga0302347_1001644_pt1 | contig 26154 bp, 24 predicted proteins | sample PhyWR1_FD_202178 | JGI IMG/M metagenome (GOLD analysis project Ga0302347, IMG submission 202178) | Leaf surface microbial communities from wheat plants in UC Gill Tract Community Farm, Albany, California, United States - DLSL W.R1 (v2)... | ecosystem: Host-associated > Plants > Phyllosphere >...
GGTAATCGTGGCGTCCCCTAGGGGACTCGAACCCCTGTTACCGCCGTGAAAGGGCGGTGTCCTAGGCCACTAGACGAAGGGGACACAAACCCTTCTAACAGTGATCAGCGCTGAGTGCTGATCGATTCAATGCGAGTGTGGCCCGACATTGAACTGTAAATTGGTGGAGCTAAACGGGATCGAACCGTTGACCTCTTGCATGCCATGCAAGCGCTCTCCCAGCTGAGCTATAGCCCCGATTTATCGCCTAGCGGCGGAGCAACACCGAAGTGCTGCTTCTGTAAAACTGGCGTCCCCTAGGGGACTCGAACCCCTGTTACCGCCGTGAAAGGGCGGTGTCCTAGGCCACTAGACGAAGGGGACACAAACCTTCTAACAGTGATCAGCACTGCGTGCTGATCGATTCAATGCCGGTGTGGCCAAGCATTGAACTGTAAATTTGGTGGAGCTAAACGGGATCGAACCGTTGACCTCTTGCATGCCATGCAAGCGCTCTCCCAGCTGAGCTATAGCCCCAAACTATCATGTTGGGTGTTGCCGTGTTGCGTTCTGCTTGTTTCGTGTTGCTGTGTTGACGGGGCGCATATTAAGACTGGATGGGTAAGCTGTCAAACTTATTTTCAAACTTTTTTAAAAAAATTTGCCGTGAGAACAACCACTTACCCTTCCCGCCCCGTAAATACTGGGCAAAACCGCACCTAATACCTTGTAACAGCTGCCGAAGGAACGAGCCTGCGTTCGATTGCGCAGCAATCGTAAAACCTGAAAGCATGGTTTTTCAGTCAAACCGTGCACTTAGCCTTTACGACGGCTACGCCGCCGAACGCAGCCTTCGGCAGCTGCTACGAGTTGTGCGGATCAACCGATCGCGTTAAACAGCTTTTCCCACTCTTTGTTTTCTTTCTTCGACACGCCGCCCAGCAGGTCCAGCGCCTGGCGCAGACGGAAACGGGTCAGATCCGGGCCCAGGATCTCCATGGCGTCCAGCACCGACACCGAGCTGGCCTGGCCCGTGATCGAAGCAAACATCAATGGCATGGCATCACGCAGCTTCAACTCCAGGGACTCAACCACGGTCTGAATGCAGCCGGTGATCCCATCCTTCTCCCACTGACGCAGGCTCTCAAGCTTCCACAGAATCAACTGCATCAACTGACGCACTTGTTCGTTGGACAACTTCTTGTGCTCAAACAGCTTGGCATCCAGTTGCAGGCCGCCGCAGAAGAAGAAACCGGCCAATGGCGCGATCTGACTGAAGGTCTCGACCCGGCCCTGTACCAGCGGTGCGATCTTCATCATGTACTCGGGGTTCAACGCCCACTGCTGCACACGGCTGGCGAACTCTTCCAGCGGCAGGTCACGCAGCCACTGACCGTTGAGCCAGGACAGCTTCTCAACGTCAAAGATCGGACCGCCCAGCGACACTCGGCTCAGGTCGAAGTTATCGACCATTTCCTGCAGCGAGAACTTCTCCCGCTCATCCGGCATCGACCAGCCCATGCGGCCCAGGTAGTTGAGCATGGCTTGCGGCATAAAGCCCATGCGCTCGTAGAAGGTCACCGAAGTCGGGTTCTTGCGCTTGGACAGCTTGCTCTTGTCCGGGTTGCGCAGCAGCGGCATGTAGCAAAGCTGCGGCTGTTCCCAACCAAAGTATTCGTACAGCAGGATCAGTTTTGGCGCCGATGGCAACCACTCTTCGCCGCGCAGTACGTGGGTGATGCCCATCAGGTGGTCGTCGACCACGTTGGCCAGGAAGTACGTCGGCAGGCCGTCGGTCTTCATCAGGACCTGCATGTCCATGCGGTCCCACGGGATTTCAACGTCACCGCGCAGCAGGTCCGGCACTACGCACACGCCTTCGGTCGGCACCTTCATGCGGATAACGTGGGGTTCGCCAGCCGCCAGGCGCTGAGCAACTTCTTCCTTGGACAGCAGCAGCGCACGACCGTCGTAACGCGGCGTTTCGCCCTTGGCCATTTGCTCGGCGCGCATCTGGTCCAGTTCTTCGCTGGTGCAGAAGCACGGGAAGGCATGGTCCATCTCGACCAGTTGCTGGGTGTACTTCTTGTAGATCTCGCTGCGCTCGCTTTGACGGTATGGACCATGTGGGCCGCCAACGTCCGGGCCTTCGCTCCAGGTGATACCCAGCCAGCGCAAGGCATCGTAGATCTGCTGCTCGGACTCGCGGGTCGAACGCAATTGGTCGGTGTCTTCGATCCGCAGGATAAATTCGCCGCCATGCTGCTTGGCAAAGCAGTAGTTGAACAAAGCGATGTAAGCGGTGCCGACGTGGGGGTCGCCGGTAGGCGATGGCGCAATGCGCGTGCGAACGGTGGTCATGGGCGGTCTCGAAGTGGAGATAAAACAAAGGGCGAATGGTAACAGGCCGACCCGGCTTGGCTCCAGCACAGTACCCGGCCCAGCCGCCACACGGCCGAAAAAAGCCGTAATAGTGCGTTTGTATCGAATTGATACAGGGAAAAGCAGCAGGCAGCGGTGTAATCTCGGCCCATTCCCGACACCCCTGGGCCGCAGACTACCGCCCATGGCGGGCCCATAGACGCCGTGCTGCCCCCGGTGCGTTTGCCCGAATCTCAATAACTACGGAGCCCGCGCTTGAAATTCAGCCTGCCGAAAACCGCCACCGCGCCCTTCTGCCCTTCCGAAGTCAGTGGCAGCGTTGCCGTCGATGCCAGTGCACCGTTCTTCAAACGCGCGCTGCGCTTTGCCGGCCCCGGCTTGCTAATCAGCATCGGCTATATGGACCCGGGCAACTGGGCCACCGCCATTGAAGCCGGCTCGCGTTATGGCTACAACCTGCTGTTTGTGGTGCTGCTGGCCAGTCTTGCGGGCATGGCCGTGCAATGCCTGTGCTCACGCCTGGGCATCGCCACCGGGCGCGATCTGGCGCAACTGTGCCGCGAGCGCTACAGCAAGCGCTCGGCACGGGTGCAATGGCTATTGGCAGAAATCTCGATCATCGCCACCGACCTTGCCGAAGTACTCGGCTGTGCGCTGGCCTTTCACCTGCTGCTGGGCTGCTCGTTGACGGTCGGCATCGCCCTCACCGCCTTCGACACCTTGCTGGTGCTGGCTTTGCAAGGCAGAGGTTTCCGCCGTCTTGAAGCGATCATGCTGGCGCTGGTAATGACCATCGTTGCCTGTTTCTTTGTTGAACTGGTACTGATCAAGCCTTACTGGCCGGACGTGTTCCAAGGCTTCAAACCTTCCCTCTCGGCCATCAGCGATGCCGCACCGCTGTACATTGCCATTGGCATCATTGGCGCTACCGTGATGCCGCACAACCTGTACCTGCATAGCTCCATCGTGCAAACACGCCTGACGGGCAACGACTACGCCAGCAAACTGGACGCCGTACGCCTGTCGCGCATCGACACCATCGGTTCCCTGGCCCTGGCACTCATGGTCAACGCCGCCATCCTGATCCTGGCTGCTGCCGCCTTTCACCAGACCGGCAATAGCGACGTGGTTGAAATCCAGGATGCCTACCGCATGCTCGACCCGCTGGTGGGTGGAGCCATGGCCAGCGTCCTGTTCGGCGTGGCGCTGCTGGCCTCCGGGCAAAGCTCGACCTTTACCGGCACCATTGCCGGGCAAGTGATCATGGAAGGCTATCTCGACCTGAAAATCCCCTGCTGGCAACGGCGCCTGATCACCCGGGGACTGGCATTGGTTCCGGCATTTCTCGGGGTCTGGCTGATGGGTGACGACGCGGTGGGCAAGTTGCTGATCCTCAGCCAGGTGGTGCTCAGCCTGCAACTGCCGTTTGCCCTTTACCCGTTGATCCGCATGACCAGCGATAAAAAGCTGATGGGGCCTTTCGTTAACCGTCTGCCAACGCGACTGCTGGCGTGGTTTCTGTTTGCGGTTATCAGTTGCGCCAATGTGTGGTTGATTGCGCAGATCGGGTTTGCCTGAAGTGGAATTGTTCAGCGTAACTGCACTTAAATTCATCACCCCGCAGCTCGTTATACACAACGACTCCTGCTATTGAGGTGCTGTCATGTCCGCCGCTGCTACTGTGGTGCAAAACCTGCGCAATCGACTCACCAAGCCCACGGGCTACCGATTGTTCGATATCCAGCTCAAGCGCCGCATCAGCTTGAGCCCGTCGCTGACGCGCTTTGTATTCAGCGGCAGCGATGTGGCACTGATGCGCACCCTGGCACCGGATCAGCGCGTCAAAGTGTTGTTCCCCGGCCTCGACGGCGCGGCCCCCACCCTGCCAAAGCAGGGCGACTGGCGTTCTGCACTGCGCGACCTGCCTCCCGAACAAGCGCCCTTTATGCGCTCTTACACCATTCGCAACCTGCGCGTGGAGTCGGCCGAGCTGGATATCGACTTTGTCCTGCATGGCGACACCGGCCCTGCCTCGCGCTGGGCCACACAGGCCAGGCCGGGCGATCGCCTGCAACTCAACGCGCCCAATGCTGCTTTTGCAGATGATCCCGGCGGCTATGAATGGCAGCCACCGCAAGGCATGCGCAAGGTGCTGCTGATCGGCGACGAAACCGCACTGCCGGCCATTGCCGGCATCCTCGAAGAACTGGCACAGCACCCCGATACCCCTCAGGTACAAGCCTTTATCGAGGTACCTGAAGAGTCTGACTGCCAGGCGCTGACCTGCGGCCCCAATACCAAGGTGCACTGGCTGCCCCGCGCCAGCCTGGGTAAACAGCACGGTGACGGCATGATCCTCGCCGCCCGCGAACTGGCCAGCTTGCCGCCCAGACGCATGCAGGCCCAGGCCTGTGCGGCACTGCAGGAGCTGGACCTGGACAACCAGCGCCTATGGGATCGGGCCAGTGCCAGGCACAACGAGTTCTATGCCTGGGTGGCCGGGGAATCAATGGCGGTGATGACAATCCGACGATTTTTCGTCAATGAATGCGGCCTGGACCGCAAGGGGCTGACCTTGATGGGGTACTGGAAATTGGGGCGGTCGCTGGGGTAGTTAGAACCCGAACATACAACTCTTGTAGTCGCTGCCGAGGCACGATGGCTGCGAGCTTTTTATTCATATCACTGCAAACTCAAGGGCTCGCAGCCTTCGTCCCTTGGCAGCGACTACAAATATCAACCTGAAACAATTTTTTACAAGTCAACCTTCGGGTTTTGCGGTTCTCATCCGTCCTACATGGATAAGCAGTCGCTTCTCATTGGCGATTACACACCCGCCCTGCCGCGAGTTTGCCGTTTCCCATGTCCAAAAAGTCCCGTTCTAAACTCTGGTTTCTGGTTCACAGCTGGCTGACCCTGCCCATCTGGTTCTTTGTATTGATTGTCTGCGTGACCGGCACACTGGCCGTGGTCAGTCAGGAGATCGTCTGGCTGGCCACCCCCGAGGCCCGCGCCAGCCAGCCTTATGATGATGCACCGCTGCTGACCTATGAGCAGGTGCTCACCGCCATTCACAAGGCCGAACCGGCGCTGGCCGTGCAGTCGATCAGCCGCCCCGACGAGTCGCACTTCGCCCTGGTGGCCGATGTGGTGTACCCGGACGGCCGCTCGCCAGCGCTATATATCAACCCGTACTCCGGGGCAATCCAGGGTGAAAGTCCCAGTTTCAACTTCAAGGCCTTTACCCGCGCCCTGCACGGCTGGTGGCTGGTGCCCTTTACCAATGGCTACAGCTGGGGCTGGTATCTGGTGTCGTTCCTCGGCCTGCCTTTGCTGGCGTCGCTGGTTACCGGCCTGGTGGTCTACAAGAAGTTCTGGAAGGGCTTTTTCAAACCCAACCTGCGCTTCAAGCACGGGGCGCGGATTTTCTGGGGCGACTTTCATCGCCTGTGCGGCATCTGGTCGATCTGGTTTATCGCAGTGATTTCCATCACAGGCCTGTGGTTCCTGATCCAGGCCTTTATGTTCGATAACCAGATTTCCATCTCGACCGCCGGCAACCCGCCGGTTGTGGCACGTCAGGATGTGCCGATCATGGCGGACGGCAAACCCGCGCCGCAGATCAGCCTCGATGAGGCAGTGAAGATTGCCGCTGAAAAAATCCCCGGGCTGGAAGCCAGCTTTGTCAGCCTGCCCAGCAATGCCTACGGGCATATCGAGGTCGGTGGTCCGGGTTGGTATCCACTGTTGTTCCAGACCGCTGATATCAACCCGTACAACGGCGCCATCGAAGGTTCGCGGATGATCGCCGACCGCTCTGGCCTGGAGCTGGTAACCGAATCCATGCGCCCGCTGCACACCGGTGATTTTGGCGGGCTGTGGGTCAAACTGATCTGGTTCTTCTTCGGCTTGATCCTGAGCATGATGGTGTTGAGCGGCCTGTTGATCTGGACCAAGCGCACGGCCCTGGCCACCGCCAATGCCCTCAAGCGCAGCGAAAAACCCCAGCGTATACGCAAGACCAGGACCGTCACCGCAACCGAAGAGGCCAATGTATGAGCAAGGCAGCGGCTGCACCACCCCCGTCTACCCTGAGCCGGTTTTGGCACAAATGGCGCTTCCACATCAATATTCTGCTGCTGTTGGTGCCGCTGGGCTTTATGCCCAAGTACTTTGCCGATGCCTCGCTGTTTCGCGGCGACAGCGGCCTGGGCGAGCGTGAAATCGGCACCGTGCAGGTTGGCCCCTGGAGCCTGCAACTGGCCGAGTTGCGCAACGAAGCCCCGCGCCCCGACGGCCCGGCTGGCTATATGAAGAGTTTTAACGCGGCCCTGTGCGAGACCTGCGCCGATCAAGTCAAGGCCGCCTATCTGCGCATCGACAAGCCGCGCAGCCTGCGGGCCGCCGGGGTGATTTTCTTCGGCACAGCGTATCGCATGGGCGCCACCATGCCGATCCCGGAACGCACCAAGGCCGACGCCGAGCTGTGGATCACCCTTGAGGGGTGGGACGGTTCCATGCATCAGGCCTCCATTCCCCTGAGTCAGGCCTCACCGGCAACGGTCGCCTGGCTGGCCCAACGAGGAGCCAAATAATGCCTTCACGTTTGTTGAACAAACCTACCCTGGCGGCAGGGTTTATCGCCTTGCTCGGCTTTTGCGGCCAGGCCCTGGCCCATAACCCGATGTGCGAGTGCAAGGCCATTGAAGACGGGCAGATCCGCTGCACCGGCGGGTTTTCCGATGGCAGCGGCGCCCCCGGGGTGACGCTGGACGTGATCGGCTACGACGAAACCATTCTGGTGCCCGGCAAGCTGAGCGCGGATTCGACCCTGACCTTCAAACGCCCGGATGCCGAGTTCTATGTGCTGTTCGACGCAGGCCCCGGCCATATCGTCGAGATCGACCAAGCCGATATCGAGGCCCCATGACTACTCAAGTCGTACGCCCCGCTGGGGCCGGGCATGAAACCCTCTACGTGTTGCTGTTGTGCCTGGTGATTCTGACCGTGGCCGGTTCCGTGGTGGCCTGGCGTTACGAGTCGCAGGAAGTGACCGCGGTGGCCGCCCACCAACTGGATGCGCGCCGCGACCTCACCGCTGCCGAACAAGGCATCTACGCCGACCTGCGGGTCACCCTGGATGAAATCCAGTTGCTGCGCGAAGAATCCAGTGCCCTGCCGCAACCGGCACAACTGGCCGAAGAAGGCTTTGCGCCGTTTGCCAGGGATGCCAGCTCGGTCAGCCGTGGCAACCATGCCTGGCAGTTGCTGGGTGAGCAGGCGTACCTGGGCACCAGCCCCAACCCTGACGTGGCGGGTTCGTTCTTGCTGCGCATCGGCGACACGCCCGATATCTGGCTTAACCGCCAGCACGCCGTCAGCCCGCCCGCTGATCTGAGCGATGCCGCCCTGAACCAGAGTGGCTGGCAGCAAGTGATCGCGCAATTCGATGCCGGGGTCACGCGCCAGCATCGTCACTGAACCCACCGCTAGACCTGAGAGAAGACTGCTCGCCATGTCGATTTCATCCGTTCTGCGTCGCCGCACCCTGCTGCTGGCCGCACTGTTTGTCGCTTGCCTGTCACCGCAGGCCTTTGCCGATGCTCCTGCGCCGCTGGCCAAGCCGCTGCGTATCGGTATTACCCTGCACCCCTACTACAGCTACGTGGCCAATATCGTCGGCGACAAGGCCGAGGTAGTGCCGCTGATCCCGGCCGGTTTCAACCCCCACGCCTATGAGCCCCGCGCCGAAGATATCAAGCGCATTGGTAGCCTGGATGTGATCGTGCTCAATGGCGTGGGCCATGATGATTTTGCCGACCGCATGATCGAGGCCAGCGAAAAGCCGGATATCCCGGTGATCGAGGCCAACCAGAACGTGCCGCTGCTGGCGGCTACCGGCAACGCCGCGCGGGGTGCGGGCAAGGTGGTCAACCCGCACACCTTCCTGTCGATCAGCGCATCCATTGCCCAGGTCAACAATATTGCCCGTGAACTGGGCAAGCTCGACCCGGCCAATGCCAAGACCTACACCGCCAATGCCCGCGCCTATGGCAAGCGCCTGCGGCAGATGCGCGCCGATGCCCTGGCCAAGCTGACCGAGGCACCCAACGCCGACCTGCGCGTGGCCACAGTACACGCGGCCTACGACTACCTGCTGCGCGAATTCGGCCTGGAGGTCACTGCGGTGGTCGAGCCGGCACACGGCATTGAGCCAAGCCCCAGCCAGTTGAAGAAAACCATCGACCAGCTACGCGAACTGGACGTGAAAGTGATCTTCTCCGAAATGGACTTCCCGTCCACTTATGTCGACACCATCCAGCGCGAATCCGGGGTCAAGCTGTACCCGCTGTCGCATATCTCTTATGGCGACTACAGCGCCGACAAGTATGAAAAAGAAATGACCGGCAACCTCAATACCGTGGTCAGGGCGATTCAGGAGGCCGGCGCATGACTGCCGCTGAACGCCTGTCCATCACGTCCTGCGGGCCTGGGGTGGAGTTCGAGCAGGTGTCGTTGACCCTGGGCCGCACGCCCATTCTCGATCACGTCAGCTTCAGCATCCGCCCCGGCAGCGTGCATGCGCTGGTGGGGCCCAATGGCGGTGGCAAAAGCTCGCTGATCAAGACCCTGCTGGGGCAAATGCCCCATCAGGGCCGCCTGTGCTTGAACTGGCCCGGCGAGCCGGGGCTGATCGGCTATGTGCCGCAAGCCCTGGAATTCGACCGTGGTCTGCCAATGACCGTGGATGATTTTATGGCCGCCATGTGCCAGCGCCGCCCGGCCTTTATGGGCCTGTCGCGCAAGGTCGCCCCGGCCATCGGCGAAGCGCTGGAGCGAGTCGGCATGCAGGACAAACGCAAGCGGCGTATGGGCGCGCTGTCCGGTGGCGAGCGCCAGCGTGTGTTGCTCGCTCAGGGCCTGATCCCGGCACCGCAATTGCTGGTCCTGGATGAACCCATGTCGGCGCTGGACGAGGCCGGGGCGCAGGTGTTTGAGCGGCTACTGGCCGACTGGCGCCAGGCCGGAGTCACGGTGGTGTGGATTGAGCATGATTTGGCCGCCGTCAAACGCTTGGCCGAGCGTGTGACCGGGCTCAATCGTCGAGTGCTGTTCGACGGCCCACCGGAGCAGACCCTCAGCCCCGAACGTCTGCTGAGCCTGTTTTCCACCCATCCCAAGGCCCACGGGAGCGCCCTTTGATGAGTTACGAAGCCTTCCGTTTGATGGTTCAGGGCTGGGCGTCGGCCGGTTATCTGCCCGAAGTGCTGGCTTACGGTTTTGTTGTCAACGCCCTGCTCGCCGGCCTGCTGATCGGCCCGGTGCTGGGCGGGCTGGGCACCCTGGTGGTGGTCAAGCGCTTCGCGTTTTTTTCCGAAGCCGTGGGCCATGCCGCACTGACCGGCGTGGCCATCGGCATCCTCCTGGGTGAACCCTACACCGGGCCCTATGGCAGCCTGTTCGGCTATTGCCTGCTGTTCGGCATCTCGCTCAACTACCTGCGCAACCGCACAGGTCTTGCGCCGGATACGCTGATCGGCGTGTTCCTGTCGGTGTCATTGGCCCTGGGCGCCAGCCTGCTGCTGATTCTGGCGGGCAAGATCAACGTGCATATCCTCGAAAACGTACTGTTCGGCTCGGTATTGACGGTCAACGGCAACGACTTGCTGGTATTGGCCGTGGTTGGCGCGCTGGTGCTGGGCCTGAGTTTGCCGCTGTACAACCGCATCATGCTGGCCAGCTTCAACCCGCAACTGGCCGCCGTGCGCGGGGTGGCGGTGAAATCCCTGGATTATCTATTCGTGATTCTGGTGACGCTGATCACCGTTGCCGCGGTCAAGGTGATCGGTGCGATTCTGGTGGGTGCCCTGCTGGTGATTCCGGCCGCGGCGGCGCGTTTGCTCAGCCAGTCGCTCAAGGGATTTTTCTGGATTTCGGTATTGATCGCCACCGTCAGCACCCTGTGCGGCATCTTGCTGCCCATTATTTTTGACCTGCCGATTCCGTCTGGTGCCGCGATCATTCTGATGGCCGGTATCGCCTTCGCCCTCGCAGCCATCGCCCGTGGCGTGGTGCCCAGCCTGAAAGGGAATATTGGATAAATGCTCACTCTGCGCAAACGCTTCCTGGCCCTGGCCATCACCGGCCTGCTCAGCACCCCGCTGCTGGCGGCCGACACCGCAACCCAGCCAGTACGCATCCTCGCCAGCCTGCCGATCACTTACGGGCTGGGCGAGTTGCTGCTCAAGGACAGCAGCGTGACCCTGGAGCGGGCCGCTGCGGCCAACCTGCCTGGTAGTCGGCAAAGCGCCTACTTCAGTGGCCGCGGTGCTCCGGCCTTGCACAAGCTGGCCACCCAAGCCGATGCGGTGATCGGCCTGCGCTCCGTTTGGAGCGACGACCCGCTGTACCCGATGGCGCGGCGCAGCAATATCCGTATTGTCGAGGTGGACGCGGCACGGCCTGTGGACGGCAGCCTGCCGGGCATTGCCGTGCAACCGGGCGTTCATGGCGATGGCCTGAACAGCCAGCCGTGGCTGACCAGCAATAATATGGGGCGCATGGCAGATGTGATCGCCGCCGACCTGGTGCGTCTGGCGCCGCAGGCCAAGCCGCAGATTGAGGCCAATCTGGCGATTCTCAAGCAGCGCCTGCTCAAGCTCATTGCCGATAGCGAAGCGCAGCTGGCCAAGGCGGATAACTTGAGCGTAGTGAGTTTGTCCGATCGGCTGGATTACTTGATCGGCGGGTTGAATCTGGAACGGGTCGAGGTAGATCACAAGGGTGATGAGACCTGGACGCCGGAGACACTGCAGGCGCTGAGCGAAACACTGAAGGACAATGCTGTGGCGCTGGTGCTGGATCATCGCCAGCCTTCTGCCGAGGTAAAAAAAGCGATTGCCGAGGGGGGGAGTGAGTTGGTGGTGATCGGTGCCGATGGCACCGATCCTGTGGCTGAGTTGCAGGGTAATATTGAGGCTGTCGTGAAAGTACTGAGCCAGAAATAAACCCAATACACAACTCCTGTGGGAGCGGGCTTGCTCGCTATGGCATCGACGCGGTTCAACTGAAACACCGCGCCGTCTGAATCGCGAGCAAGCCCGCTCCCACAGGTTTGCGGCGTTCCGGTCAGCGGTTATGGCTCTCCTGCACCTGCTGATCCGCATGGTAGGACGAACGCACCAACGGCCCGGACGCGACGTTTTTAAAGCCCATGCGCTGCCCCTCTTCAGCAAACCAGGCAAAAGTGTCCGGGTGTACAAAGCGCTGCACCGGCAAGTGGCTTCGCGAAGGCTGCAGGTATTGCCCCAGTGTCAGCATGTCGACATCGTGCTCGCGCAAGCGCCGCATCACTACGAGCACTTCTTCGTCCGTTTCGCCCAGGCCCAGCATCAGCCCGGATTTGGTCGGCACATGGGGCACCTTTTGCTTGAAGTTTTGCAGCAAATCCAGTGACCACTCGAAATCCGAGCCCGGGCGCGCGGCCTTGTACAGCCGCGGCACCGTTTCCAGGTTGTGGTTGAACACGTCAGGCGGTTCTTGCGCGGTGATCGCCAGCGCCACATCCATGCGCCCGCGATAATCAGGCACCAGGGTTTCCAGTTGCACGCCGGGTGACAGTTTGCGGATTTCGCGCAAGCAGTCGACAAAGTGTTGGGCGCCACCGTCGCGCAAGTCGTCGCGGTCCACCGAAGTGATCACCACGTACTTGAGGCGCAAGTCGGCAATGGCGATGGCGAGGTTTTTCGGCTCGTCCCCATCCAGCGGCCTGGGGCGGCCGTGACCCACATCGCAGAACGGGCAACGCCGGGTGCAGATATCGCCCATGATCATAAAGGTCGCAGTACCGCCCGAAAAACACTCGCCCAGATTCGGGCAGGCCGCTTCCTCGCACACACTGTGCAGCTTGTGTTTGCGCAGCAGTGCCTTGACCCGCGCCACCTCGGGTGAGGTGGCGATGGGCACGCGAATCCAGTCGGGTTTACGCGGGATATCTTCGGTGGGTAGGATCTTCACCGGGATACGCGCAACCTTCTCGGCACCGCGCAATTTGACCCCCGCTTGTAGAGGTTGCGGGCGGGTGGCAACGGGCTGTTGTGCATTCATGACTGGGCTCCACTCTGGTATGCAATCAGGCCGAATACACCGGAAACAGTGCGCACAGTTCGCCGACCTGACGGGCAACCCGGGCCTCGATCGCGGCATCGCCCGGATGGTCGAGGATGTCGCAGATCCAGGTGGCCAGCGCACGGCACTCGGGGATCTGCAAGCCACGAGTGGTCACCGCTGGCGTGCCGATGCGCAAGCCCGAGGTCACGAAGGGCGACTGCGGGTCATTAGGCACAGCGTTTTTGTTGACGGTGATATGGGCGCGACCCAGCGCGGCATCGGCGTCCTTGCCGGTAATGCCCTGGCGAATCAGGCTGACCAGAAACAGATGGTTATCGGTGCCGCCGGAAACCACATCATAATCGCGCTGCTTGAACACTTCGGCCATGGCCTGGGCATTCTTGATCACCTGCAACTGGTAGTCCTTGAAACCCGGCTCCAGCGCCTCTTTGAAGCACACCGCCTTGGCCGCGATCACATGCATCAGCGGCCCGCCCTGCCCGCCCGGGAACACGGCAGAGTTGAGTTTTTTCTCAAGGTCGGCATCAGCTTTGGCCAATATCAGCCCGCCCCGTGGCCCGCGCAGGGTCTTGTGGGTAGTGGTGGTGACCACATCCGCGTAAGGCAGCGGGTTGGGGTATAAACCAACGGCAACCAGCCCGGCGACATGGGCCATATCCACAAACAGATAGGCCCCGACCTTGTCGGCAATGGCGCGAAAGCGCGGGAAGTCCAGGGTCTTGGAGTAGGCCGAGAACCCGGCCACGATCATTTTTGGCTGATGCTCCAGGGCCAGACGCTCGACCTCGTCGTAGTCGATCAGGCCATTGCCATCGATGCCGTATTGCACAGCGTTGTACAGTTTGCCCGAAGAGCTGACTTTGGCTCCGTGGGTCAGGTGTCCGCCGTGGGCCAGGCTCATGCCCAGAATGGTATCGCCCGCTTGCAGCAACGCCAGATACACCGCCGCGTTGGCCTGGGAGCCGGAGTGCGGCTGGACGTTGGCATAGCCTGCGCCGAACAGTTCCTTCGCGCGGTCAATGGCCAGTTGCTCGACCACATCGACATACTCGCAGCCACCGTAATAGCGCTTGCCCGGGTAGCCTTCGGCGTACTTGTTGGTCAGTTCGGTGCCCTGGGCCTGCATCACTTGCGGGCTGGTGTAGTTCTCCGAGGCAATCAGCTCGACATGGTCTTCCTGGCGTTGCGCCTCGCGGGTAATGGCGTCGAACAGTGCAGGGTCGAAATCGGACAGGGTCAGGCTTTTATGGAACATGGGGTTTTCCTTGTTATTAGAAATTCATGCAATGTGAGCAGAGCGCTATCAGCCGTTTGCGGCCACAAATGCCTCATAGGCCTGCTGGTCCAGCAGGTCGTTGAATGCCGACATGTCTTCGATGCGAATGCGAAAAAACCAGCCGTCGCCCATGGGTGAGGCGTTGACCAACTCGGGGTCATCGGCCAGTGCATCGTTGACCGCGACCACCTCACCGGTCAGCGGCATGGTGATATTGCTGGCCGCCTTGACCGACTCCAGCACTGCCACCTCGTGACCTGCATCAAACGCCCCCAGCTCGGGCACCTGCACAAACACCACATCACCCAGTGCCTGCTGGGCAAAGTCGGTAATACCGACAGTCAACTCGCCGGATGCTTCCAGGCGCAGCCATTCGTGTTCAGGGGTAAAACGCAGAGTGCTCATGGACTTTTCTCTTGTTATCAATGTGTCCTGGTGCAGGACGAACAGGCGCTACTGTTCAGACAAGAGCAAGGGCGATGCCAACTTGATAAAGTCATTTAAAATCAGATAGTTAGTATTAATTCTGAATTCTCTGACGAAGCCTTCGGAGCGAAATCGCTCCAGGCTTGGAAGGAAGATGGTGGATGGGTCCTGCACAGGCGGGGCTGAAGCCGGATTGGAGCGAAAACGCTCCGGTGGAGCAGATTCATACCACTTTTTAGTCGCTGGCGAAGGAACGAGGCTGCGATCGGCGGCAAAGCCGTCGTAAACCCGAATACTGCTGTGTGTCTGGCAAAACCGGGGTTCAGGATTTACGGTCGCTGCGCAACCGATCGCAGCCTCGTTCCTTCGTCAGCGACTACAGTACAACTCAGCGCGAGGGAATCCCGTACTTGCGCAACCGCTGCCCGATGGCGGTGTGCGAAGTCTGCAAGCGCGAGGCCAATTGGCGGGTCGATGGGTAGGTCACGTAATAACGCTCCAGCAAGGTCTTTTCAAAGCCCTGCATCGCCGCCTCCAGGCTCACCACTTGTTCACTGTCTGCCTTCTGGCCGGTCAACTCGGTGCCCGCCAGCTCCAGATCACCGCAATCAATCACGTCGCCCTCGCTGGTTGCTGCCGCACGGAAGATGACGTTTTGCAGTTGTCGCACATTGCCCGCCCAGCGATTGCCCAGCAGCAACGGATGGGTCGCCACAGCCAGTTGGCAGGGCGAGCGGTGGATCTGCTCGCAGGCCTGTCGCAAAAAGTGCTCGGCCAGCAGCAGAATGTCCATGCCGCGCTCACGCAACGGTGGCACCAGCAAATTGAGGACGTTGAGGCGGTAATACAGATCCTCACGGAAGGTGCCCTCCCTCACCATGCGCTCCAGGTCGCGGTGGGTAGCACAAAGCACTCGCACATTGACCTGTACTTCGCGCTCGCCGCCAATGCGCCGAAAGCATCCGTCGCTGAGGAACCGCAGCAGCTTGGCCTGCAGATACGGTGACATCTCCCCCACTTCATCGAGAAACACGGTGCCACGGTCAGCCAACTCCAGCAGCCCCGGTTTGCCGCCGCGCTGGGCGCCGGTAAAGGCCCCGGCGGCGTAACCGAACAGCTCGCTCTCGGCCAGACTCTCTGGCAGCGCGGCACAGTTCAATGCCAGAAACGAGGCGTCGCGGCGGGCACTCATGGCATGACAGGCGTGGGCCACCAGCTCCTTGCCCGTGCCGGTTTCGCCCTGGATCAGCAGCGGCGCATCGAGGCTCGCCACTTTGTGCAGCCGCGTCTTGAGCTCTTCCAGCACGGCTGACTTGCCCAGCAAGGCCTCCAGCCCTTCAGCCGGGTCACGCAGCAAGGACGCCAGGCGCTCGCCAATACGGCTCGGCGGGTACAGGGTCAGCAGGCCACCCACCAGTACATCCGCACCGCCGCTGATAGGCGTGGCATCGAGCAGCAAATCGCTGCCCTTGAAGCTCACTTCGCACATGGGCAGGCGAAAGCCTTTATCGATCAGGGTACGGGCCAGGTCCGGTGCCGCGAACAGATTCGACAGCGGCTCGCCGGTGGGGTCACGCCCGTACAGGTTCGTCAGCCTGGGGTTGGCCAGCAGCACGCAACCATCGGGATCCACGGCCATCACCGGGTCACTCATGGCGGCCAGTAAAGCCTCCAGTTGCAGGCGCCGACGCTGGCCCGGGAGGATATCCACCAGATCTACAGCCTTTACCCCTTTTACCGCCAACAAGGCGTGGTGGAGTTCGTCCAGCACCTTTTGCGACAGGGTGGGTGCATCGATATAGACATTCGGCGGGCTCATCTCCACCGCGTCCAGGTTGAGATTGCGCGCGCCCAGCAGCATCAGGATTTCCTGGGTGATGCCGACGCGGTCTTTGAAAGTGACGTGAATTCGCATGGCCAATCGCTCCCTGACAGCAAACAACGAGGGGGCGGCACGTGATGTGCCGCCCCCCGGGCAGAATCAATGTCGTAAAACGGCGATCAGTCGGTCTGGCAAGCCAGGTCCGCAACTTCCTGCTTGTTGCGCAGCACCGAGCGATAACCCAGGCCCAGTACCACAAACCACACCGGCACCATGTACAGCGCCTGGCGAGTATCGTCCTCCAGGGCCAGCAAGGTCAGGATAAACACGAAGAAGGTCAGGCAAACCCAGACCATTACCTTGCCACCGGGCATTTTGTACTTCGAGGCGCGATGCAGGTGATCGCGTTTTTTGCGATAGGCCAGGTACGACAGCAGGATCATCGTCCACACAAACATGAACAAGGTGGCCGATACCGTAGTGATCAGGGTGAATGCATCCATCAGGTTGGGCACCACATAAATCACCAGCGCCCCGGCCAGCAGGCAGATGCAGGAGAAGATCAGGCCATTGGACGGCACGGCGCGACGCGACAGGCTCTTGAACTTGCTCGGCGCGTCGCCATCCATCGCCAGACCAAACAACATGCGGCTGGTGGAGAATACGCCGCTGTTGGCCGAAGAGGCGGCCGAGGTCAGCACCACGAAGTTGATGATACCAGCGGCTGCGGGCAGGCCAGCGAGCATAAACAGTTCAACGAAAGGGCTCTTGTCGGCCACTACATCACGCCACGGGGTCACAGCCAAGATCGCAATCAGCGCGAACACATAGAACATGATGATGCGCAGCGGAATCGAGTTGATAGCCCGCGGCAGATTGCGCTCCGGGTTTTTGGTTTCTGCGGCGGTGGTGCCCACCAGCTCGATACCGACGAAAGCAAAGACGGCAATCTGGAAACCGGCGAAGAAGCCCATTACGCCGTGGGGGAACATGCCGCCGTCATTCCACAGGTTGCTCAGGGAGGCCGAGTTGCCGGTCGGTGACTGGAATGCCGTGGTCACCATATACAGCCCGGTGCAGACCAGCGCACAAATGGCCACGATCTTGATCATGGCAAACCAGAACTCCAGTTCGCCAAACATCTTCACCGTGATCAGGTTCAGCGACAGCAGTAGCGCTACGCAGCCGATGGCGGGTAGCCATAACGGGATATCCGGGAACCAGAAATGGGTATAGCCGGAGATGGCGATAACATCGGCGATGCCGGTCACGATCCAGCAGAACCAGTAGGTCCAGCCAGTAAAGTAGCCGGCCATGGGGCCGAGCAGGTCTGCGGAAAAGTCGATAAAGGATTTGTACTTGAGGTTGGATAACAGCAGCTCGCCCATGGCGCGCATCACGAAAAAAAGCATGAACCCGATGATCATGTACACGAATATGATCGAAGGACCTGCAAGGCTGATGGTCTTGCCCGAGCCCATGAACAGACCGGTACCGATGGCACCGCCAATGGCGATCAGCTGGATATGACGATTGGACAGGCTGCGTTGAAGTTCCGGTTCTTGCGTATCAGGTCGCTGATTTTGCATGAATCATCCTCTTTATTGTTCTTGTACGGGGTCCCTGGATCAGACAAACATCATGTTTATCCGCAGCGGACAAAGGGACATGAGCACGTTCTGTGCCAGCCTCGTACAAGCGGTCAAGCGGGCCGTTTATGCGCCGTGGAGCCTGTTTGTGTGTAATGGAATCACTCCACAGAAAGCTGTCTGTGGGAGGTTCTAGAGAGCGCGGATACTGTAAACCATGGTCCGGACGAAGTTGTAACGAAATCAGTCCATTGGAGCAGATTCGTACCGTCAGCTCTGATACACACTCTGTGGGAGCAGGCTTGCTCGCGATGGCATCACAGCGGTTTGGCTGATACAGCGCGTCGCCTGCATCGCGAGCAAGCCCGCTCCCACAAGACCCTGAGTCTTGTGTCAGGCTGCGGTGGTTTTCAACGGCATGCGCAGTTCAACCCGCAAGCCATCGGGCTGGCTGTCGAAGGTCAGTTCACAGCGGCAACGCTCGACAATCGCCTGCACAATCGCCAGGCCCAGACCGCAGCCGTTGCTATTGCCGTTGCGCCAGAAGCGCTGGGTCATGTGTTGCAGGGTATCGGCGGGGATGCCAGGGCCGTGGTCGCGCACTGTGTACTTGACCTGCGAGCCTTCAACGGCCACCGCCAACTCCACCTGAGTGCCGGCCGGGGTATGGCGCAAGGCGTTGTCCAGCAAGTTGCGCAGCGCAGCGATGGCCAGGACCGAGGGAACTTCCAGCGCGGTGGCCGGCAAGTCTGGCGGCAAGTGCAGACGAATACGCTGATCATCACCTGCGCACGCATCGTGGATCGCGAACTGTGCCACTTGCTCGGCCGAGCAATTGACCCCGTCGTCAAACGACAGGCTGCCCTCGACCCGCGCCAGCAGCAGCAACTGCTCAAGGGTGCGGTGCAAGCGGTCAGCTCCGGCTTCGGCATGGGCCAGCGACTGTTCGCGAGCTTCGCCATCGGTCATGCGCGCCACTTGCAGGTGGGTCTTGATCGCGGTCAGCGGGCTGCGCAGTTCATGGGCCGCGTCGCCGGTCAGGCGCCGCTCGCGCTCGATGGTCTTGGCAATACGTGCAAACAGCTGGTTCTGCGAATCGAGCAGCGGTTTCAGCTCGCTGGGCAACGGTGAGATTTGCAACGGTTGCAAGGAATCGGCATCGCGGCGCATCAGGGCATCGCGCATGCGGTTGAGCGGTGCCAGCCCCTGGCCGATCCCCAGCCACAGCAGCAGCAGGCAGACAATCAGGGCCATGCCCACCGGCACCGATGCCGCCAGCAGCACCGAGAGGTTCAGCGCCTCGCGTTCAACCTGACGGTCAGCCGTGGTGATGCGCAGATCCCCACGATCCAGGGTAAAGGTGCGCCAGGCCGCGCCGTCGATCATCTGGTCATGAAAACCTGCCGCTTGCGACTGCATCGGCTGGTCCGGGTTGTTGTGGCTACGGGCCAGGATCTCGCCACGCAGCGAACTGACCTGGCAAGCCATGCCACCAGGGATGGTCAGTTGCTCCGCACTGAAATGAGTGCCCTCGCCTTTTACTGGCAGTTGCGGCAATTGCTCCAGCAAACCCGCGACCATGCGCGCCGAGGCCACCAGCCGCTGATCAAGGGAAAACATCATTTGCTGACGCAAATCGCTGAGCATCCAGGCCGCAGCCAATGCCCAGACCAGAACAAAGGCAGCGCCAATGGTCAGGCTCAAGCGCAGGCGCATGCTCATCATGCTTCGGACTCTGCGCCATCGGCGTGGCCCAGGCGATAACCCAGGCCGCGTACGGTTTCAACGATACCGTTGCCCAATTTGCGCCGCAGGTGGTGGATATGCACGTTCAGGGCATTGCTCTCCAGTTCGTCACCAAAGCCATAGATACTGTCCTTGAGTTGCTCGCTGGACAACACCCGCCCGCGGTTATGCAGCAAGGCTTGCAGCAGTGCCTGTTCACGCCGGGACAGGTCGACCGGCTGGCCCGCGAGCAGAGTGATGCGGCTGCTGGGGTCGTAGCTAAGCGCGCCGTGCTCGATCAGGTTAACGCTGCGCCCTGCCACGCGCCGCAGCAAGGTATGCAGGCGGGCGGCCAGTTCGCGCAGGTCGAAGGGCTTGAGCAGGTAATCATCAGCACCCGCCTGCAAGCCATCGACGCGGTCGGTCACCGAGTCGCGGGCAGTCAGAACCAGCACAGGCAACTCAAGCCCCTGCTGACGCAGTTGTTGCAGCAACTTGAGACCATCTTCATCAGGCAAACCCAGATCGAGCACCATCACATCGAACTCGGCAGCCTTGAGCATCGCCCGCGCCGCACTGGCCGTGCCGACATGCTCAACCGTCAGGCCCTGGGCCGTGAGCCCGGCCTTGATGCCGCTGGCGATCAGTTCGTCGTCTTCGCAAACCAGTACATGCATGCTGATACCCGCGTAAATAAGCCGATTAAAAGGTCATGGGATTAAGAGCCGATTATGCCGTGAACGTTGGAATACGCACGGGTTAATAATCGGTTAATCGCAGGATCACACTGTAGCGTCACTTGAACCTGCACAAGGCTTTACCCATGCGTTTGCTGTTGTCCTTGCTCTTGATGTGTTTGATCGGTGTCGCCCAGGCGGCCAGCGATCCTTTTGCACAGCCCGACTTTCTGCCGGTCAACAAGGCCTTCACATTCAGTGCCGAACCATTGCCATCCGGCGAAACCCGCCTGCAGTGGAAAATAGCCGACACCTACTATCTGTATCAAAAACGCTTCAAGTTTGACGGGCTGGACGCAGCACACGCCCCCGTATTGCCCCAGGGGCTTGAACATAGCGATGAGTTCTTTGGCGCTACCCAGGTCTATCGCGACGAGGTTGAGATACTGATTCCGGCAGACGCCAGCGGCCAGGTCAAGGTCAGCTGGCAGGGTTGCGCCGATGCTGGCCTGTGCTACCCGCCGCAAAGCCAGACCGTCGATCTGGGCGGCGTACAGCCAGTTGCCGCGCAAGGTCAGGCACAAGACCAGTCACTGGCCACTACATTGCAGCAGCGCTCGCTGGGCTGGAGCTTGCTGCTGTTCTTCGGCCTCGGCCTGCTGCTGGCCTTTACTCCTTGCTCACTGCCGATGCTGCCGATTCTGGCCGGGCTGGTGGTGGGCAGCGGGGCCACGGCCGGGCGTGGTTTTGCCGTGGCCGGCAGTTATGTAATCAGCATGGCCCTGGTCTATGCCGGGCTGGGCGTGCTGGCGGCCCTGCTGGGCGCCAACCTGCAGGCGCTGTTGCAACAACCCTGGCTGCTGGGCAGTTTTGCCGCGCTGTTCGTGGTGCTGGCACTGCCGATGTTCGGCTTTTTTGAACTGCAATTGCCTGCCGGTCTGCGTGACCGCCTGGAAACCGCCGGGCGTGGCCGCAAGGGCGGCAGCCTGATCGGCGCAGGAATTCTTGGTGCCCTCTCCGGCTTGCTGGTGGGTCCCTGCATGACCGCACCGCTGGCCGGTGCCCTGCTGTATATCGCGCAAAGCGGCAATGCGCTGGAAGGTGGCCTGGTGCTGTTTGTGATGGGCCTGGGGATTGGTGTACCGCTGTTGCTGCTGGTGACCGTGGGCAGTCGCTTCCTGCCCAAGCCGGGGGCCTGGATGAACCTGATGAAAGGCCTGTTTGGCTTCCTGTTTCTGGGCACCGCGCTGCTGCTGGTGCGCCCGGTACTGGATGAGTCGCTGTGGCTCGGCCTGTGGGGCGTACTGCTGATTATTCTGGCGTGCAGCCTGTGGCAACAGGCGCAAACGTTCCTGCGCGCCAGGGCGCTGTTCAGCCCGCTAGGTCTGCTGTCCGGTTTGTGGGGCAGCCTGTTGCTGGTGGGCGCTGCCGGTGGCGGCACCGAGCTGTGGCAACCGTTGCAGGTGTACACCACCAAAACTGTGGTGGGCAGCAGTGTCGCAAGCACCGGTCATGACACCTTTATCACTATCAAGGACCCCGCCAGCCTGGACCGTGAACTGGCCAGTGCCAAGGCCGATGGTCAATGGGTGATGCTCGATTATTACGCCGACTGGTGCGTGTCGTGCAAGGTCATGGAGAAGCAGGTATTCGGCAAACCTGAGGTTATGCAGGCACTGCAAGGCGTGCGCCTGTTGCGTCTTGACGTGACCGCCGATAATGTCGCCAGCCGCGAACTGCTCGGCCGCTATCAAGTACCTGGCCCACCCAGCTTTGCCTGGATCGGCCCTGATGGTGATGAACGTCGCGGACAACGTATTACTGGCGAAGTCAACGCCCAGACCTTTTTGAATAACTGGAACGCCACTCGGGAACTCCACTAAATGCTCACCCTGACCATCGGTTCGTTTGCGCTGGCCATCAACCATTTGCTGCTGATCCTGGCCCTTGCCCTGGCGACACTGGTGGGTTGGCGCGTGGCCAAGCGCGGTGGTGAAAACCCCGAGTCAGCACTGTTCAGTCTGTTTCTGCTGGGCTTGCTGACTGCGCGTATCGGCTTTGTGCTCAGCTACTGGCGCTATTTCAAGGACGACCCTTTGCAAGTCCTCGACTTGCGTGACGGTGGCTTTTTACTGTGGCCGGGGTTGGTGGCTGTGCTGGTCGGCGCAGTCATCTGGGGCTGGCGCCGGTTCGGGTTGCGCCGCCCTCTGGGCTGGGGGCTGGTCAGCGGCCTGGCGTTCTGGCTGCTGGCCAGCCTGTCGTCCAACTTGTACGAACAGGGCACGCGCCTGCCGGAGCTGGTATTGCGCAACGCCAATGGCGAGTCGGTGCAGTTGAGCAGTTATCAGGGCGGCCCACTGGTGATCAACCTGTGGGCCACCTGGTGCCCGCCGTGCCGTCGTGAAATGCCGGTGCTGCAAAACGCCCAGCATGAACATCAGAACGTGACCTTCCTGTTCGTCAATCAGGGTGAAAGCATGCAGAGCGTCAGCACCTTCCTGGAAACCCAGGGGCTGAACCTGAGCAACGTGCTGTTCGACAGCGGCGGCCAACTGGCACAAAAAGTCGGTTCGATGGCCCTGCCGACTACGCTGTTCTATAACGCTGAAGGCCGGCTGCTGGGCAGCCATCTGGGCGAGCTGTCGAAAGCCAGCCTGGCCCGGGCCATGGAGCCTTTCGACCTGAACAATTCAATGTCGGCCCAACAGGCCGACCCTGCAAGGAATCAGCAAAAATGCTTAACCGCAAACTGTTAACCCTGAGCATGAGCGCCCTGCTGGGCGCGGCGCTCCTGCAATCCCCAGTGTTGCAGGCTGAAGAGTTGCCACCTGCAATCAAGAAGATTGAAGCCAAGGGCGCAAAGATCATCGGCAGCTTTGACGCTCCCGGCGGCTTGCGCGGTTATGCCGCCCAGTACCAGAACCGTGGCATGGCGCTGTACCTGACCCAGGATGGCAATGTGCTGGTGGGCAATCTGTACGACGCCGACGGCAAGGACCTGAGCCTGGCACCGCTGCAGAAACTGGTCTACGAGCCGATGGCCAAGCAGGTCTGGACGGAGATGGAAAAGAGCAACTGGATTGCCGACGGCAAAGCCGATGCCCCGCGTATCGTGTACCTGTTCAGCGACCCCAACTGCCCGTACTGCAACATGTTCTGGGCGCAGGCCCGACCGTGGGTTGATTCGGGCAAGGTGCAATTGCGCCACATCATGGTAGGGATTATCCGCGAAGACAGCCCGGCCAAATCCGCCGCCCTGCTGGGCGCCAAAGACCCGCAGCAAGCCCTGCACGAACACGAGAAAGCCGGCAAGGCCAGCACGCTGAAACCGTTGGCCCAGATCCCGGCGGATATCCAGGCCAAGCTGGATGCCAACGCACAATTGATGGAAGAACTGGATGTGGCCGCCACCCCGGCGATTTTCTATCTGGATGCACAAGGCAATCTGCAACAGCAGCAAGGCGCGCCGTCGCCAGAAAAGCTGAGCCAAATCCTCGGGCCTAAATAAGCCCTCAGGCTGCGATCAGAAAAGTAATGGGTCGCAGCCCTCCCTCGCGTGAGCCAGGTCTCAATCTGCTCTTATCGCCGCTATTAATTCTAATTCTCAATTGACAATCATTATCATTAAGCCTAGCGTGTGAACAGCTGTGCAGGACGCCTCCCACGAAGAGGTCCTCACTCAATCATTCGCAGCAGGTGATCTCCATGACGGAACCAATGTCCACAGGCAAGTGCGACTCACCCCTACTTCAAGCCTTTGTCGATAACCGGCTGGTGCTGGTCAAAATCGCAGCCCGTATCACCGGCTGCCGCTACCGGGCTGAAGATGTGGTGCAGGATGCCTTCTTCCGTTTGCAATCCGCACCGCAGATCACCTCTTCGTTCAAGGCACAATTAAGCTACCTGTTTCAGATCGTGCGCAACCTGGCGATTGATCATTACCGCAAGCAGGCGCTGGAGCTAAGATATTCGGGCACCGAAGAAGAAGGCCTGAATGTGGTTATCCACGGCGCCTCACCGGAAACTTCGCTGATCAACTTCTCGACCCTGGAACATATCGAGGTGGCGCTCAACGAGCTGCCGACCCGTACCCGTTATGCCTTCGAGATGTATCGCCTGCACGGTGTGCAGCAAAAGGACATTGCCAAGGAATTGGGCGTATCGCCCACCCTGGTCAACTTCATGATTCGCGATGCCCTGATCCATTGCCGCCAAGTGTCGGGCACCCACGCCGACACGTATGCCCGCCGCTGATACAAAGGTTGCTGCCAACCCTCCTGCCCTATATCTCAACCACGGCAATTTTGTAAGGCGCAAAAATGGCCTTTAACTGGCCGTTGTCCCGCAACTTTTGCATCATCTGCGCAAACTGCCCGCTCTGGATCGGTGCTTCTGGCCGCAACAGAGCGTAGTGGCGATAGACCTGATCGATACGCTCGGACACCAGCACCTGAGCCTGGACCTGCGGGTCGCAGCGCAACATCTCGATCAGGTTTGAGCGGGTCATCAAGGCAATATCCGCGCGACCGCGCAATACCATCAACAGATTGCTTTCGTGGGAATAGGTCAGGGTTGCGCCAAAGCTGTCGGCCAGGAACTTAGGTGCCGGGTTAAAACCGGCAAAGGCGTAGTGATAGCCGCTAAACAGCGCAAGGCGCTTGCCGTTCAGCTCATCGAAATAACTTTGTTGACGATCGGGTTGCTGCCTGGCAACAAACACTTCGGCATCTTCAAGACCCATATCGACGGCCGTGTGCGCAAACGCCTGCCAGCCCCAGGCCGGGTTTTCGAACATCATCATGTCCACCCGCCCCCGCTCGAAATCACGCACCCGCCGCGGTATGGAACTGGGTACCGGGACAAACCGGTAGTCGCTCTGCAACTGATTGAGTGCATTGAGCAATTGCGACAACAGGCCAATATCGTCACCGCGCTCCGGGCGCACCGTGTAAGGCGGAAAATGCGCAGCACCTACCCTGACTTCCTGGACGGCCCAGACCGGCGTCAGCCAGACCATACCGAGGGTCAGCAACAGGCTATGGGCCAACTGGATTGGCGAACACTTCAAAACCATACACACCTGATGCCGCCCATGGCTGGAACTTATTGATCAACACACGACCTGAGATCGAGCACGCACACCATTAAAGCGCATATAGACTAGCAAGCAAGCGCTCGACTGGCCCACTGGAAAATAAACGCCCGGGGCCGAGTTTTAGCTACGCTCCAACTTCAACGCCAATGCTGTTCAAGGAAGCTGCACATGCCTCACTGGCTGGTAATTGACCTGGAGGCCACCACCGATGATGGCGGATGGCCCCTCGAGGAAATGGAAGTGATTGAAATAGGCGCCAGTGTGGTGACTCGCGCAGGCCGGGAAGTGGACCATTTCCAGCGCTTTATTCGCCCGCAGCGTCGCCCATTGCTGACGCCTTTTTGCCGGCAACTGACCCGGATCACCCAGGCCAATATTGATGCCGGGGCACCGATGCCGCAAGTATGGGAACAATTCGAGCGCTGGCTGGGCCAGCACCTCCCCAAACTCGAAGGCTGGGCCAGTTGGGGCGACTATGACCGCAAGCAACTGGAACAGGAATGGCGCCACAAGCAACTGGCCAGTGCGCTGCAACAATTGCCGCATATGAATCTCAAGCAGCAATTTGCCAAGGCCCGCCAGCTAAAGCAGCCGCTGGGGCTTAACAGCGCCCTGCAACTGGCCGGGATGCAGTTTAATGGCCAGCAACACCGGGCCCTGGAAGATGCGCGAAATACAGCACGTTTATTACCGCTGGTGCTCAAGGGTTAAGGGCCACAAAAGCGCGTGACGGGATAAAACCGCTTCTGCATACTGGCCAGCCCTTTTTAGCCCATTCCGAGGAATCGCCATGTTTAAAGTCAACGAATACTTCGACGGCACCGTCAAGTCGATTGCCTTCGCTCAAGCCGAAGGCAAGGCCACCATTGGCGTCATGGCTGCGGGTGAATACGAGTTCGGCACCGCCGAGCGTGAAATCATGCACGTTGTCTCGGGTGAGCTGAGCGTGAAACTGCCGGGCAGCAGCGAATATGAAACGTTCAAGACTGGCAACCAGTTCAATGTACCGGCCAACAGCAAGTTCCAGCTCAAGGTTGCGGTAGACACTGCTT
>Ga0302347_1001645_pt1 | contig 26131 bp, 26 predicted proteins | sample PhyWR1_FD_202178 | JGI IMG/M metagenome (GOLD analysis project Ga0302347, IMG submission 202178) | Leaf surface microbial communities from wheat plants in UC Gill Tract Community Farm, Albany, California, United States - DLSL W.R1 (v2)... | ecosystem: Host-associated > Plants > Phyllosphere >...
CGGTGAAGGTATCGCCGAAGTCGAACTGATCACCTGGAAGGTCGAGGTCGGTGGCCCGGTCGCCGAAGACCAGGTCGTGGCCGAGGTCATGACCGACAAGGCCATGGTCGAGATCCCCTCGCCGGTCGCCGGTACCGTGGTCTCGCTGGGCGGCAAGCCCGGCCAGATGATGGCCGTCGGTAGCGAGCTGATCCGCCTGGAAGTTGAAGGCGCCGGCAATGCCAGCGCCGCCAGTGCGCCGGCCGCCGCCGCACCTGCCGAACCGGTTGCTGCACCCAAGGCGGTTGCGCCTGCGCCTGCGGCCGCCGCGGAGTCTGCACCGGTCGCAACGTCGGCCAAGGCCGCTGCTGCCTCCGCACCCGCCTGTGCCGCCAAGCAGGACGCGCGCGGTGCGGTCACCAACGGCGTGCTCACCGCCGGTGAAGCCCCGCTGGCCTCGCCGGCCGTGCGCCGCCGCGCCTGGGACCTGGGCATCGAGCTGCGCTACGTGCCGGCCACCGGCCCGGGCGGTCGCATCCTGCAGGCCGATCTGGACGCCTACGCCGCCGCCGGTGGCAAGGCGCAGCCGGTCGGCGGCAGTGCAGGCGGCAGCAGCTACGCGCGCCGTACCGGCGAGCAGCAGGTGCCGATCATGGGCCTGCGCCGCAAGATCGCGCAGAAGATGCAGCAGTCGTGGTCGACCATTCCGCACATCACCTATGTGGAAGAAATCGACGTCACGGAAGTGGAAGCCCTGCGCGCCAAGCTCAACGAGCGCTGGGCCAAGGAGCGCGGCAAGCTGACCCTGCTGCCGCTGCTGGCACGCGCGGTGGTGCTGGCCGCACGCGACTTCCCACAGATGAACGCCCGCTTCGATGACCAGGCCAACATCGTGACCCGCTATGAGGGCGTGCAGCTGGGCATCGCGACCCAGAGCGAGGTCGGCCTGTCCGTGCCGGTGGTCGCGCATGCCGAGTCGCTGGACCTTTGGCAGACCGCCACCGAGATCGCGCGCCTGGCCAACGCCGTGCGCGTGGGCAAGGCGACCCGTGAGGAGCTGTCCGGCTCCACCATCACCATCAGCAGCCTCGGTGCCGTGGGCGGTGTGGTGTCGACCCCGATCATCAACCATCCGGAAGTGGCGATCGTCGGTGTGAACCGCATCATCGAACGCCCGATGTTCCGCGAGGGCCAGGTGGTGGCGCGCAAGCTGATGAATCTGTCGTCCTCGTTCGACCATCGCATTGTCGATGGCATGGATGCGGCCGAGTTCGTGCAGGCGATCCGTACGCGCCTGGAAACCCCGGCCCTGCTGTTCGTGGAGTAAGCGATGTCCAATACCCTTCAAACCCAGCTGCTGATCATCGGCGGCGGTCCCGGCGGTTACATCGCCGGCATCCGCGCCGGCCAGCTCGGCGTCAAGACCATCGTGGTCGAGGGCGTCAATCCGGGTGGCACCTGCCTCAACATCGGGTGCATTCCGTCCAAGGCGCTGATCCATGCGGCCGAGGAATTCGCCAAGGTCACCGCCTATGCAGCAGGTACCTCGCCGCTGGGCATCAGCGTGCATGCACCGTCGCTGGATCTCGCCAAGACCGTCGCGTGGAAGGCCGGCATCGTCAAGAAGCTGACCGGTGGCGTCAGCGCGCTGCTGAAGAAAAACGGCGCGCAGCTGATCAAGGGCTGGGCCACGATCGTCGACGGCAAGACCGTCGAGATCGCCGGTGCCGCCGAAGGCGGCGGCACGCTGCGCATCAGCTGCGAGCACCTGCTGCTGGCCACCGGCTCGGTGCCGGTGGAACTGCCGTTCCTGCCGTTCGGTGGCAAGGTCATCTCCTCCACCGAAGCCCTCTCGCCGACCTCACTGCCGAAGCAGCTGATCGTCGTCGGTGGCGGTTACATCGGCCTGGAGCTGGGCACGGTGTACCGCAAGCTGGGCTGCGACGTCACCGTGGTCGAGGCCCAGGAGCGCATCCTGCCGGCCTACGACGCCGAACTGACCAAGCCGGTCGCCACGCACCTGGAGAAGTCCGGCGTGAAGCTGCTGACCGGGCACAGCGTGCTCGGCCTGGCCGACAACGGCCAGCTGCGCGTGCGCGACAAGGACGGTAACGAGATCGCGCTGGACGCCGACCAGATCCTGGTCGCGGTCGGCCGTCGCCCGAAGACCGACGGATTCAATCTGGAATCGCTGCAGCTGGATCTGACCGGCAAGGCGATCAAGATCGACGACCAGTGCAAGACCTCGATGCGCAACGTGTGGGCGATCGGCGATGTCGCCGGTGAGCCGATGCTCGCGCACCGTGCGATGGCGCAGGGCGAACTGGTGGCCGAGATCGTCAGCGGCAAGAAGCGCCACTTCGTGCCTGCCGCGATTCCGGCGGTGTGCTTCACCGATCCGGAAATCGTGGTGGTCGGGCTGTCACCGGACGAAGCCAAGGCACAGGGCATCGAGACCAAGGTCGCGCTGTTCCCGTTCGCCGCCAATGGCCGTGCGATGTCGCTGGAATCCACCGATGGCTTCGTGCGCGTCGTCGCACGCAGCAGCGACCACCGCATCCTCGGCTGGCAGGCCGTGGGCGTGCAGGTCTCGGAGCTGTCGATCGCCTTCGTGCAGTCGATCGAGATGGGCGCCACGCTGGAGGATATCGCCGGAACGATCCACCCGCACCCGACGCTGGGTGAGGCGGTGCAGGAAGCGGCGCTGCGTGCGTTGGGGCATGCGTTGCATATCTGAGGATGTGTGGGTTTGATGGATCACCAACGGCCCGCTTTGCGGGCCGTTCTTTTTTTTAGGATCAGAGGTGCGCCCTGCGCGGCATCGACCTGGCTACATGGCGCGATGGCGGCGCAACTTAGTCGCTAGGCCTCGCGCGCCGCACGCGCGATCGCCTCTTTGAGCGCCTTACACTCTTCCTCCAGCACGACTTGAACGGCTGTGAACGGCGACAAGAAGTGGCCGCCGGACTTGCCCTGCAAGTAGGCTTCCCTGTGATCGGCCATAACCGAATTGACTCTCGTTCTGGCCTCGATCACTTGGTCATAGGCTTGTCGAATCTCAGAGCCATAGATGCCAATGATCATTTCCACTCGGCTGAAGTCCACTGGCCGATCAGAGCTACTTTTTATTACTGCATCAAGGTAGGCGTTGTAGTCACACTCGCCTTTCATAACCAGCGTGAGGTTCAGGTAATTGGAAAACATCCCATTTAGCCAATGGCAGACGAGCACGTAGAGCTCTTCGAGCCGTTCTTTCGAAACTCTCTGCCGATGCATCCGTTCTTCGTGCGCCAATTGCACCTTCAACTGCTTGGCGTTTGCCCTATTGGTTAGCCACACCCCGAGAGTCGTGAGAAGTGAGCCAAATACAACGCCAAGCAGGCCTACCCAGGCCTCGGAGGGGGGGCTTGCCAGAACCTGCAGAATTCTATCCATGGCGCCGAACCCTTGAAATAGCCGACCTACAAAGCAGGCTCGACTTGAATGAACTGCTAGGCATCACGCACGGCAAAAATGTTTTTGTCATAGAACTCAATCTCCTGGCCAAGCTCTAGTCCGTTAGGCTCGGTGGCCCTACTTGGTTCGAACCCATAGATTGTGCCCCTATAGTGTTCTGACCAAGCATCGAGACGTTCCGCACAAGAACGTCTTGATCACCAGAGCGAAGGGTCAGATGGTCGCTCTCCACAACTGCATGCCTGATGAGCGTGCCACCAGTGTGGAAGACAGTCTCGTTTGGACCTCTTTGGGCGAACATGACCTCTCCAGTGGCACCCAAGTACCGAACAGAGGGAACCTGGGGTCCGGCTACACCTCTTATCCACAGCGGCCCTGTCGGAGCCGTATCTCATTGATTCGGCCCGATCTTAGGGGGCGGAGTAAGATCAGCAAGCGGCGTAAAGCCGGACCCCGGCTAGGCAACTTGCGTATGTCCGCTCTGGGTCGAAAGGGAGCTCTACTACCAGGATTGTCGCTAGCCCTGCTGTACTGGATAAACCAGAAGCTGCCACCTGATCTGACCATTGGCAGGATTGTGCTGCCGATGGTTTTGAGGCGGAAGTGTGTGACCACCTGCGATGGCAATCTCGTCTCCACATGATGTGCAGCGGTATATCCCTGGGTGCGGGGCGCCAGTACCCGGAGCGTGCACTGCATCGAACGCAGCATTAGGCGACTGGGCCAAGCGGTTCGCGTATTTGCAGAGAGCCATATCACACCTCCTGTGTTGAATGAAGATCCCAACGATCTAATGCATTGCCGCATGGTTCCCGCGCGCTACAACACTCAAAACCAACTTTATGGCGGGATCGGTCCTTGATACGGACCGATCTTAGGGTCTCAGGGTCCGGCAAACAACTCGACATGTAGCAATACCCGGAGAACCTTGGTCACCAACCAAAGCGCCAGTCGACATCCGTTCGGGAAAAACGGTCCGCGCCCTAGCGACCAACATACTGGCGATTCGATGCCGAGAAGCCGCTCCCCAGTAGCCACCTCGCCCGAAAGCCTGAGCGACAAATCGGCTGTGCATCAGGTCAGCAAGTACGTCTAGCTGGGCCCTGACCTGCATCCCGCCGGCAAAGTGTCGAGCCAGGAACTTGTAGAACGCCTGGCTGTGATTGTGATCCATGAGGCGGGCCAGCTCATCTAGCGTTAAATAGTCGGCGCCTTCTCAATGCATGCGTAACAAGCCCACCTCCAGCGGTGCGACCCTTGGTAGAACATCTGCCCACCAGTTGCTGCATACCTGATGAAGAGCGGACACATCAAACAACAAGGGCGCCTCTCGGCGCCCTCGTTCTTTCAACTCATTCCCACTCGATCATCAACGAGGCTCGTAAGCCCGCGTGATTAAAGGGATTGGCTGTGATCGACATAGAGCCTTTACCGCCGCTTTTACCGCCAGAAACACACCTCTTTTGTTGGCGCGGAAGATGGAGCGATTTGCGGGGCGACGACCCTTTCGACTTCATTGTCAATCAGATTCAATCATACCGAAAGAGTTCAAGTGCCGTAAGGCGAGGCACGGCACGACGGACACCTTCGAGTCATCCACCTGGAGCGAGGAAACGAATGGACCGCAATGGCAATCGTCGCCGAGCTTCGTCAGTTAATTTTTCGTAGTGCTCATCCCATAGGTCAAACAGCTTCTCCAGGCCGATCAGCGTAACGCGGCGCTTTTCCTGGGTGCGAGCCTCAATTTCGGCGTCCTTCGTGAAGCCGCCCGTACACACAAAGAGGCCAACATCGTCGTCGCCCAGCAATGCCATAAAGGACCTCAGACCATCAACACTCACTGCCTGCTGTTGCCGCTTCACCTGCACCTTGATGCGCGGCGGCCGCGTGGCCAGCGCATCGGGCCACGCTAGGATGTCGATGCCACCATCTTTACCGGGCGGCGAAACCCAAGTCACGTGGTACGACATTGCGCGCAGAAGATCAGCCACCAGATCCTGAAAATCATACGGATTCATCGCACGGAGGTAGGCTGAAATCTCCGCCCATGCTTGTTCTTCCGCTTCCTCGTAGGTCACGCTCACCGATTTGGCTGCTGTGCCCGGCTCGTCGACTTCCGCATCCGGCCCAACTATCGATGCCACTTCAGCATCAAGCTGTGCAGCCTTCCACTCGGCGTAGAGTTTACATGCCCGTCGGTAAAACGCTTCGGGGTCAGGAAGCTCCAGAAAGGCCTTACGGCCTTCCTCGGTGACGGTCCAGATTCCTTTGTCCTTGACAAGCCAGCCAGCCTTGACGCAATCCACAGTCGCGAAACGCACGATCTTCTCGAACCGCCTGCCGCCTGATTCGAAGGAATCAGCCTCATAGGGCGTCAACGTGACCCGACTGACCAAAGCCTGCAACGCCGCACTTGCTTGCACACCTTCGGGCGCAGCCATCAAAATGTTGAACAATTCCCTAAGCAATTCACCGGTGCGGCGGCGAGTAATTTCGGCCATATCTAAGCGACTCCGAATTCGTGCTATTTAACTGCCGCCAACTCAGCAAGCCAAGCTTGCATTCGGGCGGGCTCAATCATAGCTTGCCCAAGAGCGGCGTGAACCTCATGATGCGGCTCGCTAGGCGAGAGGTTCTCTATCCACTGTTGAACGTAATTACCAAGCTCTTGTAGTGTATGGCGTGCCTGAGTTGCCCCAACTCGTCGAGCCTCATTGCGCCGCAGAACGTCCTGATGCTTAGCATATTCCGCTTTGAATTCGCGGGTCCATCGGCTGGACAAGTTGAGCAATCCATCGAGATTTTCCGCCTTGGGCTGATCGACAGCCGCGCTGGCCGAGCACTGCACAGCTGCGGCATGGAGATCATATCCAAGCTCTAAGGTGCCATTGGCTGGGCGCAAGTACGGGTGGAACCAGTCGGCAAAGCTGCCTGCAGTGTGCACAGGCTTGCTTCCTTTGTTCGTTGTTCCGTTGCAGGTGCTGCAAACCACAGTAAGGTTCATGTCGCACATGCTGAGCAGTGGAAAATCGCTCTCAGCAATCCAGTGGTCCACCGGCGGTGTGTCGCCCAGTGGACCTCCGCACAACACGCAGACCTCGTGAGCGTCTGGATTGGGATTCAAGCGATGGGTGTCGCGAAAAGCTTGGACAAACTGCGCATAGGTCACTCCTCCTGCCGCAATCGGCCTACCGTCTGCCGAGTAAGGCAAGCCCGAGCGAAATCCCTTTTCATAGAAGGCCTGAAACAAGGTCTTGAACTCAACCCAATCCGCTTTTTCGTGTAACGGACAAATTACTGGCCAGGCCGCAGGTGCTGGCTGAAACTGAAGCGCGAGCGTCGAGACCGAGTGCACCCATGTACGCAGCTCTACTTTCCGAGCAGGCGGCATCGCAGCCACCTTGAGCGCACGGTCCAACAGAGTCCGCCCATTTTCTTTCCGCTGAAGAAACCCCCAAAGCCAAGCCGCCTCGATAGCACTGGGCATTACGGGTGGTTGCAAACCGGCACTGGTGAGATTCGCCATCGAAGTTTCAGGATCACAAAGCCACAGCGCGAATTGTTTCATCAGTCGCTGACAAGCTGCCAGCGCAGGGGAGCAAGGCACATGACGTATGGGCTTAAGCATCGCGGCCTCGCCAGGTGTTCAGCAGGGTGCGCAGCTCGCTTCGGTAGAAACCCGATCCCATGCGGGCGATGAGCCGTTCCAGGTCGTCGATTTCAGACTGGGTTCCGGCAGTCTGCGCCAGCTTACTTTGGATAAACTCCTGCGCCCTTTTGCCGATGCTGTCATCGGCACCAAACACAGTCATCATCAACGCACTTGGGTCGGTACCAAACGTTGGCTCGTCGACGCTGCGTACATCGGATCCATGTGCCGTCTTCTGCACCATCACGATCTCGTCGTTGAACACATCCGACAAAACGATGGCCGAATGGGTGGAAATGAGAACGTCATTGCTTGTGTTTCCGATAGCGTCGTCAATGATGTCCACAATCTCGCGCTTCCATTTGTCGTTGAAGTGAGTTTCCGGCTCGTCAAGCAGTAATAAGGCATCCTGCTGACCTTCCAGTAGATGGAAAAGTGCCATGCGCCCCAGCACCATCTGCTCACCATCCGACAACTCTTCATAACGAAGAACGCCGATATCGTCCGCCTCCGCTATATCAGCATCGCTAGGTGCAGGCGTGCGCCGCAGCCGAATCAGTACATCGTCGAAAAGACCGACTTGGTTCAGCTCCAGCAGCCGAGTGAACAAGTCAAATGCACCGGCATCCTTGGCGCCTCCCAACAATGCCTGGAGGGCTTCCCCTTGAGTCGTGCAGATCTGCAGCTCGTCGCGGTTAGCAGAAGCAAAGCGCTGTGCCTGCACATCAAGCTGGCCGTTCAAATCAAACCACAGGACACGGCGAGCCTCCAACGGATGCGGCTCGGCGATCACTTCGCCAGCGCACAGCCACCAGTCATGGGCGGTTTCGCATAGTTTCGGCGCCCACTGCGCTGACTGCAGGCGCGAGCGGAAGGCCACAGATACCAAGTGATTCCAGCCACCGCGCTCTAGTAATTCTTGCAACGCAGTCTTGTTGCCGCGATCGGCCGCACTAACAAAGGCCTGCGGCAAGGTCACCGCCAGCAGGGCGCACTTGAGCAGTGTGGCATCCAGCAGCAAGGGTCGCCGGAAGCTGCCTGCCTCCGCTGTTGAAATGCTCCTGTCAGCGCGCGGCGTTGCTCCGAAGTCGGGGCGGGCCGCGTGCAAAGCACGCTCTTGGGCTGCGGTCCATCCCGCTGGGCGCTCTTCGCCGTCATTGTCGTCACCGAGACGCTCCATACCCTCCGCATTCTGGTTTCGAGCCCATACCGACCGCCACGGGCGTAAGTCGCCTGTCGTGTATGCAAGCACCGCTGAAGGCAGTGCTATCTGAGGTGGCGTACTGTCACGCTGCGGCCAATGACCAGGTTCTATCAACGCCGTGAAGCCAGGGACCATCGGCATGCCACTCAGCACCAAGTGCTCGATGCAGGACTCAAAAACTTCCTGACCGTTCTGATCGTCGAAAGCAAACCGCTCGTGCAGCCAGAGGCTAGCCACTTGCCGGTCGCCAGGGCAATGCAGCAACAAGGTGCGGTGGCTAGGTGAGCCACGCACGCCCAGTTCGTAGACCAGGCTCACCGGGAAGGCGGGCACGCGCAGGTCCGCCAATGCTAAGAACACCTCGGCCACTGCTCGCAAGAGGTTGGATTTGCCGCTGCCGTTTACACCTACTACAAACCGGATGGCGCATTCACGTGCCAGCGGCGAGCCACTGGCAAAGCAGACCTTGATGTTCGAGATCGGCGGATAGTTCTGAAGGTGTAGATAGCGCAAGCGCATTAGACCTCCTCCAAGTCCACTTGCGTCGCTGCCACACTAAGAGCACTGGCAAGGTCAACTTTCAGATCTTTAAGGGAAGCGTAGTGCCGGCCTTGGTCTACCAAGTGGGTGTAGTCCTTGCCTCCATCATCTACTATCGAGATAACCTGAAACGTCCCGCCCCCGCCTGCCCGCTCGGAGGTTTCGTAGTCCAAATGAGCTTGAAGGTAATAGTGTTCCTGGTCGACATTTGCCGATAAGGCTTTGCGCAGCATCTGCACGTCCGCCAGTCGTGTGAACTCGTCTTCTCGCAGCGGACGGAAGGCCTTTAGGTAGTCACGCTCACCGCTTTCCTGGTCGACCTTAGGCAAGGTGACTTTGGCGATCAGACCCAGAGCAGCCAGTTGGCTGAGCGTACGTCGGATACGATTGCCATGTGAGGTGCCAAAACTTTGCAGCCGCTCGGTCACCACCGTGTCGTCGCAGAACATCGCAAATACGTCTGGGTCTTCGACCAACAGGGGTTCGCCGCTAGCTTGGCAGTACGCGGTGAAGGCGGCCAAAACCTGCCGCTGGAAATCACTCAGCTCGCCCAGAAGCCAATGGCGTGCGGGTTGAGCAGTCAGATCGACCTGCGCAGTGGGCGTGGCAGCGATGTTGCTGCTGGAGGTAACCTTTGTACCGCGCTCACGCAGCGACTCATCACGGGAGAGCTTCGCCTGAGCAAGCTCTTCTGAGTGATGCTCGCGCCACTGAGCGGTAAGGTCACCGGATAGCGCACTGATGCTGAGGACGGCACGCAATGCTGCTGCCGCATCCTCTGACTGTGTGATCAAGCGGCGAATCTCCCTAACTTGAAGCCAGAGCCGACGAAACCTTTTCTGCGCCTCGATCCCGGGGACGGGCAATCGAACCCTGGCCAGGTTCTCGCCGCTCAAATTGCTTTGCCCTGCGGTCGTCCTGATGGCGTTGCGCATCGCGGCCCGGCCGTAGCTGCTATTGAGAAAGGCGCTCAGATACTCGGGCAGCAAGCGGTCGTTAGTTCGCAGGCGAATCAAGTAGGAGGCGTATACGATGACCGACCGACAACAATCCTCAGTGATCGGTGCTGACCGCCCGACATACTCTGGATTACCATTAGATCGAACAATCAATACATCAGACGTTGTCAAGCTCAACCGGCCCACTTCGGCCTGCGTAAGTTTGACGTACTTCATGTCATGAAGGTCGACCTCCCCGCCCATGATGTTGGGTATGCGAAGTACGGGAACTCCAGTGTTTACCGTGGCATCCGCCGAAACCGAGGTGCCATAGCGCGTTTCAACCAACGAACCGATTCGCTCCCATTCGCCTTCGTCACAGCCAAGTACCAACTGATCCAAAGCCGCTTTGATCACACGGTCGAGATATCCGCGCCGTTCATTGACTTGGTCAGATGCTTCCGCTTGTTGCAACACATCAACGATACGCTGCTGTTCGGGAATGGTCGGAAGTGGGAGCCTGACCCGAGATAAGAAGTCGGTGGGGACTCTTTGTAGGCCACCTGTACCTACGAACGCTGAGGCGGCACGGTCACGAAAGGATTGCTGGCGAACGAGGCTAAAAATGAACTCAGGAAGTACTGCGGGCGTAGGACGCAGAACATGAAACTCGGTGGAGCCGAAACCCAATCCATTTACAAGCTGACCAACAACCGCGGCCTTCCCGTTCTCCATACAAGGTGTGACCTTTGCGAACAGCACATCGCGTTCACGAAAGCTTGTATACCCCTTTGCGACTTCGCCAAACGTGCGCACCTCCGGTTTGTCGACTACCCCCGAAGACTCATTCACTGAGGACATCGGTACAAAGGTCACCGGTAAATCATCACTTGGCCGCTCCTCAGCTAACAGTCGAGGGTTCAGTTCGCAAACATCAGTGAGCCGTACTTCTGCCCATGTCTCCGGCATCCTCATTCCCGCCCCTCCACCATCGCCAGCAGCTTATCGAGGCCGTTAATGATGTCCTGCTCTGTCGCCTTGAGTGCGCCGATCAGCTCCTCAACGCTCTTGTCGCTCTTGAGCTGAGTGAAGTCGAAGGGCTTGTATTGCCCGGCAGACAAGTTCCATTCGCGTGCCTCGATGCAGTCGGGGTCAAGCAAACCATCCTTGAGCCTGCCCTTGTCGTCGTACAGCCCCTCAGCCAGCATGGCTTGCGCATAGGCATGACGTACCGAGCCGTCAACATCGTGCGACCCGATGAGCGTGCCATCCTCGCTACGCCATTCGTCATTGCGGGCCCAAGCGCGCACCGGCACCACCCAGTGTTTCACCGCCTTGAGTTCGGTCGCCTGATCAATGGTCCGGCTGCGCAGCGTCACATCGAAACCGTCAAGCTTGGCTACTTCGCGCGCAATAACTTCGAACGCTGTCTTGAGGTCAGGCACAGGCTCGTGTTGGCTGAACTGCACGACGGGTGCTTGCTTGACTGCGTTCTCATGGAATGACAGGCCGACGTTGATGGCCTCCTTCACCATGTCTTTCCACAAGGGCAGAGCACGGCCATCCTCCGCATCAAACATGCGGTGAACTTCTTTCGCTGCCCGGTTGAAGTCTTGCAGAAAGACCCTAATGGCCTTTTGCCAATCGGCCAACGCATGTTCAGGGTTCATGGGCCTATCGCCCGTGCCTGATGTGCGCCATTGTTCCCAGATGGGCCGCGTTGGGGCCGCGAAGTACCTGATCACCAGGTCATGCAACTGCTTGCTAGCGACATTGCATACTTGCGCTTCTGCCGCCTTGGGATCAGCAGGCAGTTCGGGGAATAACTCGTGGATGCCCCAGACTTGTCCATCCCACATACTGTTGTCGGGCAAAACCGAGAAAGCCTCGCCGGCAGGCGTGAGTTGGTCGGCAGTATCACGCAACAGCGCCTGGCGCCAGCGCTCGACGTGAAAGCGGGGTTGGAGCAGCATCTTCTCGTGGTGCTGTGCGCTTTTCCGACTTTGTGCAAGCCAGACTTTGAACTTCTCCAATGCATCCCATAGGTCATTCTGCTGGCCTGCACGGGGATTGCGCTTTGCATCCTTCGAGTACCCGTCTTCCTCTACCTCGTAGAACCAGACATACTCGGTCCGCGGGGCCACACGGCTACTGGAGGTCGGTCGATCGCCCCGCTTAGTCTCCTTTCGGAAAATGAGGACTGAAGTCTTTACGCCGGTGTAAGGCTGAAAAACACCTCCAGGCAGCGAGACCACACCCTCCACTACGTGCTCGGTCAGCAGCTCGCGGCGCAGGCGGACGTGAGCATCTGTGTTGCCGAACAATACCCCCTCCGGAATGATCACCGCGCAGCGGCCACCCACGCGCAGCAGGTCGAGCATCAGCCAAAGAAAGAGCAGCTCGCTCTTGTTTGTGATGCTTTCATTTTTCTTCTTGCCCCCACCACCTACGCGTGGAAACAGCAAAGAATCAGGTTCCAGGTCACTACTGTCCACCGTGCCGGTGAAGGGCGGGTTGGCCAACACGAAGTCGTAAGTCTCAGATTCCAGTAATTGTTTGAGCTGGCCCTTGCCTTCGCGCTTACTGAGCGAGTCACCCTGAATTAGATGCGGATCAGTCAAGTCGTGCAGCACCAAATTCATCCAGCCAATACGCGCCATTGTGCGGTCGTTGTCCAGGCCGACATAGTTGGCGCCGTTATGTATAGCGGCGTATTGCTCGGGCGTGGCTGCGGCGCCGTCAGTACGGTGCGGCGTGCCATCCCATTCAAGCACTACATTTTCTTGTGCCGAATACTTGCGCATCAGGTACTGCTGGGTACTGAATAGAAAGCCACCCGTTCCGGCCGCGGGGTCAATCACTCGCTGCCCAGGCTCCGGATCGAGCAATTCGACCATGAATCGGATCAAGTGACGCGGCGTACGGAACTGGCCGTTCTTACCCGCGGTAGCTACCTCACTGAGCAGGTATTCGAAGGTGTCACCCATGATGTCCTGGGCGGCACTACCATCACCAGCACGCACAAATAACTGGTCGATCGCGTCGATAGCATCGCTCAGCACCTTGCCTTTATTGGGGTCTAGCTGGAAATAGGCATCGGCCATGCGATTGTTGAGACTGGCCAGTTCAGTACCGTCAGTGCTTGCAGCGCTGAACTGCTTGTCAAGCTCCCGCAACCATGGGAACACCACATCGATCAGGTGGCTTGGGTTGGTCTTTTCCTGGCGAATGTAACTCCACTTGCATGACTCATACCCTGCATAGATCGACGGAAATCCGCGTCGTTGGCGCTTGAGGTCGATATCCTCCAAACGCTTTAGAAAGAGCAGATAGGTGATCTGCTCCACTGCCACCAACGGATTAGTGAGGCCTGCGGCCCAGAAGCGATTCCAGAGTTCGTCAACTTTCTTCTTAATATGCGGAGCAAGCATTCAGGTTCTTCCTAGATTGATCAGGCGGCCTCGTCCAACAACTGGTTGGTCAAGGCAATGAGTTCTTTGATGTCCTGCGGAGGGAACAGCATTTCGACGCGTCCCACGCGAGAAAGAGGTGGCTCGTTTAGTGCCGCGAGAGTGATGCGACCGTGGCGTAGCACCGCCGCTTTCACAGCGCGCAAGAAATTGAGCTGGTTAGCACGCAGATAGCCATGTGCTGCAATGAAGGCATCAAAAGCGGCGTTGATACGATCCTCTCGGTTCGGCAGGTGAGCACCACCACACAAAATATGGCGCAAGAAGTCGGCCAGTGACGCCACTGGAGCTTCAAAGGCCTCGCGCAGGGTGTCTTCCGTGACAAAAAGGTCGGCTTGATTCAGCGTAGCGCTGATGCGTTCCAATTCCTCGTTGTTCAGGTCCTCACCTTTCTTGAGCTTGGCCAACTCCGGTAGCTGGTCGGCCAAGCGGCGTACCAGTGCTTCCACCTGCTCGCGATAGCTGTCAGCAAAAGCACCTTCTCCCGTTGGGCCGTAGATGATCCAACTGCGTTGAGTGATGCTGTCAGGCAGATTGACTTCAACCGTGTGCCCAGCGGCACGCGCGCGGTATCGCATCAACGGCGCGAATACTGCTTGCAACTTACCAAGCCGGTCCATGTCCAAGTGCTGCCAGAACCCAGCAGACTGAATCCAGGCCCGCTGCTCAGCCACTCGTTGCACCTCAGGAATGCTATCGGCCAAACAAACCGCCGCGCCTTGAATGCACTCGCGCACCTTGGCCTGCTCCGCAGAGTCCCCCCTGAGCCAAGCCAGGGTTACCCGTTCGCACCAGATGCGGAACTGCAACTCATCCAGGTCCGCCAGTGGTGCTAGTTGCATCAGGGGGGCAATGGTCTTCGACAAATGTTCAAGCGTTCCCGGATCGGGTGTCGGCCATTCCCGTGCCAAGGCGTCAAGCTCGTCCCAATGTGGTCGTACATTGATGCTTTGGCGTGGTAGGGCCAGCAGCATGGTTTGCAGCGCCGCAATTGCATCATGCGTACTCTGTGCATCGGGCTGCAAGCCGTGCAGCAACTGCCAAACTTCAAGTCGTAGACGGAACAGGCGGACAGGCAAAGGCTCGCTTGGATGGTCGACCTCGCCCTCAGGTTTCAGTTTGAAGTATGCGAAGTTTTTCCAATGATCGATGATCAAAAAGTCTCTCTTAATCTCGCCAGTGGACATGTCGGCGTGCAAGCGCGTACCACGGCCGATCATCTGCCAGAACTTGACCTTGCTAAAGACTGGCTTGGCGAAGACCAGGTTCTGAATGGCGGGGACATCAACACCGGTGTCGAGCATGTCCACTGAGATAGCGACGCGCGGCATAGTACGGAATTTGAAATCATCCAGAGTGGCGTCGGCCCGCTCCATATGGCTATCGATAATCTCGGCCATGCCTTGGCGTTGCAGTTCAGGGTAAAGACGATTGAAACTCTCATACAGACGCTTGGCGTGGGCGTGGCTCACTGCGAAGATGATGGACTTGTGAGGGAGGCCTCGGGTGTCTTTCCGACTCTTGTCAATGAATTCGCGCACCATCGCGTCGTTGGTGCCCTGATTGACGACGCCTTTCTCGATGTCAGTACCGTCGAAGTTCAGCTCTTCAAGTTCCACTCCCTGATCAAGTGCCATCTGCTGCAGTGGCTTCGGCAAAGCATCGCCTTGGATACCCTTCAACTGAAAGTTTGTCTGCGCATCCAACACACGGTAGTTCACCAGATTTTGATCTGCAATGGCCTGTTCGTAACTGTAGTAATAGCTGGGCACGCCATCGCCGCAATCGAATAGGTCAAAGGTGTTGTGGTCGATGTAGTCGGTTGGCGTGGCAGTCAGACCAAGTTGAATTGCATCGAAGTGGTCGAAGATGGCTCTGTAGCGCTGGTAAATGGATCGGTGACTTTCATCTGCCACGATCAGGTCGTAATAGCCCACCGACAGGCGCGTGTACACCTGCATCATGCTGGGGTACGTGGAAAACTGGATACGTGCGCCAGATGTTTCGCCGGCCTCGATGCGGGCCAGACTCTCGTTGGGAAGGTGTGATTTGAACTCCGACATCGCCTGTCGAACCAGTTCACGCCGGTCTGCCAAAAAAAGCACGCGTTGCACGCGTTTGGCCCGCAGCAAGGTGTCGATTAGAGCAATCGTCGTCCGTGTCTTACCGGTGCCAGTGGCCATTACAAGTAGAAACTTGCGTTTGGCGGTCAACAAACCCTCAGTGACCCGTCGGATCGCCTCGTTTTGATAGTCGCGGCCTGCGATGGTTGCATTGATGGAAATGCCATCCAAAGGCTGGGCAAACTGGCGCTGGTGACGCAATCGCTCTAGGTCGTCTCGCGTGTAGAAGCCTGACACCTTTCGAGGTGCATAGCGTTCGCGATCCCAGAATTGAATTTCTTTGCCATTCGTGAGGAAAACGAATGGTTCTTGGCCAAACCTCGCCTTGATAATGTCTGCATAGTCTGCAGCCTGACGCTTGCCTGCTAATTCGTCTCGAGAAGTGCGCTTTGCCTCCACCACGGCTAGCGGCTTACCGTCACTCCCAAGTAACACGTAGTCCGCAAATTGCTGTGCGTTGTAGCTCGCCTCATTTTCCTGTGCAGTCAGAACGAATTCTTCGATCAGACTTCGTCGAGATTTGCTCCAACCGGCACGCGCCAACTGAGCGTCAACAAGATGAGCGCGTGTAATTACCTCGTTGGAAGTCGGGGTCGCCAAGTTGCTTCTCCCATGCAATTAAACTGCCGTCGGCCAATGCCGAGCAAAGTCAAATGAGAGCTGCCGATGGTACCGAATAGATAGAAAATACACAGTAGCACTGACCTCCACAGCCACATACAGCACTAGATACTCACCGAATAGGTATTCGCAAAGGGCGTTGGCTGAGCCTTCCGGCAAAATGGCAAGTTGTGCGAGCGCTTCTACCGATTGCGGTGGGTTGTCCACATAGCGCCGACCAATGCGAGGAAACCGGGCTAGGCTAGGGATCACCGTGGCACGCAGCTCGGAAAGCAGGTCGTCAATAGCAATGGACAGATTCGCCTTCGACATGAACGCATCCATTGCTTCCAGGCGTTCCAGGAAGCTCGCCGTCAGCTCCACCTGATAGACATCGTCAACCACGCTTCTTGGCAGCCTTGCCAGTGGAAGTACCGGCTCGACGGCGTTGAATTCGGTCGAGGGCCGCATCAGCCGCGCAGGTACGGCCCGCCTCAATATCCGCCAATCCACGCCTGGCGTCGTCGATCAGCAGCAAGTGGATGCGCTCGCGCTCCAGCCGGTGGTAGTAGTCCAGCCGGTTTGCGTCGATTAGAGCGACATAGCTCTCGCCGTTTTTGGTAATGATTTTTTCGGCACCGGCCTTCGCCTGGTCAGCGAGTTCGGAGAGGTTGGCGCGCGCCTGGGTGAATGGCACCACATCACTGACTGAAAAGCCCATGGCTAGCTTCCCAAAGCATGGTTACAGAATTGTGTGCAGTATATCTTGCTAGAACGCGCCGGTCCTAGTCCAAATGACGACTTATTCAAACTCTCACCCCCTCGGCGTACTCGTGCGGGAGGGCGGCCGGTTGTCATCTCCCCTGCCCCGCCTGTATCCCCGGTCGCCAGCGATGAACGCCTCCAGCATGTGCGGGATCAGCGTCACGGCATCGACAGTCTCGCCATACGCCTGCGCGTGCAGCGCGGCGTAGCGGTCGAGGTCGGCTTTCAGGCTGGCCGGGCAGGCAAAGGTCAGCTTGATGCTCTCGGTCTTGGGCAGCGGCCCCAGCCGCAGCTTCTTGGTCGTGCTCATCGTGAAGTCCCCCGATTGAAGAACAGCGGTTGGTACGGCCGCAGTACTAGATCCCGATTGACGATGATGCGCACCGGCAGGCCCGGCCGCTCGGTCAGCGTGGGCTGGATGTTGAGGTTGCGCCGGGTCATTTCCTGGCCGACCTGATTGATGCTGTCCTGCGCGCTGTCGCGCCCGGCGATGATGACCCGATCGCCGTCTTGGCGATTCTCCGGAGCGGCCAACTCGGCGCCGATACCCAGCAGCGTGGTCAGCGCCGCGCCGGCGAAGACGCGATCCCAATGCCAATCGACGCCATCCTCCAGGCCGGCATAGCCGGCCGGGTCGGTGCCGGCCAGGTTGTCGAGCGTCAGCGAGGACGTGCCGGGCAGGATGATCCGGTTCCAGACAACTTGAACGCGGCTCTGCCCGTAGCTGACCTGGCTGTTGTAGCGGCCGAGGATGCGCGAACCCTGCGGGATCAGCAGAAACTTGCCCGTGGCCGTGTCATAGATCGGCTCCGTGACCGTGGCAATCACGTCGCCCGGTAGATCGGACTTGATACCCGTCACCAGCGCCCCGGCAATCACCGTCCCGGCCATGACCTGATACGGCGACGCAGGCAGTTGCAGGTTGCCGGAATTACGGGTTTCCGTGGTTCCGGCTTGCTGGAACGCCTCCTTCTGGTCTTGCCTGTTCTGCACGGCCGTCGGGTCGGCAGGCTGGGCCGCCGTCGAGGCCGGCCGGGCCGCCATCGGGTCGAAGGCCGTATTGGCGGCGAAGCCCCGCGCTGCGCCCACCTGCGACTGCGCGACCGGCGCGGCCTGCTGGGTGCCGGTGCGGAAGAATACCGACGACGCAGCCGCTTCCTCGGCTTCCTTCAACCGCGCCAGGCGTTCCGCCTCGGCCGGGTCGTGACCAGGGGCGGCGTAGGCGGCCACGGCCGGCTGCTGCGAATTCACGATGGCCGGCCCAAGGTCGCCCGGCAGCGGTGACCCCAGTTCCGGAATCTCTGGCGGCAACGTCGGTGGCAACTTCGAGTAGTCGGCCGGAAGCTGATCGAGTCCTTCGGAGCGTGAAACGCGATCCACGTTGTAAAGCTCGGCCTGCGCGCTGGCCCCGTGCCTCTGTGGTTGCAGCGACCACATCAGCGCACCGAGCACGGCGACCGACAGGCCGCCGGCGAGGATGGCCAGCGTGCGCCGGTTCAACCGTGTGACCGGCCGAGGCTGGGCGCGCAATGCCACCGCCTCGGGTTCGACCTTGCCAGCCTGCGGCACGGCAACGTCGGGAGTGTCGTCCTGGCTCATGGTCAGTTCCTCCGCGTGCCATCCGCGCGCTCGATGCGCACCACGTCGCCACCGTCCCCGCCCAAGCGCAATTCGGCAGCACCGAACAACCGATCGACGATGTAGTACGGCGAGCGGAAGCGGTAGTTCACTAGTTGCCCGTCGCCCTGCGCACCGATGACGAACAGCGGCGGCAGTTCTCCTTGGGCGATGCTCGCCGGGAACTGGATATAGACCTTCTCGCCATCGTCGAAAGCGCGCAGCGGCTTCCACGACGGATTGCTGCCGCTGATCGCGTAGCGGTAGCGGATCCGCGTCCCCGACTTCCCACGAAAACGCACATGCGCATGCCCGTGCATCCGCAGAAGCGTAGAGGCAGGTAGGCGCATGCACGGAAGTAATGAAAGACACGGATCAGGCCCTCCACTTTGGATGAAACCCGGCGCTTCGGAATCCCATAAAAGCGCGCAAAAGGAAAATTGATGAATGAGTTAAAGATAACGTGGTTTTAATTGTGTTGCCAATCGACGCTTCTGTCTATGCAGAAGCGAACCATCCAGCGCGGCCGTCCGGCCGGCGCCACAACCTTCGATGCCGAGCTCGCCCAGGCTTTCGGCGCGGCGGTGCGTGCACTGCGCACGGAACGCGGCATTGCCCAGGAAACGCTGGCCAACTTGGCAGGCATTGAGCGTTCGCACATGGGCAAAGTGGAACGTGGCGAGCATGCACCGACCCTGGCGGTGATTTTTAAGATCGCCGGTGCATTGAAGTGCAGTACGGCAGTACTCCTAACTGAGGCCGAGGGTCGGATTCATGGAAACAAGGATGCAGGCGAGGCTTAGACGATGTGCTCAGCCGTAGCGGAAAGATCCCCTGACCGTTCTCGGCCAAAAGCGGGTAAACCACATCGCATGTGCATGCTTGCTTCCCTATCGAGACAACAACATGCCAAACATTCCTGTTACTGACACTGTCGTACACGCATTTGCCCAGTTGGTAGACGACTCGGGAAACAGCGGAAGTTATCGGGAGCCATCGCATTCAGATATCGAATTTCAAGTCAATGCGTCCGAGCTCACGGTGTTCGATCCTAAGCAGCAGGGGCAAGTGATAGGAAAAGCCAAGCGGGTCAGGGCTGTGCTGTACGAGGCGATGACTGCCAATCCCAACGCCGCATCGCAGTTTGCCGCAGGCCTCCTGGGAAAGATTCGTGCGTGTGGCGGCTTCCGCACTGGATCACCAAACTTCGTTGGCGCCGAGGCAATCGCGAACGCGAAATCGGCCTGTGACAGCGTTGGATTTATTCTTGCAGACGACGGTACGCTCGCTCCTAAAGTGCTTACAGCTCTGCGTGGTCCGGAGCTGACCGATGCACTGTTGGGCTACGCACGGCGCGCTCAGCGAGGAGCCGAGGATGCCGCTCTTGTGGCAGGAACGGGCAAGGACCTGCTTGAGGCCACTGCAGCCCACGTGCTCATGACAATACGGGGCGGCTATCCCGCGGGTGCCAACTTTCAGGCTTTATTGGGTATGGCCTTCATTGCACTGGACCTTGCTGTTCCAGAGATACCTGAAGCGCAGGGCGAGTCGCCAGTCCGCGCAATGGAGCGGGGCCTGTTCGCCACCGCGCTCGGCGTAAACCGCTTGCGGAACAAGCAGGGCTCCGGCCACGGCCGCCCCTGGCTACCGACACTCACCGATTCTGAGGCCAAAGCTGCAATTGAGTCTGTTGGCACAGTTGCCAGCTACTTGCTGGCAAAGTTAGCAACACACGGAAGGTAGTTATGGATGTCTACTTTTTCCTCAAACAGCGCACCGACCTCATCCGTCACTTCTACGATGCCGCCTCGGCGCCATTCGTCGAAACGAAGCGGTGTATTCAAGACGAACTCCCACCATTCGACGATCCGCCATATGACGACAGTGGGGAGCCGGCGTTCCTAAGCGAATGGTTGCAAGCTGATGTCGAGCATGAGTTGGTTGGTCGGGCAGCAGTATCGATGCTGTCCGAGGCTTTGAAGCAGTTCTTCGTCACGTTGGAGCGACGCACGTGGACAAAGCCACCGTGCGCAAAATGCTTCAAGAAAGCCTTCGAGTCCGGCTTTGTCGCCGGCTATATTGAATGCTTCACCGAAGGCTTCGCACTCGACTTGTCCACCTGCCCTGCCGACCTGGACATCCTTAAGCAAGTTGTGCTGGCGCGGAATCAAGCGCAACACTCGGACCTCGTTCTGGACCATTTGCCCCACAACGAGAAGTCGCTACAGGCCTATCCAAGGCCGTTTTTCGTCGATCCTAAAGACGAAGGGCTGGACGCTACTGCCACCAACTTCCTCTCCCCGACAATCCACATCAGCCGCGAGAAACTTCTGGAGGCGATTGGACACGTTGAACAGTTGGCATGCTGGATGCAGCGGAAGATCGAAGAACATCGACACCTCGAATGGACGAAACGTCAGTCGACCTGAGGCTCAGCACTAATCTGGCAAAACCAAGTGTCCTCTAAACAGATGTCCGTGGTGTCATGTCAGCCTAGAGGGATCCACGTTTGAAGGGTAACTGTCATCATTGGGTGGTGGGTTCAGCCAGTCAACGAAACCAATGTCCTACTTCGAGACAATCTCATCACTGGCGAGCACTGTCGATTTCGACAAGCGCGCAGCACGCGCTGGCCTGAGGCAGCCGAAATTTCACGGCCGGACGCAGCAAAAAGGGGGCCGAAACCCCCGAAGTCAGAGCAACCCCCGCTCCGCGAATGACGTGGTCGCGGCCCCAGCGACGACTAGGTGGTCCAGCGTGCGCACGTCAATCAGTTTCAACGCTGCCTTGAGCTGCCGTGTCAGCGCCATGTCCGCAGTGCTGGGCTCTGGATGTCCGCTGGGGTGGTTGTGTGCCAGGATCACTGCCGCCGCATTGGCCCGCAGCGCCTCCTTGACGACCTCGCGCGGATGCACGGATGCGCTGTTGATGGTGCCGCGGAACACCTCGGTGTACTCGATCAAGCGATGCTGTGTGTCGAGGAACAGGACGGCGAACACCTCATGCTCGAAGCCTGCCAGTTTGGCGTGCAGGTACTCCTTCACGACGGCTGGTGAACTGAACTCGGCTCCGCGCTGCATCTTCTGGTCAATGGCCTCGCGTGCCGCTTCAAGGATCTGTTCGACAGAAGCCAGCCGATAGCGGCCTTGAGTATCGCGCACATGCAGCAGCGAATCGAACGAGGAAAAGGACAGTTGCGACATGATCGTGCTCCGGTTGCTCGGGCGGAATTGCCCGGAACCGGCGCCTCACGGCGCAGCGCAAGCAGTCAGGGATCACAGACGGCCGACAGGCCGCAAGCGTGCGAGCACGCGCAGTCATTGACGGCGAGAACGCCGTGATACGGTGAAGGGAACAGCAAGCCCGGCCCTCCATCTCCAACGAAGAAGTGGAAGGCAAGCGCAGCGCGCAGGCCCGGATCAGCGATCCAGGCCGAAGGCATCAGGGATCAGAGCCGGATGGACGCGACTCGCAGAGGCGCGGGGCGCAGCCCGCGAGCCCGACGGCGGAACGCCGGGATGCGCCTTTCCTACGCCTAGCCTCGCTGCAGCAAGTTGTCGCGATCGCGACCGATAGCGACCATGACGTTCATTGCGAACACATGGAATCTGGACGATGGCTGCCGACTCGGAACCAATCAGGACCTCTGCACAACACACAGCTTCCCTGCCCCATCCTGGCACCGAGCGTTACGCCGAGCTTCCGCAGTTCCCGAAGGGATCACCGCTCCCCTTTCGCCGCACGATCCGACGACGCGAGCTGCATCAGATCGTGCCCTTGGCGGAAACCACCATCTACGAAATGGAGCAGCGCGGCGAGTTTCCCCGGCGCTTCCGGCTGACGCCGCGCTGCGTGGTCTGGGATCTGGAAGAGGTCGAAGCCTGGATCGAAGGCCGTAAGCAAGCTTCGCGATCAGCGAAGGCTGACGCATCGCCTGGCCCGGACGTGAAGCTGCGTCGGCACCGCCCTGTTCGATGAGCCTGCCATCTGGAGTCCACGGCGACTACCCGGCGTCCACCCTGACCAGTTCTGCCCCGGGCAGCATCCGTGCCATCTGAGCCGAGGCAAGCGCGACCGCATCATCGCGGTCTGGCGCCTCCCTGCTGAAGGCCAGCGCGATATGTCCAGGCCTGCCCCAGCCCACCGTGGCATCAGCACAGTCACTGCCGACCAGCCTGCGCAGGATCTCATCCTGCGAATCCAGCTCAGGACTCAGCGCATAGACCAGTGTGAAATCGTGAGCCATCGCAATCGCTCCATCTGCTTGTATTACCCGCTGCGTCAGCGCGCCTTGATGCGCGCCAGCACGTCCGCCAACTGCCCACGATCCGCCGCGCGTTTAGCGGCCGTGCGCTGTGCCAGGTTGTGCAGCTTGCGCCGCGCCCCGGGCAGATCGGCCGCATGGGCAAGGCCGATCAACCCGAAATCCGGCTGCTCATCCTCGACCGATTGCAGAAAGGTGCGCGACGGCTCGTCCAACCAATGCGCCACCCGTGCCAACAGACGCTCGCGGCTCTCCAACAAGGCCGTCGCTTCAATGGGCTCAGCCGTCATGCCCTTGAAGTGAGCCTCGAAGGTGGCCTCGAAATCCGCAGGTACGCGCGGCGACAGCATTTCCCAGGCTGGCTTAGGACTGCATGTCAGGTACACGAGAAAGGTCCGCCAGAGACCTGCATCCGCTCGCTCATCCTCCAGCAGCAGGCCCACGTCGAACAGATCACGCGGATGCTACCGCGACAATGCCGCCGCCAGCTTACCGGCATACAGGTCGGCAAAATCCAGCACCTGCACTTCGGCGAAGCCGAACGCCTCCTCCACCCGTGGCCGCACGACCATGGTTCGCACTGGATGGACCGTCCCGCGCATCACCGGGGTCGTCTCGATCTGCACCCGCGCACGGCCGCGGCTGGCCACCAGCCGGGTCACCGCCCCGCCTTCGCCCGCCGAGGCCTGCACCTGCAATTGCAAAGGCCGGGCGCGCATCGCGTCGGCCAGTCGTCCGAGTGCTTCGGCGATCAGCTTCGCATCCTCGGCATAGTCGTGCACCGGCAGCCAGGCCAGGTCGATGTCCACCGACAGACGCGGCAGGTCATGCTCGAACAGGTTGATGGCGGTGCCGCCCTTGAGCGCAAAACGTGGCTCCTGAGCCAGCACCGGCAGGATCTCCACCAGCAGCCGCACCCGGTCCGTATAGCGCCGATCCCATCGATCAAGCCAGGTGCTCATCGAGGTCTCCTGGCAAAGTGATCTGGTAGGTCGGATGCAGACGCCCGCCGGGCACCAGCGCACGCTTGCCCCGGCCCAGATCGACACCATTCATCAGCACGTGGGCCAGCCATGCATGCTGGTGGCGATCGGCCAGGGCCAGGAACAGGCGCTTGGCCTTGATGCTGCGGCAGTGACGCAACAGCAATCCGACGCGCTGGGGCCGCAGCGTGGTCATGGCCTGCATCAGCGCATCAGCCTCGTAGACCCCCGCCGCGTCCGATATGCCATCGCACAACTCCAGCATGGCCCGCTCGGGCGTCGAGCAGACCAAGGCATCGACACCAGGTGCAGCAGAGTGCAAGGTCAGACCCACCTTGGATAGCGCCTTCTCGGAGACTTCCGCAGTGAAGGACACAGCTGGCAGATCGAACGGCCCCTTGCCTTGGTATTCGAAGCGCTGCTCCATGGACAGCTTGCCGACCCAGCCCGGCGGAGGCGTCGGTCCGTAAAGCGTGATCGTCCCGGCATCGCCCAGGCGCAAGTAGTGCTCGTGCCCTTGCAAGGCCAGCGCAAAGTGTCCCCCGACATGCAGTGGCATGCCCTCCCCGACCTGCAGGCTGCGGACCACCCCATCCCATTGCAGCCGCCCGCCGGCGCGCATGTACACGCCACGCGCCGGCGACACCAGCCAGCCGCTGCCGACATAGCGCGCGACCAGGCTGTTGGAGTAGTCATGCGCTCGCAGCCAGCGGCTAGACACCAGGCGCGTATCGCCCAGTTCGGCTAGCAAGCGGTTCAGTTTTCCTGAATTTTGAGCATCCATAGTGCTCAAAATATCAGATTTATAAACTACCGCCAAGGATGGCAGGTTTGAAAAATTGAGAAAAAGACCATCCATAGTGATCTTTTCTGGACAAATGCAAACCCCGGGCTGCCCACTAGCAGCGATCCTCATCAAGGTCTTCATGCCTCCTCCCTCACAAAGCCGGGCTGAGCACCGGGACCGACACGTCCTCCGGCACCAGCTTCGGCACATGCGTGCGCCCATCGATCCATGCCTCCACCATGTCGGCCCACTCCTGGAGCATGTGCCGCCGCGGCCCGGCGTACTCGGCCTTGTTGTAGACCGACCGCGAAGTCCGGCTGCCCTCCTCGTGCGCCAGGCACTTCTCGATCCAGTCCCCGTTGAAGCCCACCTCGTTGAGCAGCGTGGACGCGGTGCGCCGCAGGTCGTGCACCGTGAAGGGCTCCAGCGGCAACCCGGCTTCCTTCGCGCGGGAGCCAATGAGCTGGGTCACCCGGTTGAGCGTTGCATGCGACATGCAGCGATCGGGGTCATAGCGCGACGGCAGCACGAATCGCGAGCCGGCCGCGCAGGTGTGTAGGGCCACGAAGATGTCCATCGCCTGCCGCGACAGATAGACCACGTGCGGCTTGCGTCCCTTCATCCGCACCTTCGGAATCGTCCAGGTGGCGTTTTCGAAATCCACCTCGTTCCAGGTCGCCTCGACCAGTTCGCTCTTGCGCACCATCGTCAGCAGGATCAGTCGCAAGGCCAACCGGATGGTCGGATAGGACGCGATGGTCTCCAGTTGGTGGAAGGCCAGCCGGATTTCGGCTGGCGAGAGCGCCCGGTCCTTGGGAACGAAGGTCGCGATCGAGGCCGCCTTCACATCGTCGGCCGGGTTGGCGAGCCGCTCGCCATGCAGGATGGCGAAGGCATAGACCTGCTTCACGATGTCGCGGACGTGGATGGCCGTGGCCGGTGCGCCGCGCGCCTTCACCTTGTTGCACAGCGCCCGCAGGTCGTCAGGGGTAACTTCCTTCAGCTTCCGGTTCTGGAAGACCGGCAGGATGTCACGGTCGATGATGTGCTTGCGCATCGCCCGGGTGCCGTCTGCCATGCGGGCATCGGCCAGCCAGCGTTCCGTCATCTCGCCGAAGGTCCTGGCGGCCGTCAGCCTCCGTTTGGCCCGCTGCTTCTCCAGCGCCGGGGAAAGGCCCTGATCGACCGACCGCTTGGCGTCGAGCAATCGCTCGCGCGCCATGGCCAGCGACATGCCGGCCGGCCCGTACCGTCCGAGGGTGAGCGTCTCGCGGCGCCCGTTGAGACGGTAGTCGTAGCGGAAGGTGATGGTACCGACGGGCGATACCGCCACGTACATGCCATCGCGGTCAAAAGCCTTGTAAATCTTGGACTTAGGCTTGAGGTTGCGCAGTGCAGTGTCGGTGAGCATTGAGGGTGTTCCTCCTGTTCGTGACGGCTTTTACCGTCAGGGACCTGGAGACCCGTTGATGCTCGGAAAGCCGCATGAAACAAGCTCTCCTGAAGAGTTTTTTACCGTCAAAGACCGGTTCGGTCTCAATAGTAAACAGGAAGGTCTGGATCCGACCTCCGGGGGCTTACCGTCAGTTCTGTCGCCGACCCGTTCTGCTGGCCGGCGATAGCCACCGATAGAAAACGCAACTTATACTTTTAAAATCAACAAGTTAAGTCACTTCCACCAATACCTGGCGATAGCCTCCGAAAGACGCTCCGTCATTCCCACTCAATAGTAGCCGGCGGCTTCCCCGAGATGTCA
>Ga0302347_1001649_pt1 | contig 26049 bp, 23 predicted proteins | sample PhyWR1_FD_202178 | JGI IMG/M metagenome (GOLD analysis project Ga0302347, IMG submission 202178) | Leaf surface microbial communities from wheat plants in UC Gill Tract Community Farm, Albany, California, United States - DLSL W.R1 (v2)... | ecosystem: Host-associated > Plants > Phyllosphere >...
AGCATCGCAGGCAAGCCAGCTCCCACAGGTTCATTGGCACCCTCAACGCCAGGTGCTGGCCTGATCCACTGTGGGAGCGGGCTTGCTCGCGATGGCAGCGCCCCGGTTATTTAGACAGACCGAGTTGTAAGCATCGCAGGCTTGCCCGCCCACATGGCCTCAGCCCTGTTGCAGGGGCTTGTCTTCCTGGGCCATACAGGCCGCCGCAGTAAAGAGTACGTCGGTGGAGGAGTTGAGCGCGGTTTCCGCCGAGTCCTGCAGGATGCCGATAATGAAGCCCACGGCCACCACCTGCATGGCAATCTCGCTCGGGATGCCGAACAGGCTGCACGCCAGCGGAATCAACAGCAGCGAACCGCCCGCCACACCTGATGCGCCGCAGGCGCAAATGGCTGCAACCACACTCAGCAAAATAGCAGTCGGAATATCGACCGCAATCCCCAGTGTATGCACGGCAGCCAGGCTCAACACGGTGATGGTAATCGCCGCGCCCGCCATATTGATGGTGGCCCCCAGCGGGATGGACACCGAGTAGGTGTCTTCATGCAGGCCCAGACGCTCGCTCAACGCCATGTTCACCGGAATGTTAGCCGCCGAACTGCGGGTGAAAAACGCGGTAATCCCGCTTTCGCGCAGGCACAGAAATACCAGCGGGTACGGGTTGCGACGCAACTTCCAGAACACAATCAGCGGATTGACCACCAGCGCCACAAACAGCATGCAGCCAATCAACACTGTGAGCAGGTGCAGATAACCCAGCAGGGCACCGAAGCCCGAAGAGGCGAGGGTGGCAGCCACCAGGCCGAAAATGCCCAGCGGTGCAAAGCGGATAACTACGCGCACGATCAGGGTGACACCGTTGGACAGGTCATTGAGTACGGTGCGGGTAGTGTCGCCGGCATGACGAATGGCAATGCCCATGCCGATGGCCCACGCCAGGATGCCGATAAAGTTGGCATTCATCAGCGCGCTGACCGGGTTGTCGACCACACTCAACATCAGGCTTTGCAGTACCTCGCTGATACCCCCGGGGGCGGTAATGGCGATGTTCTCGGTGGCCAGTACCAGATTCGACGGGAACAGCATGCTGGCGATAACGGCCACGACAGCAGCAGCAAAGGTGCCGAACAGGTACAGAACCAGAATCGGGCGGATATGGGTTTCCTGGCCGTGCTTGTGGTTGGCAATCGAGGCCATGACCAGTACAAACACGAGAATCGGCGCAACGGCTTTCAAGGCGCTGACGAACACCTTGCCGATAAAGGCCACCGAAAGCGCTGCCGAGGGCGCAAGCCATGCCAGCAAAATACCTGCAATCAGACCGATCACAATCTGGGTTACCAGGCTGGTGCGCATGAGCTTTTGCAGCAGGGTAGGTGGAGCGTCAGTCATAAAGGTTTCTCTAGTTGTTCTGGGTAGCGCATTGAAAAACTGTGGGGCGATCGGCGGCAAACGGGCAGGCTGATCGACGCAAGTCGGCGGGATACGAACTTTATCATAGACGTGTAGGTGCTTTCCTACGCAGGGGCAATCTGCCACATCCGTGGTTGAACTTGTTTCGGGTTACATCGCTTCAAGGTGAAGCATTCTGTTACCATTGCTCATCCCCCACTTTTCTTCAAATCAGCGGGCCTTTCGGGCTTTCGCTGGCCTCGTTGTCTCTGGAGTTATTCATGCTGTTGCCCATCCTGCTGCTGTCTGCGGCCGGCTTTACCGTGCTCACCACCGAATTTGTCATCGTCGGCCTGCTGCCTTCAATAGCCCGCGACTTGGAGGTCAGCGTGCCCCAGGCCGGTTTGCTGGTGACTTTGTTCGCCTTTACGGTCGCTGCCCTCGGGCCGTTTTTGACCGCCTACTTTGCGCGTTTTCAGCGCAAGCGCCTGTTTATCTCGATTTTGCTGATGTTCGCCTTCGCCAACACCGTGGCGGCGCTGGCGCCGAACATTTGGGTGATGGCTTTTGCGCGGCTGCTGCCGGCATTGGGGTTGCCGGTGTTTTGGGCTCTGGCTAGCGAAACGGCGGTGGATATCGTAGGCCCGGATTACGCCGGGCGGGCGATTGCCAAAATCGGCTTCGGCATCGTTTGTGCGACGGTATTTGGCATTCCTGTAGGCACCCTGATCTCGGATGCTTGGGGCTGGCGCAGTGCCTTCGGTATTCTGGCGGTGGTCGCCCTGGCCAAGGCGCTGTTGCTGTGGATCTATTTACCTGTCACCCGGGCAGTGAAAGAAAGCGTCACCCTGAGTTCGCAGTTTGCCCTGCTGCGCAGCCCATTGATGATTGGCCATATCGTGTTGTCCGTTCTGGTGTTCAGCGGCATGTTTACGGCCTACACCTATCTGGCCGATATTCTTGAGCGCCTGGCAGGCTTTGACGGCATGCTGGTGGGGTGGTGCCTGATGGGCTTTGGCGCCGTAGGCCTGATCGGCAACTCGTTGGGCGGGCGCATGGTGGATCGCCATCCGCTGATCGCCTCGATGGTGTTTTGTGCCTTTATGATCGGCGGCCTGGTGGCGCTGGTGCCGAGCATTCACTCAACCCTGGGCCTGGCGGCGGCCATGGGCATATGGGGGGTGACCCAGGCGGCCATGTTTCTGGTCAGCCATGTGCGGCTGATGAAAGTTGCCCCCCATGCCCCGGCATTTGCCGCGTCGCTGAACATTGCCGGGGCCAATCTGGGGATCGGCCTGGGTGCGATGGTGGGGGGGCGGGTAATCGATAGCTATGGCCTGGATAACCTGGGGTTTGCTGCCGCCGGGTTTATCCTGGTATCGATTCTGCTGGCGCTGGTGCTGATGACTGCCAAGGCGCCGCCAGTGTGTGCTAGCGCGGGGTAAACAACTCGCGGCGTGCCCCCTCGGTAATCGCAACGATGCCGGGGTGGCGGATCTTGCGCTCCACGGTAATGGCGTAGAAGGATTCGGTGACAGCCTCGGTGTGGCCGATCAATTCAACATCAAACTGACGCATCACTTCCTGGGCAATCACGCTGGGTGCGATAAAGACGCCGATCCCCGACTGACCAAAAGCCTGCATCAGCGCGCTGTCATCAAATTCCCCCACGATTCGCGGCTGGATCTGCTGCTCGGCCAGCCAGCGCAACAAGCGGCTGCGCAGCATGGTTTCGGGCCCGGGGATCAGTAGCGGCGCGCCTTGCAGGCAATGCGGAAAGTTTTCGGCATAGTCTTGGGCCAGCGTCGCAGTAGCAAAAAAACTGATGCCGCACTCGCCCAGTTTTTGACTGAAACCCTTGATATCCAGGTGCGAAGGCATAGGGCTGTCGGAAATTACCAAATCAAGACGCTGAATAGCGAGGTCCGCGAGTAGCCGGTCAAGCTTGTCTTCGCGACAGGTGATGCGAATCGGTTTATCCAGCTCCATGGTCGGAGCAATCAGGCGGTACACAATCGACTTGGGCACCACGTCGGCCACACCCACTCGAAACAGGATCTGTTGTTCCTTGGGCGCCATGCGCAGCATGCTTTCCAGTTCACTGCCGACCTGAAAGATCTGCTCGGCATAAGGCAGCACCTGGCGTCCGGTCTCGGTCAGCTCCAGTTGGCGTCCGACCCGGCGAAACAACGGCAGGCCATAGGTATCTTCGAGCAGGCTGATTTGCCCGCTGATCGTCTGCGGCGTGAGGTTAAGTTGCTCGCAAGCGCGAACAATGCTGCCGGTCTTGGCCACGACCCAGAAGTAATGCAATTGGCGGTAATTAAGCATCAGCGTCGCAACACTTCGTAAAAACCGAAGTATAGCGTTTAAAAATACGAATTTTCCTGAAGTGTTAGATTCTCTAGAATCCCGCGTTATGCGCAAGCCACTTTGGTGGCCGCCGGTTTAGAGAGGGAAATGACCATGAACATGAAAAAAGCAGCAGTAGCCGTACTGTTATCGGCAGGTTTGCTGGCGATTGCGGGTTGCGACCAGGCTGAAAAAGCCGCGCAACAGGTGCTGAGCAAAACCGCTGAATCCGCTAAACAGGCAATTGATGACACTCACAAGGCTGCGGAGCAAGCGCTCAGCGAAGCCACCGGTGGGCTGATTGAAAAAGAAAAGCCTGAGCAAGAAAAGCAAGATTCATCTAAAGCTATTTAACTGGTCTTACTGCAGAGTCCGAACACACCTATGGAATATCTTTTACAACTGGCTGCCAGCCCCGCAGCCTGGGTCGCTTTAGCCACGTTGATCGTGATGGAAATCGTGCTGGGTATCGATAACCTGATCTTTATCTCGATTTTGACCAACAAACTGCCTGAGCAATACCGCACCAAGGCACGCCGTATTGGTATCGGCATGGCACTGATCCTGCGTCTGGGCTTGCTGGGTACCATTGCCTACATCGTGCAACTGACCACGCCGGTATTTGAAGTGCTGGGCAAGGCCTTCTCGTGGAAGGACATGATCCTGATTGCCGGTGGTCTGTTTCTGGTGTGGAAGGCCACCAGCGAAATCCACCACAGCATGACTCCGCAAGTGGAAGAAAAAGCCGACAGCGTGTCGTCGAAAGTCACCTTGGGCTTTGCCGCTGCCATCGGCCAGATCCTCATGCTTGACCTGGTGTTTTCCATCGACAGCATCATTACGGCGGTGGGCATGACCGAGCACTTGCCGATCATGGTGATTGCAGTGGTGGTGGCGGTGATGGTGATGTTGCTGGCTTCGGAGCCTCTGGCCAAGTTCATCAACGACAACCCGACCGTAGTGATGCTGGCCCTGGCCTTCCTGATCATGATCGGCATGACCTTGATCGCTGAAGGGTTCGGTGCCCATGTGCCGAAAGGTTACGTGTATGCAGCGATGGCGTTCTCGGCCACGGTTGAAACACTCAACATTGTGGCGCGTCAGATCCGGGAAAGGCGTCAGGCTGCGCTGATCAAGTAAGCGCAGGTTGATGCTAAAAAGCCGTCCACTCTCTTTGGGGTGGACGGCTTTTTTGTGGGTTCAATGTGCGCTTGCTGCGCCAGCTACCGGTTTTTCAGGGACATCTTGCGGTTTTGCCTGCACCTGCGGGTGATGATGGCGGCTGATGCGCATCAGGCCCCAGAGCATGGCCCCGGCGACGGCCAGCCAGCCGGCGATCAGCAGAAAAATAGTCAGTATCGGGCTCATCAGTGCCTCCTTTGCCCCCTACGGGCTCAAACACACGCTAAGCAGATGACAGTCTAGTCTGTGCAATGTTGCAGTCTATTGACCGAAGGTCGTGTAGGACTAATCGATTTGCACTATGCCATCAATCGGCCTGAGGCTTAAGGCTATACCTCGCCGTACTGGAGCCCTATGATCGACGGCCTTGGCCAGACCTTGAGGTCTGGCGTTCATTCAAAGCGAGGGAATATGCAGGGAGTGATTGGGTTGAGAAGCGCGCGATTGTGGCTGGCGGCGTTGCTTGCGTTGGCGGTGGTGGGGTGTGCCAGTGTCGAGCCGCCTGAATTCAAGCGCTTGCCGGAGAGGGTCGAACTCAATGGCGTGCCCTTTTTCCGCGGCAATGCCAATCAAGGGGCACCTCAAACGCTGGCCGGCATGCTCGGTGAGCAACGGATCAGAGTTACCCCGGGGCTGTTGGTCAAACCGCTGAAACTGCCGGGCGCAGAGGCCTCGTTGCAAAGCAATATCGAGCAATTGGCCGCCGGTTACGGATTGATGGTGTACCCGCTGGACTCATCGCTTTCGGCTTTATTGACCCAGGTGGCTGCCGGTTACCCGGTAATGCTGCGGTTCAGTGATGGCACGCTGTGGTCCGAGCCGCGCTACGCGATGCTGGTGGGTTACAACCGCGCCAAAGGCACGGTGTTGCTGCGTTCAGGTATGGAGCGTCGGCGGTTGATGGACTTCAGCACATTCGAGTCGGCGTGGAAGGATGCTGGCGGCTGGGCCGTGCTGATCCTGTCGCCAACCCAGTTGCCGGCCAACGTCGACAAGACCCGCTGGCTGAAAATTGCCAATGAACTGTCCCGCTCGGGCCAGGAACAGGCCGGGGCTACAGCGATCAAGACTCTGGAGTCCCAAAAGTAAGCGTTGGCATCACCCTGTGGGAGCTGGCTTGCCTGCGATGCAAGCGACGCGGTGTGACTGGCACAACGCAGCGATGCCATCGCGAGCAAGCCCGCTCCCACATAGCCACCACAAGAGTTAAAAGCCGAACTTGTCCCGCAAGCTGTAATACCAGGCACCCAAAGCAGTCAGCGGTGTACGCAACAGCTGTCCGCCGGGGAAAGGGTAGTGGGGCAGATCGGCAAACGCATCAAAACGCTCTGCCTGCCCGCGCAGGGCTTCAGCCAGCACCTTGCCAGCCAGATGGGTATAGGTCACGCCATGCCCGCTGCAACCTTGTGAGTAATAGATGTTGTCACCGATACGACCGACCTGAGGCAGGCGTGACAGCGTCAGCAGGAAATTGCCCGTCCATGCATAGTCAATTTTCACATCCTTGAGCTGCGGGAAAGCCTTGAGCATTTTCGGCCGGATAATCGCCTCGATATTGGCAGGGTCCCGTGCGCCATACACCACGCCGCCCCCGAAAATCAGACGCTTGTCACCGGACAGGCGATAGTAGTCGAGCAAGTAGTTACAGTCCTCGACGCAATAGTCCTGTGGCAACAGGGTCTTGGCCAGCTCATCACCCAGGGGCTCGGTGGTGATTACCTGTGTACCGCAGGGCATGGACTTGGAAGCCAGCTCCGGTACCAGATTGCCCAGATAGGCATTGCCTGCGACGATAATGAACTTGGCTCGCACCTTGCCCTGGGGGGTATGCACCGCAGGATTGGCGCCGCGTTCAATGCGAACAGCGGGAGACTGCTCATAAATGGTGCCGCCCAAAGACTCGACAGCCGCGGCCTCACCCAACGCCAGATTGAGCGGATGAATATGCCCGCCGCTCATATCCAGCAGCCCGCCCTGATACTGATCACAGGCAACCACTTCACGAATCCGGCGCTGATCCAGCAGCTCCAGTGACGTATTGCCAAAACGCTCCCAGAGTTTTTTCTGCGCTTCCAGATGGCCCATCTGCTTGGCGGTGATGGCGGCAAACACGCCGCCGTCTTTCAAATCGCACTGGATCTGATATTTGGCCACACGCTCACGAATGATCTTGCCGCCTTCAAAGGCCATCTGCCCCAGCAACTGAGCCTGCTTGGCGCCGACAGTGCGTTCGATGACATCGATATCGCGGCTGTAACTGTTAACGATCTGGCCGCCATTGCGTCCGGAAGCACCGAACCCCACCTTCGCTGCTTCCAGGACCGTGACCTTGAAACCGGCCTCCAGCAAAAAAAGCGCACTCGACAGCCCGGTATAGCCGGCGCCGATAACACACACATCCGTTTCCACCTCGCCCTGCAGGGCAGGGCGCTCAGGGGCTGGATTGGCTGAAGCCGCATAGTAGGACTGGGGATAGGGGGTGTTCGACATTCTGCAGCCTCTGTTTTATATTTTTTACGAGTGAAGCCGATGCTACCTGAGTTGAAAACCGCCCGCCAGCCACTGGCGGCTAAGTGTTTTCGGGTTAAAAATAAAAAATTCGACTATTCATAGGGTTAGCTGCAAAAAAGGTGTTGACACCCCTCCGCAAATCTATAGAATGCGACCCCACAGCAGGCACGTAGCTCAGTTGGTTAGAGCACCACCTTGACATGGTGGGGGTCGTTGGTTCGAGTCCAATCGCGCCTACCAAACAAAATCCGCTCTGCTGGGCGGTCTAGAAGGGCTCACCGAAAGGTGGGCCCTTTTTTGTTGTTCTCGTTTGGGAAAACTTTGGCCAATCATTGGGCAAACCACCAACGCGCAGCAGTTTCAGATCGGCTTTGACCTTGTGATAAATCACAGCCTCCGGCCCATGCCCGGACTGATAATGCTCCGTCATTTTCACATCGGCATGCCCCATCAAACCCTGAATGTCATCCTGAGCAAATCCCTGTTGCTCATATAGCCAGGCACCCAACGCTCGAGTCTCATGAAAGGTTGGCCGCTCATTCGCCGGAATGTGGTCATAGGCCTTTGCTTGCCCAAAGCGAGCGAGTCGCTACTTGATTTGTTATTCAGCAGTTGAATACCGGTGCGTAGCGTTCTTCGCGCTTCTTGAAGTGGACAGGTGCCATCGGGACTTTCTCACCGTTCACGAAAATATCCGGAAAGGTTACGGTGAAGTCATCCATATCCCCTTTGCCCAAGGGCGTTCCCTTGAAGCCCGCGTGGAAGATTTTCCTCGGATCAAAACCGGTTTCCAGCTGTTCAACGCTGACCTGATAAGACTGCCCTGTGGCCAGTTGCACGGTGACCATAGGCGATGCGGCACTCACCCAAAGGTCGGGCGGGGTCTGTTTGAGCGCAGCGCTGCGTTGTTCCGGGGTGTTCAGGTTGAGCAGGTAAGGCGGTTTGTACAGGCGACCGAAGAGGCGCAGTTCCGTGTCAGTTGAGCGCTTGTTGCTTGGCCAGCTGGATGTACCCGGCGGTGCTGCATAAACCAGCACATGAACCCAGTCGAGTTCTTCAGAAAGAGGCGTATAGCTCATCGCCGCCTTTGGCCCGGGGCAGGTACGCTCGAGGAGGGCGTTTTGGCCCACGGCTGATTCTGGATGCAGATAGGGCCCTGTACTGCATCCCGCGAGCAGTACCAACAGCGCATACAAGGTGTGTTTTTTCATAGGGGCAACTCCATTTGCTGCGCGATAAGCCGCTAGTTCGACGTCTGGGCTGCTTGATTCAAGCTAAGAATTTATTTCGAAATTGCAAAATTGAATGCCGGCTCTTGTAGGCTCGCTTTGATCAATGCTGCGAGTTCACGCGTGGCGGGTGTGGGAGCCTCAGTACAGCTATGAATCATGTAACCAAGGTGTGGTACAGGAGGCAAGCCTGAAACGATGTCGAGATGGCCCGGTAGCCCGATGCGGGTTCTAAGCGTCAAGCCTAACCCAGCAGCAACGGCGGCCCATATACCGGCAACGCTGGGGCTGGTCAGGGCGATTCGCCAGGGGATATTCGCGGCATCCAGTGCCTGGGTGGCGGCACTGCGCAACACGCACGGCGCATCAAACAGGATCAATGGCAGCGGTGAGTCATCCATCATGGTTGACAGTCGTGTGTTACGAGCCCCGATCCAGTGCATCGGCGTTTCACCCAGTCTCGTCGCAAGCGGCGAATTGCGCTCCGTGTCCCATGTTAGGGCCAAGTCCAGGCCGGCGCTTTCTACCATTGAAAGTAATTCAGCGTTTCGCGCAATCCTGACTTCAAGATTCACCATTGGGTAGGCTTGAACGAAGCGTCGCAGGATGTCGCTGAGGAAATGCTCCCCAAAATCTTCTTGAACTCCGAAGCGAACGGTTCCGGTCGTCTGGCTTTCATGCAGGCTCAAGAAGATCCCGTCGTTGAGCTCCAGTAGCCGGCGGGCGTGGCTGAGCAGGATTTCTCCCACAGGTGTCAAGACCAGGCCACGTCCTGATCTGGCCAACACCGGGGTGCCCATCTGCTCTTCAAGTTTCTTCAATTGAGCGCTCACTGCGGACGTAGATCGATCGAGGCAATCCGCAGCCTTGGCAAAGCTGTTGAACTCAACGCCGGTAACGAAGGTGCGCAATACATCGAGATCGAAAGTTGGACGGCGCATCGGATAATCCACAAATTTGGAACAGTTGATCCTATTAAATCTGATATTCGCAATTACCGCGACTTGATAGTTTTGTCCGATTGACAAGGTAATTCGGGGATTAAGGTCGTGAATACATTAAAGGATAGCGGGCGAGAGCACGTGGGCAGATTGCCGCATAAGTTTGCCGATTTAACTGACCAAACCCTGTTTGGTGATATGTGGAAGCGAACGCAATTGACACCTCGCGAGCGCAGCCTGGTGACGGTGGCTGCCCTGGTGGCGCTGTACCGGCTGGAGCAACTGCCATTCCATTTGAGTCGAGCGCTGGACAACGGTTTGAGTGATGATGAATTGGAGGAAGTCATGACCCATCTGGCGTTCTATTCAGGCTGGCCGACGGCTGCTTCTGGCCTGAAGCAGCTCCGCGATGTGCAAGCCAGTCGTGCTCCCAGCCAAGGGTAACTATTTATGCCATTTGCACGTATTTCACTGCATCGCGGAAAGTCCGCTGCGTATCTGCAGGCGCTATCCCAAGGGGTGCATGACGCTCTGGTCGAGAGTTTTGAGGTGCCTGGCGCAGATCGCTTCCAGGTCATCCATCAGCATGATGTCGGTGAGCTGATTTTCAATCCCGAGTACCTGGGCGGGCCGCGCAGTCATGATTTTGTGTTGATTGCTATCACCGCTGGCCGTTCACGAAGCGTCGAAACGAAACAGCATTTCTACCGCACTCTGGTCGAGAAACTTAACGAGGCTACTGGGCTCAGCGAGGAAGATGTCATGGTGGTAATTACCACCACAGGCAGTGAGGATTGGTCGTTTGCTGGCGGTCGGGGTAACTAGCTCCCGCGCTCTTGATAAAGAAAACAGGTCGGCCCAAATTATCTACGTGTACCAGAGGCCAGAACTTGCATGATTGAGTGGTAGTAAATACGAGTCTGTACGGCTTTTAACAATGTTCATTAACTACCTGCTTCTATCGCTCCGCCACCAAGCGAGCCTGCTCTGTGCAAGAACCCATTGGTTGCTGCGTAATGACTGAAGTGGCCCGGTTTCTGCGTATAACGGGCAGTCACCAGACCCATTCAAGGACATAAAATGCTTATTGTCTTCAGCGGCCTTCCAGGCACCGGAAAAACGACTATCGCAAGCGAGCTTGCCGGCAGAGCGGGTGCCGTCTACCTAAGGGTCGATACCATCGAACAGGCGATTCGAAACGCCGGCGTTCTTGCAAAAGAGGTGGGCAAGAGCGGTTACATGGTCGCCAATGAGCTTGCTCTGAGCAATCTTCGTTTTGGCCACACGGTTATAGTCGACTGTGTAAACCCGGTCGTTGAAAGCCGACAGGCATGGAGTGATATTGCTCAGCGTGCTGATGTGCCCTTGGTCAACATTCAGGTGATCTGTTCTGACAGGCGCGAGCACCAGCGTCGGGTGGAAACCAGGGAGGTCGATATTCCCGGGCTGACGCCCCCAACCTGGCAGTCTGTTCTCGATCATGAATATGAGGCGTGGGGCACTGCTCCATTCAGCATCGACACGGCCTTGACTTCTAAGGCGCAGGCTGTGGCGCTGATCACTGAAACGCTTTTATCCAGGGCGAGTCTGCTCTGAAGGCGTTCAATGCGCCTCCCGGTTCTCCTGGAGCCGGTTATCTGTCCGCATCGGAGTGCGATCTGCCTGATGCTTGTCAGCTGCGCTTGTGCGCTGGCCGGCAGCCCCGGATCACACTCCGATGCGACCTCCCGTGAGGGATCGGGCAGTTAGCGACAGGCTGTCGTTGGCGCTGGTTGTTCGGTGCGGTTCTATACCTGTAATTGAAGCTTGATCAGGTCAACTTGCACTGCTTTTTGCAGATTTATTGACCGTCGGTTGTCATTCTGCTCCCCAATTAACCAACACCAAGCAGGCGAAAGTGGTGGGGTCAGGTAGGGCGTGTGCCCCAGTACGCAGTCTTTGCGAGGGCGGGAGCAGCCGCGGGTGTCGAGGAATCATTGGTCGTTTTTATTGTCATATTTATGACCTTTTCTTTCAGGACGCTCAAATGAAGCGCACAACCCTATTGATCCTGGCCGTCTCAGGCGCTTTTCTGCTGGGCGGCTGCGCGCCTGTCTGGTACGACGGGGGGCGGCATGGTCACGATCGAGGTTACGACTCGGGCCGTGGATACGATCGCGGGCATGATGATCGGGGTTATGACCGCGGCTACGATCGTCGCGACAATGATCGCCGTTATGACCGCAATCGCGATCGTGATGACAGGGACGACTGATCCTCTGGTGCTTTAACTGCGCAGCGTGTCATCCACGCTGCGCTTCAGGTTATTAACTGCTGGCTCAATCAATTCCCGCCATTTGTTTCACCTCTGCAATATCCCTGCTTCGCGGAAACAAACCGGACATCTGCCAGCAATTGCGTTCAGGCAAGCTGTGCGCAATTAGTCCCGCCGCGCTCGTTCTGGCACCCGGGGCTGATGAGAACCCTTCTGTAAAACATCGTCCCGGGAATTCCTGCTCCATGCGAACCAGTCTTTCGCTGCCGCTGCTGGCTGCCTTGTCCATTTTGCTTGCGGCCTGTGCCAGCAAGACCATCCCGCCCGAAGAGTTTTCGGGCTATCTGTCCGATTACAGCCAGTTGGCGCAAAAGCAGTTGCCTTCCGGGCAGGCCGTACTGTCCTGGGTAAGCCCTGATCTGGATATCAGCCATTACACCGGCGTCTATATCGAGCCAAGCCAGTTTTACCCGTGGGTGCTACCGACCGGGCGGGGGCCACAGTCCACGCTGTCGGCCGTAACCGGTTATTACGATGCTGCGCTCAAGCGCGAACTGGGCAAGGTCATGACGGTTGTCGCGGCCCCGGGCCCTGGCACGCTGATTGTCAGGCCGGCCATAGTCTCGCTCTCGGCTAGTACCCAGGGCCTGCGGTTTTATGAGTATTTGCCCGTGACCCTGCTCGCCGCTGGGGTCAGCACGGCGGTCGGGATGCGTGATCAGGACAGTGAAATCAGCACCGAGATCGCCGTGATCGATGCCGCTGACCAGCAGGTGGTCGCGCAAGTGGTGCGCAAGGGGACAGGGTTGGCGCTGGAAAATGATTCTCAGGTCATGACGCTGGATGATTTCAAGCTGGTGCTCGATGGCTGGGCGCTTGATATGCGCCGCGAATACTTGTCCAGCCGCCATTGAGAGCCGGTCAAGGGTTGGTCCGGGGCTCGCCGAAAGGCGGGCTTTTTTTTGTCTGCGATTTGTCTGGCTCCTTCACACGACTTCAAGTGCCGCCTGAATCTGATCGGCGTACTTGCTCAGGTTATTCATCTCTGTCTGTAACTGACCGGAGCTGGCTGAGTTCAGCACCTTGGACTGGATCAAGGTCAAAGCAGCCGCGACGGCCAGTTCACGTTTGCCTTCCGGGCTGGCAGCACCAAAGGGGGTATCGCCCCGGAGGTTTTTGAAGTGCTCAGACATGATGCTCTCCTTATCGTTGCGGGTTTGAAACCTGTTATTACCGGTAACCGGTAATAACTAAAGTTTAGGGCAGGATTGATGGCGCGCATCGAAAAGGGCCTGTAAACAGCCCGGTAGACATGGTTGTGCCCTAAAGTACCGGCATGAATCTGAGGATCCGATCAGAGTGACCAGCGGTGCACCGTTTGTCGCTGCGTAACGTTCAACTTTGTTCATAATGGCGCGCTAATTGCTGTCTGTCGGTCCGCCAATGGATCACTCGTCTAATTGATGTGCATTTCCTGCGCATTTTCCGGTCTTTCCGGCCTTCGCGTATAAGCCTCGTCATTACAAAGGATTGGGTTGATTGGTTGAGAGCGACGCGAGCAGCGCCAAATAAAAATAGCCGTACTCGTCAATAAAATGGCGAATAGCCTGATTATTTGTGCTTGCAATTACGATATTAATCCAAATTTGTTCAATTTATTGACGATATCATTGTGATGGCTTATTTTGACGCCCTGTTGCTGGCCATGCGTCGTGAATACTCAGTCCGGAAGGAACCTACTTATGAGTCGTACAGACGACATATCGAACTTGTTCAGCAGGTTCGGCGCCACTTCGGACAGTTATCACGAGTTCGACAGTCAGTTCGAATACCCCAATACGCCGCCAGCTCAAGTTAAAGCCTCTGAGCCTGAAGAAGTCACGGCCCCGGTACTTGCTGCTCTGCCACCGGTTGCGCCAGTCTGCGTGGCATTGGCGAAAGCCGAAGATCCGGCACCGCTGATGAGCACTGCCGACGTTGCCATCCCGCTGCGTAATTTGCTCGCTGAAGTAGCGCTTGCTCGTCAGGCCGAAACCGAGGCCCTGCAGGCACAATTGCGCACGCCGCAGTGCAAGGCTCGTGTCGTGGTGCTGGTCTCGGCCAAGGGCGGCGTTGGCAAGACCACGCTGGCCGCCAGCCTGGCAAGCAGCCTGCGTCTGGAGGGTGGCAAGACCCTGGCCATCGACCTTGATCCGCAAAATGCCCTGCACCATCACCTCGGCGTTGAATCCGGCGTGACCGGCATCGGCAGCGCCTGCTGGAGCAGCAATCTGCAGCAGGGATTCAACGATGTACAAGTGCTGCCCTACGGCGTGTTGAGCGATGACCAGCGCTGTGCCCTGGAGCGCGAAGTAAGCCAGGACCGCCACTGGCTGGCACGGCAACTGGAACGCATGGACCTGGGCACACATGACCTGGTGATTGTCGATACGCCCACCGGCCGCTCGGCGTACCTCCAGCAGGCGCTGGATGTGGCCGATCAGGTGCTGGTGGTCACTGCTGCCGACGCGGCCAGCTTTATTGCCCTGGAGCATATGGACCGTCTGCTGGGAGCCAACGTTGCGCGCAGCTATGTGGTCAATCAATTTGAGCCCGGGCGCGAGTTTTCCCGCGACATGCTCGAAGTGCTCAAGCGCCGTCTGGGTGCGCAGTTGACGGGGGTAGTAGAGCAGGATCACGGTTTTGGCGAGGCCTTGGCTTACGGCCGCAACCCGTTGACGGTGCCCGTCCGGTCTGTAGGTGGTGAAGGGGTTTTACTGCTTGGCGAACACCTTAAGGCTGCTTTGCAGAACGCCCGTGTAACCGAGAACTCAGCTTCATGAGTCAGTCAAACAGCCCCCCCCAGGTTGCGCAAAGCCGGTTTCAGCGTTGGGCCCAGTCGCTGTCAGATCATCTTGATCAGTGGCCGGCTGCGGCACGCCGTGCGCTGCTTGCCGGTACCGCAGTGTTTTGCGGGCTTTTGGGCCTGCTGATCATTACCGTACCGTTCGAATTCTATGCGCAGTGCATCTTTGCCATCGGCTGCTTTGTTGCAGCATTGGTGCTGCGCAGGATACCCGGGCGCCTGACCATCCTGATCATGATCGGCCTGTCACTCACGGCCTCGTTGCGCTATATATACTGGCGCTTGACCGAAACCCTGGGGTTCGACGACTGGGTCGACATGGCGTTCGGTTATGGCCTGGTGCTGGCCGAAATCTATGCCCTGGTGGTGCTGGTGTTCGGCTACCTGCAAACGGCCTGGCCGCTGCGGCGCCAGCCGGTATTGCTCAAGGGCCCGCCAAGCGAATGGCCAGTGGTTGACGTGTTTATCCCGTCATACAACGAGACGCTCGATATCGTGAAGCTGACCATCTTTGCCGCTCAGGCAATTGACTGGCCACAGGACAAGCTGCGCGTGCATGTGCTCGATGACGGTCGCCGCGAAGACTTTCGCGAGTTCTGCGAGCAGATCAACGTCAACTACATCACCCGTGACAACAATCGTCATGCCAAGGCCGGTAACCTCAACGAAGCACTGCAGGTCACCAGTGGCGAGTTCGTAGCATTTTTCGATGCCGACCACGTGCCGACCCGCTCTTTCTTGCAAGTGAGCATTGGCTGGTTCCTCAAAGACCCCAAGCTGGCGATGTTGCAAACGCCGCACTTTTTCTTTTCGCCCGACCCATTCGAAAAAAATCTCGACACCTTCCGTTCGGTGCCCAACGAAGGCGAGTTGTTTTATGGTCTGGTGCAGGACGGCAACGACCTGTGGAACGCCACGTTTTTCTGTGGCTCTTGCGCAGTGATCCGTCGCAAGCCGCTGATGGAAGTCGGCGGGGTGGCGGTCGAAACTGTGACCGAAGATGCCCATACCGCGCTCAAGCTCAACCGCGCCGGCTACAACACTGCTTATCTGGCGATACCGCAGGCAGCGGGTCTGGCCACGGAAAGCCTTTCACGCCACATTAGCCAGCGTATTCGCTGGGCGCGGGGTATGGCGCAGATTTTTCGCACCGACAATCCGCTGTTCGGCAAGGGCCTGAACCTGGGCCAGCGCCTGTGCTACCTCAACGCAATGCTGCATTTCTTCTATGGTTTGCCGCGCTTGGTGTTTTTGACGGCGCCGCTGGCTTTTCTGTTTTTTGATGCGCAAATCTTTCATGCCTCGGGCTTGATGATTGCCGCCTATGCATTGCCGCATATTTTTCATGCCAGCCTCACCAACTCCAGCATTCAGGGGCAATACCGGCATTCGTTCTGGAACGAGGTCTACGAGACGGTACTGGCCTGGTACATCATGGCCCCGGTGCTGGTGGCGCTGGTCAACCCCAAGTTCGGTGGTTTCAACGTGACCGACAAGGGCGGGATCATTGACGAGAAGTACTTCGACTGGAAGCTCGCCCGTCCATATATCGTGCTGCTGACCCTTAACATGGCAGGGATGGCGTACGGGATCGCGCGGCTGGCAATGGGTGAGGAGGGCGCCACGACCACGCTGTTGATCAACCTGTTGTGGACGCTCTACAACGTGATCATCACCAGTGCCGCCGTAGCGGTGGCCAGTGAAACCCGGCAGGTTCGTGCCGAACCGCGGGTTGCTGCCACATTGCCGGTGCGCCTGGTCCGTGCCGATGGCAGTGTGATAGACGGTGTTACCCAGGACTTTTCGCAAAAAGGCATGGGCTTGCGTTTGCCACAGGGCGTCAGCGTACCTCAAGGCGAGCAGGTGCAGATTTCGCTGTTGCGCAGCCAGCACTTGAGCCTGTTCCCGGCTGTGATTGTATTCAGTCGCGGTGAATTGCTCGGCGTTCAATTTGAAGCCCTGACTCTGCGCCAGCAAAGTGATCTGGTACGTCTCACCTTTTCCCGTGCCGACACTTGGGCATCGACCTGGGGTAGCGGGCAGGTTGATACCCCGCTGGTGGCCCTGCGCGGAGTCAGCCGAATTGGTTTTCGCGGTATCCAAGAACTCTTCAAAGCCTCGCTCATGGAAGTGCGCAGCTTGCTGCGCCGTCGCCGCGTCGCCCCATCAAAGCTAGAAAACATCCAGGATAAGTGATGAATTCAACGTCTTCAGTCTTCGCCAATTTGCGCGATCCGCGTCGTGCCCTGGCACGCATTGCGTGTGCCTTGCTGGCTTTGAACAGCGGCGCTGCCTGCGCCGAGAGCGCTCCAGCCGTTGCTGCAACCGGTAGCAATAATTACACCGTGACCCTCAAACAATTGGGCCGCAATTATCCGATGAACCTGCGTGGTGTGGAATCGAGCGACAGTGTCAGTTTCGATGTGCGGGCCGACTCGATTGTGACGGGTGCCAAGTTGAACTTGCAGTACACCTACTCGCCGGCATTGCTGGAAGAGCTGTCGCAAATCAACGTCATCATCAACGATGAAGTGGCGGCAAGCCTGCCGTTGCCCAAGGACAAAGCCGGGCAACTGCAACAGCATGTCGTCGACATACCGGCGCACCTGATTACCGAGTTCAACCGTCTGAGTTTGCAGTTTATCGGGCACTACACCATGAGTTGCGAAGATCCGCAGCACACCAGCCTGTGGGCCAAGATCAGCAACGCCACCAGCTTGAGCATTGATGTATCGCCCTTGGGTTTACCCAATGATCTGTCCATCTTGCCGTTGCCATTTTTCGATCGTCGCGATACCCGGGCCCTGGATTTGCCGTTTGTGTTCGTCTCTGCGCCTGACAACGCCACGCTCGAAGCAGCCGGTGCACTGTCGTCGTGGTTTGGCGCCCAAGCCAGTTTTCGGGGTGCACGGTTTTCCTCGAGTTACAACCAGATTCCCGCCAGCGGCAGTGCGGTGGTTTTGATCAGTGGTCCGGATGCGCTGCAGATTGGCAGTATTAGTCTACCGCCAGCGAAGGGCCCGACCCTGACCTTGATGACCAATCCGAATGACGTCAATGCCAAGCTGCTGGTGGTCAGCGGTCGCGACGGTGCCGAACTCAAGAGTGCCGCAACTGCCTTGGTACTGGGCAGCCAGGCCTTGTCGGGCAGCAGCGTGGTGATCGATCGATTGCAGGTGGTGCAGCCCCGCAAGCCCTATGACGCGCCGAACTGGTTACCCAGTGATCGCCCGGTAAAGATTGGTGAGTTGATGCAGGCCAAGCAACTGGCGGTGTCCGGCTACAACCCGGGTGACATCACCGTGCCGTTGAATTTTCCGCCGGATTTGTTTACCTGGCGTAACGAAGGCGCGCCGCTGAATCTTAAATACCGCTATACGCCGCAAGAGAAGTCCTACAATTCGTCGTTCATTATCAGTTTTAATGACGCGCTGATTCAGTCGCAGAACCTGCTGTCCCGGGACAGGCTCGACAGCAGTGTGCTCAGAACACTGAAGTCAGACGACAGCCTTGACCGCGAAACCAATGTGTTGCTGCCCCTGAACTCGGTGGCCCTGCAGTCCCGCCTGCAGTTGCGCTATATGTTCGATTACATCAAGCAGGGCCAATGTAACGACATCATCATTGACAATATGCGCGGTGCGATTGATCCCGAGTCGACCCTTGATTTGAGCGGCTACGACCACTTTATCGCCATGCCCAACCTGGGCGTGTTCAAGGATTCCGGCTTTCCGTTTACCCGTCTGGCTGACCTGTCGCAAACCGCCGTGGTGTTGCCGGATGATGCCGGGGTTGCTGATTTGAATGCCTACCTCACACTGCTCGGCCGATTTGGCCAGTCCACCGGCTACCCGGCTACTGGCGTACAGGTGATTCAGGCGGATCAGGTGGCGGGCGCTGCGGACAAGGACTTGCTGGTGCTGGCGTCCGGTGCCAATCAGCCTTTGCTGACACATTGGGCCGATCGCCTGCCCGCTAACGATGGCGAAGGCCAGCAGAGCTTTCATTTATCTGACTTGCCGATGCGGCTACGTGACTGGTTTAGCCCCGATCCTGAAGCCAATATTCGCAAGACGCGGTTGGCGATGGCGTTTTCCGGTGGCGCGCGTAGCACTTACCTGACCGGTTTCGAATCGCCGCTTAAAAAAGGGCGCAGTGTTGTGGTTATCGCAAGTGGTCAACCGCAAGGTCTGGCCGATGCCACAAATGCACTGATAGGAGGTGAGGATTACACCCATTCGATCCAGGGCAGTCTGGTGGTGGTACGCGGTAAAAACATCGAGCCTCTGGTGGCGGACGAGCAGTACTACGTTGGCAGCCTGGGGCCTATCAAGTACCTGCAATGGTTGATGTCGCGCCATGTGGTCCTGTCCCTGCTGCTGACCGGTCTGGGGGTGATTTTGCTCAGTGGTCTGGCTTATCTGGCACTGCGCGCACGCGCCAACAAACGACTAGGTAACTGACGGCTCATGGGGTTCTTCGCGATCAAACGTTTTAATTCCTCACCGCGGCGCCTGCATCGTGCGCTGCTGTGGTTGGCAGGCGCTCTGGCAGGTATCGCCCTGACCCCCGCGATGGCCAAGGACACCAGGTGCCAAAAAGCCGACTGGCCGCTGTGGCAAGCCTACGCTTCGCGCTTTGTACAGGCTGACGGCCGTATGCTGGAGTCCAGCCCACAGCTCAACCAAAGCTCTTCCGAAGGTCAGTCCTACGGGATGTTATTTGCATTGATCGGCAATGATCAGGCGCGCTTTGACAGGTTATGGCAATGGACCCTGGCCAATATGGCTGGCGCCGACGTGAGCACGCGTTTGCCAGGCTGGTTGTGGGGGCAGGGCAAGGACGGGACGTGGCAATTGCAGGACGCCAATTCAGCGTCCGACTCGGACTTGTGGATTGCCTATTCGTTGCTCGAAGCGGCACGTCTGTGGCAGCGCCCGGACTACCGCGAGGCAGCCTTGCATCTGCTTGAAAACATCCAGAGCCAACTGGTCGTGAGCTTGCCCGGTCTGGGCAAAATGGTGTTGCCCGGGCCTCAAGGCTTTGTGCAGCCAGATCATCTGTGGCGCTTGAATCCCAGCTATCTGCCGCTGCCGTTGCTGCGGCGGCTGGCCATGCAGGCACCGGCCGGGCCGTGGAAAGAAATTGCCGAAAACACCGTGAAAATGGTCAAGGCTTCCAGCCCCAAGGGCTATGTTGCCGACTGGATCGGCTATCGTGCCACCGGGCCGAACAGCGGTCTGTTCGTGGTCGATCCGGTTAATGGCGAACTGGGCAGTTACGACGCGATTCGCGTTTACCTGTGGGCAGGCATGACGCCCAAATCCGATGTGCTGGCAGCACCGTTGCTGGCGCGACTGGAGGGCATGGCGAACAGCACGGCTTCCACCGGCATTCCACCGGAAAAGGTCCAGGTCAGGAGCGGTACGCTAGAGGGGCAGGGGCCGTTCGGCTTCTCCGCCGCGCTGATTCCTTACTTCCAGGCCAAAGGCCAGCCCTGGCTTGCCCAAGCTCAGCAGCGTCGAACCGAGCTAGCCCTCACGAAGGCGCTGGGGCAGGCCGATGGCGAACGTACCGAGCCTTTGTATTACAACGTCATGCTTAGCCTGTTCGCACTCGGCTGGGCAGAAAACCGCTTTCAGTTTCGTGATGACGGAACACTCAAACTGTCTTGGGAGACGTCATGCGTCCGCACCGCCACGCACTAGCCATCGGGATTCTAACCGCAGTCATCGGCACAGCCGTCCACGCCGATACCAGCGACGTGCAAGCGCGGCTGGTCGAACAGGGTCAGTACTGGCAAGGCCGCGCCAATGCACAACGGGCGGCCGAGGCCTGGGAAAAAGTCTTGCGTCTGGACCCCAATCAAGTGGATGCCCTTTATGGTATGGGCTTTGCCAGCCTCAAACAGAACAAGCCCGAGCAAGCAAGGCAATACCTGGCGCGTTTGCAGGCCCTGTCGCCCCGACCGTGGCTGGCGGCGCAGCTGGAACAGGATATTGCCCTGACTGAGACGCAGAACAAAGCACTGCTGGATGAGGCCCGACGTCTGGTCGATAGCGATCAGCGAGATGAGGCGACTCAGGTGTTTGCCAAACTGTTTGCCGGTCGCACACCGTCAGGCACGGTGGGACGTGAGTATTACAACAACCTGGCGTTCAATCCTGCAGGTTGGCCAGAAGCGCGAAAAGGCATGGAGCGCTTGCTGCGCGAGACGCCCAACGACTCGACTCTGGCGCTGTTTCTGGCCAAGCAACTGATTCGTTACGAAGACAGTCGCCCTGAAGGTATCCGTAATCTGGCCAAGCTATCGACCCGGCCCGACATCGGCGGTGACGCTGATGAAAGCTGGCGTCTGGCGCTGGTCTGGTCCGGTCCGCCGAGTGCTGCCCAGGTGCCGTTGTTCGAAGCCTTTTTAAAGGCTCATCCAGATGATCAGGAAATTCGTGACCTGCTGAACAAAGGTAAATTGAAAGCCAGCACTGCAGACCGTGTACCGGCCTGGCAACCTGATCCGCTGGTCGAGCGTGGGCTCAAGGCGTTGGATAAAGGTGATCAGGCGGGTGCCGAGCAAGCCTTTGCCGCACGCTTGAAAAGCAAGGCGAATGATCCTGATGCTTTGGGTGGGCTCGGTGTGGTGCGTCAGCAACAGGACCGTCTGAGCGAAGCTGAGCAACTTTTGAACCGCGCTATCGGCAACGGCGGCTCGCGCTGGAAGCCGGCACTGGATAACGTGCGCTACTGGGCTTTGCTGCAACAGGCGCGCAACCAGGCCAAGAGCCAGCCCGCCAAGGCCCGGGAAAGCATTGCCCAGGCAATGCGAGTGAACCCCAGGGGCATCGAGGCACGTTTGGCCCTCGCCGATATTCAGGCTCAGAACGGTCAGCTCGATGAGGCTCAAGCCAGTTACCGTCAGGTGCTGAGTGTGCAGAAGGACAATGCTCAGGCCGTACAAGGGCTGGTCAATGTTCTGTCGCAAGCGGGGCAGGCCGATGAGGCCTTGCGCCTGCTAGATACCCTGACCCCGGCCCAGCAGGCCGAAATGGGCGGTGGCGGTCGACTGCGTGCGCTGCGCTCCACGCAGGCTGCGGCATTGGCCGAGCAGCGTGGCGATACCCGGGGCGCACAACAAGCTTTGGTGCAAGCGGTCAAAGATGACCCGGACAACGTCTGGACCCGTTTTGATCTCGCCCGCCTTTACCTGAAAACCGGTGAGCCGCAAAAAGCCCGCGTTCTGATCGACAGCTACCTCAAAGCCCATCCGACAGATGTTGACGCCCTCTATACCAGTGCTCTGCTCTCAGTGGAAATGGAGCAGTGGGACGCTGCCCAGGCTGCCATAAGCCGGATTCCAGTGGGTCGTCGCACCGCAGATATGAACGATTTGGCGGATCAGATCACGCTGACGGTGCAGGTCAAGCTCGCTGCCACCATGGCCAAGCGTGGCCAGCGTCAGGAAGCCCTGGCACTGCTCGACCGGTTGCAACCGATGGCGAGCCGCAGTCCGGATCGTATGGCAACGCTGGCCTCGGCTTATGTGGACACAGGAGATTCCACGCGAGCGTTGACCATGATGCGCGATGTGATCAACCAGACACCGACACCTTCCGCCGACTTGATGTTGCAGTACGCCAATCTGCTGCTCAAGACGGGTAATGATGCCCAGGTCAACTCGATCCTGCGCGGCCTGCAAAACCAGCGAATGAGCGTTGCCACACGCAAACGTTTCGACGACCTGCTGTATCAGTACCGCATTCGTCAGGCCGATCTGCTGCGTGAAGGCGGTGACCTGGCGGGCGCTTATGACACTCTGGCACCGGCGCTGGCATCGCGGCCTGGGGACGCCGGTGCGACTTCGGCGCTGGCGCGGATGTACGTCAGCAGCGGCAATAACGCCAAGGCGTTTGAGCTGTACAAGCCTTTGCTGCAACGTCAGCCCAACGATCCGCAAATCCTCCTCAATGCCGCGGACGCTGCGGTTCTGGCCCGAGATAACGGCTACGCCGAGCGTGCGCTGGAGCAGTTTGTGAAACTGCAAAACTACGACCCGCAGTCTTTGACCGAAGCGGCACGAATCTACCGCAGCATGGGCAAGAGCGCTCAGGCTGCGCACCTGTTGCGCAAGGCCGTGGACATCGAGCAAACCGAGAAAAAACGCAACCTTACGGCTCAGGCCGGCGTATCTGGCGTTGCGCCGAACCCGTTCGCCGGCTTGTCGGGCCCAGCCAATCAGATGGGGCGTGGGGCCATCGATGCGATTCCCGCGCCCGCCCAAACCACGCTCGATTCGAGCGCTTATATGGCAGACGACAATGCGCTGTTGGCCAGCGATGTCTACCCGGGGCAACCCCTGCCTTCCAGGACAGGCAATGGCACCTTGCCGGTGGGACGTAATGCTGGTGCCGGGGCTAATCCATTTTTACCCCAAGGCACGGTCAATGTGGCGGTGGACCAAGCCAGTTCGGCCCAGCGTGCGCTGGACAGTATCCTCCAGGAGCGCAGTGCCTACGTGACCCAGGGCGTCACTATTCGCAACAACGACAGTGAGCCTGGCCTTGGCAAAATGACCGATATCGAAACACCGCTGGAAATTAACTTTCCGGCGGGTGACAACCGTATCGCCGTACGTGTGACACCGGTGTCCCTGAATGCGGGTAGGGTGGGTGTTTATGCCGCCGAACGCTTTGGTAGTGGCAAAGAGTCAACCGAGGGGATTGGCGCCCAGCGTGAGAGTGGTGTGGGTGTGAGCGTTGGCTACGCTCGCCCGGATGAAGGCATCAAGGCCGACCTCGGTACCACGCCGATCGGCTTTCAATACAGCACCGTGGCCGGTGGCGTGAGTGTCGATCGCCCGCTCGCCAGCAATTCCAATGTGCGTTATGGCGTCAATGTTTCACGCCGCCCGGTGATCGACAGCGTAACGTCATTCGCCGGTACCACTGATGAGCGCACCGGGCAGACGTGGGGTGGCGTAACGGCTAACGGCGGCCGTGGTCAGCTGAGCTATGACAATCAGGCTGTCGGCGCCTATGGCTACGGCGCCTGGCACAAGCTGCTGGGTCATAACGTCGAATCCAACAGCCGTGCCGAACTGGGCGGTGGAGTGTATTGGTATTTGCAAAACACCGAGGACAGCAAGCTGACCCTGGGTCTGAGCGCTACCGGCATGAGTTTTGAGAACAACCAGAACTTCTTTACTTATGGCCACGGCGGCTACTTCAGCCCGCAAAGCTACTTTGCCCTGGGCGTGCCGGTGGCCTGGTCGCAGCGCACCGATCGCTTCAGCTACCAGGTCAAGGGCTCGGTGGGCGTTCAGTACACCCATCAGGCCGGTGCCGACTACTTCCCCGGTGACAAGGACATGCAGGCCACCAACGACCAGCGCTACTCCGGCGAGAGCAAGACTGGCGTCGGTTACAGCCTGGCCGCTGCCGGTGAGTACAAGTTCGGGTCGAGCGTTTTCCTGGGGGCCAATTTGGGTCTGGATAATGCTCAGGACTACCAGCAAATCACCGGGGCGATGTACCTGCGCTATATGTTTGAAAATATGAATGGCCCTATGGAGCTGCCGGTCAGCCCATACAGTTCGCCTTATTCCAATTGATGTCCTGGAGACTTTAAATGCCTTCTTCCGTTCTTGCCGGTATGACCCTTCTTGTTCTAGGGGAAAGCCACATGAGCCTGCCTAACTGTTTGATGGAGCCGCTGCACGCCAACCTGACCCAGCAGGGCGCAAATGTGCACTCGATTGGCGCGTGCGGTGCCGGTGCCGGCGATTGGTTGATTACCAAAAAAGTCGATTGTGGAGCCGAAGAAAAGGGTAACGGTAAAATTGTGATCAGGGGGCGTGACGCGACCACTACGCCGATCAAGGAGTTGCTTGCAGCGGATAAACCGGATCTGGTGGTGCTGGTGATTGCAGACACTATGGCCTCTTACGACAAGCCGGTGTTTCCCAAGGCGTGGGCGTGGCAAAACGTGTCTGCCCTGGCCAAGGAAATTACCGCCAATGGCGCCAAGTGCGCCTGGGTAGGCCCGGCGTGGGGCAAGGAAGGTGGCATGTACAAGAAGAACGATGCCCGCACCAAGCTGATATCTGCGTTCCTGGCGACCAATGTTGCACCTTGTACTTACATCGATTCGCTGGAGTTTTCCAAGCCGGGGCAGTGGGTGACCACTGATGGCCAGCATTTTACTGTGGCGGGTTACAAATCCTGGGCCAACGCCATCGGTGATGCATTGGGCAAGCTGCCCCCTGAAGCGGTCAGTGCCAAGGGTGCAAACAAGTGATCCGAGCTGTATTGAGCGCGGCAGTGTTGTTTTGCAGCGCGCATGCGCTGGCTGCCGACGTTGCGCTGTACCCCACTGGCCCCGATCAGGACGCCGCCTTTATCCGCTTCGTCAACGCCACCGCTGCCCCTCTGGACGTAATGGGCCAGCCCGGGCAACCACCGTTGCGCCTTGAAACGGCAGCGCCTGCTTCATTGTTGTTCCCGGTGGATTCGGGCAAGGCCGTCAAGGGCTCGCTGGCCAGTGGTGCGCACCAGTTGGCCCTGGACCTCAAGGTCGAGCCCGGTGAGTTCGCGACCATTGTGGTGGTGCCGCAAGGCGACGGGATCGAACAAGTCGCGGTGCGCGAAACACCGGATGACTTCAACGGCCTCAAGGCTTCGCTGGCGTTTGTCAATGTCGACAAGTCCTGCAGCGATGCCAGTCTGCGTCCTGCCGGGCGCACGGGCGATCTGTTCAAGGCGGTACCGTTCGCCAGTCTGCAGCGACGTTCAATCAACCCGGTAAACCTGTCAGTGCAACTGGTATGTGCCAACGCCAACACCGGTGCGCCGCTGGACCTGGGCGCACTCAAGGCTGGCGAACGCTACAGCGTGCTGCTGCTGCCATCTGCCAGCGGGCCGCGTTTGTTGAGCACCACGGACACGCTGTCCCACTGATCGGATTCTGCTGCCACCATGGTCTTCGCCTCACTCGAGTTCCTGACGCTGTTTTTACCGGCCTTTATGCTGGTCTACGCCCTGGGCAAGCCGCAGTGGCGCAACGTGATTCTGTTGATCGGCAGCTGGCTGTTCTATGGCTGGTTGAACCCGATTTTCCTCGCGTTGCATGTGGCTTTGACGGTCGTGGCATGGCTTGGCGGGTTGCTCATCGATCGCAGTCGTGAGGACTCCCGGGGCAGGGTGCGGCTGTTGATTGCGTTGATTGTGTTCAACACGGCGGTGCTGTGCTGGTACAAGTACGCCAATATCCTGGCCGCGACCTGGATTGACTGGATCACGTATCCGGGGGCGATGCCGCTGGAATGGCAGCGGGTGGCGCTGCCCGCCGGGC
>Ga0302347_1001651_pt1 | contig 26033 bp, 20 predicted proteins | sample PhyWR1_FD_202178 | JGI IMG/M metagenome (GOLD analysis project Ga0302347, IMG submission 202178) | Leaf surface microbial communities from wheat plants in UC Gill Tract Community Farm, Albany, California, United States - DLSL W.R1 (v2)... | ecosystem: Host-associated > Plants > Phyllosphere >...
CATAGAGTTTTCCCCCTTAAGTTGGCCGGTAGCGTTAACCGGAAATCGTTCTCTGATTAAAATATTACCGCCTTTTGTGTAATTTTACTACTCATCCGACCACTTTTTTTTGCCTGTTTAAGCAGCATTTACATTTATCGCGTAACTAAGTTACATAAAAGTTAAAATAATACTAACCATTAGTTAAATAATGGCTATTACTATTTTTATACTTTTTTTACGCTCCCGGAGCGGATTTTTGCAAAATTTTTGCGCAGAAAAGCCTAACTTCTCTGCCACTGGTTAATCGCTGTGGAGGTGAAAAGTGAGTGCAGGCGTAATCGCAGGCGTAGTGCTGGTGATCTTACTATTAGCGTGGCTTATTTATGCCCTGCTTAACGCGGAGGCATTCTGATGGCCGCGCAAGGATTTTTACTGATTGCCAGCTTTCTGGCATTACTGATGATGATGGCGCGTCCGCTGGGCTTTCTACTGGCGCGCCTGATTGCTAATGAAACGCTGCCGGGTACCGGGGGCATGGAAAAAATAGTCTGGAAAGGGCTGGGCATTACGCCTGATGAAATGAACTGGCGGCATTACCTGCTGGCCATTTTGCTGTTTAACCTGCTGGGTCTGGTGGTGCTCTTTCTGATCCTGATGTTGCAGGGATCGCTGCCCCTGAATCCGCAGCACTTCCCCGGTCTGTCCTGGCATCTGGCATTGAATACCGCCGTCAGCTTTGTCGCTAACACCAACTGGCAGTCTTACAGCGGTGAAAGCACCCTCAGCTATTTCAGTCAGATGGCTGGATTGACGGTACAAAATTTTCTGTCTGCCGCCAGCGGCATTGCGGTCATTTTTGCCCTGACCCGCGCCTTCGCTCGCCGCAGCCGGGAAACCCTGGGTAACGCATGGGTCGATCTCACCCGAATTACGCTGTGGGTGCTGCTGCCGCTATCGCTTTTGCTGGCGCTGTTTTTTATACAGCAGGGCACGCCGCAAAACCTGCTGCCGTACCAGACGTTCACCTCGCTCGAAGGTGTGGCTCAGGGGTTGCCAGGGGGACCTGTCGCCTCTCAGGAAGCGATCAAAATGCTGGGAACTAACGGCGGCGGTTTCTTTAATGCCAACTCTTCCCATCCGTTTGAAAATCCGACGGCGCTGACCAATTTCGTGCAGATGCTGGCCATTTTTATGATACCTGCCGCACTGTGCTTTGCCTTCGGTGAGGCGACAGGCGATCGTCGTCAGGGTCACACGCTGCTGTGGGCCATGACGCTGATTTTCGTTATCAGTGCCGCAGTGGTGATGTGGGCTGAGACGCAGGGCAATCCGCACCTTTTGCCGCTGGGCGCTGACAGCAGTCTTAACATGGAAGGAAAAGAGAGCCGCTTCGGTATTCTTACCAGCAGCCTGTTCGCCGTAGTGACGACGGCCGCCTCGTGCGGTGCGGTCAATGCCATGCATGATTCGTTCACCGCGCTCGGCGGCATGATCCCCCTGTGGTTAATGCAAATCGGCGAGGTGGTTTTTGGCGGCGTTGGCTCGGGTTTATACGGCATGTTGCTGTTCGTCCTGCTGGCGGTATTTATCGCCGGGCTGATGACCGGGCGCACGCCGGAATATCTGGGTAAAAAAATCGACGTGCGTGAAATGAAAATGACCGCCCTCGCGATCCTCGTTACCCCAATGCTGGTCCTGGGCGGGACGGCGCTGGCCATGATGACCGAAGCCGGGCGAAGCGGCATGTTAAATCCCGGCGCACACGGGTTTAGCGAAGTGCTGTATGCCGTCTCCTCTGCGGCCAACAACAACGGCAGCGCCTTTGCCGGACTGAGCGCCAATACGCCGTTCTGGAACTGCCTGCTGGCGTTTTGCATGTGGGCAGGCCGCTTCGGCGTGATTATTCCGGTGATGGCCATTGCGGGTTCGCTGGTGAGCAAAAAAATTCAGCCCGCCAGCGCCGGAACGCTCACCACTACCGGGCCGTTATTTGTCGGCCTGCTGACAGGGACCATTTTGCTGGTGGGTGCCCTGACCTTTATTCCCGCGCTGGTTGCAGGACCGGTAGCCGAATTCCTTTCGTTACGTTAAGCCCTGGAGCACACGATCATGAATCGCAAAAAACAGGCGCTGTTTGAACCAGCCCTGATGCGGCAAGCCGCCACAGAATCGTTAAAAAAATTACGTCCTGAGGTTCAACTGCGCAATCCAGTGATGTTTATTGTCTGGACAGGCAGTGTCCTGACCAGCGGTCTGGCCATCGCCATGCTAACAGGTTACTTATCGGGCGACTGGCGTTTTACTGCCGCCGTGAGTCTGTGGCTGTGGTTTACGGTGCTGTTTGCCAACGTCGCCGAAGCCATGGCTGAAGGGCGCAGTAAAGCGCAGGCCAACAGTCTGAAGGGCGTGCAGAAAACGGCATTTGCCTGCAAGCTGAATGGACGGTCGTATGACAGTCCAGGCAGGCAGGTTCCGGCTGCCGACTTACGCAAAGGCGACGTGGTACGGGTGAATGCAGGCGATATTATTCCCTGCGATGGCGAGGTGATCGAAGGCGGCGCATCGGTGGACGAGAGCGCCATAACCGGTGAGTCGGCACCGGTTATCCGTGAATCCGGCGGCGACTTTGCCTCTGTTACCGGCGGGACGCGTATTCTGTCCGACTGGTTAATCATTGAGTGCCGTGTCGATCCGGGCGAAACCTTCCTCGATCGGATGATCGCCATGGTGGAAGGCGCGCAGCGGCGTAAAACCCCGAATGAGATAGCCCTGACCATTTTGCTGGTAGCGCTGACCATCGTTTTTCTGCTGGCCACTGCCACACTGTGGCCCTTCTCGGCCTGGGCCGGTCAGCCTGTTAGCGTTACGGCCCTGATTGCCCTGCTGGTGTGCCTGATCCCGACCACTATTGGCGGTCTGCTGTCGGCTATCGGCATCGCCGGAATGAGCCGGATGCTGGAGGCTAATGTGATTGCCACCAGCGGCCGGGCTGTCGAGGCCGCGGGTGACGTGGATGTGCTGCTGCTGGATAAAACCGGCACCATTACCCTCGGCAACCGTCAGGCATCGGCATTTATTCCCGCGCCTGACGTAGCCGACAAAACGCTGGCCGATGCCGCCCAGCTGGCTTCGCTTGCCGATGAAACACCTGAAGGTCGCAGTATCGTGGTGCTGGCAAAACAGCAATTTAATGTACGCGAGCGGGATATTCAGTCGCTACAGGCGACGTTTATTCCTTTCACCGCCCAGACGCGCATGAGCGGCATTGACGTCGACAATCGCACCATTCGTAAAGGGGCCGTTGACGCCATTCGCCGCCACGTGCAGAGCAACGGCGGCCAGTTCCCTGCCGCCGTTGAGCGTCATGTTGAGGATGTCGCCCGTCAGGGTTCGACTCCGCTGGTTGTTGCTGAAGGCGCGCACGTGCTGGGTACTATCGTACTTAAAGATGTGGTGAAAGGCGGTATTAAGGAGCGTTTTGCCCGTCTGCGGCAGATGGGGATCAAGACGGTAATGATCACCGGCGATAATAGTCTGACGGCGGCGGCTATTGCCGCTGAAGCCGGGGTGGATGATTTTCTGGCCGAGGCAACGCCGGAGGCTAAACTGGCCCTGATCCGCCAGTATCAGGCGGAAGGTCGACTGGTCGCCATGACCGGTGATGGTACCAATGATGCCCCGGCGCTGGCGCAGGCTGATGTGGCGGTGGCAATGAATTCCGGTACCCAGGCGGCAAAAGAAGCGGGAAATATGGTCGATCTCGATTCCAATCCTACCAAGCTCATTGAAGTGGTCCATATCGGGAAACAGATGCTGATGACCCGCGGCTCGCTGACGACGTTTAGCCTCGCCAACGACGTCGCGAAATATTTTGCCATTATTCCTGCGGCCTTTGTCGCCACCTGGCCACAGATAGGCGTGCTGAATATTATGCAGTTGCACTCCCCCGCTTCCGCCATTCTGAGCGCGGTGATTTTTAATGCGTTAATTATTGTCTTTCTGATCCCCCTGGCGCTGCGCGGCGTGAGCTATAAACCGCTCTCGGCCTCCGCCATGCTGCGCCGCAATTTGGGCCTTTATGGTCTGGGCGGTCTGATTGTGCCGTTTATCGGCATTAAGCTTATCGATGTGCTGCTGACCCTGCTGGGTCTGGCGTGAGGTAATGATGAATCTGCTACGTCCTGCATTCTCTTTAATGATCGTATTAATGCTGCTGACCGGCGGTCTGTATCCGCTGTTGACCACGGTACTCGGACAGTGGTGGTTTAGCGATCGGGCCAACGGTTCGTTGATCCACGACCAGCACGGCCTGCGCGGCTCCTCACTGCTGGGTCAGCACTTTACCCGTGCCGATTATTTCCAGGGCCGTCCCTCTGCAACGGCAGAGAAGCCCTATAATCCGCTGGCCTCCGGCGGTAGCAATCTGGCCGTCAGTAATCCGGCGCAGGATAGCGCTATTACCGAACGTGCCGCGAGCCTGCGCGCGCAGAATCCGGATGCACCGGTCCGCATACCCACGGAGCTGCTGACCGCGTCCGCCAGCGGTCTGGATGGTCAATTAACCCCGCAGGCCGTTTACTGGCAGCTGCCGAGGGTAGCGAAGGCGCGTAAACTCTCACCCGCGCAGATCGAACCGCTGATTGCACACGCCACCCAAAAACCGTTGTTCAGCTTTCTCGGCCAGCCTGTGGTAAATATTGTTGAGCTAAATATGTCGCTTGATGCCATTAAGGAAAACAGATGACCGACGAGCCGCAGCGTCCCGACCCCGATCGCCTGCTCGAGCAAACTGCCAAAGCGCACCGCGGCAAGTTAAAAATTTTCTTCGGTGCCTGCGCGGGCGTCGGCAAAACCTGGGCAATGCTGGCCGAGGCGCAGCGGCTGCACGCTCAGGGGCTGGATGTTCTGGCGGGCGTTGTCGAAACCCACGGCCGCAGGGAAACAGCGGCGATGCTGGAAGGACTCACCCAGCTGGCACCACGAACGTTTAACCATCGCGGGCGCAAGGTGCCGGAGTTTGATTTGGATGCGGCGCTGGCGCGACGTCCGGCCTTGATCCTGATGGATGAACTGGCGCACAGCAATGCGCCAGGCTCGCGTCATCCCCGCCGCTGGCAGGATGTCGGGGAGCTACTTGAGGCGGGTATAGATGTTTTTACCACCCTTAATGTGCAGCATCTGGAAAGCCTCAATGATGTGGTCAGCGGCGTCACCGGGATTCAGGTACGTGAAACGGTGCCCGATCCGGTGTTTGATGCCGCAGACGATGTGGTGCTGGTCGATCTGCCGCCAGACGATCTGCGCCAGCGCCTGCACGAGGGAAAAGTCTATTTCGCCGGGCAGGCCGAGCGGGCGATTGAGAATTTCTTTCGCAAGGGCAATCTGTATGCCCTGCGCGAGCTGGCGCTGCGCCGCACGGCCGACCGTGTGGATTCACAAATGCGGGCCTGGCGGGAGGATCAGGGCCAGGAGCGCGTGTGGCATACCCGCGACGCCATTCTGCTCTGCATTGGTCATCATAACGGTAGCGAAAAAAGTGTGCGCACCGCCGCACGTCTGGCGGCCAAACTGGGCAGCGTCTGGCATGCTATCTATGTTGAAACCCCACGGCTGCATCGGCTCAGCCGGGCGCAGCGCCAGGCCATCCTGACTACGCTGCGACTGGCGCAGGAGCTGGGTGCACAAACGGCAACCCTTGCCGACCCGTCAGAAGAAAAAGCGGTCCTGCGCTATGCACGCGAGCACAATCTCGGCAAAATCGTGGTTGGGCGCCAGACGCATCGTCGCGTATGGCAGAGCAGCTCCTTTGCCGAACGTTTATCCCGGCACGCTCCGGATCTGGATGTAGTGATTGTGGCGCTGGATGACCACCCGGTACCGGTGCCGCGCGCCAGTGATACCCGTTCCGCGCTGGACCGCTGGCGCGTACCGTTAAAAGGCTGTGTTGTGGCGCTCGCGCTGTGCACCGGGATCACTCTGACGGCAATGCAGTGGCTGACGGCCTTTGATCCCACCAACCTGGTAATGATTTACCTGCTGGCGGTGGTGCTGGTAGCGCTGCGTTACGGGCGCTGGCCGTCGGTACTGGCCACCGTCGTCAATGTTATCAGCTTCGATCTGTTTTTTATCGCCCCGCACGGGACCCTCGCCGTCTCCGACGTACAGTACATCCTGACGTTTATCGTGATGCTGATTGTCGGCCTGGTGATCGGTAATCTGACGGCCGGAATGCGCTATCAGGCCCGGGTGGCCCGCTACCGGGAGCAGCGCACTCGCCATTTGTATGAAATGTCCCGGCAGCTTGCGGTCAGCCGTAGCGCTGAGGATATTGCCGCCACCGGCGAGCAGTTTATTCAGTCTACTTTTCAGGCCCGCAGCCAGATCCTGCTCCCCGATGCCAGCGCGCGTCTGGTGCCGCTTCATCAACAGCCGGGCATGATGCCGTGGGATGAAGCGATTGCCCGCTGGAGTTTTGATCGCGGCCAGCCGGCTGGCGCGGGTACTGACACCTTGCCCGGCGTGCCCTATCAAATCCTGCCGTTAAAAAGCGCCAGCCGAACGCACGGGCTTATCGTCGTCGCTCCCGACAGTCTGCGCCAGCTGATGATCCCCGAGCAGCAACGTCTGCTGGAGACTTTCACCTTGCTTATCGCCAGCGCGCTGGAGCGTCTGGCATTAACCGTCAGTGAACAGCAGGCGCGGCTGGCCAGCGAGCGTGAAAGCGTGCGTAATGCGTTGCTTGCCGCCCTGTCTCACGATTTACGTACTCCGCTGACCGTGCTGTTTGGCCAGGCGGAGATCCTGACGCTCGATCTGGCCAGCGAAGGTTCCAGACATGCACCCCAGGCCAGCGAAATTCGCCAGCATGTCCTGAATACGACCCGGCTGGTTAATAATCTGCTGGATATGGCACGTATTCAGTCAGGCGGTTTTAATCTCAAAAAAGAGTGGCTGCCCCTGGAAGAGGTGGTGGGCAGCGCTCTGCAAAGCCTTGAACCCGGCAGCCGCCCGATTACGCTGGCGCTCGGTTAATGCTGATCCACGTTGATGGCCCGCTGTTTGAGCGGGTACTGATTAATTTGCTGGAGAATGCTCTTAAATATGCCGGGCGGCAGGCGCAAATTGGGCTTAGCGCCTGGAGACAGGAAAATCATCTGATACTGGAAGTGTGGGATAACGGTCCGGGTATACCCCCAGGACAGGAACTGTCTATTTTCGATAAGTTTGCCCGCGGCATGAAAGAGTCGTCCATACCGGGAGTCGGTTTGGGGCTGGCGATTTGTCAGGCCATCGTGAGCGTTCACGGCGGCACGCTGCACGCCTGTAACCGGGAGCACGGCGGAGCCTGTTTTCGTGTTACGCTGATACAAGAGACGCCACCCACACTGGAAGAGCTTAGCGAAATACCGTGACTACCATTTTGATCGTTGAAGATGAACAGGCCATTCGTCGTCTGTTACGCACGGCGCTGGACGCTGACGGACTGAAAGTTTACGAAGCCGATACGCTCCAGCGCGGGCTGCTGGAGGCGGCCAGCCGTAAACCGGATCTGGCTATTCTGGATCTGGGTCTGCCGGACGGCGATGGCGTTGAGTTTATCCGTCAGGTGCGTCTGTGGAGCCAGATGCCGATTATCGTTCTTTCAGCGCGAACGGACGAGACGGATAAAATCAATGCGCTTGATGCCGGCGCCGATGATTACCTTAGCAAGCCTTTTGGTATCGGCGAATTGCAGGCGCGTTTGCGTGTCGCCATGCGCCGTCATGCCAGCGGGCACGCTAACGACCCTCGATTTACGTTTGCTACCGTTGAGATCGATCTGGCTGCCCGACAAATTTTGCGCGACGGTATTGAGGTACATTTAACGCCGATTGAGTTTCGTCTGTTGGCCATTCTGCTGAATAATGCCGGAAAAGTGCTCACTCAGCGCCAGTTGTTAACCCAGGTATGGGGACCTAATGCCGTTGAGCACGGCCATTATTTGCGCATCTATATGGGGCATTTACGCCAGAAACTGGAAGTTGATCCGGCCCGGCCAGCACATTTATTAACCGAAACCGGGATTGGCTATCGCTTTATGTTTTAGCCATCGCGGACCGTTAAAACGCAAAACGCCTCCCGCAGGAGGCGCTCTGGAATCGCAGTATAATCAGGCGTTCTTCAGAACTGCACTGACAATCTCTACCGCTTCTTTTTCAATGCGTTTACGGTGTTCTTCGCCAAGGAAACTTTCGCAATAGATTTTGTATGCGTCCTCGGTGCCTGACGGACGGGCGGCAAACCAGCCGTTGTCGGTCATCACTTTCAAGCCACCAATTGACGCGCCGTTACCCGGTGCGGTCGTTAAACGCGCGGTGATGGGATCGCCTGCCAGGGTATCAGCGCTAACCATTTCCGGAGACAGTTTAGACAGAGCCGCTTTCTGCGCGGAGGTTGCGCTTGCGCCCAGACGGTTGTAGCTCGGTGCGCCAAAACGCGCCGCCAGCTCGTCATAATGCTGCTGCGGATTTTTTCCGGTTACCGCGGTGATTTCCGCGGCCAGCAGGCACATGATGATGCCGTCTTTGTCCGTCGACCACGGCGTACCGTCGAAACGCAGGAACGATGCCCCCGCACTCTCTTCACCACCAAAGCCGAAGCTGCCGTCATACAGGCCATCAACGAACCACTTAAAGCCCACCGGCACTTCAACCAGCTTGCGGCCCAGATCGTTTACCACGCGGTCGATCATCGCAGACGACACCAGCGTTTTGCCTACTGCAACATCTTTGCCCCACTGCGGACGATGCTGAAACAGGTAGTTGATTGCAACGGCCAGATAGTGGTTTGGATTCATCAGACCCGCTGGCGTCACAATACCGTGGCGGTCGTAATCCGGATCGTTAGCAAATGCCAGGTCGAATTTATCACGCAGGGCCAGCAGACCGGCCATTGCAGACTCAGAAGAGCAGTCCATACGGATCACTTCGTCTTTATCCAGATGCATAAAGCGGAAGGTCTGATCCACATGATCGTTAACGATGGTCAGATTCAGGTTGTAGTGTTCGGCAATACGTTTCCAGTATTCGATCCCCGAACCGCCCAGCGGATCAACACCCAGGGTCAAACCTGCTTTTTGAATCGCGGCAATATCAACGATCTCCGCCAGCCCTTCAACAAAAGGCTGCACCAGATCCTGCTCTTTCACGTGACCCGAGGCCATGGCTGCGTCAAATGCCAGACGCTTGACGCCTTTCAGATCGTCGGCCAGCAGCGCGTTAGCACGATCCTCAACCACTTTCGTGACGTTGGTATCTGCCGGACCGCCGTTCGGCGGATTGTATTTGATCCCGCCATCTTCCGGCGGATTGTGCGATGGCGTAATAACAATACCGTCCGCCTGCGCGCCGCCTTTTTTGTTGTGAACCAGAATGGCATTTGAAACCGCAGGCGTTGGGGTAAAGCCATTGTTTTCCTGGACAATCATGTCCACGCCATTGGCTGCAAGCACTTCCACCACAGAAATAAAGGCAGGCTCTGACAGCGCATGGGTGTCTTTACCCACGTAGCACGGTCCGGTGATGCCGTTTTTCGCGCGTTCTTCAGCAATTGCCTGCGCGATAGCCAGAATATGCGGTTCATTAAAACTGTGACGCGCCGCGCTACCACGGTGGCCGGAGGTGCCAAACTTCACGGCGTGTTCCGGGTTGCCCACTGTCGGTTTCAGCACGTAGTACTGTGACGTCAGTTGAGCGACGTTAATCAAATCACTTTGTTGTGCTGGCTGACCCGCACGATTGTGAACTGCCATTGCCTGGTCCTTCTGGTGCATGGATTAAATAGTGCCGCAAACCTTTTCAATCAGCTCCACCGGGAACTGCATTGATTGCATGATATGTTCAATCATGCCGCATTTACGGCCGGTATTGGTATTGGTAATCACCCAGTACGGCGTGCCGGGGACCTGTTTCGGTTTAGTCTGATTACCGCTTTGCAGCAGAGTCTGCTCGTCAGATGCGAAATAAACGCGGGTCCGTCCGTGCAGTGATTCGGTCGCGTCTGCAAACGCACTGCTATTGAGTGAATAGAGTGTAGATAATATCAGCATAAAACGATTCACTGCTTTACGCTGTTCTGCGTATTCGTCAGACAGCAGCAGCTCGCGCATAGCACGAACGTTATCTTTAGCCGTATTAGCCGGTTTTTTCTCGGCCACCGCTGCGGGGGCAGTAACCTCTTGATTGACCGGAGAGACAGGCTGTGCAACGGCAGAAAATTTCAGCAGGCGCCGTAAAATGTCGGATGCGCTCTCGCCAATGTGCTGCGTGTGGCTGGCAATATAGCGATAGAGTTCATCATCAACTTCGATCGTTTTCATCTTGATCCAGTACGTTATTTTTTGAGTACAAGTTATTGAGATTATAAGAGCAAATCTCAACTGCGGATAGCGTAAAGCCCGGGTGACCGTAAAACTCCGGAAACTTCTGAAAGCTTGCAGCCGGGCGGCAGAATGTTCACCATAATACCTTAACCTGCCAACGCGAAAAAAAGATCTTTACCATGAAATTAAATACCCGCACGCAATCTGCACAACATTTGACTGGATCTTCACCCATAGTCCTCGTTCACGGGTTGTTCGGTAGTCTTGATAATCTAGGCGTCCTTGCTCGCGATCTGGTACGCGATTACTCAATCCTGCAAGTCGACATGCGCAACCACGGGCTTTCGCCTCGCGCTCCGGAAATGGACTATTCAGTAATGGCCCAGGATCTGCTGGATACTCTGGACGCACATGATATTGAAAAAGCCACCTTTGTGGGTCATTCAATGGGTGGCAAAGCGGTCATGGCGCTTACCGCGCTGGCCGCCGATCGCATTGACGGGCTGGTCGCCATTGATATCGCCCCGGTACGCTATGCCGAGCGACGCCATGATGAAATATTTGCTGCGATCAATGCGGTGACGGACGCCGGCTGCGCTACGCGTCAGCAGGCGGCTACGGTGATGCGCCAGCATCTTAATGAAGAAGGCGTTATTCAGTTTTTGCTGAAGTCCTTTGCCGACGGCGAATGGCGCTTTAATGTGCCGGTATTATGGCAACACTATTCACAGATTACCGGCTGGCAAACCCTCCCGGCCTGGGATCGCCCGGCGCTGTTTATTCCCGGCGGCAACTCTCCCTATGTCAATGAAGCCTGCCGGGAACCGCTGCTGGCCCAGTTCCCGCAGGCGCGTGCGCATGTCATCGCGGGTGCCGGACACTGGGTACACGCCGAAAAACCAGAGGCGGTACTACGGGCTATTCGTCGCTACCTGACAGAGCGTGAGGCTGATTAAAAATGCAACGTCCGCACGCCAGATTGCCTGCGGACGTTGGCGTGCTTCTCCCACTGCTGTATGATGGCGTGCTACCCAACCGGACATAAGCCCGGCTGCTTTTATTCCCCGAAGTCACTCTGAATCATGGCAAAAGAACAAACGGACCGTACTACATTAGATCTGTTCGCAAATGAGCGTCGCCCGGGAAGACCCAAAACCAATCCCCTTGCGCGTGATGAACAGTTACGCATCAATAAGCGTAATCAGTTAAAACGTGACAAGGTTCGTGGCCTGAAGCGCGTCGAGCTGAAACTGAACGCGGACGCAGTGGACGCCCTGAATGAGCTGGCGGATGCTCGCCAGATCAGCCGTAGTGAGCTTATCGAAGAGATCCTCCTGAGCCAGCTTGCGCTACTGCACGCGCATGATATTGTCTGAAAATCGCCCTGAATCCTTTTTTCATGTAGCAGGGAGTGCAGTCGAGAGCGATTGCTATTTCCGCGTACTTCTCTGTTCTGCTATCATTGCCCTTATCCGTGTGCAATGCGCCACCACCATATTACTAAGTATCAAGAGGTTATTTTACTCATGGCAATCACAGGCATCTTTTTCGGCAGCGATACCGGCAATACCGAAAACATCGCAAAGATGATTCAAAAGCAGTTAGGTAAGGATGTCGCCGATGTCCATGACATTGCTAAGAGCAGCAAAGAAGATCTCGCAGGCTACGATATTCTGCTGCTGGGCATTCCCACCTGGTACTACGGTGAAGCACAATGTGACTGGGACGACTTCTTCCCGACGCTGGAAGAGGTAGACTTCAACGGTAAGCTGGTTGCCCTGTTTGGCTGTGGCGATCAGGAAGACTACGCAGAATACTTCTGCGACGCGCTGGGCACTATTCGTGACATCATAGAGCCACGCGGCGCAACGATTGTCGGCCACTGGCCAACCGCGGGTTATCACTTTGAGGCGTCAAAAGGCCTCGCTGATGATGACCATTTCGTCGGTCTTGCCATTGACGAAGACCGCCAGCCCGAGCTAACCGCCGAACGCGTTGAGCAGTGGGTCAAGCAGATCTCTGAAGAGCTGCACCTCGATGATATTATCAATGCCTGATGTCAGTAAAACGCAGCCGCAAGGCTGCGTTTTATCGATAGCTTTGAGCAATCAAAATAATTGCTACAATTTTTTAACTTTTCAGTACTTATCTGTACAATAGCCACTGATTTAACGAGGACTGTTTCCGCTTTGCGAACAACGCCTCGTTTTAATTGCTAAATTTGTCTGATACTTACGGTTTTCAATCAGGCATGGCAGTTCTATAATGAGAGTCATTATGACCGATGCACTCTCTGTAAATACTTCCCTGTGGGGAGTGAATCTTATAGCAACAGGACAGATTCCGCATGACTGACAACAATACCGCATTAAAGAAAGCAGGCCTGAAAGTCACGCTTCCCCGGTTAAAAATTCTGGAAGTGCTTCAGGGGCCTGACAATCACCATGTCAGCGCGGAAGACTTATACAAACGCCTTATCGACATGGGCGAAGAGATTGGCCTCGCTACCGTCTATCGCGTTCTGAACCAGTTTGACGATGCAGGCATTGTCACCCGTCATAATTTTGAGGGTGGTAAATCCGTTTTTGAACTGACTCAGCAGCATCATCACGATCACCTTATCTGCCTCGACTGCGGCAAAGTGATTGAGTTTAGCGATGATTCAATCGAGTTACGCCAGCGTGAGATTGCCGCTAAACACGGTATTCGTCTCACCAACCATAGTCTTTATCTCTATGGTCACTGTGCTGAAGGCGACTGCCGTGAAAACGACCATATTCACGAAGGCAACAGCAAGTAATCGACCAGGACGCTAAGTCAGCCAGCCTCTCCGGCTGGCTTTTTTATTTTTTCAGGCAGTAAATTCAGAATTCATTAATATCAGTGGTCATTTACGCGACCTAGAATGGTGTGTTACGGGCGTTGTGCACGACGTCTGATGATATTGACAATGGATTAAGTCATGCATAAAAACACCGCATATCAGTCTGCAATTACCCATATTCTTGCCATCTTCGACGACAGGAATAAGAATCGCCTTGCGCAATACCACGCCCTGACCTTTCAGGCCGATAAGATTTGTTTACTGTATGCTGGCGACTACTCGCTTGTGCGCCGACGGGATGGATTGCTGTTAACGCGCTCAAGGGCACCGGGCATTACGGGTATGATCATGCCCGGGACGCCAGAGCAGTATGTTATTCTGCACGCAGACAGTGACTGCGACTATCGACTGGTCAGCAATAAAGACTTTTTTAGCAGAATTGATGAGTTGAAAGCACATCAGGACATGTATACGCTCCTGCTGGCGCAGGTTACGCGACAGCAGGAACGCGAGGAGTTGCTGTTGGGCGGCAGCAGCATGGTTTGCGTGCAGGGCGCTATCCTGCTGCTTAGTCGCCTTGAGCCGGATATGCTTGCCAGTATAAACGTCGCTAACTTTGTCATTAAAATGACCAACCTGTCGCGCAGTATTGTGATGAAGTCAGTGGCTTTTTTGCGTGAAGAAAACGCGATTGAAATGAGCAAGGGCAAACTGGTGAGAGTCAATTATCTTCCTGACATCCCGTAGAAATGCCGGCGGCTTTGCGCCGCCGGGTGTAACCGTCTTAGCCTGCCTTAGAAAATCGTAAATGGCGCGATAACCATAAATTTCACGTCGCGCTCATCCTGGAAAATATTGCCATAACCGCCGCCGTAGCTCGGAATATCCGAATGATTATCATATTCGGTGAAGTGAAGTTTAAACATGGTTCCCTTAGCCCGGCCCTCCTGAAGAGTATAAACGGCATCCAGGCTATAAGAGGACTCTTCGATAGTGCGGTCTTTATCATACCAGGCATCCGGATTTAATTGCCAGGTCGCAGGCTTCGCATCCCAGGCATAAACCCAGGATGCTCCTACGTTCCAGCCTGGCAGATCCCAGTTTTTAAGATCGTACATTGCACCTAAGAAAACGGCCTTTTCACCGTTGGCGTTAAAGTCTGAGCGGTTATCCCACCAGATATCGAGGCGGCCGTTAGATGAGGCGTAGGTGGGTGTCATACGCTGGAGAAAATAACCTTGCTGACCATTAGCTTTAACCCACGTGCCCTCAAGACGTAAATCCACTACCTCTATGGGTTTATAACCAAACGTCAGCGCCTGTAGCCAGGCCGTGCCGTCATAGATATCGTTGGTACCACGATCGTCAACTTTGTCACGAGCAGCATAAAACTGGTAGCTGGTGGTTAACGGACTTCCGGCGATATCAAATTTATAACTGGCTTTAGCAAAATACTGATCGATATAGTTTTCAGCCTGACCAAATGCGGCCTCAAGCACAACGTCGTTTTTGAAATCGTATTTGGCCCCGATGGAATGTAAATAGTCGACCCGGGTTTTTTGATCATTCTGATAAAAATGATCCATCTCGATGTGCCATGGCGATTTATAGTCGTTAGTCCACATATAGGAGAAGCTCAATGCACCCGCATCGCCATAATCAAAATTCGCCCCCGCCTCTGCGCCCTGATAGGTTCCCGGCATATAGCTCCAGTGCGGAGCCAGCAGGGTTTGCCCTGTCGGCTGAATATATCCCGCCCGCGCCCATACTGGCCCATATTTGAATTTCGCCGCCGCTTTATACAGGCTTACGCCGCTTTTATCACCAGACCACTTCTCATCGTAAGCTTTATTACTTTTAGAAAAGGCAATTTCATTGGGGTGTGAACTGTCGCCGTTTTCGGCCATTTCAACTGCCGTAAAAGCAGCAATATCAAGGCCAAACATATCAGCAGCATACCCGGACTGAAAATCAAGATTCGCATTCCAGGTCGCATGAGAAAGGTTAACTTTATATTTGTCGTTATCGGTGACATCTTTACGATCGCGCTCACGCTGCCAGTAATAAATACCGCCTGTAAGCGTTGAATCGTCGATAAATCCTTCAGCTTTAGCCTGCGGAGAGGCTATCCAGCCAGACATTGCGATGACGCCGGCAATAGCCAGCGCCAGCGTACTACGTTTGCCACTGAACGTACGCATGGGGTGATCCTCTTTGACTTTAAAAACGCCGACAAACGCGGCGATAAAAATAAAATTTAAAAAGTAACCAGCAAAAATGTGACTGACTACTGAGAAACAGAGTATTTTTCGCGACGCGAATTATCAATCTTTTTTGACGGACAAAATGCAGGATTATGATGGAGCGCACATATTTCATTGTATTTTGTAACAATTACAAAATAGAAATTGAGCGCCATTAATGAGGATTAATAGCAGATAAACAGATGATGAGTGATATTAATGATAAAAGAGTGTGACTTCCGGTGAGGGACATTAATTCGCGTCACGAATATATAGATATTGATGATATTTCGCCATGGCCGCCAAAAATAAACGCCGCACATGGCGGCGTTTATTAACCAGCAAATTGAGATTACTCGCCGATTTTTGCCCAGGTATCACGCAGGCCAACGGTGCGGTTAAACACCAGATTGTCCGCAGTCGCATAGCGATTATCAAGACAGAAGTAACCTTCGCGTTCGAACTGATACGCTTTACCGGCTTCCGCCTCTTTTAAGCTTTGCTCAGCAAAGCCGTGTTTGATGACCAGAGATTCCGGATTAATGACGGCAAGGAAATCCTCTGCCGCACCGGGGTTTGCAATACTGAACAGGCGATCGTACAAACGGATTTCTACCGGCAGCGCATGAGTTGCACTCACCCAGTGGATCACGCCTTTAACTTTGCGCCCATCCGCCGGATCTTTGCTTAACGTGTCAGCATCATACGTGCAGATGATAGTGGTGATATTACCTTCCGCATCTTTTTCCACGCGTTCAGCTTTGATCACATAAGCATTGCGCAGGCGAACTTCTTTACCCAGCACCAGACGTTTGTACTGCTTATTGGCTTCTTCGCGGAAATCAGCGCGATCGATCCAGATTTCACCGCTAAACGGAACTTCACGCGTCCCCATTTCCGGGTTGCCCGGATGGTTCGGCATGGTCACCATTTCGCTCTCGCCCTGCGGGTAGTTTTCGATAACCAGTTTTACCGGATCGATAACGGCCATAGCGCGCGGCGCATTTTCGTTTAAATCTTCACGAATGCAGGATTCAAGCGACGCCATTTCAATGGTGTTGTCCTGTTTGGTCACGCCAATACGTTTACAGAACTCACGGATGGATGCCGCGGTATAGCCGCGACGGCGCAGACCAGAAATGGTCGGCATACGCGGATCGTCCCAGCCCTCTACATGTTTGTCAGCGACCAGCAGATTCAGCTTACGCTTGGACATCACGGTATATTCCAGATTCAGGCGCGAAAATTCGTACTGACGCGGATGAACCGGAATAGTGATGTTATCGAGTACCCAGTCATACAGACGGCGGTTATCCTGGAACTCAAGTGTACACAGCGAGTGCGTAATGCCTTCCAGCGCATCGCTGATACAGTGGGTAAAGTCGTACATCGGGTAGATGCACCATTTGCTGCCCGTCTGGTGATGGTCGGCAAACTTAATGCGATAAATAACCGGGTCGCGCATCACAATAAAAGGTGACGCCATATCGATTTTGGCACGCAGGCAGGCTTTACCTTCTTCAAACCCACCGCTGCGCATTTTTTCAAATAGCGCGAGGTTTTCTTCAATGCTGCGATCGCGATACGGGCTATTTTTACCCGGGGCTTTCAGCGTACCGCGGTATTCGCGGATTTCATCGGCAGACAGCTCGTCAACATAGGCCAGACCTTTATTGATAAGCTCAATGGCATACTGATGCAACTGGTCAAAATAATTTGAGGAGTAGCAAATATCACCCGACCAGTGAAAACCTAACCACTGCACATCGTTTTTGATTGACTCGACGTATTCGATATCTTCTTTCGCCGGGTTAGTATCATCGAAACGCAGGTTGCACTGGCCCTGGTAATCCTGAGCAATACCGAAGTTCAGGCAAATCGATTTAGCATGCCCAATGTGCAGGTAGCCATTCGGCTCCGGCGGAAAACGGGTATGAACGGTGGCGTGCTTACCACTGGATAAATCTTCATCAATAATTTGACGAATAAAGTTCGTCGGGCGGGCTTCTGCCTCACTCATCACGGGTTCCTCAACGCGTAAACAACATATAACGGCATATGATCTTATAAGCCAGTCCCGGAGACAACTGTTTAGTTGCGGAAATTACGCTTTCGAAAAAATTCTGCGGCCGGGAGGCGTAAAAAAACGGCGGAAGTTGCCCCCCGCCGCTTAACGTTACTGCCAGAATGGATTAAAACTTATTTGCTTTTAATCTCATACAGCGGCGTTTGCCCTGCCACTACGCGATCGGTAGCCTGAATCACCAGTGCGCTGTAGTCATCGCTGTTGCTGCATACTACTGGACTTATCATGGAGCGCGCATTGGCATTGAGGTAGTCGAGATCCAGTTCCAGAACCGGTTGCCCTGCCACTACTTTTGCTCCTTCTTCAAGCAGGCGCGTGAATCCCTGACCTTTCAATGCCACGGTATCAATACCCATGTGAACGACGATTTCCGCGCCATTTTCCGTTTCCAGGCAGAATGCATGGTTGGTATTGAAGATTTTAACGATAGTACCGGCAGCCGGTGCAACGACCGTTTTATCCGTCGGTTTAATCGCCACGCCATCGCCCACCGCTTTGCTGGCGAAAGCTTCATCTGGCACATTTTCCAGCGCCACAATCTCACCGCTAATCGGTGAAACCAGTGCGGCAATCAGTTTGGCGTTTGGTACCGCCTGCGATTTTGCCGTAGCCGGGATAACGGTTGCCGGGGAGTCAGCAGTAGTCGCTGCGGGCACCGGGCCGCGCGCAACGATACGTTTCATCATATCGCCGACAGATTCGGCCTTCGCGCCCACAATGACCTGAATAGTTTGTTTATTCAATTTCACCACGCCGGAAGCGCCCAGACGTTTGCACATGGCATCATTAACCTGCGCAGAATCCGCTACCGTCAGGCGCAGACGGGTAATACAGGCGTCAATGGCTTTCAGGTTATCCGTACCGCCAACCGCCGCAATATAATTGGTTGCCAGCTGGGTTAAACCCTCTTCAGTATTGCTGTTTACATCTTCTTTAACGGCATCAACGTCTTCATCTTCACGACCCGGCGTTTTCAGGTTGAACATGCGGATAACCGCGCTGAACACCACAAAGTAGATGACGAAGAAAATCAGGCCCATGACCACCAGCATCCAGACGTTGCTGCTGGCGGCTGGCAGGTTGTACATCAACGCATAGTCGATGGCACCGGCGGAGAACGAGAACCCGGCATGAATGTTAAGCAGAGTCGCCACAAACAGACTGATACCGGTCAACAGCGCATGCAGAAGGTACAGCAGCGGTGCCAGGAACATGAACAGGAATTCCAGCGGCTCGGTTACGCCGGTCAGGAATGCGGTGATCGCCACGGAGAGCAGCATACCGCCGACCATTGGACGACGCGCTTTCGGTGCAGCAAAGTACATCGCCAGCGCCGCACCCGGCAGACCAAACATCATGATTGGGAAGAAGCCGGACATGAACATCCCCGCCGTGCCATCACCCGCATAGAAACGGTTGATATCACCGTGGAAAATCGTTCCTGCCGCGTTGGTATATTCACCAATCTGGAACCAGGCAATAGTGTTCAGCACCTGATGCAGACCGGTTGGGATCAGCAAACGGTTGATGAAACCAAAGATACCGGAGCCCAGCGCGCCCGCAGAGACGATCCACTCGCCGCCAGCATGGATTGCATGTTGTACTGGTGGCCAGATGTAACCGAAAATCGCGGCCAGCACCAGACAGAAGAAGCCTGTGGCGATAGGCACAAAACGTTTGCCGCCGAAGAAGCTCAGGAAGTCCGGCAGCTTAATACCGGCCCAGCGGTTATAAGATGCACCGCCCACCAGACCGGTAATAATACCGGCCAGCACGCCCATATTAATTTCCGGATTGATGGTTACCATTGCTTTGGTTAATACGAAATAACCCACTGCCCCTGCCAGTGCTGCTGAGCCCGCATTGTCTTTAGACCAGCTGGAGGCGACACCGATGGCAAAAATCAAGGCCAGGTTATCAAAAATTGCACCGCCTGCCTGGGCAATAAACGGCACATTAAGCAAATCGGGTTGCCCGAAACGCAACAGCAATGCTGCTACCGGAAGTACAGCGATAGGGAGCTGTAACGCCCTACCTAGTCGCTGAAAAAAGCCTAAAAAATTCATTGTCATTCCCCCTGTGAAACCTGGATAAGGCGTGTTTTGAACAGCCTTTTTATTGTGAAACAGATTCTATATCACCGATTTCATTGATACCGAATATGATTCTCTGCAAAATTAATTCGTATCGCAAATTAAATCCGTGTTTTTTGTGATTATGGTCACCATATATTGCATAAAAAAGGCGATTGAGCTGGTCACATGACAAAACTTATTTTATCATTCAAAAAATGGAAGCGGATTAACCCCCGATCAGTGACAAAGTGCATTACTCTTATCACTGCACAGACGCTCAATCTGCACACTTTTTTCTTATACTTTAGAGGTGAATAATGAGACTGATTCCACTGGCGACTGCAGAACAGGTCGGAAAATGGGCGGCACGCCATATCGTTAACCGCATCAACGCCTTCAAACCGACTGCGGATCGTCCATTCATTCTTGGTCTGCCTACCGGCGGCACCCCGTTGACCGCGTATAAAGCGCTGGTTGAAATGCATAAAGCAGGCGAAGTGAGCTTTAAAAACGTCGTCACCTTTAACATGGATGAATACGTTGGCCTACCGAAAGAGCATCCGGAAAGCTACTACAGCTTTATGCATCATAACTTTTTCGACCACGTTGATATTCCGGCAGAAAACATTAACCTGCTGAATGGTAACGCATCCGATATCGATGCAGAATGCCGCCGTTACGAAGATAAAATTCGCTCTTACGGTAAAATTCACCTGTTTATGGGCGGCGTGGGTAACGATGGTCACATCGCCTTTAACGAACCGGCGTCGTCTTTAGCGTCTCGCACGCGTATTAAAACGCTGACGCATGACACGCGCGTGGCAAACTCTCGTTTCTTTGATAACGACGTGAATCAGGTGCCTAAATATGCCCTGACCGTTGGCGTCGGTACCCTGCTTGATGCAGAAGAAGTAATGATCCTGGTGCTGGGTGGCGTCAAAGCGCAGGCGCTGCAGGCGGCCGTTGAAGGCAACGTCAACCATATGTGGACAATCAGCTGCCTGCAACTGCACCCGAAAGCCGTAGTGGTGTGTGACGAGCCATCTACCATGGAACTGAAAGTGAAGACGCTGAAATACTTTAACGAGTTGGAAGCCGAAAATATTAAAGGTCTGTAATAGAAATCCGTCCTGGAGCACTCTGCAGGACGGTAAATATTTACCACCGGGGGTCGACATGTATGCATTAACCCACGGCCGGATTTATACCGGTCACGAAATCCTTGATGACCATGCGATTGTTATCGCCAATGGGCTGATCGAACGTCTTTGTCCGCTTGCAGAACTGCCTGCGGGAATTGAACAGCGTCCGCTGGACGGCGCCATCATCTCCCCCGGTTTTATTGATGTTCAGTTAAACGGCTGCGGCGGCGTACAGTTTAACGATACGGCCGAAGCGGTCAGTACCGAAACACTTGAAATCATGCAGCATGCGAATGAAAAATCGGGCTGCACCAGCTATTTACCCACGTTAATTACCACCAGCGACGCGTTAATGAAGCAGGGTGTGCAGGTGATGCGCGATTACCTGACCCGGCATCCGCATCAGGCGCTGGGTCTGCACCTGGAAGGACCGTGGCTGAATCTTATCAAAAAAGGCACCCATAACCCGCAATACGTTCGTATGCCGGATGCGGAACTGGTTGATTTTCTGTGTGACAACGCTGACGTTATTACTAAAATCACCCTGGCACCGGAACAGGTCGCACCTGACGTTATCACCAGACTGGCCGCAGCAGGCATCGTCATCTCCGCCGGTCATTCAAACGCAACGGCAAAAGAAGCAAAACGCGGCTTCCGTGCCGGGATCACGTTCGCCACCCATCTTTATAACGCTATGCCGTATATCAGCGGCCGTGAACCGGGGCTAATTGGCGCTATTTTTGATGAGCCAGATGTCTGGTGCGGCATTATTGCTGACGGGCATCACGTTGATTATGTAAATATTCGTAACGCAAAGCGTCTGAAAGGCGATAAACTTTGCCTGGTAACGGATGCAACAGCCCCGGCCGGAGCAAATATTGACCAGTTTATTTTCGCAGGCAAAACAATATACTATCGCAATGGGCTATGTGTAGACGAAAACGGCACGCTGAGCGGTTCGTCGCTTACCATGATTGAAGGTGTTCGCAACTTAGTTGAGCACGTTAATCTGCCGCTGGATGAAGCGCTGCGTATGGCTACGCTGTATCCGGCACGCGCCATTGGCGTAGACAAACAGCTGGGCAGTATTGCGCCGGGCATGGTGGCCAACCTGACCGCATTCACGCGCGATTACAACATTATTAAGACCATCGTTAACGGTAACGAGGTCGTCAACGGGTAAAGAAAAAGTATGACATCAGGCGGACTAGCTCAGATAGGGAATGTTGACCTCGTTAAACAGCTCAACGGTGCGGCTGTCTACCGCCTGATTGATCAGCACGGGCCTATCTCGCGCATTCAGATTGCCGAGCAGAGCCAGCTCGCGCCTGCCAGCGTGACCAAAATCACGCGTCAGCTCATTGAGCGTGGTTTGATCAAAGAAGTTGACCAGCAGGCCTCCACCGGAGGCCGCCGCGCCATCTCTATCGTGACGGAAACCCGTCAATTTCATGCCATCGGCGTCCGTCTGGGCCGCTACGACACCACGCTTACCCTTTACGATCTGAGCAGTAAAGTGCTGGCTGAAGAGCACTATCCCCTGCCTGAACGCACACAGGAGGCGCTGGAAGAAGCCCTCCTTAATACTATTGCTCACTTTATTGATGCTTCGCAGCGTAAGATACGTGAACTGATTGCCATTTCAGTGATCCTCCCCGGGCTGGTCGATCCGGAAAGCGGCGTTATTCGCTATATGCCGCACATTCAGGTTGAAAACTGGTCGCTGGTAGACGCGCTGGAAAAACGTTTTGGCGTCACTTGCTTTGTGGGGCACGATATTCGGAGCCTTGCCCTGGCCGAACACTACTTTGGTGCCAGCCAGGACTGTGCGGATTCGATTCTGATACGCGTACATCGCGGCACCGGCGCGGGGATCATCTCCAACGGCCGCATTTTTATTGGCCGTAACGGTAACGTCGGTGAGATCGGCCATATTCAGGTTGACCCGCTGGGCGAGCGCTGCCACTGCGGCAATTTTGGCTGTCTGGAGACCATTGCCGCCAATGCCGCGATTGAACAACGCCTGCGTCAGCTGCTGGAAAAAGGCCATCAGAGTCGCCTGAAGCCCGACGAATGTAATATTAAAAGTATCTGTAAAGCGGCAAATAAAGGTGATGTGCTGGCAAGCGAAGTGATTGAGCATGTAGGCCGTCATCTGGGGAAAACCATTGCAATTGCTATCAATCTTTTTAATCCGCAAAAGGTGGTGATTGCCGGCGAAATTGTTGAGGCTGAGAAGATCCTGCTACCCGCCATCGAAAGCTGCATCAACACCCAGTCATTACAGGCGTTTCGTAAAAATTTACCGGTGGTCCGCTCGACGCTCGATCATCGATCCGCTATTGGTGCCTTTGCACTGGTAAAACGTGCCATGCTAAACGGAATTTTACTGCAACATTTGTTGGAAAGTTAACGGCAACTTATAGTGTGGCCTCATTTTAAAACCGGGTTATCCATGACCATACAGAACATCATTTGCGATATTGACGGCGTGCTGATGCACGATAACGTTGCTGTACCGGGTGCAGCTGAGTTTTTGACCCGCATCCTGGAAAAAGGCATGCCGCTGGTACTCCTGACCAACTATCCTTCGCAGACAGGGCAAGATCTGGCAAATCGTTTTGCCACCGCAGGTGTAAACGTACCGGATAGCGTGTTTTACACGTCGGCGATGGCAACTGCTGACTTCTTGCGTAAACAAGAAGGTAAAAAAGCTTACGTCGTCGGTGAAGGCGCATTAATTCACGAATTGTATAAAGCCGGCTTTACCATTACCGATGTTAACCCGGACTTTGTCATCGTCGGTGAAACCCGGTCTTATAACTGGGAGATGATGCATAAAGCGGCTTTTTTCGTGGCTAACGGCGCGCGGTTTATCGCTACCAACCCGGACACCCACGGTCGGGGTTTTTACCCTGCCTGCGGCGCGCTTTGCGCGGGTATCGAGAAAATTTCCGGACGCAGGCCTTTCTACGTTGGCAAACCCAGCCCGTGGATCATCCGTGCGGCACTGAACAAAATGCAGGCGCACTCTGAACAAACCGTGATTGTCGGCGATAACTTACGCACCGATATTCTGGCCGGTTTTCAGGCCGGGCTGGAAACAATCCTGGTACTGTCTGGCGTATCAACCATTGACGATATTGATAATATGCCCTTCAGGCCGACGTGGATTTATCCCTCCGTGGCGGAAATCGATGTGTTTTGACCACACCACGTCTTCGGACGTGGTTTTTTATTGCTGTCCATCAAAGAACGATATTTAATAAAAACGCCTTAAAAATGCATATCCGCTAATATATTCCTGCTTATCACATCGTTTTTTCATCATTCTCTAATCCTTACTGAATTCTTCACTATCCCCTCGCCAAAACGCTTGCGCCCCGCTCTGCTTTGCGGCATTTTCAATACCAGGCAACATCACAGGGTTAACGGAGAAGGTTATGTGTTCTATTTTTGGCGTACTGGATATCAAAACTGACGCGGGTGAACTGCGTAAAAAAGCGCTGGAGTTATAACGGCTGATGCGCCATCGCGGCCCGGACTGGTCCGGCGTTTACGCAACGGATAAAGCTATTCTCGCCCACGAGCGTCTGTCTATTGTCGACGTTAACGCCGGTGCCCAGCCGCTCTATAACGATAAAAAAACCCATGCGCTGGCCGTTAACGGTGAGATTTACAACCATCAGGCACTGCGGGCGGAGTATGGCGACCGCTATCAGTTCCAGACCGGCTCCGACTGTGAAGTGATCCTCGCGCTGTATCAGGAGAAAGGTCCCGAGTTTCTTGATGAACTTGAGGGGATGTTCGCTTTCGTCCTGTATGACAGTGAAAAAGATGCCTGGCTGATTGGTCGCGATCATATCGGCATTATCCCGCTGTATATGGGCCACGATGTTCATGGCAACCTCTATATTGCTTCAGAAATGAAAGCGCTGGTGCCGGTCTGCCGCACGATCAAAGAGTTTCCGGCAGGCAGCTACCTGTGGAGTCAGGACGGTGAAATCCGCTCCTACTATCAGCGCGACTGGTTTAGCTACGACGCGGTTAAAGACAACGTAACGGACAAAAACGCCCTGCGCCAGGCGCTGGAGGAGTCGGTAAAAAGCCATCTGATGTCCGATGTACCTTATGGCGTGCTGCTCTCTGGCGGTCTTGATTCATCCGTTATCTCCGCCATTACCAAGAAATTTGCCGCGCGTCGGGTTGAGGATCAGGAGCGCTCCGAGGCCTGGTGGCCACAGCTGCACTCTTTTGCCGTCGGTCTTGAAGGCGCGCCGGATCTCAAAGCCGCGCAGGAAGTGGCAAATCACCTGGGCACCGTCCACCATGAAATTCACTTCACCGTGCAGGAAGGTCTGGATGCGATTCGTGATGTGATTTACCACATTGAAACCTACGATGTGACGACTATCCGCGCCTCGACGCCGATGTACCTGATGTCGCGCAAAATTAAAGCGATGGGCATTAAAATGGTGCTTTCTGGTGAAGGCTCTGATGAAGTATTTGGCGGATATCTCTATTTCCACAAAGCGCCGGATGCAAAAGAATTACATGAAGAAACGGTGCGTAAGCTGCAAGCCCTGCATATGTTTGACTGCGCCCGCGCAAACAAAGCAATGTCGGCCTGGGGAGTAGAAGCTCGCGTTCCTTTCCTGGATAAGAAATTCCTTGATGTGGCAATGCGTATCAACCCGCAGGATAAAATGTGCGGCAACGGTAAAATGGAAAAACATATCCTGCGCGAGTGTTTCGAATCCTATTTACCGGCAAGCGTCGCATGGCGTCAGAAAGAGCAGTTCTCTGATGGCGTGGGTTACAGCTGGATCGACACGCTAAAAGAAGTGGCGGCAGAACAGGTTACCGATCAACAACTGGAAACCGCAAGCTTCCGTTTCCCTTACAACACGCCGTCGTCAAAAGAAGCGTATTTGTATCGTGAAATTTTTGAAGAGCTGTTCCCGGTGGCCAGCGCAGCAGAATGTGTACCCGGCGGTCCGTCAGTTGCCTGTTCTTCTGCGAAAGCGATTGAGTGGGATGAGACGTTCAAAACAATGAACGATCCGTCAGGACGCGCCGTCGGCGTTCATCAGTCAGCCTATAAATAAGCCGGACTGATAACGGGCGGGCCTTACGAGGCCCGCTTTTGTTTTAAGCAATAATCCATAGTCCTTTTTGATCGTTGCTGAATATTACGTCACGCTGTTCGTAACCTAACCAAACAGTCACTTTCAGGCAAATTTCAGTGAAAAAGGTGTTGACGCTTAACAGCCCAATACGCATAATGCGCCCCGCAACGCCGATAAGGTAGTGTGAAAAAA
>Ga0302347_1001652_pt1 | contig 26019 bp, 22 predicted proteins | sample PhyWR1_FD_202178 | JGI IMG/M metagenome (GOLD analysis project Ga0302347, IMG submission 202178) | Leaf surface microbial communities from wheat plants in UC Gill Tract Community Farm, Albany, California, United States - DLSL W.R1 (v2)... | ecosystem: Host-associated > Plants > Phyllosphere >...
GTCATGCTGAACCTGAGAAGTTAGGTTTAAAGACGATGGAGTACCAGGACGGGAAAGTAGTATACCCGAACAGGGCAGATGCCACAAATTTTCATTTGCGAACAGGAGCCATTTGCTCGGTAACTAATTGTATCTTTAGCGAAAAATGATTGATAATGGTTCTATTTCGCGCCTGTTACTTCCATCACACTGATGTACCGTTACTTATCGTCCGTCAATTTTATTTTTTCCTGACGCTTAACCTGCTGCCAGGCCTCTTCCATCACGTCCAGGCTAGTTTCTTCCATATTCAAGCCTTGTGCCGCAATGATAGCCTCAACCTGTCGGAAGCGGGACTCAAATTTACGGTTTGCTTTCTGAAGAGCCGTTTCCGCTTTCGTGCCCAGGTGACGCGCAAGATTTACGGTTGCAAACAGTAAGTCGCCCACTTCTTCTTCCAGTTTATCTTCATCAACCACTACCTGCCGCGCTTCGAACATAACCTCATCAATTTCTTCATGAACTTTGTCCAGTACCGGGCCAAGGGTTTCCCAGTCAAAACCGACGGTAGAGCAACGTTTTTGAATTTTTTGCGCTCGCATCAGTGCTGGGAAAGCTTCAGGAATATCGTCAAGAACGGAATGCTGTGCTTTTTGCGCTCGCTCCTCACGTTTAATATTTTCCCACTGAGATAACACCTTTTGGCTGGTGTTCGCCTCGCTATTAGCAAAAATGGGAGCATGTCGACGCTCTAGCTTGTCGCCGATCGCCTGGCATACATCTTCAAAATCAAATTGCCCCTGTTCCTGGGCTATCTGAGCGTAAAACACTACCTGAAACAGTAAGTCACCTAACTCTTCACGCAGGCTATTCACGTCATTGCGCTGAATCGCATCAAGCACTTCATAGGTTTCTTCGAGGGTAAAGGGAGCCAGGGTTTCATTGGTTTGTACCTTGTCCCAAGGACAGCCGTGCTCTGGGTCGCGTAGACGCTGCATAATACCGAGCAGGCGGTTTAACTGACTCATGATAAATCCTTAAAAAAATAAGCTGGGTCAGGATAGCACTGATGGGGCCGAAGCCCCATCAGTGCTATCCGTTAACCGTGCAGTCGTCGGGCATCGATAATGTCGGGAACTTGGTTCAGTTTCCCCAACACCCGACCTAAAACTTGTAGGTTATAAATCTCAATATTCATATCGATAGTCGCCAGTTGCTGTTTGGTATCACTACGGCTGGCAACCCCCAGAACATTGACCTTTTCATTGGCAAGAATGGTCGTGATATCGCGCAGTAAACCGCTACGATCATTGGCGGTCACACGTACCACAAGAGAATAACCACTTGAGTAGCTTTCTCCCCACACGGCATCAACAATACGTTCTGGCGCATGAGATTTCAGCTCCGCCAGCTGATCACAGTCAGCCTGGTGGATAGAGATACCGCGGCCCTGAGTGATAAAACCAATAATTTCATCACCTGGAATAGGCTGGCAGCAGCGGGCGATATGGTGCATCAGATTACCCACTCCTTCAACCACTACTCGGCCATCATCTTTACGCTGAGACTGCTGTGGCGAGTAACTTTTCTGCTGCAACTGGCGCAACGCTGCGGCATCCTGCTCTTCCGCGCTAGGTTTATTAAACTTCGCCTGCAGATAGTTACTCATCTGATTAAGACGAATATCCCCACCACCAATCGCCGCCAGCAACTCTTCCATTTCATTGAAGTTATAACGTGGCAGTAAAGTCTTCTCAGCTTCTTTCAGGCTCACACCGAGGCGTTCAATTTCATCATCCAGAATCTGCCGACCAGCCAGAATATTTTTGTCCCGGTCTTGTTTACGGAACCAGTTATGTATTTTGGCCCGACCACGACTGGTGGTAATGTAGCCAAGGTTAGGATTTAACCAGTCACGACTTGGGTTAGGCTGTTTTTGGGTAATGACTTCAATCTGATCACCCATTTGCAGCTGATAGGTGAACGGTACAATGCGCCCGCTAATTTTGGCGCCAATGCAGCGATGTCCGACATCACTGTGGATATGATAGGCAAAGTCCAGAGGAGTCGATCCTGTCGGCAAGTCAACTACATCCCCTTTAGGCGTAAAGACATAAACTCTGTCGTCAAACACTTGGCTGCGGACTTCATCAAGCATTTCGCCCGAGTCTGACATCTCTTCCTGCCAGGCAATTAGTTTGCGTAACCATGCGATACGATCTTCATGACCAGTACTACCGCTACGTGAGTTCCCTTCTTTATATTTCCAGTGGGCGGCTACACCCAGCTCAGACTCTTCATGCATCTGCCGGGTACGGATCTGAATTTCAATCGTCTTACCGTTCGGACCAAGTACTACAGTATGAATAGACTGGTAACCATTTGGCTTTGGATTAGCGACATAATCGTCAAATTCATCCGGTAAATGGCGGAAATGTGTGTGAACAATACCTAATGCTGCATAGCAATCTTGTAAACGCTCAGCGACCACACGGACGGCACGTACATCAAACAGTTCATCAAAAGCCAGATGCTTTTTCTGCATCTTGCGCCAGATACTGTAGATATGTTTAGGCCGACCATAAACCTCAGCTTTTACACCTTCTTCCTTCATTGATGAACGCAACATCGCGACAAACTCATCAATATAGTGCTCTCTGTCAATACGACGTTCATGTAATAGCTTTGCTATGCGCTTATATTCATCCGGATGTAAATAACGGAAGCAGTAATCTTCCATTTCCCATTTCAACTGACCGATGCCCAGACGGTTCGCCAGCGGTGCATAGATATTGGTACATTCTTTGGCAACCAGAACACGTTCGTCTTCCGGGGCATCTTTCACTTCGCGCAGGTGGGCAATACGTTCTGCAAGCTTAATCACAACGCAGCGGAAATCATCCACCATCGCGAGTAACATACGCCGTACATTGTCGACCTGTTCGGAGGAGACGGAGTCATTATGGGTAGCTTTAAGGTGACGAATCGCGTCAATATCGCGCACCCCATGAATCAGCATTACTACTGATTTCCCGACGCTTTCCTGCATCACCTCTTCACTGACGACTCCGGCATCAATCAGAGGGAACAACAGTGCTGCACGTAACGTCTCATTATCCATACTGAGCATTGAGAGAATTTCAACCATCTCAACGCCACGCCATAATAACAATTCGGCATCAGGGTGCCCTTTTGTCTGGCTTTCACAATATGACCATGTTTCGGCCAAGCGCTCACACGACTGCTGGTTTGAAATCCCGAGGCTTGCTATCCATTTTTCAGGCGCAAATTCGCCAGCTTTATTGAGATGTGCACTTCTAACCGCAACCATTCTTCTCTCCTGTAAAACCGAAATCAGACCCTCAAGACCTGAGCAATCCTTAACCACGCTCAAAAAGCGCTATATACCCTAAATCATTCGAGCTGCCTGTAGGCACAAAGCCTTAAGCAACGATAAACACAGACAAACGCTGTGATTCGGCAGCCTGAGCAAAAATACCCCCCCAGGCAACTTGAAGTATGATGGGTATAAACTCCAAGACACTTGTGTGAGGAAATTTATCAACTACTTCAGTGATACTTTGGGTACCTGAATAACATGGTGCTCCGTTGTCGTTATATAATTGTAGGATACCGACAGTACTTTTAGTGATGCCAGACGGATAAAGTACGCTATAGCATCAGTGGTTTTATAAAACTGAAAGTCTACAGGCTATCAAACCGTTAGAAATCAGACTGCCTGTCATATTTTCATCTGGATAACGATAAAAAGGCGGCATTTTTCAGCAAATTATATTGGACATTATATTGCTCTTTTACCATCAGCGCAGCATTACCTTCTACACATGCGATCTTAATGACACCTTTTTTCACAGGAATAGTCTTTGTCCTATTCAGCAAAATAGCGTGAATGCCCTGTTGAATAGCGGTTGTACCTGTTCACAGGATTATCTGTTAACGAATATAATCATCAGCTGGATAAAATCTTACTGCTTAAAACGACACGTTTGATCCATTCGGTAGTACATATGACCTGTACTTGCGAAAAGTGTTCCAATTTTGAATTTGAAGTACCATGAATACGTATTAACGAGTAAAAACCATGACTATGCCACCTCTGAGTATTGATAATACCCGTCAAAGCAGGTCATGAAATTCAATCGCCCCCGTAAATATGCACTATGATGGAGCGATGAAATAAATCGGGGCATCAAACTGGGGCATAAATAGCAAAACTTCCCATAGGTGGCTTATTTTTAGACAGTGCATCCAGAATTTGCCGTGGCTACTGTGATGTTACACGTAGGTTTACAGCGTTTCACAGAGTAGAATACCCGATAATACTATCGAAAATTACGATGCTTAACGTTGCTTTATTGTCCCATATCGGAATCCCATGACTAACTACAGCCTTCGCGCACGTATGATGATACTGATTCTGGCCCCCACGCTTCTTATTGGTTTACTGCTCAGTACTTTTTTCGTTGTTCATCGTTACAACGATTTGCAGAATCAATTAGAAAATTCCGGGGTCAGTATTATCGAACCTTTGGCGGTTGCTTGCGAATACACAATGCAACTCCACAATCGTGAGCCTTTACGCAAGCTGGTTAGCGTTATTCATCGCAGGCATTCAGATATCGTGCGCGGTATTTCGATTTACGACAGCCAGAACAAATTGTTCGTCACCTCGAATTTTCAGCCAGATTCTTCTTCTCTCCAAATGCCAGAAGGAGAGACTGTTCCTTCACATCTGACGGTGAGTCGTGAAGGCTATAAGATGATCCTGCGTGCGCCGATTATGTCTGAAGTCTATTTTCAGAATGAAGAAAAAGGTCAGGATGAGTCTCATTCTGGATACATCCAAGGCTATGTTGCCATGGAACTGGACTTACAGTCGGTACGACTCCAGCAATACCGTGAGATTTTCACTTCAACCATGATGATGCTGGCTTGTATCGCCATTGCGATGCTGTTTGCTTATCGCCTGATGCGCGATGTCACAGGCCCGATTCGCAATATGGTGAATACTGTTGACCGGATACGGCGTGGACAATTAGATAGTCGGGTTGAAGGGTTTATGCTGGGTGAGCTGGATATGCTCAAGAATGGTATCAACTCAATGGCGATGTCACTCACTGCGTATCATGAAGAGATGCAACATAACGTAGATCAGGCTACCTCTGATCTACGTGAAACCCTGGAACAGATGGAAATTCAGAATGTCGAGCTGGATTTAGCCAAAAAGCGGGCCCAGGAAGCGGTACGTATAAAGTCTGAATTTTTAGCCAATATGTCTCATGAACTACGTACCCCTCTAAATGGAGTGATTGGTTTTACCAGACTGACGCTGAAAACCGAGTTAAATCCTACCCAAAGAGACTACTTATATACGATTGAGCGCTCAGCCAATAATCTGCTGACCATTATCAACGATGTACTGGACTTCTCTAAACTGGAAGCGGGTAAATTATTACTGGAAAATATTCCGTTCCCACTCCGTAATATTTTGGATGAAGTCATTATCTTACTGGCGCATTCTGCTCATGAAAAAGGGTTAGAACTCACCCTGAATATCCAAAATGATGTTCCGGATAATGTTATCGGTGACTCACTACGTATACAGCAAATCATTACTAATTTAGTGGGTAATGCGATTAAATTTACTGAAACGGGTAATATTGATGTTCTGGTGCAAAAACGAGCAGAAGGTAACAACAAAGTTCAGATTGAGATGCAAATCCACGATTCTGGGATTGGTATCCCCGAACAGGAACAATCACGACTATTTCAGGCATTTCGCCAGGCAGATGCCAGTATCTCTCGTCGCCATGGTGGCACAGGGCTAGGACTGGTGATAACCCAGAAACTGGTTAACGAAATGGGCGGAGAAATTTCCTTCCACAGTAAACCCGATAGCGGTTCGACCTTCTGGTTTTATATCAATCTCGACTTAAATCCACATGCGGTACTGAATAACAAGATAATGAATAAGCTTGCTGGCCGGCGAATGGCTTATGTTGAGGCTAATGTTAATGCTGCACAAAGTACGCTCAATCTGCTTCAAAGTACGCCATTGTCAGTAGTGCATACTCCTTCGATTTCAGGCCTGCCCAATGAACACTTTGATATTTTGTTGATTGGAGCTCCGGTCACTTTAAGTGAGACCCAGCCCCTGGCTTATATTAATCTGGCGCAAGCTGTCACCATGAGTGATTGCCTGATCCTCGCCTTACCTTGCCAGGCGCAGATCCATGCTGAGGAACTCAAACGTCAGGGTGTAGCTGGCTGTATATTAAAACCCGTGACTTCGACACGTTTATTCCCACTATTACTGGAAAGTTACAGCCACCCGGCCGTAGCTCTGCCATCCACTGTCAAAAATGGCAAATTACCGATGACCGTAATGGCAGTTGACGATAATCCAGCCAACCTGAAACTTCTTAGTGCGCTACTGGAAGACCTGGTGCAGCATGTCGTGTTGTGCTGTAATGCGCTACAGGCGCTGGAACAAGCGCGTCAAATGGAGCTTGATTTAATACTGATGGATATTCAAATGCCGGAAATAGACGGGATCCGTGCCTGCGAGCTTATCCGTCAGTTACCGCATCATAAAAATACCCCGGTCATTGCAGTAACAGCCCATGCCATGGCAGGACAAAAAGAAAAACTACTGATCGCCGGGATGAATGACTATCTTGCTAAGCCGATTGAAGAGAAAAAATTACACAATATTTTACTTCATTATCAATTCAATACGCTCAATAGCGCCACTCTGGTGCCAGCGATAGAAAATAAATCGGCTATTGACCAAACCTTTGACTGGGATCTGGCACTCACGCAAGCAGCGAATAAAGCCAGTCTGGCGCGCGAAATGCTGGTGATGTTGCTGGAATTTCTACCCGAGGTACGTAATGTGCTGGAACAACAGCTGTACGGTAATAATCCTCAGGGGATTAAAGATATTGTTCATAAATTACACGGCAGCTGTAGCTATAGCGGTGTACCGCGCTTGAAAAAACTCTGTTTAATTCTGGAAACTGAGCTGAGCAAAGACACCGCACCAGAAATGCTGGAACCAGAAATTCTGGAGCTGCTGGATGAAATGGACAATGTGATGCACGCGGCACAGTTGTACCTGAATTAACCTATGGTTCAGGCTTTAGTCATCCCGCGCCACATGACATCAAATCCAGCGGCCATGTAATCTTGTTTACGTTCTTGTTCTCTGGCAGCAAACTCCATAGTGGTTTCTGCCAGGGAAAAAAAGATAGCATCGGCGAAAGGTGACTCACCGCAAGTCAGATATTCGTTAGTGATACTCTCGTTAGAAAGTTGACGCAGTTCCGGAAATTCATCGAATATCTTCTGCACGGTTTCCTTGGTTATTTTCCCTGACACCGCCAGCTGGCTCATGGCTTTTCTGGCATCAATGTTAACCAGCCCCCAATCGATATAGTTATTCCATATTTTCCGGGCACGCTCTTTAACCGATAGGGTCTGGTCGTAGGTCTTCATCAGCTCAATTCCCAGCGCTTGCTTGTGATGATAATAGACCTCGTTAAACAGCACATCCTTAGTCGCGAAATAACGAAATAACGTTCCCTCTGCTACGCCAGCCTTTCTGGCAATAAGCGAGGTTGCGGCTCCCAGACCAAATTCGGCCACGGCATGAGTTGTCGCATCTAGCAACGCTAATCTTTTATCTTCACTTTTTGGACGAGCCACGATACCTCACAAAGAATAAGAATGAACAATAACACCGTATCAGACTTCAGCCGCCCACTTCGATGCACTGCTGAGTATTATACCGTAAATTTTGTTGACGGTTGACCTCTTGTATCTATAATGAGTGTTCACTCACTCAATTAGCAATAACAGCACCTTGTTTTAAGGAGGTGGTATGTCGGTACCTAAAGATTTTATGGAATCTCTGCTTGAATGGGTAGACGATAACATGCAGCGTCCTCTGCGTATTGAAGACGTAGCAAAACAGTCTGGATACTCGAAATGGTATTTACAGCGGATGTTCACTGGTTGGGCGGGGAAAAGTCTCGGAGCCTATATCAGAGAACGTAAACTCCAGCTAGCAGCGGAAGACCTTAAGAATACCAGTGATCGAATACTCGATATTTCAGTACGTTATGGATTTGATTCACAGCAGTCATTCACCCGAACCTTTGGCAAACAATTTAATACGTCGCCAGGTGCTTACCGTCGCACCAGTGAGCAAACGCTAAATTAATAAGATAACGCCTGAAACAAAGGCGTTATCTCTCAAACCAACCGAATAACTGACGATTACTTAAGCAATGAAGCCCACTGCTCGGTCCACGGGTTAGTAATAAATTCAGGCTCAGGATCTTCACTGCCATCAACCAGTAATAGCTCGCCGATACGCGTCGCCCCCTGCTCCTGTAATAACGCATCGAATTGTTTGCCGGCACCACAGAAAATATCGTAGCTGCTATCACCGAGGGCAATTAATCCATAACGTAATTCAGGCTGATAACCTACTTCATCTTTAATCGCATGAAATAAAGGTGCAATACTGTCCGGCAAATCTCCCTGCCCGGTAGTCGAGGTAATGACTAAGGCATAATGATGTCGATAATACTGCCAGTGTGCTAATTCCGGATCTTCAAACACTTTCACACTATGCCCGTGTCTGGTCAAAATAGCCTCAGCTTCTTCTGCCACAAACAGCGCATTTCCATACAACGTACCGACAAAGATACCCACTTCAGCCATCGAATCATTCCTTATTAATAAATCGGATTATGCTAAACCATCGTGACAATCTATCTGGTCAGAGGCCTCTGATTCAATCTCTGATAACAGACCGCGCCAGCCAAATTCTGACAACATATTCATCCATGTTGTATCAAGATTAGCGCGAAGAGTTAACTCTTCACCCGTTATCGGATGTGTTAAAGAGAGCTGGCTGGCGTGCAGCATTAACCTCTGACAACCGAAATGCTCTGCCGCCCCTCTATTCTGGCGTAAATCACCGTGTCTGGAATCACCAATAATAGGATGACGCAAGTGTGACATATGACGACGGAGTTGATGTTTACGCCCAGTCTGAGGCTCAAGCTCGACTAAACTATAGCGGGCAGTGGGATAACGTCCGACAGGTACTGGCATCTCGACTGATGCCATACCGCGATAATGTGTTATCGCTGATTGCGGTTGTTTATCCTCAGTACTGAATTTGTCGGCAATTTTATCCTGCTCTTCAGTCAACGGATAATTGAGAATGGCTTCATCTTCCAGCCAGCCACGCACCAAAGCATGATAACGTTTGCGAATTTGATGCTGTTCAAATTGTTGTGACAGCAAACGCCCTACATCACTGGACAGCCCCATTAACAGTACGCCGGAGGTTGGTTTATCCAAACGATGAACGGTAAAAACATGCTGTCCCAGTTGATCCCGCACAGCTTGCATCATAATGCGTGTTTCATGGCGGTCTAACCAACTGCGATGCACTAACCATCCTGAGGGTTTATTGACCGCAACTAACCACTCGTCCTGATAGATAATTTCCAGCATTAAGAAGCTACCGGGTTGAAAAATGCGTCTAAAGACAGCAATGCTACCAGTAAAGGTTCACGCTCACGTCTGGAACTGTCCAGCGCCATTTCATAATAGGGAGCGATAGCAAATTCACTGGGTAATGCATACTCACTATCAAGTAAAGCATGCATACGGGGAATCAAAACCCACTGTAACCATTCAACCGGATCGAGGGTGTCCATGCAAAAAGGTTGAGTGCTATCTAATGCAGCAGGATGTGGCATTATTTCCTGCCACAGGGCGTGGTCACGCAAAATCTGCTCAATTATAATGAGGTGCTGACGAACTTGAGTCTGGCTGTCCATGAAAACCTTAAGCTGCTGTGGAAATAGAGACGACAGAATAGCATTTCTTCTGCTTATCGGAAAAAGCATCAAACAGAAGATGGCAGAGAGAGAATAAACATATGCGGCGGATAAGAATAAAAAAGGGAGCACTGCATAAACAGTGCTCCCGGTTCGTTTTATAGCTGATCCTGCTACGTTTTTGCTCCCTGCTCATCCATGACAACTGTGTCCCTCGGTCTACTGACCTACAATCCATTGCATATGCGTCCTGCTGCCTTCATCCCTGTTGGCTAGTGCATCTCCTGATGCATTGTCCCTAGGTCACCTTGACCCACTGCACTCCATGTTACAGCTCTCATTCTCCGTCCTGGAGGTGTCCTTTAACTCATCCCGAGCTATTCCATGCTTCATCCAATGAAGAGTTCCGATACGCCATCCTGGCGAACTATCCCTACATCAACACAAGAAATAATGCTTATATTTCCTGTATTTCAGCAACATCCTGTCGTCTAAATAGCATCGTTTATTTAGATTAAAATGACAAGATATCAAACTTAAAATAACGAACACAGTATCAGGCTATGTCGCGACAAACTCTGCAACTGAGTGTTATATAAATACTATTTTTGCTGTATGAAAATTGATCTGGATCTACTTTCAGAAATATCGCACAAATCATGTGGGAAATATCTTACATTATTGTGATCGGCTTATTAAATAATCAATGGTTCAAGAGTATTCAGAAAAAGGGCCAATGAAGGAGAAAGCACTTCACGCTTACGGCTACCGATTTTTTCAAGCAATACCCCACCTGTCAAGTTGCAGAGCGATATCACCTCCATTTCATCTTCTGTTGTCGCCAAAAACAACGTAGGTGATAGTTTTAAACGTTTTTGCGTCACTAGATGTCCGATAAGATTAGACTGTACACGCTGAAAATCATCCTCACTCCATGCCTGCAACAAGGTGAGTTTAGTTGCATTACTAATAGCAGGCATATCACCGGCAAATTGGGTGGTATAAAATGCGTGAATATCCGGATGCAGGGTTATCTCCAAAGCTCGCTCTACAGCACTTAAATCAGATTCGGGTGTAAAAGGCTGAGGTTGCCAGCACACAGAGTCCACTGCTGTATGGGTAATACAGGGCGATGGAATACCATATAACTCTTCACTAAGCGGCCAGCTTCCCGCCTGTTGCTGCCATTTAGTACAAAATCGCTGGGTGAACTCTTGTAAAGCAAGTCTAATTTCGTTCATTTAATGTCTCGCTGATACTGGCTTTGATACAATACAGGCTAATTGTACAATCAATACGGTGAAATATGTTCGATGAAAATCATCAGGCTTTGAGCAATCTGACTCTCGGAAAAGCTACAGCTTACCAGGATAAGTACCAACCGACTCTGCTCCAGGGCGTTCCCCGTAGCCTTAATCGTAATCTTCCTGGACTCGATGGCGAGAGGCTCCCATTCCACGGTGGTGATATCTGGACACTTTACGAACTCTCCTGGCTGAATAACAATGGATTACCTCAGGTAGCCGTAGGCCATGTTCAAGTTGATGCCAATAGTATCAATTTAGTGGAGTCAAAAAGCTTTAAGCTTTATCTCAACAGCTTCAACCAGACCCACTTTGCAGACTGGGATAAAGTCCAGGAAACACTTCAGAAAGATTTAAGCATCTGCGCCCAAGGTGATGTCAGTGTGGTGCTCTTTCGCCTTGATGAACTGGAAAGTCAGCAACTGGTGGCATTAAAAGGTGAATGCATTGACGAGCAAGATATTGTTATCGATAGTTATGAGTTCAATGCCGACCATCTATTTGATGCTACCTCTGAAGAAATTATTGAAGAGACACTGGTCAGCCATCTATTGAAGTCCAACTGTTTGATTACTCATCAGCCTGACTGGGGTTCCGTTCAGATCCACTATAAAGGCCCAAAAATCAATCGTGAGAAACTCCTGCGATATTTGGTTTCATTCCGTCATCACAATGAATTTCATGAACAATGTGTGGAGCGTATCTTCAACGATATTCAGCGCTACTGCCAGCCAAAAGCGTTAAGTGTCTATGCACGCTATACTCGTCGCGGTGGCTTAGATATTAATCCATGGAGAACCAACACCCATTTCCACCCTACTTTTGGTCGTTTAGTTCGGCAATAAATACGAAATATCCCTTCTGTATCATAGTGGCTGGGGCAATAGGTTGTTAAAATAGACAACTCAGATATTGTAGAGTTTAAGGACAACACTTTTCGTTACTTAAGGAGTTCACTTGATTACACATGTTAGTCCACTTGGTTCAATGGATATGCTGTCGCAGCTAGAAGTCGATATGCTTCAATGCACAGCCAGCAGTGACCTGTATCAACTCTTTCGGAACTGCTCACTTGCAGTGCTCAACTCCGGAAGCCAGACGGATAACAGTACAGAACTTCTTTCTCGTTTTGAAAGTTTTGATATCAATGTATTGAGCCGTGAACGTGGCGTTAAACTCGAATTGATTAATCCGCCTGAAGATGCTTTCGTCGACGGTAGAATTATTCGTGCCCTGCAAGCTAACCTGTTTGCGGTGCTACGCGATATTGTCTTCGTCAATGGTCAGATTGCCCATCTTAATCGAACAGCTCATTCTAACCACGATGACTCGACCCATATTACCAATACGGTCTTTTCTATTTTACGTAATGCTCGTGCTTTGCATGTCGGTGAAGCGCCAAACCTCGTGGTTTGCTGGGGCGGGCACTCCATTAATGAAACAGAATATCTCTATGCGCGCCATGTTGGCACTCAGCTAGGACTGCGCGAGCTGGATATTTGTACCGGTTGTGGTCCAGGTGCGATGGAAGCCCCAATGAAAGGTGCAGCAGTAGGGCATGCACAACAGCGTTATAAAGACGGCCGTTTTATTGGCATGACTGAACCTTCTATTATTGCGGCTGAACCACCGAATCCATTGGTTAACGAACTGATAATCATGCCTGATATCGAAAAGCGCCTTGAAGCCTTTGTCCGTATCGCACACGGTATTATTATCTTCCCTGGTGGCGTAGGAACAGCCGAAGAGTTTCTTTATCTGCTGGGTATTATGATGAACCCACATAACCAGAATCAGGTTCTGCCGCTGATTCTGACTGGCCCGAAAGAGAGTGCTGATTACTTCCGCGTGCTGGATGAGTTTATTGTCAATACTCTGGGCGAACAAGCACGCCGCTATTACACCATTATTATTGATGATGCCGCAGAAGTGGCTCGAGTGATGAAAAAAGCGATGCCACGGGTGAAAGAAAGTCGCCGTGAAAGTGGGGATGCTTATAGTTTCAACTGGTCTATCCGTATTGCACCAGACCTGCAGAAACCGTTTGAACCGACTCATGAAAATATGGCTAGCTTAAAACTTTATCCCTCTCAACCGCCGGAACAACTGGCAGCCTCACTACGCAGAGCATTTTCAGGTATTGTGGCCGGGAATGTTAAAGATGTCGGGATCCAGGCTATTGAGAAATTTGGCCCTTACAAATTGCATGGTGATTCCCGCATGATGCAACAGATGGACGAGCTACTGGAAGGTTTTGTTCAGCAACAACGAATGAAACTTCCGGGTAGTGCTTATATTCCTTGCTACGAAATCTGTCGTTAATCTTATCAGGGCGGTCATTCGACCGCCTGTTTTTATGAATCCTTTCTTTTTTTTCTGTAATAAATAACTGCGTCATTTAAATGGACTACACTCTCCTCTATCAAACACCCTGCCGGTTGGAATACTTTTTCTTAACATAACCCTCTTCGATTGTTATTTATACATAATTAATTAAATCAATTGGTTAGTTATTTTAACTTTTGACGTAAATCAAAATATTACTAATATGTAATCTAATCTTTAAATATCCTGTTCAGGATAAATTTTTTAGTGAAAAACATTTTATTTATCTTTAATCAAAGTATCACATCATCTGGAAGTGGTAGTATTTATGCAGATAAGTTTCACCAGGAGATGTCTTGGCAGAGATTTATGCGGGAATGATGCCTAATAAAAGATATTTATCGTAATTGGGATCATGATCACTGATACAGCACCAACATAAATGTATCTTTCCGCCCGCCGATAATCACGGTCAATAACTCTCAATATAAAGGCCGAATACAGAATTTAGTTTTAACAGTTAAGACAGAAACAGTGTTTTAACTATCCAGAATCTTAAATATTGCATTAAACATATCCTTGGAGAATCTTAATGGAAACAACTCAAAAAGGCAGCGTCACCTCTGCCACAGCAAAAAGTGCATGGCGCAAGTCTGACACTATTTGGATGCTTGGCCTCTATGGGACCGCGATTGGTGCAGGTGTTCTATTCTTGCCAATCAATGCTGGTGTTGGTGGCCTGATTCCTTTAATCATTATGGCAATCCTTGCCTTCCCAATGACTTTCTTCGCACACCGCGGTCTGACCCGTTTTGTTTTATCCGGTAAAAACCCTGGTGAGGATATAACTGAAGTTGTTGAAGAACATTTTGGTATCGGTGCAGGTAAATTAATTACCTTGCTATACTTCTTTGCCATCTACCCAATATTACTGGTATATAGCGTTGCTATTACTAACACCGTAGATAGCTTCATTACTCACCAGTTAGGTATGACAGCACCGCCTCGTGCCCTGCTGTCGTTAATTCTGATTATCGGGATGATGGCGATTGTTCGTTTCGGCGAGCAAATGATTGTTAAAGCGATGAGTGTCCTGGTATTCCCATTTGTTGCAGCCCTGATGGTATTAGCTCTGTATTTGATTCCTAACTGGAATACTGCTGCTTTTGAAACACTCTCTCTGAGTGGTGCATCAATGGGTAACGGCCTGTGGGTAACTTTATGGCTGGCTATCCCGGTTATGGTGTTCTCCTTTAACCATTCACCTATCATCTCTTCTTTCGCGGTTGCCAAGCGTGAAGAATACGGCGAAGGTGCTGAGAAAAAATGCTCCAGCATCCTGGCTCGCGCTCACATCATGATGGTTATCACCGTTATGTTCTTCGTGTTCAGTTGTGTACTGAGCCTGACGCCTGCTGACCTTGCTGAAGCTAAAGCACAGAACATCTCTATCCTGTCTTACCTGGCTAACCACTTCCAGGCGCCATTAATTGCCTGGATGGCTCCAATCATTGCGATAATTGCTATCACTAAATCCTTCCTTGGTCACTACCTGGGTGCTCGTGAAGGTTTCAACGGTATGGTGATTAAATCTTTGCGTAGCAAAGGTAAAAACATTGAACTGAACAAACTGAACAAACTGACTGCTATGTTCATGCTGATAACCTGCTGGGCTGTTGCAACTCTGAACCCTAGCATCCTCGGTATGATTGAAACTCTGGGTGGTCCAGTCATCGCGATGATTCTGTTCCTGATGCCTATGTACGCCATCAACAAAGTTCCAGCGATGCGTAAATATAGCGGCCATATCAGCAACGTATTCGTTGTGATTATGGGTCTGATTGCCATCTCTGCTATCGCTTATACGCTGTTCGGCTAAGCATCTCAAAGCCGCCTCCAAGGCGGCTTTCTCTCTTTCAAGTCTCCTGACGCCATGGGTGGTCTATCATGATTAGCGTATTCGACATTTTCAAAATCGGTATTGGCCCATCAAGTTCTCATACCGTCGGCCCGATGAAAGCGGGCAAACAATTTACTGATGATTTAATCGCAAATGGTATTTTGCACGATGTCACCCGAGTAGTGGTTGATGTATACGGTTCCCTTTCCCTGACAGGTAAAGGTCACCATACCGATCTCGCCATTATTATGGGACTGGCAGGCAATCTTCCGGATAGTGTAGATATTGATGCCATTCCGCACTTTATTGAGAATGTGAATACTACAGGCCGCCTGATGCTAGCTAATGGCGAGCATGAAGTTGAATTCCCTGTTGATAGTTGCATGAATTTCCATTCCGACAACTTATCCCTCCACGAAAACGGAATGCGTATTACCGCTTTGGCTAATGACAAAGTGTTATATACCAAAACCTATTACTCGATTGGCGGTGGTTTTATCGTCGATGAAGAGCACTTTGGTGAGCAAAATACCAGTTCATCCAGCGTGCCATATCCGTATAAAAATGCGGCTGACTTACAACGCCTGTGTGAAGAAACCGGTCTGTCACTGTCCGGATTAATGATGCAGAACGAACGTGCTACCCAGTCACAAGCGGAAATCGATGCTCGTTTTGCGGCTATCTGGGAAGTGATGCGCAATGGCATTGAACGCGGCATTACTACCGAGGGTGTATTACCAGGAAAAATGCGCGTACCACGTCGTGCCGCAGCCCTGCGCCGTATGCTAGTGACCAGCGATAAAAATAATACTGACCCAATGGCTGTAGTCGACTGGATCAATATGTTTGCCCTGGCGGTCAATGAAGAAAATGCCGCCGGTGGCCGTGTTGTTACAGCACCGACTAACGGTGCCTGTGGTATTGTTCCAGCCGTACTCGCTTACTACGATAAGTTCATTCGCGAAGTAAACGCTAACTCCTGCGCACGTTTCTTACTGACTGCAGGCGCTATTGGTACTCTGTATAAAATGAATGCCTCTATTTCTGGCGCTGAAGTGGGCTGTCAGGGAGAAGTTGGTGTTGCCTGTTCGATGGCGGCAGCAGGGCTAACTGAATTAATGGGTGGTAGCCCTATTCAGGTTTGTATCGCCGCTGAAATCGGCATGGAGCATAACCTGGGCTTAACTTGTGACCCGGTTGCCGGACAAGTTCAGGTTCCTTGTATCGAGCGTAATGCGATTGCAGCGGTCAAAGCGGTCAACGCCGCACGTATGGCGATGCGTCGGACTAGCGAGCCACGCGTATGTCTGGATAAAGTCATTGAGACCATGTATGAGACGGGTAAAGATATGAACGCTAAATACCGTGAAACATCACGTGGTGGCCTGGCATTAAAAGTGGTCAGTTGCGACTAACAGCTATCATACTCGCACTTTCACATGCTGATAAAAAAGGGAAAAGCATTTTGCTTTTCCCTTTTTTATTCTGTTGATCCGTTATCAGAACAACATACCCTGTATCGATTATAGCGCCGCTTTCAAACGTTTAACTGACTCAAACAGTTGCTCTTCGGTCGCGGTAGCATAAGAGAAACGCAGCGTACGTTTATCTGGATTATCATTGAAGAAGAACTCACCAGGTACGTAGACCACACCCTGCTCAAGCGTTTTCTGTAACCAAACCGTGGTATCAAAGTCATAACGGAATGTTGCCCAGAGGAACATGCCCCCCTGCGGCAGGTTAAACTGAATATGCTCGCCGAGTTCCTGCTGCAATAACGCTGAAAGCGTCAGGCATTTTTTCTTATAAGCCTCACGAATGATTTCAATTTGCGCATCCAGACGCGAGAGCGTCAGATAGCTGGCAGTCAGTGCCTGGGTGAAGGAGTTACTATGTAAGTCAGTCGCTTGTTTGATAATCGCAACTTTCTGCTTCATCCATTCAGGCAGAATTATCCAGCCAACACGTAAACCCGGTGCCAGAATTTTTGAAAACGTTGAGGTATAGACCACATGATCTTCCAGCCCTTGCTCGATGGCTATCTGAATCAGTGTTTTTTCTTTACGGTCGGTAAAGCTAATCGCGCCATAAGGGTCATCTTCAATAATCACAAAGTCGTACTCAGCGGCAAGCTTAACCAGCTTTTCACGTCGTTCAGCACTCAGTGTAGTACCACTTGGATTACCAAAAGTAGGAACCAGATAAACCCCTTTAATGCGGGTTGTTTTCAGCAATTCGGCTAACTCATCCACTATCATGCCGTGCTCATCACCGCCTACTGACTTAACATCTGCTCCGGTGAGGCTAAGAATTTGTAGGGTAGCAAGATAGGTTGGGCGTTCGACAACAAACACATCCCCCTCATCAACCAAGGTACGCATTAACAAGTCCAGTGCCTGCTGAGAACCTGAGGTTACCAGTAGCTTGTCCTGTTGAGTCGTAATACCGCGCTGCTGGCAGACATCCACTATCTGGTGACGCAGAAGCACATTACCTTCGGTCAGCCCATACTGAAAAGCATCGTAAAACTGTTCGTCTACGACCTTTTGTGTCGCCAGATTTAAACCTTCTTTATCAAACAAGTCACTGGAAGGTATGCCGCCCGCCAGTGAAATAACGCCCGGCATTTTGCTGTGTTTCAGCAGCTCACGAATGGCGGAAGGTTGTAAATTTTGAATGCGTTGCGCGAGATGTGTGATGTTGCTCATATGATATTCTCTATTTTTTTTATGCCGATAAAATATATCTGGCTATCTTATGACTTCGCAATGTATTTCCATTCTTTTTAATGGCTATTTTGCGAGGTTCAGCGCTGAGTTTACTATGAAAATGGCGCCCTGCCACCGAACATGTTAGGGTTGGAATATTGTTGTAAAGAGCAAGTTTATCATGACTATTCATTTACTTATTGTTGATGCTTTGAATCTTATCAGACGTATTCATGCAGTGCAGGGGACTCCTTGTATTAAAACTTGCCTGAATGCACTGGAACAATTAATCAATCATAGCCAGCCTACTCATGCGGTTGCCGTCTTTGATAATGAAACAGGAAGTGAAAACTGGCGCCATAAAATATTAACCAGCTATAAAGCAGGCAGGACACCGATGCCTGAAAGCTTACAACTTGAAATGCCTGCTATCCGTGAAGCTTTTACAAGACGCGGAGTCTGCTGCTGGCACTCAGAAGGGAATGAAGCGGATGATATTGCTGCCACTCTGGCAGTAAAAGTGACCCATGGTGGATATCGAACCACTATTATCTCTACCGATAAAGGTTACTGTCAGTTACTGGCTCCAACCATACAGATCCGTGACTATTTCCAGAAACGCTGGTTGGATACCCCCTTTATTGCCAACGAGTACGGTGTAAAACCAGAGCAACTGGCTGATTACTGGGGACTGGCTGGGATTAGCAGTAGCCATATTCCTGGGGTACCCGGTCTGGGGCCGAAAAGTGCCATGCCACTGATTCAGCAGTTTTCTACACTGGAACAGCTATATCAGCGGCTGGACGATGTTCCAGAGAAGTGGCGTAAAAAACTGCTTCAGCACCAGGAACTGGCCTTTATCAGCCGCCAGGTAGCAAGGCTGAAAACAGACTTACACCTGGAGGGCAACTTACAACAACTGAGGCTAACTCAAACAGGTAACTCTTACTAAAAAAGAAAATTAACGCTCGTCGCGGCGACCACCGACCGCAGCCCACCAGCGGCGGATATGCACAGTGACTTCTTCCCGGTCATGATAAAGTTGACGCGCCTGAATCTCTGCATTAATTCCATTTTCTTCAAGCCGGCTACGGATCAACTCCAGGTTCTGTGTCACTTCTTCATAACGCTTTTTCATTGGCAGCTTTAAGTTAAAGATAGTTTCACGGCACCAGCCATTAACTAACCAGTCAGCAACCAGATTAGCGACCTTGGCCGGTTTTTCAACCATGTCACACACCATCCAGGAGATGTTATTGCGAGTAGGCCGATACTTAAAACCATCTTCAGGTAACCAAGTCACTTGCCCGGTATCCATCAGGCTTTGTGCCATTGGGCCATTATCAACAGCAGCCACCCACATATTGCGTTTCACCAGCTGGTAGGTCCAGCCACCAGGGCAAGCACCAAGATCAACCGCATGCATACTGTTTGCCAGACGCTCATCCCATTCATCAGCAGGAATAAATACATGGAAGGCTTCTTCCAGTTTCAGCGTCGAACGACTCGGGGCATCAGCCGGGAATTTTAAGCGTGGGATACCCATATAAAATGGTGAGTTATTGTTAGAGTAAGAATAGCCCGTATAACAACAACCTGGCGCAATAAAGAACACGTGTACCACAGGGCGCTTTGAGGTTTCATAATTAGCTAATACACCGGCCTGACGTAAGTTACTGCGTAATGGCACGGTCAACTTACGACAAAACTTCATTAACTCTTTGCTTTCATTGGTATCGGCAACTTCAACCCGTAGATCACCGCCTTTTTCGACAACGCCTTGCAGCATACCGAGAATAGGGGTGATACGATCTTCTGGTGGCAAATACTTTAACAGCTCACCAGCAACAAACATTTGACGAGCAAAAATCAATGAACTGAAAGGTAACTCTTTGACAAGTTTATCTGCATCTTCAAGTTGATAGCATTCAAAGACAACATAACCACTTTGTTCTTTTACGCGAGCAAAACCGAAAATATTACGCTGAGCCGCTTTATCGGTAATTTCTGCAGCACACTCTTTTTCAAAACCCTGACGGCAATACAAAATAACTTTATTCATGGTTTGCACCCTTTTTTTTCAGGCGCACAGCACCAATTAACATCAATCCCCAACCGGCAAGAAAACTGACTCCACCGACTGGCGTCACAAATGCCCAGAACCGCAAATTCGACAATGCCAGACAGTACAGGCTGCCGCTAAATAGCACGATACCCAGCGCCATAAAAACACTACTCCAGTAAAACCAAATACTAATACGCCGTTGCATAGCGACGGCCAGCCCCAAAATCGCCAGGGTATGAAATGCCTGATATTCAAGCCCTGTTTTAATCCATCCCATTTCTACCGGGCCGAAGGATTTACTTAATAAATGCGCGCCAAAAGCCCCCAGTGCGACAAAAACAAAACCGCTAATCGCGGTGAAAATCAGCATAAATCGGCTGGTCATGTTGTCACCTTAAAGTAAAGCGTGCTGTCACCACGCGAAAAAAGCTTATTGTTCGTAGTGGAAACGAAATTTCTCTTGCTCACTGGCGGCTTTTGCCAGGATCCACTGTCTGAAGGCGGCTATTTTACCCAGTTCTGCCTGACTGTCATGACAAACCAGATAAAAAGCTTTTTTACTCACTAAGACTTCATTAAACGGACAAACCAGACGACCCGCTTCAATTTCAGACTGAGCGATAACATTATTAGCTAGCGCAACGCCTTGTCCATGAATCGCGGCCTGTAAAACCATCGCACTGTGACTAAAAATAGGTCCCTGCTGAACGTTGATATGGCCCACCCCCAGTTGTCGCGTGTAAGCCTGCCAGTCATGCCGGGAGGTATCATGCAACAAGGTATGTTTTGCCAGATCGTCTGGTGTTTTAATCGGATTATCGCCGATAAGCAGCATTGGTGAACAAATCGGTAGCAGGTACTCTGCATACAGTTTTTCAACTCGCAGCCCTGGCCAGTTACCCCGCCCATAGAATATAGCCACATCGACATCATCCGGTAATTTATCTTCCTGCCGGTCAACTGCCTGAATCCGGACATCAATCCCAGGATAAGATGAATTAAAGCTACTCAGCCGCGGTACCAGCCAGTGAATAGCAAAACTAGGCAGTATACTGACGGTAAGTGCGCCTTTTGCGCTACGAGCCTGAAGTTTGCGTGTCGCCTCCGTCAATTGAGTAAAAATTTCTTTAATATCCTGGTAGTAACTCTGCCCTTCTTCGGTAAGCAAGAGCGAACGATTACGACGACGGAACAATTTAAGGCCGAGAAAATCCTCCAGAGACTTAATCTGGTGGCTGACCGCTGCCTGAGTAACAAACAGCTCTTCCGCCGCTTTGGTAAAGCTCAAATGACGCGCGGCAGCATCAAAAACACGCAACGCATTTAAAGGTGGTAATCGTTTGGACATGGATGATTAGACTTTCATAGGGGTGATTATTAACAAAATAGGTAACTCTTGTTTACCTATTAGTTTTTTTTATCTGAGCCATTATAAATTGTCCGTTGAGGATGTACCAGTAAATACCTATAGTGACGGCACTTCTTGAGCCGGAACGAAAAGCTATCTGAAATGCGTGTTCAGAGAGTTTTTGGCTTATGGTTGTGTGTTGTTGTGTTGTTGTGTTGTTGTGTTTGGTCTGGCTTTCCAGACCCTGACAGCAGGGATACCCCATTTTTATTTCCTGTAAATTCACCCTGTCTGTCAATAGTGATTTATATAGCACCGCCTGTTGCGGTGCTTTTTTTTGCTTGAAAATCCCCCCCTTTATCTCATTCGTCTCCACTCTCTTTTCAGTGACTTTCTTCCTGATCAATTTTTCTGCCTGTTATTGGTCGTATCACCCATGAGTTACCTTGTGCCTTGAGCGAATTTGCGAGACGATCGGCGCAGATAAATGAGGAATGTCATGAAAATATTTAGCCCAGCCCTTTTTCGCGCGCAGTTTCCCGCACTATCTGATGCAAATGTCTATCTTGATAGCGCAGCAACGGCACTTAAACCTCAGGCCGTGATAGACGCGACACAGCAGTTTTATCGTCAGAGTGGAGGAAATGTCCATCGCAGTCAGTTTCTGGCAGCCCAGCAACTGACCGAAAGTTATGAGTCAGCACGTGCCCGAGTTGCACAGTTACTGAATGCCGCTCAGTCGCAATCAGTGGTCTGGACGAAAGGAACTACAGAGTCCATTAATATGGTTGCTCAGTGCTATGCCCGCCCACGCCTGAAACCTGGCGACGAAATTATTGTCAGCGAAGCGGAACATCATGCCAATTTTGTTCCCTGGTTAATGGTGGCCGAGCAAACCGGTGCACGAATAGTTAAATTACCCGTTGGCCGTGATGCGCTACCGGATATAGCCCAACTACCCAACCTGGTTAGCAATAAAACCCGAATTCTGGCTCTGGGACAGATGTCAAACGTTACTGGTGGTTGCCCTGACCTTTGTCAAGCGATTGAACTGGCTCATCAGGCTGGATCTATCGTTATGGTCGATGGTGCTCAGGGGATTGTGCACTGTCCCCCTGATGTGCAGGCACTGGATATCGATTTTTACGCCTTCTCTGCCCATAAACTCTACGGCCCAACCGGGACTGGTGTTCTGTATGGTAAACCTGAACTGCTGGAAGTCATGTCTCCCTGGTTGGGGGGAGGCAAAATGATCGCTGAAGTCTCATTTGATGGTATTAAACTCCAGCCAGTTCCTTATCGTTTTGAAGCAGGCACGCCTAATGTCGCAGGTGTTATCGGTCTTAATGCTGCACTCACCTGGCTTGAAGAGATTAACCAGCCACAAGCTGAAGTTTGGTGTCGTGAATTAGCCGGACTGGCAGAAGCGGCCCTCGCCCAGCGTCCAGGTTTTCGCAGTTATCGCTGTCAGGAGTCTAGTTTACTAGCCTTTAACTTTGAGGGTATTCATCACCATGACATGGTGACAATTCTGGCCCAGTCAGGTATTCAATTACGTGCCGGCCAGCATTGTGCACAACCCTTGCTGGCCGCTCTGGGAGTCAGTGGAACGCTACGCGCCTCTTTCGCTCCTTATAACACCGCACTCGATGTCGACAAGCTGGTAACAGCGGTTGACCTTGCACTTGATATTTTGGTGGACTAATTGACCGATAACTTAACGACCTTTCACCCTTTTGGCACCACTATCAGCGCTGAGAGTCTAAAAGACTTATTTGCTCCTCTGAGACAATGGGAGGATCGCTATCGTCAGCTGATTTTATTAGGAAAACAGCTGCCTGCCTTACCGGATATATTGAAGAATGAGCAACTTGAGATAAAGGGTTGTGAGAATCGGGTCTGGCTGGGGTATGTTTACCAGCCAGACGGAACCCTGCATTTCTATGGTGACAGCGAAGGACGAATTGTTCGCGGGTTACTGGCGGTATTACTGACCGCAGTTGAAGGGAAAACAGCCCGGCAATTGCTCACAATCGATCCTCTCATGCTGTTTGACGACTTAGGGTTACGTAACCAGCTAAGTGCTTCCAGAAATGATGGGCTGACCGCATTAGTACAACGCATACAACAAATTGCCCGCCAGGCTGCTTAAGCAGCCTGAGCTTTTGCTTTCGCCATCATTTTCTTCAATACATGGGAGACGGCTACAAAACCAAAACTAGCCGTTACCATAGTTGCTGCACCAAATCCGGCAGCACAGTCCATACGTTTTGGACCTTCAGCCTGACTTTTCATCGCGCAGACCGTACCATCAGCTTGCGGGTAGACCAGGGCTTCGGTTGAAAAAACACAATCGATACCCAGCTTACCTTTACTGCTTTTAACAATGCCAAAATCACTCTTCAATCTTTCACGTAATTTTGCTGCCAGCGGATCCTGAATGGTTTTCGCCAGATCGGCCACTTGAATCTGAGTCGGATCGATTTGCCCCCCGGCACCACCTGTGGTGACCAGTGGAATTTTATTACGTCGGCAGTAGGCTATTAGGGCAGCCTTAGGGCGAACACTATCAATCGCATCGATGACATAGCTAAATCCTTGATCTAGCAGTGTTGGGGCATTATCAGCATTAATAAAATCATCAACGATGGTGATTCGACATTCTGGGTTGATCTCCAGAATACGTTCTGCCATCACTTCCGTTTTAGCCTGTCCCACCGTACCCCGTAAGGCATGGATCTGGCGGTTGGTATTGGTGATACAGACATCGTCCATATCAATTAACGTGATTGCTCCAATTCCCGTACGTGCCAGCGCTTCAGCTGCCCAGCACCCTACGCCACCGATACCAATGACACAAATATGCGCATCAGCAAACAGTTGCAGAGCTGGCTGCCCATAAAGACGAGCGGTTCCACCAAAGCGTTGCCGCCAGGCATCGGTGAGTATGACAGACATCATTTATCCTCAGAAAAAATCGCGGGCTGATTATACAGCCCGCCTGAAATACTAATAAAGAGCACAAGGTGCGGAAATATTTTATCCCTGCGACACAATCAGGCCTTAAGCAACCAGGGTTAACCGTTAAAAACGTTACTTGAAGTCCCGGTTCCTGGCGCTGTTTTCAGCACCCATACCCGACCATAATGATTGTACCAACCTGCACGATGACCCGCATCCGGGCCAATGCCTTGGTAAATATCAAAGTGCTGGCCTTTAATAGCACCACCGACATCCAGAGCCACCATCACCCGCAGCTCATAATTGCCGGTAAATTTACCGTTATTATCCAACAATGGTACCTCAACCAGTAAGGTGGTACCCGCAGGAATGATGGAGCGATCGGATGCTACAGAGGCTCGGCCAATCAGTGGAACGGCACTGGCTCCTTTTACTGGCGAGTAACTGGCAGGTTTAAAGAAGACAAAAGAGGGGTTCTGTCCCAGGAGTTCACGTACTTCAGCTTCACTGTGGGTATCTCCCCAGTGACGAATTGCCTGCATCGACATGTCTTCCCTTTTCACTTCCCCTCTGTCAATCAGCACTTTACCGACGCTACGGTAAGCATGTCCGTTTTTACCTGCATAACCAAAGAAGGTTAAAGGTTTGCCGTCGCCAAAATCAATATAGCCACTACCCTGAACATCCATAATGAAGTTATCCATTAAAGAGTTACTCCAGGCGAGGATATGACGACTCCCGAGTGCACCATTATAGATTTCTGAGCGTGATGGCAAACGCCCCTTTTTCGGTGGCATCGCGTAGATAGGATATTGAAATTCACCCTGACGGGTATGACGGGCCTGAATAACTGGAGTGTAGTAACCGGTAAACTTCACGTTACCGTAATTGTCAGCACCTTCCATCTGCCAGGCATTCAAACCAAACTGATTAAGCTGACGAGTGTCGCCCCCGGTGCGTAACCACTGCTTTACCGCATCATAAACATGACTACTACTATTATAGAGGCGGGGCGAAGCGGAAGCGACTTGCGCAACTTGATCTGCATAGTCGCCGCCATTAATTGGAGCACCTAATGCATCTGGCTGATTAACCAGCGAGAAAGGCTGAGAGAATTTTCCGTCTTTATATTGCTGACCCTGATCGGTCGGTTTTGAGGTACAAGCAGCAAGCGTTGCTAAAACCACACCTACTGCAGCATATTTTACCCAATACACTTTCATCGTTATTTTGTCCTGCTGACAACACCTGGTTACCGCGAAGATAGCAAAGGCGTTGTAAAAATTAAACGGTTGCAGCTCAAGCCAGGTCAATATGGTCTATTTTTAAACATTATTGATAATAATTGAGCCACTACGATAAATTAATGAATTAATGCTAAAAAAGGGTTGCATAGAAAAGAGAGCAGAGTATAGTGCGCATCCACGGACGCGGGGTGGAGCAGCCTGGTAGCTCGTCGGGCTCATAACCCGAAGGTCGTCTGTTCAAATCCGGCCTCCGCAACCAATTCATGTCACGACATGAAGCAGTAGTAAAATAGTAGTA
>Ga0302347_1001655_pt1 | contig 25982 bp, 22 predicted proteins | sample PhyWR1_FD_202178 | JGI IMG/M metagenome (GOLD analysis project Ga0302347, IMG submission 202178) | Leaf surface microbial communities from wheat plants in UC Gill Tract Community Farm, Albany, California, United States - DLSL W.R1 (v2)... | ecosystem: Host-associated > Plants > Phyllosphere >...
GGCCATGCATAACCTGTGGGAGCTGGCTTGCCTGCGATGCAAGCGACGCGGTCTGTCAGGTATTGCGCGGCGATGCCATCGCGAGCAAGCCCGCTCCCACAATGATCCTGCAAGCCGTGAATTCTGCTGGCCATGCATAACCTGTGGGAGCTGGCTTGCCTGCGATGCAAGCGACGCGGTCTGTCAGGTATTGCGCGGCGATGCCATCGCGAGCAAGCCCGCTCCCACAATGATCCTGCAAGCCGTGAATTCTGCAGGCCATGCATAACCTGTGGGAGCTGGCTTGCCTGCGACGCAAGCGACGCGGTCTGTCAGGTATTGCGCGACGATGCCATCGCGAGCAAGCCCGCTCCCACAATGATCCTGCAAGCCGTGAATTCTGCTGGCCATGCATAACCTGTGGGAGCTGGCTTGCCTGCGACGCAGACAACACGGTCTGGCAGGTACACCGCAGCGATACCATCGCGAGCAAGCCCGGAACCACAAGAGTTTGGCGTTGTAGCCACTCGATTGTAATACCGGATCTCTACCGGGATTACCTGTCACCCTTCATGCCGACGTGCTGACCATCGACCCCGAGCTGCCGCTGCCCTGGGCCGTCAGTGCTTGCAGCAAGGCGGCCGTCGCCGCCTGCAAGGCCGCTGCCGTCGCCGTCACTTGGGCCTGCGCGCCAGCCACTGCCGCGGCCTTGCTGGCCTCGTTCTGGTCACTGGCCTGAATGCTCTGCAGCGCCTGCATCTGCTGCTGAAGTTGCTTTTGCAACTGCGCGATCTGCTTTTTAATCTGCTTGACCGTGTCCGAGCTGTCGTCATCCGTGTCAGCCGGCGGTGCTGCATTGGCGTCTCGCGCTGTCCGCGGCTTGACCTGTTCGGTGGCCGTCGCGCCGGCATCACTTACGGCGGTGCTGTCCGTCGCCTTGCTGGCCGTAGCGGCGTGCGTGCTCTGAATGTTCAGGCTCGATGCCAGGGGATTGATGCTGCCAACCATGTCGATGCGTCCTTTAGACTCGTTGTCTTACAGGCCATCGGCAGGTTGCGCTGGCTCTTTAACGGCGCGGCTGAAAAAAGCCGGGCAAGCGCTCATATGCTTATGCAATAAAAGTATTTAAACTTAATTTCTTATATCTATAAAGTCATACCCCTGCGTACAGGTCGACCAATCGACGCGCCGCACGAAATGAACCAGCACGGAGCCTCCGTGAGTTTCTGATCGATCAGCGCGCCATTGAGCGTGCTCTGCGTGGGAGTGATTTATGTCTGCACCGTCTGCCTCTGCGATTGCCCTGAGCATCGCCCCTCAAGCCTTCGACATCCGCCCGTTCAACGGCGCCGTGGGAGCAGAGATCATCGGTCTGGATCTGGCGCTGCCGGTCAGTGACCAGGACTTTGCGCGTATCCATCGCGCTCATCTGGAACATCACGTTCTGGTGTTTCGTGACCAGCGCATTACCCCGCAGCAGCAGATCGACTTCAGCCGTCGCTTCGGCATCTTGCAGATCCATGTGCTCAAGCAGTTTTTGCTGACCGGTCACCCGGAAATTCTTATCGTCTCCAACATCATTGAGAACGGTCAGTCCATCGGCCTGGGCGATGCGGGTAAATTCTGGCACTCGGACCTGTCTTATAAAGAACTGCCAAGCCTGGGCTCGATGCTGCATGCCCAGGAGCTGCCCGCAGAGGGCGGCGATACCCTGTTTGCCGATATGCACAAAGCCTGGGACGGCTTGCCGCAAACCTTGCGCAAGGCGGTTGAAGGGCGCTCGGCCGCGCATTCGTATACGGCGCGCTACAGCGAAAAAAAATTCGAAGGCAACTGGCGCCCGACCCTGACCCCGGAGCAACTGGCGCAGGTGAACGAGGTGGTACACCCGGTGGTGCGTACCCACCCGGAAAACGGCCGCAAGGCGCTGTTTGTCAGTGAAGGCTTTACCACTCGCATTGTCGGCCTGCCCGAGGACGAGAGCCGCCAGTTACTGGCCGAGCTTTACGCCCACAGCGTGCTGGAGCAGAACATCTACCGCCATCAGTGGCAGCCCCATGACCTGGTGTTCTGGGACAACCGCTCGCTGATCCATCTCGCCGCCGGATGCCCAGCCCATCTGCGCCGCAAGCTCTATCGCACCACCATCCAGGGCAACGCGCCTTTCTGATTGACTCATTTCAAGGAGCATTGCCATGCCCGCATCGTTCAAAACCGTGGCCGCAAGTCTGGGCCTGAGTATCAGCCTGCTTGCCGGCAGCCTGGTGGCGCCGAATGTCGCCCGGGCCGAAGGTGAAATCCGGATTGCCGAGCAGTTCGGCATTGTTTATCTGTTGCTCAATGTGGTGCGCGATCAGAACCTGATTGAAAAGCACGGCAAGGAGGAGGGCATCGATATCAAGGTCGACTGGACTCAGTTGTCCGGCGGTGCTGCAGTCAATGATGCCTTGTTGTCCGGTTCCATCGATATTGCCGGGGCCGGGGTCGGCCCGCTGCTGACCATCTGGGACCGCACCCACGGCAAGCAGAACGTCAAGGCCGTGGCCTCGCTGGGCAACTTTCCGTACTACCTGCTGAGCAATAATCCGCAGGTCAAGACCATCGCCGACTTCACCGAAAAAGACCGTATCGCGGTACCGGCCGTAGGCGTTTCAGTGCAGTCGCGCTTTCTGCAATACGCGGCTGCCAAACAGTGGGGCGACAAGGACTTCAACCGCCTGGACAAATACACCATCGCCGTCCCGCATCCGGATGCCACCGCTGCCCTGATCGCCGGTGGCACGGAGCTGAGCGGGCATTTTTCCAACCCGCCGTTCCAGGATCAGGCGCTGAAAAACCCCAACGTGCATGTGGTGCTCAACACCTACGACTTGCTCGGCCCCAACTCGCCAACGGTGCTGTTTGCCACCGAGAAATTCCGCAACGACAACCCGAAAACCTACAAGGCTTTTGTCGAGGCCCTGGCTGAGGCCGCCGAGTTTGCGCAGAACGACAAGGGTGCTGCCGCGGACACTTATATCCGGGTGACCAAGGCCAATATCGACCGCGCCGAGCTGCTGAAAATCATCGACAACCCGCAGTACGAGTTCAGCGTGACGCCGAAAAACACCTACCCGCTGGCCGAATTTTTGTACCGCGTGGGGGCAATCAAAAACAAACCTGATTCCTGGAAGGATTACTTCTTCCAGGACGCAAAACCGCTGCAGGGGAGCTGACAATCATGAATGCCTGCGTGCAAGGCCACACGGCCAGCCACATGAACGCAACAGGGCCAGCCCTGTTGTCGGTCGACCAGGTCAGTCTCGAGTACCGCACGCCCCAGCGTGTGGTGCGGGCGACTCATCAGGTCAGTTTTGAAATCGATCCGGCCGACCGCTTTATCCTGCTGGGTCCTTCGGGGTGCGGCAAGTCGACGTTGCTCAAGGCCGTGGCCGGTTTTCATGCTCCCTGCGAAGGGCAGATCCGTCTGCAAGGCCTGCCTGTGACCGCGCCGGGGCCGGACCGCATGGTGGTGTTCCAGGAGTTCGACCAGCTACCGCCCTGGAAAACCGTCAAGCAAAACGTGATGTTCCCGCTACTGGCGTCGAAAACCCTGCCACGGCGCGAGGCCGAGGAACGGGCCCTGCATTATCTGGACAAGGTCGGCCTGGCCGCGTTTGCCGATGCTTACCCGCATACCTTGTCCGGTGGCATGAAGGCCCGCGTGGCCATTGCCCGGGCCCTGGCCATGCAGCCGAAAATCCTGTTGATGGACGAACCCTTTGCCGCCCTCGATGCCCTGACCCGACGCAAGATGCAGGAAGAACTCCTGCTGCTCTGGGAGGAGGTGCGCTTTACCCTGCTGTTTGTAACTCACTCCATCGAAGAAGCGCTGGTGGTCGGCAACCGTATCCTGCTGCTGTCGCCGCATCCGGGACGCGTGCGGGCCGAGATCAACAGCCATCAATACAACCTGCACAGCCTTGGCGGTGCGCAATTTCAGCATACGGCGCAGCGCATCCATCGCTTGCTGTTCGATGAAGCTGACGCCGGCAGCGGCGAACAACCATTGAACTTCGCCGATATCCGTATCGCTTATTGAGCCGTGGAGGATTGCCCGATGAGCCAATCATCATCTGTACGCCAGGAATATGAAGTGGTCCTGGAGCCTTTGCTGAGCGTACCGCTTGAGCGTGAACTGCCCTTGGGCCAGCGCCTGTGGCAGCAGGGCTGGTTGCGCAAGAGCCTGATCCTGATCGTGCTGGCAGTGCTGTGGGAACTGGTGGCCCGCTACCAGAACAACGACTTGCTGCTGCCAACGTTTCTGCAAACCGCCAGTGCGCTGTATGACGGCCTGATCAGCGGTGAATTGCTGAGCAAGGTGGGTATTTCCCTGGTGGTGTTGCTCAAGGGCTACCTGATCGGCATCGTGCTGGCGTTTGCCCTGACGACGCTGGCGGTTTCCACCCAGTTGGGCCGTGATCTGCTGAGTACCTTGACCTCGATGTTCAACCCGCTGCCGGCCATTGCCCTGTTGCCGCTGGCATTGTTGTGGTTCGGCCTGGGGCAGAACAGCCTGATCTTCGTGCTGGTGCATTCGGTGCTCTGGGCCCTGGCGCTGAACACCTACGCAGGATTTCTCGGGGTGTCGGAGACCCTGCGCATGGCCGGGCGCAATTACGGGTTGAAGGGGATTCGCTTTGTGCTGTTTATCCTTGTTCCGGCGGCGCTGCCCTCGATTCTCGCTGGCCTGAAAATCGGCTGGGCCTTTGCCTGGCGCACGCTGATCGCAGCCGAACTGGTATTTGGTGCCACCAGCGGCAAGGGTGGCCTGGGCTGGTACATCTTCCAGAACCGCAACGAGCTGTACACCGACAAGGTATTTGCCGGTCTGGCGGTGGTGATCCTGATCGGCCTGCTGGTGGAGAACCTGGTGTTCGATACCCTGGAACGAGTCACGGTCAAGCGCTGGGGCATGCAGCGCTGACCAGCAAAACAGGACCGTTGCAGTTTGTAGTCGTTGACGAGCCGTGCGAGGCTGCGATCGACTGCGGCTATCGAATTCACACCCGGATTAGGCTTGCACCTGTAGCAGTTGACGAGTAGTACGAGGCTGCGTCCGGTTTGGTGCGCCACTGCGACGCAGCAGTCGTAAAACCAGACGCTTGCGGTGTGCCAGTTGGACCCGACTCCCTGGCTTCACGGCCGCTACGCAGCCGGTCGCAGCCTCGCTCCGCGAGTCAGCTGCTACAAAGAGCCCTTGATCGGCAGCAGAATGTTTACAGGCTCAGCCCCACGCCGCGCAGAATGACGGCGGTAATGGTCTGTGTCGCCTGATAAAACTGCTGGTCGGACAGCGGCTGATGGCCGTTGAGGGCGCAGACCTGATAGTCAAAGTCGGCATAGTGCTGGGTCGAAGCCCAGATCATGTACAGCAGCGCCGAGGGCTCGACCGGGTTGATACGCTTGTCGTCCACCCACTGGCGTATTTTCAGCTCCATGAGTTTGGCGCCCTTGGCCATGTGCTCGTCGAGCATGTCCTGGAACAGCGGCGCACCGCGCATGATTTCGTTGGCCCACAGTTTGGAGCCATGGGGGCGGGTGCGTGAATGGTTCATCTTTTCCATGATGTAGCTGGTGAGCACCACCCGCGGGTCGTCGAAATTCTCGAAACACGCGCCTTCCAGTTCCCAGGTGTCCAGCAGGTTGACCAATACTTCGCGGTACAGCTCGTCCTTGGTGGAAAAGTAATAATGCAGGTTGGAGCGCGGCAGCTGCGCCTGCTGGGCTATATCGGCCATCTTGGTTCCGGCATAGCCCTGCTCGGCGAACACCTTCTCGGCCGCCAGCAGGATCTTCTCTACGTTCTTGCGGCGGATCTTTACTTTGGGGTTGGTCATCGGGTTCCTGACTTAAGGCGATGAGGTGCGAGGCAGACAGTGAGCATAGATCAATTGCCGTTGCGAAAGATCTCGGCGTACAACGGCCAGTGGTCTGAAACGCCTTCGCCGCGACGGCCGCCATCGAAGCGCGCCGGCGAGCCCCAGCGGTTGACCTGATACGGGCTCTGATGGACCAGGCGAATGCTCTGCGGGTCGACCTGCCAGCCGTTGAAACCGCTGGCGCTGGTCATTTGCGGTGGGAACAGAAGCATGTCGAAGAACGACCACTCGCGTTTGCTGTGGTAGTAGTAACTGCCCTTGCAACCCTCGCAGCCGATCAACTGGGACACCGCCCAGGTGCTGGCAAGGTCTTTGGCGATATAGCCGTGCTGTTGTTCTTCGCCGGCATTGATATTGAAATCGCCGCCGACAATGGGCAGCACATCGGCGGGCAGCTCGCGCTTGAGTTGGGCCAGGTAGGTCACGGCCTGCTGGCGCAGGTAGCCCGGGGCGCCGCCGGAGGGCAGGTGCAGGGAGAAAATCGCCGCCTTCTGACCGTCGGGCAACAACAGGCGTACTTCGAGAATACCCCGGGTTTTGCTGACCCGCGCCGGGTCGTCATTGCCCAGCGCCTGGTAGGGCACAGTGTGCAGGCGGGCGCTGTCCCATTGCGCCAGGCGGCTAAGCACGGCGGTATCGATACCGCGTTCATCCTGGCCTTCGATCAGCACGCGGGTCTGGTAGCCGGACTGATCAAGGCGCGCGTTGAGCTGTTCGATCACCGCGATGTTCTCGACTTCATTGAGCATCAGGATGTCCGGGCCGCGGCCCTGGTCGATCTGCTTGATCACTGCGCTCAGGCGTTTGAGCTTTTCATCGAGCAAGGCCTGGGTCCAGTCGTTTTCTTCACATTCCTTGCGCCACGCCCGGACTTCGATTTTGGCGCAGCTGGCCAGGTACTCCGGGTGGGCGCGTTTCACGCTCAGGGGCAGGTAGGCGAAGTCTTGCTTGCCGGCATCGTGCTCGGTGTCGAAGAGGTTTTCGACGTTCCAGGTCATCAGCGAGACGCGTGCGGCCTGAGGTTCGGTGTGGTGGGTGCAGGCGCTCAAAAACAGGGCGCCAAGGGCGATCAACAGCGGGTTACGCAAAAAAATCATAGGTGTTTTTCCGGGATACAGTTTTTTTGATGGTGGGAGTCAGCCTGTACTGTGAGTGGCTCAAGGCGGGATTGGGTTCACAGGGAAATAAACACCCCTGCCAACGCAGCACTCATCAGGTTGGACAGGGTCCCGGCGATCACGGCGCGCAGGCCCAGGCGGGCGATATCCTGACGCCGGGAGGGCGCCATAACGCCCAGGCTGCCCAGCAGGATGCCGATCGATGACAGGTTGGCAAAACCGCACAGGGCAAAAGTGACGATCACCTGGGTGGGCCCCGACAGCACCTGGATGCCTTTGGCAGCGGCTTGTACCGGGTCAAGATAGGCCGCGAAATCGACATAGGCGACGAACTCGTTGAGCACCAGTTTTTCGCCGATAAAACTGCCTGCCACCATCGCTTCACTCCACGGCACACCGAGGACAAAAGCCAGCGGCGCAAACACATGCCCCAGGATCAGTTGCAAGCTCAGGTGGGCAAAGCCGAACCAGTTGCCCACCCAGCCCAGGATGCCGTTAAGCAGGGCAATCAGGGCAATAAAGGCCAGCAGCATTGCGCCCACATTCAGGGCCAGTTGCAGGCCGTTACTGACCCCCAGTGCGGCGGCGTCGATGACATTGGCGGGTTTGTCGTCGGGGTAGATTTCGATATCGCTGAAGCTGTCGCGCGGTACAGCGGTTTGCGGCTCCATCAGCTTGGCCATCAGCAAACCGCCGGGGGCGGCCATAAAGCTGGCGGCAATCAGGTATTTTAGTTCTACCCCGAGGCTGGCGTAGCCGATCAGCACCGAACCTGCGACCGAGGCCATGCCACCGACCATGACTGCAAACAGTTCGGAGCGGGTCATGCCGTCCAGAAACGGGCGCACCACAATGGGCGCTTCGGACTGGCTGACAAATATATTCGCCGTGGCCGACATCGATTCGGTACGGCTGGTGCCCAGTACGCGCTGCAACCCGCCGCCGATCACGCGGATGACCACACTCATGATGCCCAGGTAATAGAGGATGGCGATAAAGCTGCTGAAAAACACAATCAGCGGCAGCACCTTGATCGCAAACACAAAGCCCTGGCTGCCAAAAACTTCGCTCATCTGGCTGCCTGCCAATGGCCCAAACACAAAACTGATGCCTTCGTTGCCATAGTCTTGCAGCAGGGCCACCGAATCGCTGATTGCAGCCAGAGTTGCCTGGCCCCACGGCACATAAAGGGCGAAGGCCCCCAGGCCTGCCTGCAATGCGAATGCCCCGGCTACGGTCTGCAACTTGATCGCCCGGCGGTTACTGGACAACAGCACCGCCAGAACAATCAAAACCACCACTCCAATAAAGCTCATTGAGCATATTCCCGTCTGTTGCGCATCAAGGTCGCAGCGGTTCAGAAACCGAAGGCACCGGGCAGCAATTGCTCGACCGTCCAGTCGCGGGCGGCCGTCGCATCGTGGCCGACGCAATACACCGGGCAGCCAGCGCTCATCAGTTCATGCATGACCTGGCGGCAGGCGCCGCACGGGGCGATCAGCGCCACTTTGGGGGCATACACCAGCATCGCCTTGAAGCTGGCGGGGGCATGGCCCTGGGCAATGGCGCTGAACAGGGCGCTGCGCTCGGCACAGTTGGTCAGACCATAGGAGGCGTTTTCGACATTGCAGCCACGGATGATGTGCTCATCAAGGGTCAGCAATGCCGCACCCACCGGGAAGTCCGAGTGCGGGCACCAGGCCGCGCGTGCGGCGGCGATCGCTTCGGGCAACAGGCGTTCGAACTGCGCCTGTGCTTCAGGGCTGCGGCTCATGGGCCGTTGCTCGCGGTGGTGTCAGCCAGGGCCTGGCCAACTTTTTCAATCCGTTGTTGCGCCGCGTCTGCTCCGGCAGGCTGGCCGGTATGGTCGCGGGCTTGCAGGTAATCGACCAGTGCCTGCAGATCGTTGAGGCCGGTATCTACCCGCTGGCTGGCCTGGTTGAGGACGGTAAAGTTGTCGCCACCACCGGCCATAAACGAGTTGACCGTGACCCGGTAGCGCTGCTCGGGCAACACCGGTTTGCCATTGATTTTCAGGCTGTCGGCCAGAATTCGCTGGCCCTGGGGCTTGCTGGCATCCCAGCGATAGGTGAGGGAGGCCGATGGTTGCAAGGGGTAAAAACCGAAACCGTTGTTCTGCCATTGCTGTTCCAGCAGTTGCTTGAGCTGGGCGCCGCTGAGGGTAAGAATGTTAAGGGTGTTGTTGAACGGTTGCACGGAGGCTACCTGGCCATAGGTCAGGTGTTGCTGGCCGGGTTCGAGTATCAGGTCGGTGCGGATCCCACCCAGGTTGGTCAATGCCACGTCTGCGCCCAGGGCACGGGTGGCGTGCAGTTGCGCGTCGGCAATCAGGTCACCCATGGCCGACTCGCCGGCGTCGTTGAGGGTGCGGGTGATTTCGCGGGAGGCAATGCGCGCGACCGGCTTGTGCAGGTGTGCGTTGCTGCGCGCTTCGATATCGGCCTGCAATGCGGCAATTTGCGCCAGCGGCGGGTAGCGCGCGGGGTCGACCACGATGTTTTGTGCCTTGGCATCGAGCAGTTGGTGGTTGACCGGGTCCACGGTGAGGGTGATATGGGTCAGCAGGCGGCCGAACGAGCTGCCCTGGGTGATCAGCTTGTCGCCCAGGCGGCACAGGTAGCCCTGGTGGGTGTGGGCGGTGACCACCACTTTGATTTGCGGGTCCAGACGCCTGGCCACGTCGACGATATCGCCCTTGAGCTGGCTGCAATCCTGCTGGTCGAAGCGTTCGGCGGTTTCACCGCCCTGATGGATCACCGCGACCACGGCATCCACCCCCTGTTTGCGCAGTTCGGGCAGTTGCGCGTTGATCGCCTCGGCCTCGTCAATGGTGTACAGGCCGTCCATGCTCTGCTGGCTGACATAGGCCGGGAGGTCGCGCAACACCGCGCCGACAAAGGCGATTTTGGCGCCGTTGGCCTGCTCGATACGGTAGGCGGGCAGCAGTGGTTTGCCGGTTTGCGCGTCGATCAGGTTGGCCGCCATATAGGGGAAGCGCGTGCCGCTGTAGTTGTTGTCAAACTGGCAGGCCTTGTCCGGGCGCGGCGACACGCAGCCGCCATTGATCTGGCGTTGCAACTCCAGCTTGCCCAGATCCAGCTCATGGTTGCCGACCACACTGAACCTGAGCCCCAGTTCGCCGAGGGCTTCGAGCGTCGGCTCATCGGCCCACATCGAAGACATCGGCGGGCTGCCGCCGATCATGTCGCCCGCGCCAATCAACAGCAGTTGCGGGTCCTGTTTGCGCAGTTCGCCAACCACGCCGCTGAGGGCGTTGATGCCCCCGGCCTTGAGTGACACCTTGCCAGTCGGCGCCGTGGCATCGGCATAGGTGAACGGGGTGGCGGCCAGATTGCCGTGAAAGTCGTTGATCGCGGCAATATTTACATCGACCGGTTTGGCCGGCTGCTGGCAGGCACCCAGCACCAGCGCCAGCGGGATGACCAGGCTGGCACTGTGCAGGCGCGAAAGTACATTGGACATGGGGGCTCCTCGATGTGGGTCAGGCGGTACGCGGCTGACCGACGTGTACGGCGTCGGGCGCAGTCGTGGCGACGTACTGCGTGCCTATGCCCGCGCGCAGCAGGAGCATCTTGAGGTTATCGTTGATCAGTTCCAGGCGATCCTGCAGGTGGCTGTTGAAGACCATGCCCACCAGTGCGATGGCGATACCCAGTGCGGTGGCATACAGCGCCGTGCCGATGCCGCGGGACACTTCACCCGGGTCGGATACCCCGGCTTCGGCCAGGGCCTTGAAGGTGTCGATAATGCCCATGATGGTGCCGAGCAAACCCAGCAATGGCGCGCCGGCCACCACCGCTTCGAGGATCCACAGGCTGTGCGACAGACGCCCGCGCATCGAGATATAGATAGCCTGGGCAAGGTCTTCCAGCTCCTGATGCGAGTGCAGGTGACGGCGCCCGTCATAGATCTGCGAGACCAGTTGCAGGGGCAGGCTGTCGCGTTCTGTCAGGGCCTTTGGCAGGTCATCGACACTGCGCACCCGGGCGTTGATTGCCGGGAGCAACTGGCGCGCCTTGCGCAGCGAGTAACTGAAAAAGATGCAGCGTTCCACGACCACAAACGCGGCCAGGGCCGCAGCGCCGTACATGACGTAGAAGGTGATGTCGTGGAGCAGGTTCATGTTCATTCGGGGTGTCCTCTAAATACGTTCATGGCCCGGGCCTGCCGTGCTGGCAGGCCCGGGTGCGGGGGTCAGAAGCTGGCTTCGAAAGAGACCATCGCAGTGCGTTCTTCACCGACGTTGTAGTACGGCGTGGCGGCGCTGACGCCGTTGACCGGTGCGGCGTTGAGCACCACGGTGCGCGCCGATGACAGGTATTCCTTGTCAAACACGTTGAGCATCGAGACGCGAATGGCCGCCGACTTGAGGATCTTCTTGTCCACCGGCAGGCGTACCCCGGCGTTGATATCGAAGGTGGTGCGCCCGGAGATTTCCTGGTCGTTGGTCAGGTCGCCGTAGTAGCTGCCCACATACTTGGCGGCCACGTTGCCGTAGTAGCGCTTGTTGTCGTAACCCAGGCTGGCGTTGAGCATGTTTTTCGGCACGTTGGCCAGTTGCTTGCCGGAGGTGGGCAGTTCCTTGTTGCGCGTGGTCACGTCGTCCTGCTGCTCGGCGCTGGTGTAGGTATAGGAGGTGTAATAGTTGAAGTTGTAGGGCAGCAGGCCGCTCCACTCCAGCTCCAGGCCCTTGTTGACCACGCTGCCGACGTTGAGCATTTCGTAGTCACCGTCGGCATTGGTGGTCGACAGCTGGCGATCCTTGTACGAGATATGGAACAGGGTGGCGCTCAGCAGCATGTCGTCCTGGGTGAAGCGCCAGCCCAGTTCCTGGTTCCAGCTCAGCTCCGGCGCCAGGCTGATCGAATCGCCGGCGTTGTAGAGCACATAGTTGGGCGGTGTGCGCATATTGCGGGTGACGTTGTAGAACGCCTGGTTCTGCTCGTTGATCTGATAACGCGCGCTGAAGTTGGGCAAAAACTCGTGGTACCTGGCGTCACGTTTTTCGGGAGCGCTGTACAGGCTGCCGAGGTTGTTGCCGTCGCGCTCGACGTACTGGTAGGCAATGCCGCCAGTGAGGGTCAGGTCAGGGGTGACCGTCCACACGTCCTGGGCCCAGATTTTCTGTGCCGGGGTGACGGTGTACTGATGGCGGCCCTGGACGGTGGCGCCATTTTTGTCGGTGAGCTGGTTGCCGCTGTTGTAATCGCCCCAGATATCATCCGGCGTGCCGTTTTCGGTGATGCTGATAAAAGGCTGGGTCTGGCGCTGGCGGGCGCGTTCGTACCAGTAGCCGACATCGATGCTGTGTGCTTCGTTGAAGTCCCACTTCAGTTTGGTGGTCACGCCCGGGCGCCAGCTCTCTGTCCATGAAGGGCGGTAGTAGGTGTCGTAGGCCAGCCCGCTGAGGTCGAAGTTGCCGGCCTTGTCGCTGGTAGAAGACAGCCCGGTCGCCGATTGGCCGCTGAAACTGCCGCCATTGGACCAGAAGTAGTAAGGCGCTATGGTCAGCGCCAGATCGTCACGCAGCTGAAAGCGCTGGGTCAGGGACGCCGAGGCGTTTTCAAACGGGTTGCGGTTGATCTTGTAGTACTGGGTCAGCTTGCCGCTGCTGTTGTAGATCGGGATTTCGGCATAGTCGAGGCCGCGGCCAGACTTCTGGAACTGTGCCTTGCTCAGGGTGTTGTAGTTGTAGTTTTCCTGGGTGCTGTATTTAAAGATGGCATTGGTCGAGTTGCCATTGCCATCTTCGAACAAGGTATTCCATTCAACCCGGTCGGCACGCACGGTGCCTTTGCCGCGCCATTTTTCGCCTTCGGTATGGGAGGCCGAAACAAAGGTTTTAAAACCATTCAGATCGCCGGTGTTAATTCGCGCAAATGATTTGTTCAAACTGTTGGAGCCGACTGACTGTTTGACAAAGACGCCGAAGTCTTTGGTCGGGCGCATGGTCACCAGGCCGATATTGCCGCCGCTGGAACCGATATGCGGGCCGTCGATTTCCGAAGAGCCCTGGGTGACGAATACTTCACCGAGGTTTTCCGGGTCGCCGAGCAAGTTGGCATACACCGCATAGTCGCCGGAATCGTTGATCGGGATACCGTCCGAGGACACACCGACCTGATCGGAGTTCATCCCGCGCATGGTGAAGCTGGTGCCGCTCACGCCCGAGGCGTCGGTGCTGGAGACGTTGATGCCGGGGGTGTACTTGAGTTTGTCGATGGCGTTGGCAGTGGGTGCCATTTCGTCCATCGCCTCCTTGGTTACAGTGGAGCGGCCCTTGGCGCTGTCTTCTTCGACCATCAGGCCATTGCCCAGACTCTGCCCGGTGACATTGACCTTGCCTATATCAACGGTATCTTCCGCCAGCGTAGATAGCGTCCAGCCGCCAACCCCAACGGCCAGTAGCGTTGCGAATAAAGTATTGAGTTTCAAAACAGTTTCCCCTAAGCGTAAGTGTCAGAGCTGAAATGCTTTTAGTTATGGTTCCAAGTTGTATACAAGCGTGGCGCTGAAACGGTATTTGTCCTTGCCCGAGAAACTTTCCTCGGGGAAGGGCACCACTTTGTCGAGGCGTTGCAAGCTGGTTTGTGCGGCGCGATTGAGCAGCATGTTGGTCGCCTTCTTTTCAATGCCCGAGTCGAGCACCTTGCCGCTGCGGTCAACCAGCAACCACACCACCACATTGCCTTGGGGGCGTTGCAGTGACGCTTCGCGACCTCGCGGGTATTGCTTGTATTTCTCCAGCTCCGCCAGCAACCGTGCGATATAGCGGCTCTCCAGGTCTGCCGGGTTGGCGCGTGGGGCCTGGGTTACCGGCTGAGCGGGTGCTACCGGGGCGGCCGGGGCCGGGGAGGGTGCTGGCACCGGCGCGGGAGCTTGCACCACGGCTTGTGTTTTGGCCGGCGGCGCGGCCTTGGCCACTTGCGGTTTGGGCTTGGGCGGCGGTTTTGGCGCTGGTGGCTTGGGTTTGGGTGGTGGCGGCGGTTCGATCACCACAGCCTCGACCACTTCCTCGACGGGCGGCGGCAGCTCGACGACCTCTACGGGCTCGGGTTCAGGCGGCGGTGGCGGTGGCATCAACTCATCCAGGTCGATCAGGGCCACTTCGACGCTGCTGTCGTCGTACTTGGGCGTGATCTTCAGGTCCGTGTTCATTGCACTGTGCACCGCGACTGCCAGCAGGCAAATGGCCGGCAGGCAGGCGATGGCTTTGCGTGATTTGAAAAAAACCGACATGGCCTACAGCTTCCGGGTCGCGATGGAAACGGAAGAAAAACCGCTGCCCTTGAGCACATCCATCACGCTCACCAGGCGTGCCACTTCAACCCCGGCATCGCTGTTGAGGATGATCACCATCTTCTCGTCAGGTTTTTCCATGGCCTTGAGTTGTGCCACCAGATCGTTCTGGTTGAGGTCCTGGCCATCCAGTTGCAGGCGGTCTTGCAGGCCCAGGGTGATCACTGCCTTGTTTTGCGGCTTGAGCTGCTGGGCGTGGGCGGCGCCGGGCAACTGAGTCTTGATGCCGAGTGCCGGGATCACGTTGAGACTGATCAACACAAAAAACACCAGCAAAAACATCATGACGTCGATCATCGGAATGATCTCGATATGCAGGCGTTTTTTCTTAGGTTCTTCCCAGCTTCGCATCACATGCACTCCAGTCCACAGAGGGGGTCATAAAAGCTGACCATCCGTTCAGATTTCTCACTTGTGGTTTGCCAGAGCGTAAAGCGTGCAAAACCTGTCTCAAGTGACAGGTTGCAAAGGTAGAGGGGTGCTGTTTCATTTTGATTTCAGATTTTGTGTATTTTTTTGTTTTTTTTAATATCGAAACTAAACTCATGTTTGCGGTTAAAAGCGGCGTATTTCACAAATTTTGTAGTCATTTACTTGAAGGGTGATGGCGGCGCAGGGTTGCCTGAATGAACTTTTAATAAGTTGACAGAGCTGTCAATTTATAGATTTAGCATCAGGAATCATTCGCCATAGCGCTGTTTTTCAACGGTTTTGCCTGCGCAGATAGCAAAGTGCTACTAAGCTGTTGTTGTTATGCAAAGGCATTGGCATGATGATGCTCATCTGAAGTGCCGGCTATTGAGATCAAGGGTTTAGCGGAGCGAACACCATGCAGTTATTCAAAAGGTTGTTGAATATTTTGGGGCAGGCTGACTGCACGCATGAGCGCGCAGGCAAGCCATTGCTGACAGCGCCCGAGTTCGAAAGCCTCAAGCGTGATCTCAACATCATTGAGCAAGCCCGGCGTCACGGGGAACAGGGCTATCCGCCTGTGGAAGCCACCCGGTTGACGGCTGTCGAAGAAAAGATCCGCGTCACGCTTGAATCGGAACGTGACAAAGCCCTGGCCTGGGCCGAGTCATGGATCGCCTTGATCGAAAAGCGCCTCGATACACTGGATATCACCCGTATGGTGAGCAACTGCGTGCATGTTGACCAAGACTTCGAGCGTGCAGCCAACAGCCTGGTGAGTGATTACGCCGTCCGCTTGCAGCGCCTGGAATACAGTGCACGGGAGCGTGAGGCCGAACTGTGTGCGTTCAAGGCACAAAACCACGGTGGTTTTGGCAAACAGCAAAAGCGTCGCAATGAAGCCTTGAGTGTTTATCAGGATGAAATTGCCGATGTGCGCAACGAGTTGCTGGCGCTCAAGGGCGAGTACCTTGAGAAGCTTGAAGCGGATGTATTGGCGTGCAATGAGCAACTGGTCAGTTACCAGTCGGCACTGGACGAAAAACGCAATGTAAAACCGCGTCTGGCCAGCGGGTTGAACAAGGCCGAGATGATTCTGGCCGGGCTTGTGCAGTGTTACCGCGCCGAGAACCAGCTGTATCGCAATGGCCGGCGGGTACCTGCGTATTTCAGTGAAACCATAGCCCTGCAGGCGATCCGGTTACCTGACAGCGATACCGCCGAGGATGAAATTCGCCTGGTTTCGCAACAGTTGGCACTGACAGGGCTGATTGAACAGCTTGAGCAGATTCGCGGACGTATTCAGGCGTGTTTCTATCAGAAATACAGCCAGTTGATGCCGCTGTCCTGGCTGCCAGAGTACCCGCCGGTGATGGAAAACCGCATCGCCGCAGAACCGGTTTGATCCCCGCCGCGGCCTAAGACCAGCCCAGGGTGGCCGCCGTCAGCAGTAGATAGCGGGCGCCTTTGGCCAGGGTCACGATCAGCACGAAACGCCACAACGGCTCGCGCATGACTCCGGCGATCATGGTCAGCGGGTCGCCGATAATCGGCACCCAGCTCAGCAGCAGTGACCAGCGCCCATAACGCAGATAGAAATGCCGGGCCTTGTCGAGCTTTTGCGCGCTGACCGGGAACCAGCGTTTGTGCCGAAATCGCTCGACTGAACGGCCCAATAGCCAATTCAATACCGAGCCCAGCACATTGCCCAGGGTGGCGACTGCCAGCAGCGTCAGGGCGACGTATTTACCGGACAGCAGCATACCGACCAACACGGCTTCGGATTGCATGGGCAGCAGCGATGCAGCGCCGAATGCGGCGAGGAACAGGCCCAGATAGCTGGTTAATTCAAACACGTAAACTTCCAGGGTAGATGGACACCGCCCCATACTTTGTGGGAACGGGCTTGCTCGCGATACAGGCGCTGCAGTCTGCCAGACCAACCGAGGCGCTGCCATCGCGAGCAAGCCCGCTCCCACAAAAGTTGGCTGGGCCGCCAGCAGCTACAAGTTCTGCAATACCCGCCGCAATGACGCCGACAGGGTTTCGCCGTGGCCCATGCCGTCGAATGTCTGATAGTCAACCGCCAGCCCCGGGATATCACTCAGTTCACCCGCCAACTGGCGGATCAGTCTGTCTGGCTCGTCGTTGCTCGGGCCACGCGGGTTGCCGGGTTCGGCCGTGCCGCGCATCAGCAGCAAATCGGCCTTGTGCCCGTTCATGCGTTGCTTGAAGCCGGCACCGGGGCGGATATCGGTCCACCACAGCGACGGGCTGGCCGCTGCGTAATGGGCAAATTCAGCGGGGCGGGTAAGCAGGGCGTGCAGCACCAGCAGACCGCCGTAGGAGTGACCCCACAACGTCTGCTGCTGCAGGTTGAGCGGCGCCTTGGCCGTCACCGCCGGGCGCAGGCGATCGCGCAGCAGGTCAAGGAACTCGTCCGCGCCACCACTGGGCAACCCGGTCAGCGGGTCGGTTTGCTCCGCAACGCCGGGCCTGTTCGGGGTGTAGTCGTAAGTGCGGGCCGTACGCTCGATGCGCAGCGGTGTGCGGTAACCGATGGCGACCAGCAACGGTGCCTTGCCGCGGGCGAGGTCTCGCAGCAGATCGGCATCCAGTGCACCGACGGCGGCATTGCCATCGAGCATCCAGACCACCGGGTAGCCGCTTTTCGGCGGCGCGCCGTTGGGCCGTCCGATCCACAGCTGATAGTGCCGCTGGCCGTCGGCCGAGTCGATCAGCAAGCGGCTGAAGCGGTAGTCCAGGTCGGTGCGTTGCAGCAGGCGGGTGTCCATCGGCTGGTCAGGCGCTGGCCGGGCCTGGGCCGCTTGCCCCGGCAGGGCCAGGGCAAGCAGCAGGGCCAGGGGCAGGGTGAGGTTTCTCATCAGGCGATCTCGTTATGCTTTAAAACGACGCGGTCAGGCTGGTGTAGAGCGTGCGCCCCGGCTCGTTGTACGTCGCCGCACCGGCCCCGGCGATATTGGCCACACCCTGGGCGTTGCCCTCACGGAACAGGCGCTTGTCGAACAGGTTGTCGATACCCGTGGTCAGGCTCAAGTTGGCGGTAATGGCGTAGGTGCCGCTGATGCCGGCAATGGCATAAGGCGAGAGCTGGTTGTTGGCGGTGCCGGTTACTCGGTCGCCGTGGTAATCGTATTTTTTCGGCGTCTGTTTGCCGTACCAGGCCACGCTCGCTTGCAACGACAGGTCGTCGGTGGCCTGCCAGTCCAGCATGGAGTTGAGGGTATAGCGCGGCGTGACAGACAGGGCGTCACCGGTCTGCTTGTTTTTCGATTGCAGCATGTAGGTGAAGTTGTTGGTCCAGGTCACTTGCGCCGCCAGGGGCAGGGTCAAGGTTCCTTCGAGGCCTTCGACCAGGGCCTTGGGCACGTTTTCCCATTGATAGATCGCTGCATTGGCGTAGCTGCCGGTACCGCCCACGGCATTGCCGATGGGGCTCAGGCCGGACTCGATCTTGTTTTTGTAATCGTTGCGAAAGTAAGTCAGGCCAGCGACGACGCCGTTGTCCTTGTACTCGATGCCCAGTTCCTTGTTGACGCTGGTTTCGGCCTTGAGGTCGGCGTTGCCTTGCAGGTAGCAGCTGGTGCTCTGGCCGTAGCAGCCCTGGCCGCGGCTGTAGAGCAGGTAATCGGGGTTGAGCTGGTACAGGTTCGGCGCTTTGTAGGCGCGGGCGATACCGGCCTTGAGGGTGACGGTGTCGGTCAGGGCATGGGACAGGTTGAGCGACGGGCTCCAGTTGTTGCCGACCACGCTGTGATGGTCCAGGCGCAAGCCCGGGGTGAGCATGGTGCCCGGTAGCAGCTCGATATTGTCGGCGGCGAACAGCGAGAAAATCTGTGCTGAGGACGCGGTGCTGCGGTTGCTGCTGCTCAGGCCCGCGACCGTGCCGCCTTCGCTGGTGGACTGGGTGTTGGCGCTGGGGTCGTCGAGTTTTTGCTGGGTCCATTCGCTGCCCAGGGTCAGGGTCTGGTCGTAGCCTGCGTGCAGCGGCAGGTTGATCTCGCCGTGGGCGGTAAGGTCGCGCAACACTGCGGTGTAAAAGTCGCCATTGCTGAAAATCCCTTCGGTGCCGCCTGCCAGGCCCTCGTTGATCCGCGTATTGCGGGTTTTTTCGTATTGCAGGTAGGCCATGCTGTTACCAAAGTCCCATTCACCACGGTGGGTCAGGGCGTAGGTTTCGCGGTAGGTGCGGTTGGTCTCGTGGCCCAGCAGGCTTTTGACGTAGGCGTTGCTGTTGGTATTTTGCGTATCGCCGGTATAGAGGTTGCCCTGGCGGCTGTAGCCGGCTTCGAAGTCGAGGGTCTGCTGCGGGGTCATGCGCCAGCTGAGCAGGCCGTTGACATCCTTGTTGCGCACGCCTTCGCGGCCGGCGGGCAGGGTGCCGACCTGGTTGCCGGTACGGGCCGATTCATGGCCGGCGTTGATATCCCAGTCATCGGGGTCGGTCTTGGCGATATTGCCGTACACGCGATAACTCAGGTTGTCGGTGAGCGGGCCGTTGAGGCCGAAACTCACGCGTTTGCTGGCGCCTTCGTCCTTGTGGCTCGGGAAGTTGGAATAAACCGTGACGTCGCCGTGGGTTTCGGCCCCGGCCTGTTTGGTGATGATATTCACCACGCCCCCTGCCGCGCCGTTGCCGTAGAGGGCTGCTGCCGGGCCGCGCAGTACTTCGATGCTTTCTACCTGATCGGCCGGCACCCAGTTGGTATCGCCACGGCTGTCGCGTTCGCCGCGCCAGCCGTAGCGTACCGAGTTGCGGCTGTTGACTGGCTTGCCATCGACCAGGATCAGGGTGTTTTCCGGGCCCATGCCGCGAATGTCGATCTGGCGGTTGTTGCCGCGCTGGCCGCTGGTGGAGTTGCCGGTGAGGTTGACGCCGGGCATGGTGCGGATGATTTGCGACAGGTCGTTGGCGGGCGGGCGTTTCTTGATGTCTTCGGCGGTGATGATCGACACGCCCGGGGCTTGTTTGGTTTCTTCCAGGGCCGTGGCGACCACGTTGGTGTTTTCCAGCTCCAGAGCGCTGGCGGCATGCACGGAGCTGGCCAGCAAGCAGCAGCTGGACAGAACGAAGGGAGCGATAGGGCGCAGCGCTTGTTGCAACATCGAGTGATCTCCGGGGCAGCCTGATACAGGAAGATCACGAATGATAATGACTGCTAATTGAGAGTAAAGCGCATTAACTTTCTAAACACTTCACTGTGGGAGCGGGCTTGCCCGCGATGGGATCGCCGCTGTTTGCCTGTTGAACCGCGCTGGCGGCATCGCGGGCAAGCCCGCTCCCACAGGGTTTTGTGTTTCAGTCAGGGGCGCGCGCAGCTGGCAACAGCATATGCATGCACAACCCTGGCTCGCCATTGCTCGCCCACAGCCGACCCTGTTGCAGCTCGACGGCACGCTGGGCAATCGCCAGGCCCAGGCCGAAGCCTTCGCCTATCGAACCCTTGAGGCGCTGATAGGGCACGAACAGGCTGGCCAGGTCCTGCGGGTCGACGCCGGGGCCTTGGTCGCTCAGGCACAGGTGCCAGGCATCACCTTCACGCCAGCCGCTCAAGGTCACTTTGGCGCCGGGCGGTGAATGGCGAATGGCATTGCGCAGCAGGTTTTCCAGGGCCTGGGCCAGGCTGTCGAGGTGCACCTGCACACAGCAATCAAGGCCCAGCAGGCAGGGCAGGCGTTCACTTGGCCAGCCGCTTTCAAAGCAGGCGTCTTCACACAGGGCTTCCCACACCGACAGCACCAGCACCGGTTCGCTGGCCAGTTGCGGGCGCTCGGTGTCCATCCACGCCAGGTTGAGGGTGTCTTCGAGCAGGCGCTGCATATCGTCGATTTCACGGTCCAGACGCTGGCGCATTTGCTCCACGGGCAGATGACTGTCGTGGGCGATGCGCAGGCGCGCCAGCGGGGTGCGCAGTTCGTGGGACAGGGTGCGCAGTAGCAGGCGCTGCTGGTTGAGGCTCTGGCGCAAGCGCCCGGCCATGTGTTCAAAGGCCTGGGCCAGCTCGCCCAGTTCGTCCCGGCGTTCGATCAGCGGCGAGGGTGCTTCGCTATCCAGGTCATCGGCACGCAAGGCGTCGTCGCGGTCACGCAAACGGTTGAGCGGCAGCACCAGATGGCGATAGATCAGCAGCCCCAGCAGGGCGGCCAGCAGGGTTGGCATCACGCCGTGGCTGAGGACGTGGGTCCAGGGGGTCAGGCCGCCGGGCAACAGCCGTTCGGGCAACTGCAGCACCAGTTGGCCCTGCTCCGGCTGCCCCGGAAAGGGGATGCTGACATAGGGCAACTCGTCCTGCAGGCGTCGGCTCATGGGCCAGTTCAGTTGGCGCATAAAGGTCAGCTGGCGATAGTTTTCGGCGTTGAGCGGGGTATTGCTCAGGCTTTGCAGGGTTGGCCCCAGCACGGTTACCCAGGTGCCCTCGCTGGCTGCCAGCTGTTCGGTAAAACGCGCCAGCCCGGGCGTGCCCTGGCTGTGCCAGATGCCCTCAGCCTGCTGTGCATAGTCGGCCAGGTACTGCTGGTCAGCAGCCGAGAGAAAGTAGGTACGGCGCTCGGCCGACACCCCCCAGATCCAGATGATCCACGTCAGCAGCAGGCAGAAGGCGATTTGCAGCAGGGCCAGTTTCCATAACAAGGGATGGCGACGCATCAGGTTCTTTCCATGTCGACCAGGATATAGCCCTGGCCACGCACGGCCTGGATCTGCAGATGCCGGGCGCCAATGGCTGCCAGCTTGCGCCGCACATTGCACACATGCACATCCAGGCCACGGTCCAGCCGGGTGTAGATGCGGTGCAGCACCTGCTGGTAGAGAAATGCCTTGCTCAAGGGCTCGCCGCCATGTGCGTGCAGGGTCATCAGCAGGCGGAATTCGGAGTGGGTCAGGCCTGCACTCTGGCCGTTGTGCAGCACGTCCCGGGCCTGCTCATCGAAGGTCAGCATCGGATTGGACGGCGGCGACGGCGGCGGGCGCTGCATCATGGCCATGCGCCGCAGCAGGGCATCGCTGCGGGCGTCCAGTTCGGCAAGGCTGAAAGGCTTGGGCAGGTAGTCATCGGCGCCGCGGGTGAACCCGGTGATGCGGTCCTGCTCGTTGCCTAGCGCCGACATCAGCATCACCGGTACGTCCTGCTGCTGGCGCAGGGCTTCGAGCAGGGCCAGCCCGTCCATGCCGGGCAGCATGATGTCGAGCAGCACCAGATCGTAGCGCTCGCCCTGCAAGGCGCGCAGCCCCTGAATGCCATCGACACAGCTGGTGACGGCAAAGCCGCGTTGCAGCAGGTGCTGTTCGAGATCGTGGCGCAGCCTGAAGTCGTCTTCGACGAGAAGTAACCGGGGGGAAGTGGTCATGGGGCTCTAATGAGAATATTTCACATTTGCGAATATCCCAGAATGGGCGGTACTGCGCAATTGCTATCAAGCAAAGAGGGGCCGTCAGGCACAGCGGATCTGATCAACTACAGGTCGGATTCGCACAAAAAAACCCTGCCTGTATCTGTTCGAATGTTCCTCAACGACCCGCCTGCCGGCGGCTTCTGACGCTCGATCAATGACAGGGATACATGCCATGCAAATGCCGAAAACCATCCAGATCAAGAACGGCGAAAAAGTCACTCCGACATTCTCGGCCCGGGAGTACGCCAACCGCCAGGGCAAATTGCGGGCGTATATGGCGCAGAACAATATTGATGCCGCAGTGTTTACCTCGTACCACAACCTCAACTACTACAGCGACTTTCTGTACTGCTCGTTTGGCCGCAACTACGCGCTGGTGGTGACCCAGGACAGCGCCGTGACCATCAGCGCCAATATCGACGGTGGCCAGCCGTGGCGCCGGACCATGGGCACAGACAACATCGTGTACACCGACTGGCAGCGCGACAACTACTTTGTGGCGATCCAGCAGGCGCTGCCCAAGGCGGGGCGCATCGGTATCGAGTTCGACCACATGAACCTGCTCAATCGCGACAAGCTCGCCAGCCGCTACCCCCAGGCCGAATTGGTGGATATTGCCGCACCTTGCATGCGCATGCGCATGATCAAGTCGGCGGAAGAACACGCCATCATCCGTCACGGCGCACGGATTGCCGATATCGGTGGTGCGGCCATCGTCGAAGCCTTGCGTGATCAGGTGCCGGAATATGAAGTGGCGCTGCATGCCACCCAGGCGATGGTGCGTGAAATCGCCCGCACCTTTCCCGATTCGGAATTGATGGACACCTGGACCTGGTTCCAGTCGGGGATCAACACCGACGGTGCGCACAACCCGGTCACCAGCCGCAAGGTGAACAAGGGCGATATCCTCAGCCTCAACTGCTTTCCGATGATTGCCGGTTACTACACAGCACTGGAGCGCACCCTGTTTCTGGACCATTGCTCGGACGAGCACCTGCGCCTGTGGGAGGTCAACGTCAAGGTCCACGAGGCCGGCCTGAAACTGATCAAGCCCGGCATGAAGTGCTCGGACATTGCCCTGCAGCTCAATGAGATTTTCATGGAGCACGATCTGCTGCAATACCGCACCTTCGGTTATGGTCACTCCTTTGGCACACTGAGCCATTACTATGGCCGCGAAGCCGGGCTGGAGCTGCGCGAAGATATCGACACGGTGCTGGAGCCGGGCATGGTGGTGTCGATCGAACCTATGATCATGATCCCTGAGGGGCGACCTGGAGCGGGCGGGTATCGCGAGCACGACATCCTGATCGTCAACGAACAGGGCGGCGAGAACATCACCCATTTTCCGTATGGCCCGCAGCACAACATCATTAAAAAATAGTCATTGCGCGGCATTGTGGGAGCAGGCTCGCTCCCACTCCGAGCTCGATACCAACGTATGCGCACACAGATTGCGCAGCGTTTTCTGACCTGTTTACCCCTGCCAAAAAGAACACAATGAGGGTATCTGTCATGTCCCATGTCCCGACGTTGCTTGCCATTTTTCCATCACGCATCTCTTTCTCAGGAGGTGCTCAATGAGTATCCCGAGCGCAAGTATCGCTTTGCCCCTGACCCCCCAACAGCAAGTCGAGCGCCTCAGTGAGCGCAAGGCGTTGCGCCGTGCTGCCACGGCCAGCTTTATGGGCAACTTTGTCGAGTGGTTTGATTACGCTGCTTATGGTTACCTGGCGACGGTCATCGCTCTGACGTTCTTCCCGCAAACCGACACCACCACCGGGCTGCTGGCCACCTTCGCGGTGTTTGCCCTGTCGTTTATCGTGCGCCCGTTCGGTGGTCTGGTCTGGGGGCATTTTGGCGACAAGTACGGGCGACGCAGCGCTTTGTCCTGGTCGATCCTGATCATGACAGTCGCGACTTTTTGCATTGGCCTGTTGCCCACCTATAACCAGATCGGCCTGTGGGCACCGGTGTTGCTGTTATTGATTCGTCTGGTGCAGGGCTTTTCGGCGTCAGGGGAATACGCCGGAGCTTCGGCATTTCTGGCCGAGTATGCCCCTGAGGGCAAGCGCGGTTTTTATACCAGCATCGTACCGGCGAGCACGGCAGCCGGCCTGCTGTTTGGCGCGATGTTTGTCGCGGGCATGCATGCCTTGATGACGCTTGAAAACCTGCACGACTGGGGCTGGCGTCTGCCGTTTCTGCTGGCGGCACCCTTTGGCCTGGTAGGGCGCTATATTCGTGTGCATTTGCAGGACTCGCCCAAGTTCCTGGAGATGGAAAAACGTCTGGAGGCCAAGGAGTGCGCGACCCATGCCCCGGTTCGCGAGTTGCTTACGGTGCATCGTCGGCCGGTGTTGATCGGCATTGGCGTGACCTGTCTGAACGCGGTGGCTTTCTACCTGTTGCTCAGTTACATGCCGACCTACCTGTCGACGGAAATGGGCATGAGCGAGAGTGATTCATTTATCGCGTCCACGGTGTCGCTGGCGACCTACATCGGCCTGATCTTTTTGATGGGCAAGCTGTCGGACCGTTATGGCCGCAAGACCATGCTGGTCAGTGCGTCAGTGATGTTCCTGCTGCTGACCTTTCCGCTGTTCGGGATGCTGGGCAACCCGTCGCTGGTGGTGATTCTGATGATCCAGATTGCCTTCGGCGCCATCCTGGCGATGAACGACGGTACCTTGCCGTGCTTTCTGGCCGAGATCTTCCCGACGCGGGTACGTTTCAGCGGGTTTGCCTTCAGCTTTAACGTGGCCAATGCGGTGTTTGGCGGGACTGCGCCGTTTATTGCCACCTGGCTGATTCAGATGACCGGCAACAAAATGGCTCCGGCCTGGTACCTGCTGGCCGCCGCGGCTGTGGCACTGGTGGCGATGCTGGCGAGCCGGGAGACGGCTTACAAGGCGTTGCAGGATTAACCTGGCCCGGCCTGTAGCCGTCTGTAGCCGCTGAGGAGCGAAGCGAGGCTGCGTCCGGCTGCGAAGCGGCCGCAAAACCTGAGACCCAGGGCTATCTGAAAAGCCCAGGTGTCTGAATTTGCGACTGCTTCGCAGCCGGACGCAGCCTCGCTTCGCTCCTCAGCGGCTACAGGAAAACAGTAAAATCGAGTACATATCCGGCATCTGCATCTAACTGCAATATTGGTTTCGCCCTTACGGCGAGTCCCTTTTGTCAAACAGCCACAAAAGGAACCAAAAAGGCCTTGCCCCTGGCGTACGGCCTTCGCTGCGCTCAGGTTCCCTCGTTCCGGCTCTGCTCCGTGGGCCCGCCGCCACGGGCCATCCATGGCCCATCGCGGCTCTCCCGGCATCCATGCCGGTCGACCCACTCCACAGAACCTCCTCTCGGCCTCCCGATGGGGCGGGTAGATCAAGATCAAAAGCTTGCGAGGCGGCCGACCGGCCGGCCTGTTGGCGTCAGTGTGTGCTGCGCAATCTTTGTAGCCGCCGAGGAGCGAAGCGAGGCTGCGATCGGCTGCGAAGCAGTCGCAAAATCAGACACCCGGTTTTTTCAGATAGCCCCGGGTCTCAGGTTTTACGGCCGCTTCGCAGCCTCGCTTCGCTCCTCAGCAGCTACAGGAAAACAGTTAAGTCGAGTACATATCCGGCATCTGCATCTAACTGCAATATTGGTTTCGCCCTTACGGCGAGTCACTACAGAACCTCCACTCGGCCTGTCTGGAGGCGGGAGCTGCGATCGACATATTTCCTCTGTGGGAGCCGGGCTTGCCCGCGATGCAGGCACCTCGTTCTGTCTGGATGACCGACGTGCTGCCATCGCGGGCAAGCCC
>Ga0302347_1001658_pt1 | contig 25926 bp, 22 predicted proteins | sample PhyWR1_FD_202178 | JGI IMG/M metagenome (GOLD analysis project Ga0302347, IMG submission 202178) | Leaf surface microbial communities from wheat plants in UC Gill Tract Community Farm, Albany, California, United States - DLSL W.R1 (v2)... | ecosystem: Host-associated > Plants > Phyllosphere >...
ACGAGTGGAATACAGACGCGGGTTACGCGACAGCACAGCGATCTTCATGCAACACCTGTGGCAGAGGTAGTAGTGACCGGAAACACCGGCTTGTCTTGAACGTATTTGTGTTCTGGATTGACGACCAACTGGCCCTCAATCAGGGCTTTTGAGCCCAGCAGCAAGCGATAACGCATCGATTTGCGACAGGCGAGTGTGAACTCCACCTCCCAGACCCGATCACCCAGCGCCAGGCCGGTGCGGATCACATAACGAACCTGAGTGTGGCCATTGGAGCTTTTAATGGTTTTAATCGCCACCAAAGGGGCTTCACAGTGACGGTGACGCAGTTGTACCAGAGTGCCCAGATGGGCATTGAAACGTACCCACTCGACACCGTCGCGCACAAAAGGCTCGATTTCGGTGGCGTGCAGGCTGGAGGTACTGGCTCCGGTGTCGATTTTCGCGCGCAGGCCGGCGACTCCCAAATCGGGGAGCGCCACCCACTCGCGCAGACCGACAACGGTCAAGTGATCAAAAGTCTTCAATATAAGTAACCAGCGATTAACGTATTCAGGCCGCAGGAAGAACCCTGCAGGTAAAGCAACCGGCGATGCCGATTTGATAGCGTACAAAGAGCATTCACGCAGAATATCTGGCAAATGGCGACAGTTATCTGCGTGTACGCTGCTCGGCAGGCCAGCATTCTATCGGGACGAATGCTTCAGTTGTTCATTGTAAGTAGTAGTACAGTTCTGACTATTTTAATGAAGAGGAATTCCAGTGGCGCAAAAGCAGGAAGAGGACGACAAGGTTCGCCTGGACAAGTGGCTCTGGGCTGCGCGTTTTTACAAGACCCGCGCACTGGCCAAGGCCGCGATTGAAAGCGGCAAGGTGCATTGTCGCGGTGAGCGCTGCAAGCCGAGCAAAGAGCCGCGCCTGGGTGATGAGCTGCAAATTCGTGTGGGCCTTGAAGAGCGTACTGTCGAAGTCAAAGCGCTGTCCGTGGTCCGCCGCGGCGCCCCTGAAGCCCAATTGTTGTATGCCGAAACCGAACAAAGCATCGCCAAGCGTGAAAACGCGGCCGCCATGCGCAAATCCGGGGCCATGGGTATCAGCACCGATGGTAAACCAACCAAGAAACAACGGCGCCAGCTGCATCAATTCCATGACGCCAGTGGGGCCGAGTGAGCTGGCCGATGCCCGCAAACCGTACGTCGAGTCCGTGGCTGCATAACTTGTAATCATCCATATATGACGCCATATAGGGTCATTAGACCTGCACGACATTCAACGACTCGTACACATTTTGTCACTAATTCAGAACTCTATTCTTATGTCCGACTTACACAAAACCGACGCCACACAACGCTTTATGTTCGACACCAGTGACGCCCGTGGCGAACTGGCTTCGCTGGAGCACAGCTACGCTGACGTGTTGGCCAAGCATGCTTACCCACAACCGGTTCAGCAGTTGCTGGGCGAACTGTTGGCTGCCGCTGCGTTGCTGGTGGGCAACCAGAAGATCGATGGTTTGCTGAGCCTGCAGGCCCGTTCCGAAGGCCCTGTGCCACTGTTGATGATCGAATGCACCAGTGACCGCGAGATACGCGGCCTTGCACGTTTCGATGCTGACAAGATTGCGGCAGATGCCACTCTGGCAGACCTGCTGCCTAATGGAGTGCTGGCCATTACCATTGACCCTACGGTTGGCAAGCGCTACCAGGGCATTGTGGACCTGAACGGCGAAACCCTGGCGGACTGCTTCACCAACTACTTCGTCATGTCCGAGCAAGTGCCGACCCGCTTCTGGCTGGTTGCCGATGGCCAGCGCGCCCGTGGCATGTTCCTGCAGCAGTTGCCTGCAGATGTGGTCAAGGACGAAGACGAGCGTGTCGACAGCTGGGACCGCCTGCTGATGCTGGGCGATACGCTCAAGTCTGAAGAGCTGCTGGGGCTGGACAACGAAACCATCCTGCATCGCTTGTATCACGAAGAAACCGTGCGTCTGTTTGACAACGAAGCCATCGAATTCAAGTGCAGCTGTTCCCGTGAGCGTTCGGGTAATGCCCTGACCAGCCTCGGCCATCAAGATGCACTGAGCCTGGTGACTGAACATGGCGGCCATATCGAAATCGACTGCCAGTTCTGCAACGAGCGCTACCTGTTTGACGCGGCTGACGTCGATCAATTGTTCGCTGGCGCAGGCGTTGAATCCCCTTCAGGCACTCATCACTAAAACGTTTCAGCCCAGGTGAAATACCTGTCAAAGCCCGTTCTTGCGCGGTTCTGACAGGTGGGGCCTACTCTTTTTGGGGTTTTCTGGCATAATCCGGCCCACTTTTTTCGCGGTAGTAGTGCAAACTTTTCTACTACAAAACGTTTGGCGCACTCGGCCAATGGCCGACGGGGAACCTCATGACGCAAGCTAATAACGCCGTGTACACCGATCTGAGCATCGACGATCTGGTCAAAGAAGCCCTGAACCGTGGTGAAGGCGTGCTTGCCGACAATGGCGCACTGGTTGTCGAAACTGGCCACCGTACAGGCCGTTCGCCGGCTGACCGCTTCATTGTTGAAGAACCGTCCACTCAGGCTGCCATTGCCTGGGGCCCGATCAACCGCAAGTTCCCGGCCGACAAGTTTGATGCGTTGTGGGACCGCGTTGAGGCTTTCAACAACGCGCAAGAGCATTTCGTTTCCCATGTGCATGTAGGTGCTTCCGAAGACCACTACCTGGCCGTGAAAATGACCACCCAGACTGCCTGGCAGAACCTGTTCGGTCGTTGCCTGTTCATCAACCCGGCCAAGTACAACCCGGCCGGTCGTGATGAGTGGCAAGTGCTTAACGTGGCCAACTTCGAGTGCGTGCCTGAGCGTGATGGCACCAACTCTGACGGTTGCGTGATCATCAACTTTGCCCAGAAAAAAGTGCTGATCGCCGGCATGCGTTACGCCGGTGAAATGAAAAAAGCCATGTTCTCGGTACAGAACTTCCTGCTGCCTGCTGCTGACGTGCTGCCTATGCACTGTGCTGCCAACATTGGCGAAGAAGGCGACGTGACCTTGTTCTTCGGTCTGTCCGGCACCGGTAAAACCACCCTGTCGGCTGACGAAAGCCGTTACCTGATCGGTGACGACGAACACGGTTGGGGCGAAGGCGTAGTGTTCAACATCGAAGGCGGTTGCTATGCCAAGTGCATTGATCTGTCCGAGAAGAACGAGCCGGTTATCTGGAAAGCCATCAAACACGGCGCCGTGCTGGAAAACGTTGTGCTCGACGATGCCGGTCACCCTGACTATGCCGATGTCAGCCTGACCCAGAACAGCCGTGCAGCCTACCCGCTGGAGCACGTTGCCAAGCGTTCCGAGAAGAACCTGGGCGGCGAGCCGAACGCTGTGATCTTCCTGACCTGCGACCTGACTGGCGTATTGCCGCCTGTGTCCATCCTCAGCGAAGAACAAGCGGCCTACCACTTCCTGTCGGGCTACACCGCACTGGTGGGTTCGACTGAAATGGGTTCGGGCAGCGGCATCAAGTCGACGTTCTCTACCTGCTTCGGCGCACCGTTCTTCCCGCGTCCGGCGGGTGAATACGCAGAGCTGCTGATCAAGCGCATCCGCGGTTTCGGCTCCAAGGTGTACCTGGTCAACACCGGCTGGACCGGCGGTGGCTACGGCGTTGGCAAGCGCTTCAACATCCCGACTACCCGTGCGGTGATTGCAGCGATCCAGAGCGGTGCTCTGATCGGCGCTGAAACCGAGCACCTGGACATCATCAACCTGGACGTGCCTAAAGCCGTACCTGGCGTTGAGACTGTTCTGCTCAACCCGCGCAACACCTGGGCTGACAAAGCTGCCTACGACGAAGCTGCCAAAGCATTGGCTGGCCTGTTCGTAGAGAACTTCAAGAAGTTCGACGTCAGCGACGCGATCAAGGCAGCCGGCCCGAAGGCGTAAGCATTCGGTCAGTATCTTGATTCACAAGAAAGCCGCCTGAGAGGGCGGCTTTTTTGTGCCTGAAATTTTCTGCGGTTATACACCCTGTGGCAGCGGGCTTGCTCGCGATGGCATCGCCGGGGTGATGCTGGCAGACCGCGTTGTCCGGATCGCGAGCAAGCCCACACACAGCCTCGCTTACGCTTCCAGTTCTTGCGTGTCCCAATGACCGCTGCTGATCGCTGCATACAGCATGCCGATGGTCAGCGGTACTTTGCTTTCCCGACCCTTGGCCTTGCGCTTGAGGTGCGGGTCATTGCCGGCGGGCTGGAAATAGCGATAGGCATCGTAGTCCGTCAACTCCAGAGCAAAGCGCTCTTCCAGGGCCTCCATCAAATGCCGGGCATCCGCGCCATTGCAGCCCAAATCAGCATTGACCGCGGTCTTGAGGCTGATGGTCTTGTGTTCCGGCAAGCCGATTTCTTCGTGCAGCAATTGCAGCAGTTCACGCAGGGTAGGGGTGTCGGGGAGGTCGGCGGCGAGTTTCATCGGCAGAAGTCCGAAAAGTACTTCATGGTAGTTCTCCAGGGGAATGAGTCTTCAGCCAATCGGCTAATGCTGAATTCATCCGTGTTTGCCAGCCTGGCCCGGACGCCTTGAATTGCTCCACAACCTCTGGCGCAAGCCGGATGGTGATACGTGTCAGTACTTTTTCAGCCTTGGGCCTGCCACGTTTGATCAACTGCGGGCCTTTGAATTCATCGGCAGCTTCAAAAAATTCTTCCGTCAGCTCCGGCGCGTCATCGGGGTCAGCCCAGTCGATGTGCGTAGAGTGCTTGTTCGCGCTCATTGGCTTTCCTCATGGAAATAATACGGCGATCCGCGCCGCGCGGAGTCCAGACCAAAACAACCATGCGTTCCTTAAATAGGCCGATGCTGATTAGCCGGACTTCTCCGTAATCTTGGCGGGAGTCTTCAGCGGTGAGGTGATGACCCGCAAATACGGATTTTGCGTCTGCGAAATCGAGGCCTCGCTCGAGCAGCGTCTTGTTGCGCTTGGGGATGTCGTAGGTTATTCGCATCTATTTATCGTATGTACAATAAATACTACTGGCAAAACCAGTTTGTTGCCAAGTTTTGCGTTTTCTTCAGACAAGGGGTTGTTCAAGGCTTTGCGGCATGACCCTGTATCATCCCCTCTCAATTTGCCCCCGGCCTTTTCTCGATCGTCTGCAAACCTCGCGTTAAAGTTTTCGCTTTGCAGCGGTCAATGGAGTGACAGTGATGTACAACACCCTGGAACAGGTTTTCGGTTATCCACAGTTTCGTGCCGGGCAAGAAGCGGTGGTCAGTGCCGTTTTGGCCGGGCGCTCGGCGGCAGCGATTTTTCCCACGGGCTCGGGCAAGTCGTTGTGTTATCAACTGCCGGCTTTGTTGCTGCCTCATCTGACGCTGGTAGTTTCGCCGCTATTGGCCCTGATGCAGGACCAGTTGGCGTTTTTGCAGCGTCACGGGATTGCTGCGGCCAGCATCGATTCGGCGCAAAGCCGTGAGGATGCAAGCTCCGTCATGGCCCGGGCCAAAGCAGGCGAGTTGAAGATCCTGATGATCTCGGTAGAGCGCCTGAAAAACGAGCGCTTCCGTAACTTTTTGCAGCAAGTGCCGATTTCGCTGTTGGTGGTGGACGAAGCCCACTGTATTTCCGAGTGGGGGCATAATTTTCGCCCGGATTATCTGAAGCTGCCGGACTACCAACGCCAGTTCAATATCCCGCAAGCCTTATTGCTGACGGCCACCGCCACGCCCAATGTCATCGCGGACATGCAGACCAAGTTCGCCATTGCCGAGGCGGATGTCATCACGACCGGTTTCTATCGCGCCAACCTCAACCTGTGGGTTGAGCCGGTCAGTGGCGCGGCCAAGCGCCAGCGTCTGGTGCAGTGGATGGGCGCGCGCATCGGCCAGCCGAGCATCGTGTATGTCACGCTGCAAAGAACCGCCGAGCAGATTGCTGAACACCTCAACCAGCACGGCATCAGCGCCAACGCTTACCACGCCGGTTTGCCCCACGAGCAGCGCGAGAGCATTCAACGGCAGTTTATGGGCGGGCAGTTGAACTGCATTGTCGCCACCATCGCATTCGGGATGGGTATCGATAAAAGCGATATCCGTAATGTGGTGCATTTTGACTTGCCCAAGTCGATTGAAAACTACAGCCAGGAAATCGGTCGCGCCGGGCGTGACGGCCAGCCTTCAGATTGTCTGGTGCTGGCCAATCGCGACAGCCTCAACGTGCTGGAAAATTTTGTGTATGGCGATACGCCGGAGCTGCAAGGCATCCGCTGCGTGCTTGATGAGTTGCGTGAGGCAATGGCTGAGGGGCAGTGGGAGTTCATGCTGCTGCCTCTGTCCGATCAGAGCAATATCCGTCAGCTACCGCTCAAAACATTGTTGGTGCAACTGGAATTGCGCGGTCTGATTGCTCCGCGATATGCCTATTTTGCCGAGTACCGGTTCAAGTTCCTGATTGAGCCCGAGTTGCTGCTGGCCAAGTTCGAGGGGGAGCGCCAGCAATTTGTTTCGGCCATCATCCAGACCTCCAGCCGCGCCAGAACCTGGGCCACGGTGAATTTCGACACCCTGTACAGCCAGCATCAGGCCGACCGCAATCGGGTGGTCAAGGCACTGGATTACTTTCAGGAAAAGGGCTGGATCGAGCTTGAAAGCAAGCAGATGACCGAGGTCTACAGCCTGTTGGTGGAGGATTTTGATGCGGCGGCGTTAAGTCAGGAACTGCACGCTTACTTCACGGCCCACGAGCGAGGCGAAATCGAGCGGATCCACGCAATGCTGGCGCTGTTCGCCAGCGATACCTGTTTGAGCTACCGCTTGGCGCAGTATTTTGGTGATGAGCAGGCACCCCGGCAGTGCGGGCATTGTTCGGTGTGTGCAGGGCAGGTCGCTTACTTGCCGGAACCGCCCGCATTGCCACCGCTTGTGGATAAAAACTTCGAAGCGCTTTGTGGCGCTTTTATCCACAAGCACCAGGAATACACGGGTAGTTATCCCCCGGCAGAACGCCTGACCCGGTTTTTGTGCGGGATCAGCGTACCGATGTTCACCAAGATCAAAGCGCGAGCCATTCCTGGATTTGCAGCACTGGAGAACTACCCCTACGCCGAAGTCCGCGATTGGACTGCGAAGCATCTGAACGAGCTGTAATCTCTCTACCTGTGGGTGTTGTGGGAGCGGGCTTGCTCGCGATTGGATCGCCGTGGTTTGACAGATAGACCGCGTCGTTGCTATCGCGAGCAAGCCCGCTCCCACAAGGTGTTATGCACCTACCCCAACAACTCGCGCAGTACGCGGGTGAAGTCGCGGCAGCTGGCCTCTTCATCGGCATGGCGTCCGTCGCGCACTACCCACTGGCCATTGACCATCACGTTGCGCACTTGGCGATCACCTCCGGCAAACAACCAGCGGTTGAGAATCCCATCGTCCTGGGCGGTAGCCAGGTACGGGTCGTTGCCGTCGAGCACCAGCCAGTCGGACCGCTGGCCCACGGCCAACCCGGCGACCTGTTGCCCCATGGCCTGGGCGCCACCCAGCAACGCTGCGTCGTATAGCGTGCGCCCGACCATGGGCTGGTCACTGCGATACATCCGGTTGCGGCGTTGGTCGCGCAAGCGTTGGCCGTACTCCAGCCAGCGCAGTTCTTCTACCACGCTTAGAGACACATGGCTGTCCGAACCGATGCCCATGCGCCCGCCTTGAGCGAGGTAATCCACCGCCGGGAAAATACCGTCACCCAGGTTGGCTTCGGTGGTTAGGCACAACCCGGCGACGGCCTTACTCTGCGCCATCAGTTGAACTTCGTCCGCGTTGGCGTGGGTTGCATGCACCAGGCACCAGCGCTGATCGACGTTAACGTTGTCATATAGCCACTGGATCGGACGTTTGCCGCTCCAGCCCAGGCAATCGTCGACTTCCTTTTGTTGCTCGGCGATATGGATATGCACCGGGCAAGTCGTGCTGCTGGCCTGCAGTACTTCGCTGATTTGCCCGGGGGTGACGGCGCGCAGCGAGTGAAAGCACAGCCCCAGGGCTTGCGCGGGCTGCTGCGCCAGTAACGGCTGCAATTGTTGCTGCAGTTTCAGGTACTGCTCGGTGCTGTTGATAAAGCGCCGCTGGCCATCGTTGGGAGCCTGACCGCCAAATCCCGAGTGGCTGTACAGCACTGGCAGCAGCGTCAGGCCAATGCCGGTCGAACGCGCCGCTTCACTAATGCGCAGCGCCAGCTCTGCCGGGTTGGCATAGGGCTGGCCCGAGAGGTCGTGATGCACATAATGGAATTCGGCGACCGAGGTGTAACCGGCCTTGAGCATTTCGATGTACAACTGACGGGCAATGACGCCGAGTTGCTCGGGGCTGATTTTTCCGACGAGCCGATACATCAAATCGCGCCACGTCCAGAAACTATCGTTGGGATTGCCCGCCACTTCGGCCAAACCGGCCATGGCCCGCTGGAATGCGTGGGAGTGCAGATTCGGCATGCCCGGCAATAGCGGGCCGCTCAAGGGTTCTGCGCCGTGCGCGTCGGCATTGGCTTGAATATGGGTCAGGCGGCCATCTGCACCGACCTCGATTCGGACATTGGCAGCCCAGCCGGTGGGTAGCAGCGCACGCTCGGCAAAGAAGACGGACATTGGTTCGGTACCCCATTGCTTGTAATTTGTATATACATATACAGACGTTTGCCTGCCCGGTAAACTCCGGCAAGCTACGCCCTTTACTCATGAACAAGGATTGCCTGTGTCGACTCCGCCTGTCGCGTCCCCGCTGGCCGCCCACATGGGCGACAGCCCGGCCCCGCTTTACGCCCGCGTGAAGCAAATGATCACTCAACAAATCCAGAGTGGAAACTGGCCGCCGCATTACCGTGTGCCATCTGAAAGTGAACTGGTGACCCAGTTGGGTTTCAGCCGCATGACCATCAACCGTGCGCTGCGTGAAATGACCGCCGACGGCTTGCTGGTGCGCATGCAGGGTGTCGGTACCTTTGTGGCCGAGCCCAAGACGCAATCCGCGCTGTTTGAAGTCAACAATATCGCTGATGAAATCGCCGCCCGTGGGCATACGCACACGTGCAAGGTGATCAGCCTGGGCGAAGAAATGGCCGGTTCGGAGCGCGCTGCGGTACTCGATATGCGTGAAGGGCAAAAGGTCTTTCATTCCCTGATCGTGCATTACGAAAACGGGATTGCCGTGCAAATCGAGGACCGGTTCGTCAATGCCCAAGTGGCGCCGGACTACCTCAAGCAGGATTTCACCCTGCAAACCCCTTATGCCTATTTGTCTCAGGTCGCACCCTTGACCGAGGGCGAGCATGTGGTCGAAGCGATTTTGGCTGATCCCAAGGAGTGCAAACTGCTGCAAATCGAGCCCGGAGAGCCATGCCTGCTGATTCGCCGCCGCACCTGGTCGGGCCGTCAGCCTGTTACCGCCGCCCGACTGATCCACCCCGGTTCCCGTCATCGTCTTGAAGGACGTTTCAACAAATGAGCCAGCCCGTAGTTTTACGTGCCGTCGATTACCCGCGCATGCCGTGGAAAAACGGCGGCGGCAGCACTGAAGAAATCACCCGTGACGCAGGCGAGGGCCTTGAGGGCTTTGGCTGGCGCCTGTCGATTGCCGATATTGGCGAGTCAGGCGGCTTTTCCCGCTTTGACGGTTACCAGCGGGTTATCAGCGTGCTGCAAGGCGCGGGCATGAACCTGCAAGTCGACGGTGTGAGCTCCCGGGCACTGTTACCCTTTGATGCTTTTGCATTCAGGGGTGAAAGCGCCGTGGCCTGCACTCTGATCGATGGGCCGATTCGTGACTTCAACCTGATCTACGCCCCGCAACGTTATACGGCCCGCCTGCAATGGCTGGACGCAACCACCCCGCAGCCTCTGTTCAGCTCGGCCCATACGCTGTTGGTGTTCAGTGCGGGTGAGCAAACGTATGTAAGCCTGGGTAACACCAGCCACGAACACCTGGGTCGTTACGACTGTCTGCAACTGAGCGGCAATCGCCAGCTGCTGGAAATCACCCTGAGCGGTCTGTGCTGCGTGATTGAGTTGAGCGCGGTCTGAGCTACTGAATGTGGGAGCGGGCTTGCTCGCGATGGGATCACCGCGACTTTTCTGTAAGACCGCATCGTCTGCATCGCGAGCAAGCCCGCTCCCACAGGTCTAAAAGACACAACGTGTTACCAAACGCCCCAAAATGTTGCAAAGCCCCTTTTGAGTAACATCCTCGCGGTCCACGCGGCGTGCGCCCTCAATTCTCTCTATTTCGCCAAGCCCTTTGTTTCCACGGGTTTCAGCAATTTTACAAGTTGAAATCAGAGATTGGCCGCTAACTTGCATATGCTTGTATGTACAAGTACATAAGTGTGCGTCGATCCTCTTCTCACACCCGACGCATCTGCCCAACGCTGAGGAGTTACCCGTGACTTCAACTACCCCAAAATCGCCTGCCGAGTTCACCCGTCACCGTGATGGTGAGATCCGCGCCGCCCGTGGCACCCAGCTCACTGCCAAAAGCTGGATGACTGAAGCACCCCTGCGGATGCTGATGAACAACCTCGACCCGCAAGTGGCCGAGAACCCGACCGAACTGGTGGTGTATGGCGGTATTGGCCGGGCAGCGCGTAACTGGGAGTGCTACGACAAGATCGTCGAAAGCCTGACCAACCTCAACGATGACGAAACCCTGCTGGTGCAATCGGGCAAGCCGGTTGGCGTATTCAAAACCCACAGCAACGCGCCACGGGTGCTGATCGCCAACTCCAACCTGGTCCCGCACTGGGCCACCTGGGAGCACTTCAACGAACTGGATGCCAAAGGCTTGGCCATGTACGGCCAGATGACCGCCGGCAGCTGGATCTATATCGGCAGCCAGGGCATCGTCCAGGGCACCTACGAAACCTTCGTCGAGGCAGGTCGCCAGCACTACAACGGCAGCCTGGTCGGCAAGTGGGTGCTGACCGCTGGCCTGGGCGGCATGGGCGGGGCACAGCCTCTGGCCGCCACCCTTGCCGGTGCCTGCTCGCTGAATATCGAATGCCAGCAAAGCCGCATCGATTTCCGTCTGGCCACTCGTTATGTAGACGAGCAAGCCGCGGATCTGGATGACGCGCTGGCCCGTATTGCCAAATACACCGCTGAAGGCAAAGCGATTTCCATTGCTCTATGTGGCAATGCTGCCGAACTGCTGCCAGAAATGGTTCGCCGTGGTGTGCGTCCGGACATGGTCACTGACCAGACCAGCGCCCACGACCCATTGAACGGCTACCTGCCAAAAGGCTGGACCTGGGAACAGTACCGCGACCGCGCCGTGACCGATCCGGCTGCTGTGGTCAAAGCCGCCAAAGCCTCGATGGGCGAGCACGTTGAAGCGATGCTGGCCTTCCAGAAAGCAGGCGTGCCGACCTTCGACTACGGCAACAACATCCGTCAGATGGCCAAGGAAGTGGGCGTAGAGAACGCCTTCGACTTCCCGGGTTTTGTTCCTGCTTATATCCGTCCACTGTTCTGCCGTGGCGTCGGTCCGTTCCGTTGGGTTGCACTGTCGGGCGATGCCGAAGACATCTACAAAACCGACGCCAAGGTCAAAGAGCTGATCGCTGACGACGCCCACCTGCACAACTGGCTGGACATGGCGCGCGAGCGCATCAGCTTCCAGGGTCTGCCGGCACGTATCTGCTGGGTGGGTCTGGGCCAGCGCGCCAAGCTGGGCCTGGCGTTCAACGAAATGGTGCGCAGCGGCGAGCTGAAAGCCCCGATCGTGATCGGCCGTGACCACCTGGACTCCGGTTCGGTATCGAGCCCGAACCGTGAAACCGAGTCGATGAAAGACGGATCGGACGCCGTTTCCGACTGGCCATTGCTCAACGCCCTACTGAACACCGCCAGCGGCGCGACCTGGGTGTCGCTGCACCACGGCGGCGGCGTGGGCATGGGCTTCTCCCAGCATTCGGGGATGGTGATCGTGTGTGACGGTACCGACGAAGCGGCTGAGCGCATCGCCCGTGTCCTGCACAACGACCCGGCCACCGGCGTGATGCGTCACGCAGATGCGGGCTACGACATCGCTATCGACTGTGCCAACGAGCAGGGTTTGAACCTGCCGATGATCAACGGCTGACCCACGGGCACGAATCCTGTTGGAGCGGGCTTGCTCGCGATGCAGACGCCTCGGTGCTTCAGGCAGTACGAGGTGATGCAATCGCGGGCAAGCCCGGCTCCCACAAGGTTACGAACAATTTCTATAATTTCGGTTACACGCGTGAAGGAGTATTAACGTGCTTGAGTTAAACCTGATCCCCGGCCAACTGAGCCTTGCCCAACTGCGTGACATTTATCAGCAGCCGGTCACCCTCAGTCTGGACGAGAGCGCTTCTGCGCAGATCGATGCCAGTGTGGCGTGCGTTGAGCAGATCCTCGCCGAAAACCGCACCACCTATGGCATCAACACAGGTTTTGGCTTGTTGGCTTCGACCAAAATCGCCAGCGAAGACCTGGAAAACCTCCAGCGTTCGCTGGTGCTGTCCCACGCTGCCGGTATCGGCGAACCGATCAGCGATGATCTGGTGCGCCTGATTATGGTGCTCAAGGTCAACAGCCTGAGCCGTGGATTCTCCGGGATTCGTCGCGTGGTCATCGATGCGTTGATCGCCCTGATCAATACCGAGGTTTACCCGCATATTCCGCTGAAAGGTTCGGTGGGTGCATCGGGCGATCTGGCGCCGTTGGCGCATATGTCGCTGGTGCTGCTGGGCGAAGGCAAGGCACGTTACAAAGGTGAGTGGCTGGATGCCGTCACTGCCTTGAAGCAAGCCGGTCTTGAGCCGCTGACTCTGGCTGCCAAGGAAGGCCTGGCCCTGCTTAACGGTACTCAAGTATCGACGGCCTACGCCCTGCGTGGTCTGTTTGAAGGCGAAGACCTGTTTGCCGCTGCCATGGCCTGTGGCGGCCTGACCGTTGAAGCCGTTCTGGGTTCGCGCTCGCCGTTCGACCCACGCATTCATGCTGCCCGCGGCCAACGCGGTCAAATCGACGCTGCCGCGATTTATCGCGACCTGCTGGGCACCAGCAGCGCAGTGTCCGAGTCGCACAAAAACTGCGACAAGGTACAAGACCCGTACTCCTTGCGCTGCCAGCCACAAGTCATGGGCGCCTGCCTGACCCAGTTCCGTCAGGCCGCCGAAGTGCTGGGCATTGAGGCCAACGCGGTGTCGGATAACCCGCTGGTATTTGCTGAACAGGGCGACGTGATCTCTGGCGGTAACTTCCACGCCGAGCCGGTTGCCATGGCTGCAGACAATATGGCGTTGGCAATTGCCGAAATCGGTTCGCTGAGTGAGCGCCGCATCTCGTTGATGATGGACAAGCACATGTCGCAACTGCCGCCGTTCCTGGTGGCCAATGGCGGCGTCAACTCCGGCTTTATGATCGCCCAGGTGACGGCTGCGGCTCTGGCCAGCGAGAACAAGGCGTTGTCCCACCCGCATAGCGTGGACAGCATTCCTACATCGGCCAACCAGGAAGACCACGTATCGATGGCGCCTTCTGCTGGCAAACGTCTGTGGGAAATGGCTGAAAACGTTCGCGGTGTGCTGGCCATCGAATGGCTGGCCGCGTGCCAGGGCCTGGATCTGCGTGATGGCCTGAAAACTTCCGCCAAGCTGGAAATCGCCCGCACCACCCTGCGCAGCAAAGTTGCGCATTATGAAAAAGACCGCTTCTTCGCACCGGACATCGAAATCGCCATGCAACTGCTGGCGTCCCGTTGCCTGAACGCACTGCTGCCTGCACACGTTCTGCCAAGCCTGTAATCCAAAAAAAAACGCAGAGGGCCTACGGGCTCTCTGCGTCTCTGTATTCGCCGACAAAAATAATCAAGGACGCGAAATGCAAAACCAGACTCAAGGTTTGAAACGCGGGCTCTCCGCTCGTCATATCCGCTTCATGGCGCTGGGTTCAGCGATCGGGACGGGTCTTTTCTATGGTTCAGCCGCTGCCATCCAGATGGCTGGACCTGCTGTACTGCTGGCGTACCTGATAGGTGGCGCTGCGGTATTCATGGTCATGCGCGCACTGGGTGAAATGGCCGTGCACAACCCGGTGTCCGGCTCTTTTGGCCACTACGCCAGCACCTATCTGGGCCCCATGTCGGGCTTCATTCTTGGATGGACCTACGCCTTCGAGATGATCATCGTGTGTCTGGCCGATGTCACCGCGTTCGGTATTTACATGGGCTTCTGGTTCCCGGAGGTGGCACGCTGGATCTGGGTGCTGGGCATCGTGCTGCTGATTGGCGGCCTGAACCTGTGCAGCGTCAAAGTCTTCGGTGAAATGGAGTTCTGGCTGTCGCTGCTCAAGGTTGCCGCCATCGTGGCAATGATCCTGGCCGGTTTCGGCATCATGCTGTTTGGTATCGGCACCTCGGGCAGCTCCGATGCGGTGGCGACCGGCATCAGTAATCTTTGGTCCTTCGGCGGTTTTATGCCCAATGGCGTGGGCGGTTTGATCGCCTCGTTTGCCGTGGTGATGTTTGCCTTTGGCGGTATTGAAATCATCGGGATCACCGCCGGCGAAGCCAAGGATCCGCAGCGTGTGATCCCTAAAGCGATCAACGCGGTACCGCTGCGCATTCTGCTGTTCTATGTACTGACTCTGTTTGTACTGATGGCCATTTACCCGTGGACTCAGATCGGCAGCCAGGGCAGTCCCTTTGTGCAGATTTTTGACAGCCTGGGCATCAGCTCGGCGGCCACTATCCTCAATATTGTGGTGATCTCGGCGGCAGTGTCGGCGATCAACAGCGACATCTTTGGTGCTGGCCGCATGATGTACGGCCTGGCTCAGCAAGGGCAGGCGCCCAAGGGCTTTGCCAAAATCTCCAGGCACGGCGTGCCGTGGATGACTGTGTTGGTAATGGGCGCCACCTTGCTGGTGGGCGTGGTGCTTAACTACCTGATCCCGGAAAACATCTTTTTGGTGATCGCTTCGATTGCGACCTTTGCCACGGTATGGGTGTGGTTGATGATCCTGGTGACCCAAGTGGCCATGCGCCGCTCCATGACCCGTGAACAAGTGGCCGAGCTCAAGTTCCCGGTGCCGTTCTGGCCTTATGCGCCGATTGCCGCGATTGTGTTCATGGTGTTTATCTTCGGTGTACTGGGTTACTTCCCTGAGACACAGGCAGCGCTGATGGTAGGTGTGGTCTGGATCGTGATGCTGGTTGTGGCTTACCTGTTGTGGGTAAAGCCGGCAGCAGGGCGGGCGGTTGAAGTGGCTCCCGAGCTTTCCTGAGTTATTGATCATTGACGGAGTGACGCGATGAAAACCCTTTGGCAGCACTGCAATGTCGCAACAATGGCCAACGGCAGGTACTCGATTATCGAGGATGCCGCCCTCGTCACCCGTGACGGCTACATTGAGTGGATGGGTCCGCGTCAGCAGTTGCCGACGGGCGAATATGGGCAAACCCACGGCCTTGAAGGCGCGTGGGTAACCCCCGGGCTGATCGATTGCCATACGCACACGGTGTTTGGCGGTAACCGCAGCGGTGAATTCGAGCAGCGCCTGCAGGGTGTGAGCTATGCCGACATTGCCGCCGCCGGTGGCGGTATTGCCAGCACCGTGCGAGCAACCCGGGCGGCCAGCGAAGACGAGTTGTTCGACAGCGCCCGTCAGCGTTTGCTGTGTTTGCTGCGCGATGGCGTGACCAGTGTCGAGATCAAGTCCGGTTACGGTCTGAGCCTTGAGAGTGAGCGCAAGATTCTGCGGGTGATTCGTCGCCTGGGTGAAGAATTGCCGGTGACGGTGCGCAGCACCTGCCTGGCCGCCCATGCCTTGCCGCCGGAGTTCAAGGACCGCGCCGATGACTATATAGAGCATATCTGCAACGAGATGCTGCCCGCGCTGGCGGCCGAAGGGCTGGTGGACGCTGTGGATGCGTTCTGCGAATACCTGGCGTTCTCACCGGCCCAGGTCGAGCGGGTGTTCAAGGTAGCGCAGCAATTGGGCCTGCCGGTCAAATTGCACGCCGAGCAGCTGTCTTCATTGCATGGCTCCAGCTTGGCGGCGCGCTATCAGGCGCTGTCGGCCGATCATCTGGAGTTCATGACCGAAGAAGACGCCATTGCCATGGCCGCCTCCGGCACCGTGGCCGTGCTCTTGCCTGGTGCGTTTTACTTCTTGCGTGAAACCCAGTTGCCGCCGATGGAGGCCCTGCGCAAGCACGGGGTGAAAATCGCCATTGCCAGTGACCTCAACCCGGGGACCTCGCCGGGACTGTCGTTGCGCCTGATGCTGAACATGGCCTGCACCCTGTTCCGCATGACCCCCGAAGAAGCCCTGGCCGGTGTCACCCTGCACGCGGCCACGGCATTGGGCATGGGCGAGACCCACGGCTCGCTTGAGCCCGGCAAAGTGGCCGACTTTGTCGCCTGGAACATTGATCGCCCTGCAGACCTGGCCTACTGGCTGGGCGGTGATCTGGACAAACGCGTTGTGCGCAGCGGCGTCGACGTAGCGCTTTAGGAGAATAGGTTGTGGACAAGGTTCTGACATTCAAACAAGGCCGCGTGCCGTTGCTGATCAGCATGCCCCATGCCGGTCTGAAACTCACTCCGGTGGTCAAGGCCGGGCTGATCCCCGAAGCGCAAAGCCTGCCGGACACCGACTGGCATATCCCGCAGCTTTACGACTTTGCCACCGAACTGGGTGCCAGCACCCTGGCGGCCGAGTATTCGCGGTTTGTGATTGACCTCAATCGCCCGCAGGATGATGCGCCTATGTATGTGGGCGCGACCACCGGCTTGTTCCCGGCCACGTTGTTTGATGGCGTGCCATTGTTTCGTGAAGGGCAGGTGCCTACGAAAGAGGAGCGTGCGACGTACCTGGAGCAGATCTGGAAACCCTATCACCAGACCCTGCAACAGGAACTCAAACGCATGAAAGACGAGTTTGGCTATGCATTGCTGTTTGATGCGCATTCCATTCGTTCGCAAATCCCTCATCTGTTTGACGGCCGTCTGCCGGACTTCAACCTGGGCACCTTCAATGGCGCCAGTTGCGATCCTGCGCTGGCCCGTGACCTGGAAGCCATTTGTGCCGAGCATCCGGCCTACAGTCATGTACTGAACGGGCGCTTCAAGGGTGGCCATATCACCCGTCATTACGGCAGCCCTGTGGATAATATCCACGCTGTGCAGCTGGAACTGGCCCAGTGCACTTATATGGAAGAGTTCGAGCCGTTCAACTATCGCGAAGACCTGGCGGCACCGACCCAAGTGGTGCTCAAGCAGTTGCTGGCGCGGATTATTGAGTGGGGGCGTGAGCGCTACGCCTGATGGCCCGGGAGAAACAGGCCCAGTACTTGTGGGAGCGGGCTTGCTCGCGATAGGGCTGCTGCGGTGGTACAGATACACCGTGTCGCTGCTATCGCGGGCAAGCCCGCTCCCACATTGCCCCCAGCACTTATAAGGGCATGCTCAATGCCTCCAAACGGGTTTATGATGCCTGACGGCAATCTCTTTCGACCCCTCCCTGGAGTGCGTAATGCAGACCTTGTTCCCGCAGATCAAACCCTACGCCCGGCATGAGCTGGCGGTCGATGGCCCGCATGTGCTTTACGTTGACGAGAGCGGTTCGCCAGACGGCCTGCCGGTGGTGTTTGTCCACGGCGGGCCCGGGTCGGGCTGTGATGCCAACAGCCGCTGCTATTTTGATCCGGGCCTGTATCGCATCATCACCTTCGATCAGCGCGGCTGCGGTCGCTCGACACCCCACGCCAGCCTGGACAGCAACACCACCTGGGATCTTGTCGCCGATATGGAGCGCATTCGCCTCTTTCTGGGCATCGACAAGTGGGTGCTGTTTGGCGGTTCGTGGGGGTCGACCCTGTCTCTGGCCTACGCGCAAAGCCATCCGGACAAGGTGCATGGCCTGATTTTGCGAGGGATCTTTCTGGCTCGACCGCAAGAAATAGAATGGTTTTATCAGGCAGGTGCCAGCCGGATCTTCCCGGACTACTGGCAGGAGTACATCGCGCCGATCCCGCCGGAAGAGCGCCACGACCTGATGGGGGCCTTTCACAAGCGCCTCACGGGCAATGATCAGATTGCCCAGATGCATGTCGCCAAGGCATGGTCGACCTGGGAAGGGCGTGCCGCCACCTTGCGGCCCAACCCGCAAGTGGTCGAGCGCTTCTGCGACCCGCATCGGGCGCTGTCGATTGCCCGTATCGAATGCCACTACTTTATGAACAACGCTTTCCTTGAACCCAACCAGCTGCTGCGCGACATGCACAAGATCGCCCACTTGCCGGCGGTTATCGTGCATGGTCGCTACGACATGATTTGCCCCCTGGATAACGCCTGGGAGCTGCATCAGGCCTGGCCAGGCAGCGAACTGCAAATCATCCGCGAAGCCGGGCATGTGGCCTCCGAGCCCGGAATTACCGATGCTTTGGTCCGTGCTACCGAGCAAATGGCCCGTCGCCTGCTCAACCTGCAGCCCGACGAAGCATGAGGGGTCTGTTACAGCGCGTCAGTGGCGCACGGGTAGAGGTCGCGGGGGAGATTGTCGGTTCGATCGATCAGGGCTTGCTGGTGCTGGTTGCCGTCGAGCCCGGCGATACCGAAGCCAGCGCGGCCAAGTTGCTGCACAAGCTGCTCAACTATCGGGTATTCAGCGATGCCGAAGGCAAAATGAACCTGTCACTGGCCGATATCGGCGGTGGATTGCTGCTGGTTTCGCAATTTACTCTGGCGGCAGACACCAAAAACGGCCTGCGCCCCAGCTTTTCCACTGCAGCCCCCCCGGCGTTGGCCGAAGCGTTGTTCGATCACCTGTTGAGGGAGGCAAAACGTCTTCACCCCACAGTGGAGTCGGGGCGTTTTGGGGCCGATATGCAGGTGCATTTGGTCAATGATGGCCCTGTGACATTTCTGTTACAAACCTAAAACCCTGAAAAACCGTGTTTTCGTCTGAAAACAGGGGGTTTTAGCGAGAAATACTTGCTGACAGTAGATGCGTTGTAACGCGGGCTACTAGATAATCCTGCGCTACACAGAGACTAATCCGACACGTCCGGGGAATCATTTATTCCTTTGACGGTCGGAACAGTGCTCGCCAACCTGGCATTTAGATCGCTGGCCGTTGGTTTCATCATCTGTTTTCGGCGAGGTTTGCTCGTGATTGTTAGTCCATTAAATGCACCAAAAATGTCTGCCAAGCGGTTGCGTAACGCACTGGTGACGGGCTCTGCGCTCTTTTGCTTGTTCGGTGCGGGTCAACTGTGGGCATTCAGTCTGGATGACGTGGCGGCTGAGGCTAAAACCCTCGCCGAGCAGAAGTACCAAGCGCCGCGCAGCAATTTGCCAAAAGAGTTCCGCGACATGAAGTTCGCGGACTACCAGAAAATCCAGTTCAACCGTGACAAGGCTCAGTGGGCGGGCGATAAAACCCCGTTCAAACTGTCCTTCTATCACCAGGGCATGCATTTCGACACGCCGGTGAAAATCAACGAAGTGACGGCCACCACGGTTGAAGAGATCAAGTACGACCCGAGTCGTTTCGATTTCGGCGACGTCCAGTTTGACCCTAAAGCCACCGAAAACCTCGGTTGGGCGGGTTTCCGCGTGCTGTATCCGATCAACAAGGCGGATAAGCAGGACGAAATCATGACCATGCTCGGCGCGAGTTACTTCCGCGTTGTGGGCAAGGGCCAGATCTACGGTCTGTCGGCCCGTGGTATGGCGATCGACACCGCATTGCCGTCGGGCGAAGAGTTCCCGCGCTTCACCGAATTCTGGATCGAAAAACCCAAGCCCAACGACAAGCATCTGGTGATCTTCGCCCTGCTGGATTCGCCACGGGCTACCGGTGCTTACCGCTTTACCCTGCGCCCGGGCGTGGACACGGTCGTGGACGTCAAGGCGCAAATGTTTCTGCGTGACAAGGTCGGCAAGCTGGGTATCGCTCCGCTGACCAGCATGTACCTGTTCGGCGCCAACCAGCCTTCCAAGGTCCTCAACTACCGTCGCGAGCTGCACGATTCGTCGGGCCTGGCCATTCACGCCGGTAACGGCGAGTGGATCTGGCGTCCGCTGAATAACCCGAAACACTTGTCGGTAAGCAACTTCGCCGTTGAAAACCCGCGTGGTTTCGGCTTGCTGCAACGTGGCCGCGACTTCAGCCATTACGAAGACCTGGACGACAACTACCATAAGCGCCCAAGCGCCTGGATCGAACCACAGGGCGACTGGGGCAAAGGCTCGGTTGACCTGGTAGAAATTCCGACCGCTGACGAAACCAACGACAATATCGTTGCCTTCTGGAGCCCGGAAACCCTGCCCGAGCCGCTCAAGCCGTTTGATTTCGCCTATCGCCTGCACTGGACCATGGACGAAGCGGCCCTGCACCCGGCCGATAGCGCCTGGGCTCAGCAGACCCTGCGTTCGACCGGTGACGTCAAGCAATCCAACCTGATCCGCCAGCCAGACGGCAGTGTGGCGTATCTGGTGGACTTCGAAGGCCCGTCCCTCAAGGCTCTGCCGGAAAATGCTGCTGTGCGCAGCCAGGTCAGTGTGGGTGACAACGCCGAACTGGTTGAAAACAACGTGCGTTACAACCCTGAAACCAAGGGCTGGCGCTTGACCCTGCGGTTGAAAATCAAAGACCCGAGCAAGGCCACGGAAATGCGTGCAGCGCTGGTCCAGGACGTTGAGCCGGCTGCGGCCGCCAAAGCGGATAAGGCACCTGAGACCAAAGCCGAGAAAGCTGCGGCCAAGGCACAGGACAAGAAAGACCACGCAGCCAAGGACGCCAAGGCGCCTGAAGCGACCCCAGCCACTCCGGAGCCGGTCAAGACTGAAAAAGTGCTGACCGAGACCTGGAGCTACCAGTTGCCAGCCGATGAGTAATGCTCAGCCCCACCCGGCCTCGCTCAGCGAGTACCTGGCGCATTTACCACTGAGCGAAGAGCAGCGCGCTGAACTGGCGAGCTGCACCTCGTTCGCCGAGCTGCATGCGCGCTTGTCGGCGCAGAGCGACGTGGACGCTGCCGAGGCCGCTCAGGCCTCGGTGGGCACGCGTCTGAACCTGACCTCGGCGGCTGAACTTGAGGAAGCAGAAATGCTCGCCCTCGACGCCAGCGGCCGGGTAATGCTCAAGGCTACGCCGCCGATTCGCCGCACCAAGGTAGTACCAGAGCCGTGGCGCACCAATATCCTGGTGCGTGGCTGGCGGCGCCTGACCGGGCGCAGCAACCCGCCCAAGCCTGAAATCGACGAACGTGTCCTGCCCAAGGCCCGCTGGCGTACGGTGGGTTCGATCCGTCGTTACATTTTGCTGGTTTTGATGCTCGGCCAGACCATCGTCGCCGGCTGGTACATGAAAGGCATCATGCCTTACCAGGGCTGGGCCTTCGTTGATCTTGAAGAAGTGCTGCACCAGCCGTTGATGCAAACGGCCCAGCAAGTGCTGCCCTATGCCCTGCAAACCAGCATCCTGATCTTGTTCGGGATTTTGTTCTGCTGGGTATCGGCAGGTTTCTGGACAGCCCTGATGGGCTTTCTGGAGTTGTTGACCGGGCATGACAAATACCGCATTTCCGGCGCCAGCGCCGGTGATGAGCCGATCCCGGAACAGGCGCGTACTGCGCTGGTGATGCCGATCTGCAACGAAGACGTCACCCGTGTGTTCGCGGGTTTGCGCGCGACCTTCGAGTCGGTGGCCGCCACCGGCGACCTGGATCGCTTCGACTTCTTCGTTCTCAGTGACAGCAACGACCCCGATATCTGCGTTGCCGAGCAACAGGCCTGGCTGGATGTGTGCCGCGAAACCGAAGGCTTCGGACGCATTTTCTACCGTCGCCGTCGCCGTCGTGTGAAGCGTAAAAGCGGCAACCTCGACGACTTCTGTCGTCGCTGGGGCGGTGATTACAAGTACATGGTGGTGCTCGACGCAGATAGCGTGATGAGCGGTGAATGCCTGACCAGCCTGGTGCGCTTGATGGAAGCCACGCCAGACGCCGGCATCATCCAGACTGCGCCGCGTGCCTCGGGCATGGACACGCTGTATGCACGCATGCAGCAGTTCGCCACCCGTGTGTACGGTCCGTTGTTTACCGCCGGTCTGCACTTCTGGCAGCTGGGTGAGTCCCACTACTGGGGGCACAACGCAATCATCCGCATGAAGCCCTTTATCGAGCACTGCGCCCTGGCGCCGCTGCCGGGTAAAGGTGCATTTGCGGGTGCGATCCTGTCTCACGACTTCGTTGAAGCTGCTTTGATGCGTCGTGCCGGTTGGGGCGTGTGGATTGCCTACGACTTGCCGGGCAGCTACGAAGAACTGCCGCCTAACCTGCTGGATGAGCTCAAGCGTGACCGTCGCTGGTGCCACGGTAACCTGATGAACTTCCGCCTGTTCCTGGTCAAGGGCATGCATCCGGTACACCGTGCGGTGTTCCTGACCGGCGTGATGTCGTATTTGTCGGCGCCGCTGTGGTTCTTCTTTCTGCTGCTGTCGACGGCCTTGCTGGCGGTCAACACGCTGATGGAGCCGCAATACTTCATGGAGCCGCGTCAGCTGTATCCGCTGTGGCCACAATGGCACCCGGACAAAGCCGTCGCGCTGTTCTCGACCACGATCGTGCTGTTGTTCCTGCCTAAACTGCTGAGCATCATCCTGATCTGGGCCAAGGGCGCCAAAGAGTTCGGTGGCAAGTTCAAGGTGACGTTGTCGATGCTGCTGGAGATGTTGTTCTCCATGCTGCTGGCACCGGTGCGCATGATTTTCCACACCCGCTTTGTACTGGCCGCGTTTCTGGGCTGGGCTGCAACCTGGAACTCGCCACAGCGTGACGACGATTCCACGCCGTGGAGCGAGGCTGTGCGCCGTCATGGTCCGCAAACCCTGCTGGGTGCGGCCTGGGCGGCATTGGTGTTGTGGTTGAACCCGAGCTTTTTGTGGTGGCTGGTACCGATTGTCGGTTCGCTGATGCTGTCGATTCCGGTATCGGTCATTTCCAGCCGGGTGAAACTGGGCCTCAAGACCCGCGACGAAAGCCTGTTCCTGATTCCTGAGGAATATGCACCGCCGCGTGAATTGTCGGCTACCGCCGAATACACCCATGAAAACCGCTACCACGCGCTGCATGACGGTTTTGTCCGGGCCGTGGTTGATCCACAGCAGAACGCCCTGGCCTGTGCCCTTGCGACTTCGCGTCACCGTGAGGCCGAGCCCATTGAATGGCTGCGTACCGAACGTGTGCGTCACGCACTCAAGGTGGGTCCTCAGGGTGTCAGCGACAAAGAGCGCATGGAGCTTTTGAGCGACCCTGTTGCCCTGGCTCGCTTGCACGCGCTGGTGTGGAACGAAGGTCACGAAGGCTGGCTGAACGCCTGGCGTGAGTCGGTTGCCGCTGACCCTCACGCACCGTTGCTGCCGTTGCAACCTGCTGCTTGATTGATCGCGAGCAACCCGTTTCCTCTTTTGTGGGAGCGGGCTTGCTCGCGATTGCATCACCGCGTACTACTTGTTGCACCGCGTTGCCTGCATCGCGAGCAAGCCCGCTCCCACAGGATCTCCTCAATCCTGCATCCCACGCCCGTCGCGCTTTTCTCTCGCAAAACTCGTGTCATAACCCTCAGTGAGTTAGCATCCGTTTTCGAATGGGTGAGTGCCCGGCTTTATTGGCTTTGTGCTTCAAGCCAGCCGCAGGCCAACACCTTAATTGAGTAGGTGAGGGGGAGTTGATGATGAAGAAGTTTGTCTCGAAACTGCTGTGCGGTGTCACTGCACTGCTGGCGATCAGCGCAGCCCATGCAGGCGCTATTGATGATGCGGTCAAGCGCGGCACTTTGAAGGTGGGCATGGACCCGACCTACATGCCTTTTGAAATGACCAACAAGCGCGGCCAGATCATTGGTTTCGAAGTTGACCTGCTCAAAGCGATGGCCAAATCCATGGGCGTCAAACTGGAGCTGGTGTCTACCGGTTATGACGGCATCATCCCGGCCCTGATGACCAACAAGTTCGACATGATCGGCAGCGGTATGACCCTGACCCAGGAACGCAACCTGCGCCTGAACTTCAGCGAACCCTTCATCGTAGTGGGCCAGACCGTGCTCATTCGTAAAGAGCTGGAAGACAAGGTCAAATCTTACAAAGACCTCAACGACCCGCAATATCGCCTGACGTCCAAGATTGGCACCACGGGTGAAATCGTTGCCCGCAAACTGATGTCAAAAGCCCAGTACCACGGCTACGACAACGAGCCTGAAGGTGTTCTGGACGTCGTCAACGGCAAGGCTGATGCCTTTATCTACGACGCCCCATACAACGTTGTAGCGGTTAACAAGTTCGGTAACGGCAAGCTTGTGTTCCTCGACAAGCCGTTCACCTACGAGCCTTTGGCCTTTGGTCTGAAGAAAGGCGACTACGACAGCATCAACTTCATCAACAACTTCCTGCACCAGATCCACGAAGACGGCACTTACGATCGCATCCATGACAAGTGGTTCAAAGACACCGCCTGGCTCAAAGACATGGAATAAGGCTGATTGAATCATCGCGGGCTTGCCCGCGATGACGGCCTCCCTAGCGATACAAGACGTGGAACCTGAAAGTGATCAAACAAAAAAAAGTCCAGTGGCCCTGGCACGTATTGACCGTGCTGGTGCTCATCGGCCTGGCGGGTGCGTTGTATTACGCCACCTCGCTGATGTCGTACGAATGGCGCTGGAACCGCGTGCCGCAGTACTTCGCCTATCAGGCCGAAGAAGCCCAGCGGGCGGCTGAACACTCGACCATCATCGAACTGGTACGCAAGGGCGACACCGCCGAAGTCGTGCTGCGTGGCGAAGATGGCAAAGAACAACGCGTAACCGTTGCCGACAACAGCCTGCAACTGGCTGAAGGCGACGAAGTCGACGAAGGCGATGTCATTGGCGTCAACCGCCATTGGGCTGCAGGGCCGCTGCTGTGGGGCTTATGGACCACAGTCTGGCTGTCGCTGGTGTCTGGCGTGCTGGGTTTGATCATCGGCCTGGCCACCGGCCTGTGCCGACTGTCGAGCAACCCGACCCTGCGTGACCTCTCGACGCTGTATGTAGAACTGGTACGCGGCACGCCGCTGCTGGTGCAGATATTTATCTTCTACTTCTTTATCGGCACCGTACTTAACCTGTCCCGCGAATTTGCCGGTATTGCCGCGCTGTCGCTGTTCACCGGTGCGTATGTGGCTGAAATTATCCGCTCGGGCGTGCAGTCCATCGCTCGCGGGCAAAACGAAGCGGCCCGCTCGCTGGGCCTCAACGGCAGCCAGTCGATGCGCTATGTGGTGTTGCCCCAGGCCTTCAAGCGTGTGCTGCCGCCATTGGCCGGGCAATTTATCAGCCTGGTCAAGGACACTTCGCTGGTGTCGGTGATCGCCATTACCGAACTGCTCAAAAGCGGTCGGGAAGTCATCACCACCTCGTTTTCGCCGTTCGAAATCCTGTTCTGCGTAGCGGGCCTGTACCTGTTGATCAACCTGCCGCTGTCGCATTTCGCCAGCCGGCTTGAGCGGAGGCTCGCGCAAAGTGATTGAAGTTCGCGAACTGGTAAAAGTCTTCGACACCCGCGGCCATATCGTGCGCGCCGTGGACAACGTCAGCACCACCGTCGCCCAGGGCGAAGTGCTGGTGGTGATCGGCCCGTCGGGCTCTGGCAAATCGACCTTCCTGCGCTGCCTCAATGGCCTGGAAGACTTCGATTCGGGCTCCGTCAGCATCGACGGCCTGGACCTGGCCAACCCCAAGACTGACGTCAACGCTTACCGGCGTGAAGTCGGCATGGTGTTCCAGCATTTCAACCTGTTCCCGCACATGACCGTGCTGGAAAACCTGTGCCTGGCGCAGAAGGTGGTGCGCAAGCGCGGCAAGGCCGAGCGCGAGGCCAAGGC
>Ga0302347_1001663_pt1 | contig 25882 bp, 27 predicted proteins | sample PhyWR1_FD_202178 | JGI IMG/M metagenome (GOLD analysis project Ga0302347, IMG submission 202178) | Leaf surface microbial communities from wheat plants in UC Gill Tract Community Farm, Albany, California, United States - DLSL W.R1 (v2)... | ecosystem: Host-associated > Plants > Phyllosphere >...
CAAATGAGCTTTCACTGATTTCCAGCAGCATATTAAAGCTGTCCGAAAACGTGTAGATGGCATGTCTCAATGCGGGTTGGGTAATCTGTTTTGCGCAGAGATTAAAGGTAAAGAAAAAACCTTCTGGGAGTTTGCTACGCAATGGCAGGAAAAACGTGTGAATTTCTTCAATTAATTTTACGGTGAAGAGGTTCGTCAGCGGGGCAGTTTCTAATTCTTCTATTCTGGAGTTAAGCGGAAAATAATTTCCGCTTCCGTCATTAAAGCGCAGTAAAACTTCCGCCCCAATCAGACGCTGAGTGGCGGAACACATAATGGGTTGAATATGGGGGCAGATCTTCATCGCCGTAAAATTCTTTAGACGATGTTTTTTAACCGGCTTATTCATAACGTCAACCATGCTTTTGGCGGTAACGTTGATTTTATTCATGGCCCAGAGGTAAGGTTGCAGCATAATTTTGTCTTTTTAGATTAATTGCTCTTATTATACTTTTTGAGCTATTTTATGTACAACCGATCGATGGTGGAATAAGAGGGCGTTAATGGGGTTATTTGCAATAAATATATAAAAACCGGCTCATGATTAATGAGCCGGTTGTATTACGGTTAATTAATAAAAATTAACGCAGCAGAGACAGTACGTTCTGCGGAACCTGGTTAGCCTGAGCCAATACGGAGATACCCGCAGACTGCAAGATGTTCGCACGGCTCATTTCAGATACTTCGGAAGCGAAGTCTGCATCAAGGATACGTGAACGGGATTCAGACAGGTTGTTTACGGTGCTGTTCAGGTTGCTGATAACAGAATCGAAACGGTTCTGAGTTGCACCCAGACCGGAACGCAGTTCATCAACCTGTGCCATTGCGTCGTCAACAGCGCTCAGCGGGTTAATCTGAGTCATTACAGCAGCATCTGCATCGACAGTTAAGTCAAGATCGGCGCCTTTAGCGAAAGTTGCCGGGTCACCAGCGGTAGTAACAGTTGGGGTCATATAGGTTGCAACGTCAGCACCGGTGTCATCTTTACCGATAGCAACGTAAACAGTGGTGCCGGTACCATCATCCATTGCATAGATTTCACCTGAACCACCGCCGCTCACCTTAAAGGCAGTTTCTTTCATGGTTTCAATCTGCGCATCATCCAGCGCAGAACTGGTATTACCACCGGCAGTAACAGTCTGGCCAGCAGCAACTTTAGTTGCCATTTTGCTGATGTCGAAGCTACCCATACCCAGGGTGTCAGCGTTCATCTGGCTCAGGCTGATGTCGATGGTCTGACCATCGTTAGAACCAACCTGAATGCTCAGAGTCTGGTCTTTGCTCAGTACTTTCACGCCGTTGAATTCAGTCTGTTCGGAGATACGGTTGATCTCGTCCAGACGTGCGTTGATTTCGTCCTGAATGGATTTACGGTCAGAATCGGAGTTGGTGCCGTTCTGTGCCTGAACGCTCAGACGACGAATGTTCTGCAGGTTGTCGTTCACTTCATTCAGCGCGCCTTCAGTGGTCTGCGCGATGGAGATACCGTCGTTGGCGTTACGAGAGGCCTGAGTCAGACCGGTAATGTTCGCAGTGAAACGGTTGCTGATAGCCTGACCCGCTGCATCGTCTTTAGCGCTGTTAATACGCAGGCCAGAAGACAGACGCTGGATAGAAGTACCCAGGGCGCTCTGAGATTTGTTCAGGTTATTTTGAGCAACCAGGCTCAGGGAGTTGGTATTAATTACCTGTGACATATTCATTCCTCTCTTTATAAAATCAGCAGCACATCTATGTGGTGCTATGTTTTATGCGTTAGTTTGTTCGCATAATAAAAATATCGGCGCGAAAAAAATTCTCTAAAAATTTTTTTTAAAATTTTATGGCGTTTGCTTGGAATTTACACAAATGGCAATTTCTTTCTTTATAGTAATAGTAAAAATATGCAATCAGGTAAAATGAACGCATTAGTGTGAGCAATTTTACGGTTTGATTTTGGTGCAGCGAAAACAACTTGGATGTATATTTTTTTATTCATCGAAAAGACGGCGTAATTGTATTAATCGGTCAGGAAGAGTTGTGCCTGTTAATGCAAAAAATTAAACTTTGTGCAGTAAAAACCGATAGGTATTAGTGAACAGAAAAAATAAAGTACTGGCATAAGGAGATAACATGGCTAGCATATCATCACTGGGTATCGGTTCGGGGTTAGACACGGAAACGATGTTGGCGCAAATTAAGGCCGGCGAGCAGACGCGTTTATCGCCATATACTGCATTACAGACCAGCTATAAATCAAAAGTATCGTCCTGGGGGCAAATTTCTGCGGCGCTTTCTGCATTACAGAAGCCAACAAAGAGCCTCACGAACGATGCTTTTAACACCTTAAAAGTGAGCAACAATACCGCGTTTACCGCCACCGCTACGTCGGACGCCCGCGCTGATACGCACTCCGTGACGGTGGAAAAACTCGCCACTGCACACAAGATTAGAACGGATGCGGAGAATAGCCAGGACACACAGCTGGGAGAGTCGACCAGCGGTAATTCACGCACCGTAACCATCACGCAAACCGTAAAGCAAGAAGACGGCACGGATAAACAAGTCACCATGGAAGTGGATCTGAAGGATGACGAAACATCCCTAAGGCAGATTGCCAAGGCGATCAACCGTGAAGGTGGTGATGTTTCGGCTTCCGTGCAGCGTACCGATAACGGTTATCAGCTGGTATTAAGCTCGAAAACCACGGGTAAAGACGGCGAAATGACCGTTAGTGTGTCGGGTGATACCAAACTGGATGGCGTGCTGAACAGCAATGTCATGGCCGTCGTTTCGAAGGCGGAAGATGCAAAACTGACCGTAGACGGCAGTACTTACACCCGCTCCAGCAATAACATCTCCGATATTCTTGATGGAATTACGCTGTCGCTGAATGCGGTGTCGAAACAAGGTGAGCCGGCTGAGCAGCTAACGCTGACTCAGGACACCAGCGCCATCAAAACCACCGTGCAGGATTTTGTTAAAGCCTATAACGCCTTAATGACCCTGACGACCAACGCCAGCAAGTATGTGCCGTATGATGCGTCCAGTATTAGCGACGATCAAACCGCCACCACCAATGCGCAAAACGGCGCGCTGATGGGCGATTCCACCCTGCGTGGCATGGTCAGCGAGGTGCGTTCCTCGGTGAACGGTATGTACGGTGAAAGCGACAGCGACTACTCCGCATTAGCCGATCTGGGCATCAAAATTGACGCCGCTACCGGGCAGATGACGCTGGACGAGAAGAAACTGGATGAGGCGATTGCCGATAATCCGAATGATGTCGCGTCGATGTTCACCGGCAAAGGCGAAGATGTGCCAGGTCTGGCAAACACGCTGAACGATATTATCACCAAGTACGTGGGTGATACGGACACGAAAACTGATGGCATCATCAAAACGTCCACCAAAACCCTGACTGAACAGTCCGAGCAGATGCAGAAGCAAATCGATAAAACCCAGCGTTTGATCGATGCTTCCGTTGAACGCTATCGCGTACAGTTCCAGAACCTCGACACCACCATGTCGAAGTTAAATAGCATGAGCTCGCAGCTTTCCGCCATTCTGACTTCGCTGGGTTAACGACTTTTTTTACCAGGCAAGAGGGATGCTACCTCGAGCCTGTTTATCACGGAGCCTATTATGTACGCGAGTCGAGGCATTCAAGCTTATGCTCAGGTTGACCTACAGAGTCAACTGGCAGGAGCAACACCTCATCAGCTTATTACCATGTTGTACGATGGGGCGCATAATGCAATTTTACGCGCAAAGATTTATTTCGAGACCGGTAATGTTGCCCGGCGTGGAGAGATGATTTCCAAAGCCATCAACATTATTGATAACGGGCTTCGTGCATCGCTCGATTTTGAGAAAGGCAAAGGGATCGCCGAGGAAATGGAGATGCTCTATGACTATATGTCGCGCACTTTATTGGAATGCAATTTACGCAATAATCCAGATGCGCTTCCTCATGTCGATGAGCTATTAATGAATCTGGCTAATACATGGAAAGAAATCGACCCTCAGCAAAAACAGGTGAAAAATGTCTGATACCATTACCAATCAGTATGAAGTTATTTATCAGATGAGTCTGACTATGCTGAAAATGGCCAGAGAAAGTGAATGGGAGGGGTTTGTTGAACTGGCAGAGAAATATATTATTACGCTGCAACAAACGCTGAGCGATCACCCTGAAGTATTACAAGAAAGTGCGGAAGGGAGAATTGGCTATATCATTAAAGCGCTGGTTGATAATGAAGCGGAAATAAGCCGAAACTTAAAAGGCCGCCTAGATGTCCTCCAGTCGGATATTACATCGTTGAATCGCGGTAGAAAATGTAATCAGGCTTACGCGTCAAGTTTTACCACCACCCTTCAGTAGCCCACGGTGATAAGGCTGTTTTATTTTCTCAGAAAATAGCCTTTCTCTTTTTTTATTTTATGCCGTACTTTTCTTGTTCTGTTTTTCTTTCTTACCCAGTTTTCCATATATTCCCCGCGAAAAAAAAGAGTCACTCTGGTAGATAATCAGAGTGACTCTTTTTTCGAGAGGGTATTAGCGATAATTCACCGTTAACTGATTGCTCACCACCCGCACAGGGGGCACAACCTGCCCACGATGTGCCACGGCATAGACAAACCGGAACGGGCCTTGTGCGGAAATTGCCGTGGTGAACCGTTTTTGCCCTGAAAGGCTGTCCAGCGCGAAGCAGGCTGTGGCAGTGCATAACTTGATTTGCAGCCCCGGCGGCTGTGGAGAAAGCAGTGTGATGCGCCATGAAATTTGCGTCACCGTCGCTGACGCCGGGATGCTGCCGGACGGCGCTAACCGTGGGCCGGGCACCGCTTGTTTCCCGACGCTAATCACGCCGCCTGCCGCCGTTTGGCTCCATGAACCGCTGACCGCACCTGCCGTCAGCGGAAAAGCCAGCAGCATCGCTATCAGAACGCCAGACTTCATTACTCCTGACCCCCGATCATCGATGTCATGCGCACGGTGCGGTTATTGCTGATTTCCAGATTCGACAACACCACCAGCTGAGGATAAATACGGCGCAGGAAGCGAGAAAGCATCATCCGCAGCGGCTGATTGACCAGCAGCACAGGCGGTGCGCCCAGCGTTTCCTGCTGCATCAGCGCTTTCTCCGTCTGACGAATAATATTCTCGGCAATGCCGGGTTCAATTGCGCTGCCGTTCTGACTTGCCTGAATCATCAACCTTTCCAAATTGAGATCCATGCCGATCACCTGAATTTCATCGGTGCCAGGGAACCACTGCTGGGTGATTGCTCGGCCGAGGCGAATACGCGTCTGGGCGGTTAACTCGTCCGGATCAGTTTGCACTGCGGCAAACTCGGCCAGCGTATCGACAATGGTGCGCATGTCGCGAATGGAGATCCTTTCCGCCAGCAGGTTTTGCAGCACTTTATGGAAAGTCGTGAGCGAAATAAGGTCGGGGATCAGACCTTCCACCAGCTTCGGCATATCTTTCGCTAAGCGATCCAGCAGCAGCTGCGTTTCCTGACGACCAAACAGCTCGTCGGTATGGGTGGCGATCAGGTGATTAAGATGGGTGGCGATCACCGAACTCGGATCCACTACCGTATAGCCGAGGATCTGCGCCTGTTCACGCATCACTTCATCAATCCAGATCGCTGGCAGACCGAATGCGGGTTCGCGACACGGCGTACCCGGCAGCTCACCCTCGGCACAGCCGGGGTTGATTGCCATCCAGCGTTCCGGCATGGTTTCACCGCTGCCAATTTCTACCCCTTTCAGCAGAATACGGTAGCGGGTCGGCGACAGATCAAGGTTGTCGCGGATATGCACGGCGGGAGGTAAAAAGCCCATCTCCTGAGCGAATTTTTTACGAATGCCACGAATACGGGTCAGCAGCTCACCGCTCTGCTCGTTATCCACCATCGAGATCAGTCGATAGCCTACTTCCAGACCGAGCACATCTTCCATTTGGACATCAGACCATGAGGCTTCGCTGACTTTCGTCGCATCGGCCTGCGCTTTCGCGGCGGCTTTGCCTTCTTTCGACTGTGTGCCGCCTGAGCCCTGTTCTTCTAGCTCTTTACCACGCATCCACCAGGCAATCCCCAGCAGCGAACAGGTAAACAGCAGGAACACAAAGTTTGGCATTCCGGGGATCATCCCCAGCAGGCCAATAATCGCGGCGGAAAGCACCATTACGCGTGGGTTGTTGAACAGCTGGCTGACCATCTGTTCACCGACATCTTGCTCGGTGGAGACGCGTGTCACGATAACACCCGCCGCCGTTGAAATAATCAGGGCCGGGATCTGAGCGACCAGACCATCACCGATGGTCAGAATCGTGTAGGTTTCTGCGGCAGCACCGAAAGACAAATCATGTTGCAGCATCCCGATCAACAAGCCGCCGATGACGTTTACCGCCATGATCAGCAGACCCGCAATGGCATCGCCGCGCACGAATTTACTGGCACCGTCCATTGAACCGTAGAAGTCAGACTCTTGGGTTACATCGCTACGGCGACGCTTTGCTTCGTCTTCCCCAATCAGACCGGCATTCAGATCGGCGTCGATCGCCATCTGTTTACCTGGCATTCCATCGAGGACGAAGCGTGCACCAACTTCGGCGATACGTCCTGCACCTTTGGTGATAACCATAAAGTTGATGATGATAAGTATGGCGAAGACCACGATACCAATCGCGAAGTTGCCGCCCACCAAGAAGTGACCAAATGCCTCAACCACTTTACCGGCTGCGCTTGCTCCGGTGTGACCATCCATCAAAATAATACGCGTGGAGGCGATGTTAAGCGCCAGACGTAATAGGGTTGAGAACAGCAGGATCGTCGGGAAGGCCGAGAACTCAAGCGTCTTTTGGGTGAACATCGCCACCAGCAAGATCATCAGCGAGAGAACAATATTAAACGTAAATAGCAGGTCGAGCAGAAACGCAGGCAATGGCAGTACCATCATGGCCAGAATCAGCATGATTAATACCGGCCCTGCCAGTATTTGCCACTGCGTCTCTTTCAGATTGGGGATACGCAATTTTTCGGCGTAATTGGACATTACTCTTTACTCTCTTGTGCAAAATCCAGAGCCGCAGGCACCGGAAGATTTTCAGGTTTTTTAGGAACAATACCGCCACCGAGTCGCCAGCGTCGCAGGCCATAAACCCAGGCGAGGACTTCAGCAACTGCGCTGTAGAGATCGGCAGGAATCGGCTGACCAATTTCACAGTGGCGATAGAGCGCACGCGCAAGGGGGGGCGCTTCGAGCATGGGAACATTGTGTTCTTGTGCAATTTCTCGAATGCGCCGCGCGACCTCTCCTGCACCTTTTGCCACGACAATCGGTGCTGCGGTGCCACCTTCCTTGTAGCTCAGGGCGACGGAGTAGTGCGTCGGGTTATTGATGATGACGTCGGCAGTCGGCACATCGGCCATCATGCGTTGGCTGGCAGCTGCACGCTGTAACTGCTTAATTCGGTTTTTGATGTGCGGGTCGCCTTCGCTTTGTTTAAATTCATCACGAATTTCCTGACGACTCATGCGCATTTTCTTCAAGTTGCTGAAAATTTGATAAAAAACGTCGTAAGCGACCATCGGGATCAGGGACATAATCACGATTAACAGACAGCCTGAAATCAGGTCACGTGTATCCCCCAGACCATCGGCTAGTGAGCCGTGACCGAGGGCGATAAAACGGGATTTGTTGCTCCAGATAAACAGCCCGCTAGCGATACCCACCAGTACCACTTTGAGAAGACCTTTGATCAGTTCAGAGACGAGCTGCGCGCCAACCATTCGCTTAAGACCCGGCAACGGGTTGATACGCTTCATATCGAACTTGAACGATTTACCGCTTAGCTGAATGCCCCCGAGGATCGCAGGGGCGGATATGCCGGTAAGAAACAGACCAAGTAAAATCGGCAAAACCGAGGTGGCCGCCATCAGCAACAGATGGCGTAACTGGCGGATCATCGACGTGGTATCGAGGATAATCATCCGGTCAAAGCTCAGACCGTTTTGCAGAACCAGCGCCAGCTTACGCGCGACGACATCTCCGCCAAACAGGATCAGGCTCCAGCCCACTAACAGCATCAGCAACGAGGTCAGCTCTTTTGAACGGGGAATTTGTCCCTCTTCACGTGCTTTCTCTCGTCGCTGGGGTGTGGGCTCCTCAGTTTTTTCTACATCACTCTCTTCAGACATCGGCTTTCATCATGCGACCAAGAGATTAAAAGCCTAGGCTTTCAAGAAGATCGTCAACCTGACCTTGTGTGGCGACAACACCCGCGCCTTCCTGATCAATTTGCGGACCATTCTTTAACTGCGGCGCTTTTGTTGCTTCCACTGCCTGAGCTTGTTTCTCTGGCATGTTGTCGATCAGGACATGGAACAGCTCTTTCTCGATGTTCTCGATAAGGTGCATCATGCGCTGGATAACCTGTCCGGTAAGATCTTGGAAATCCTGTGCCATCATGATTTCCATGAGCTGCTCGTTGGTTTTTGCCGCCATATTGGGCGTCTCGCGCAGGAAGCTACGGGTGTTTTCCACCAGTTCCTTTGCCATCGGCAGTTCGATTGGGTTTTCAAACCACTCATCCCAGCGTTGAGTCAGTTCGGTGGACTGTTTGCTCAGTGAATCCTGAAGCGGGCGGGCGACTTCCACGCAGGTTAAGGCACACTCGGCCGCCTGCGAGGTTTTCCCCACCACGTAAGAAAGGCGGTCACGGGCATCGGGAATGGCTTCGGCGGCATCCATGATGATCTGGTCGAGGCCCAGATTTGTCATGCTGTCGCGCAGCAAACGGGTTAGATGCCCAATGCGGGAGAAGATTTCCTGAAAATTCTGTGCTCCGGGATTGCTACTTTTATCGTCCATGATTTACCACCCAAGCTTTTCAAATATTTTGCCCAGCTTTTCTTCCAGCGTGGCGGCGGTAAATGGCTTCACCACATATCCGCTAGCACCAGCCTGAGCGGCGGCAATAATGTTTTCTTTCTTCGCTTCGGCAGTGACCATCAACACCGGCAATTTGCTCAGGTTCGGATCTTTACGGATCTCAGATAGCAGTTCAAGACCGTCCATGTGTGGCATGTTCCAGTCGGTAATAACAAAGTCGAAGGTCGACTCACGCAGTAGAGTCAGTGCATTTTGACCATCTTCCGCTTCATCTACTTTATTGAAACCTAAGTCTTTTAACAGATTACGCACGATGCGACGCATGGTAGCGAAGTCATCAACGACTAAAAAACGCAAATTCTTGTCTGCCATGTTTATTCCTGATTGTGTATGTCCCCGCAGGGGGAGTAATGAAACGTCAAATTAAATACGGCGCGCCTGTCCGGTCACGCCGTTCAACATGTGCTGGGTGATGTCATTCAAATCGACTACTTCCACCGCCGCATTTAAGAGAATGGCTTCTCTGGGCATCCCAAAGACCACGCAAGTTTTTTCACTTTGCGCAATGGTGTGTGCTCCCGCTTTGCGTAAGTCGAGCATCCCCTGAGCGCCATCGTTACCCATACCGGTAAGGATGGTACCGACGGCATTTTTCCCCGCGCTAAGCGCTACGGATTTAAACAGCACGTCGACTGACGGACGATGGCGGTTAACAGGGGGAGCATCGGTAAGCTTGATTTGGTAGTTGGCACCGTTACGCACCAGTTCCATATGACGTGCACCGGGGGCGATATAGGCATGCCCCGGCAGGACGCGATCGCCGTCTTCGGCTTCTTTCACTGAAATTTCACACAGTTTGTTGAGGCGTTCGGCGAAGGAGCGGGTGAAGCCCGGTGGCATATGCTGAGTGATGATGACGCCCGGGCAGGTTCGTGGCATCGGCACCAGCACTTGGCGCAGCGCTTCGGTTCCTCCGGTGGAAGAACCAATAGCGAAGATTTTTTCACTGCCAACCAGCGGGCTGGTAATTGCTTTGGGTTGGGGAGTATGGCTGCTGCGACGATAAACCTGAGCCACCGCGGCTGTGCGAATTTTCTCGGCAATCAGCTCGGCATACTTTTCCATGCCTTCCCGCAAACCCACCTGCGGTTTGGTGACGAAGTCGACGGCACCGATTTCAAGGGCGGTCAGGGTGATCTCTGACCCTTTGCCGGTCAGGGATGACACCATCACGACCGGCATTGGACGCAGGCGCATCAGGCGATCAAGAAAGTCCAGCCCGTCCATGCGTGGCATTTCAACGTCAAGCGTCAACACGTCCGGGTTAAGGCGTTTAATCAAATCCCTGGCGATAATGGGATCGGGGGCGGTAGCCACCATTTCCATATCGGGCTGTTGATTAACGATATCAGTCATGATGTTGCGGATCAGTGCAGAATCATCAACACAGAGGACTTTAATCTTGCGCATTATTTCTCCTGAGACAGAACATATACCGACTGGCCAAGCAGGCGGAATGCCCCGTTCATGGGGCCAAAATGTTCTGAGTGACCAGTAAATAAAAGCCCGCCAGGTTTGAGAAGGCTAGCGAAGCGCTTCAGTAAGTGTTCCTGAGTCTTTTGATCAAAATAGATCATGACATTGCGACAAAAAATAGCGTCAAACGGCGCCGGAACATCCCAGTTCGAACTCAGCAGGTTGAGCTGCTCATAATGGATAGAATCGAGCAGTTCCTTTCTGACTTTTACCCGGTTTTCTTGCGTGCCTGTGCCGCGCATAAAGTAATTTCTTTTTTGCTCAGCGCTTAAATTATCTATATCGGATAAGCGATAAACACCGGCCATGCCTTTTGAGAGAACTTCGGTGTCAATATCCGTGGCCCAGATCCGTGGGCCACTCATACTTTTACCCAAAGTTTCATTCAACGTAATAGCGGCAGAAATGGGCTCTTCTCCGGTCGATGCCGCAGTACACCATATTTTATAACCCGCTTTACGTTGGCGTGCGTGCTCCGCCAAAATAGGGAAATGGTATGACTCTCTAAAAAAGGAGGTCAAATTGGTGGTCAATGCATTAATAAATGATTGCCATTCATTGCTATTCGGGTTGGTTTTCAGGTCGTTCAAATACTCGCTAAAAGTCGATATTCCCTGATCACGCAAACGGCGGGACAGGCGGTTGTAAACCATGTCACGCTTCTGTACAGAAAGAACTATTCCTGCACGTTGGTAAATAAGTTGGCTAACGGTCTCTAGTTCTTTATCAGAAATTCCAGACTGAATGCGTAGTTTGTTGCTTGTCATTTTAATTTTGTCGCACCCAATACTCATATATGGATATTACATCCAGGCGATATTTATGATCGCCTTGTCATGCTCACACGGTGCGCATGCACTGCATATGAAAAATAGTGTTATTAATATTGCTGTTGCCCCGTGGGCAATGCGGGATTAGCGTTGTGAAGCCTGATAATGAATGCAGGATTCCCGGTTATACCGCCATGTTCATGATTTCTTGATAAGCACTGACCATTTTATTACGTACCTGGATACCCAGATTGAGCGCAATAGATGACTTTTGCATCGAAACCATAACATCGTTTAGGCCGATATCTGATGTGCCCTTAATATAATCCTGAGCCTGCGTTCTGGCCGTACTGCGAACATCATTAATATTATTGATGCTGTCAAATAATAGTGAGGAGAATAAAACTGAATCGCTATTACTTTGTGCGGATTTTAGTGGGTTGTTATTACCGGTGGCGGAAATCTGTTGCGCCTGAAACTGAATCTGTTCCAGAATGCCACCCATTGATTGAATAGACATTAATAATCCTATTATTTTCCAGCAATAATCTGCTGGCTGTATTTCCCTTGTTAGTATTAGTTTATCACGGCACTGCAAGTTCGAAATAAACTAATAAGTCGACAGAAGTTTCAGCTTATTGGAGGTTAAGAATATCCTCTCATACCCTATAATGCGCGGTTGAAACATCAGTGGGTGAGATATCTCGCCGCAGCATTTTCTGTGAAAACCAAACCGGAATGCTTATTCGCAATATTGCGTCCACATTGCGTCATTTTTTTACAGGACTACGGCATGAATGCCACCACGAACGGTATTAAAAAAAATAATATAACGAATGTTATGACTGCTTTTGAGCGCATTCGTGCCAATCCTAAAATAGCGTTAGCTGTTTCTGCGGCGGCAGCTATTTCAATTATTGTTGCATTCACTTTGTGGATTCAATCGCCAAGCTATCGTGTGCTGTTTAGTAATATCAGCGATCAGGATGGCGGCGCTATTGTCACTCAGTTAACACAGATGAATGTGCCATATCGCTTTGATGAACGTGGCGGTGCCATTATGGTTCCTGCCGATAAAGTCTATGAAGCGCGTTTACAGCTTGCCCAGCAGGGTTTGCCAAAAGGCGGAGCGATTGGTTTTGAATTGCTGGACCAAGAAAAGTTTGGTATCAGCCAATTCAGCGAGCAAGTGAACTTCCAGCGTGCACTTGAAGGCGAGCTTTCACGAACCATTGAAACCATCGGTTCTGTGCGCAGTGCGCGTGTGCATCTTGCGATGCCGAAACCGTCATTATTTGTGCGTGAAGAAAAGCAGCCGACCGCCTCCGTGACTGTCCATTTGGATAATGGCCGCACTATGGATGCGGGGCAGGTGAGCGCCATTTCTTATCTCATCTCTAGCGCGGTTCCGGGCTTGAATGCCGACCACGTCACCATTGTCGATCAGACCGGGCGTCTGCTGTCGCAAAAAGGTGATCAGGTGCAGCAGACGTCGCGCTTGAAATACACCAGCGAAGTTGAAACCGATTTCCAGCGCCGTATTCAGGCCATTCTTACGCCGATTGTTGGCAGCCAGAACGTGCATGCGCAGGTGACCGCACAGATTGACTTCACCACCCATGAACAAACAGCCGAGCAGTTCCAGCCGAACTCCGCTCCGGAGAAAATGTCGATTCGCAGCCGTCAGACTAGCGATGCGCAACAGGGCGGCGCGAGCAGTGTCGGTGGTGTCCCAGGCGCATTAAGCAACCAGCCGCCAACACCGGCGACAGCACCACTGACTCAACCTGCGGGGACGGCAACCCCACCGGCTGGAAATCAGCCAGCGGCGGGCGCGGGTAATACTCCGGCGGCAACGAATGCACCGGCCACGACTATCCCGTTCAACTCGAATAAAGACGCGACCACCAACTATGAGCTGGATCGCACGCTGACGCACATTAAGCGCAGCACCGGCAGCATCGAGCGCTTATCCGTGGCGGTAGTTATCAACCACTTGCAGGATAAAGACGGTGCGCTGGTACCGTTAACCAAAGATCAGATGGCGCAGGTCAACGCTCTGGTGAAAGAAGCGATTGGCTATTCCGAAGCGCGCGGTGACACGCTCAACATCGTGAACTCAGCCTTCAGCACTGCTGATGATGAGATAAGCCCGCCGCTGTGGAAGCAGCCGGAAATGATCGACCTGTTCTTCGCCATCATCCGTTATTTGCTGATTGGTATTGTCGCCTTCATGTTGTGGCGCAAAGCCGTGCAGCCAGCTTGGCTGCGTCATCAGGAACTGGCGTTACAGCGCCTTGAGCTGGAGAAAGAAGCACGCCAAGCCAAGATTGATGAACTGGTTCGTAAGAATGAGAGCAGCGCAAAAGCGAAAGCTCAGGCGCGAGTGGATACGGAAGTCGGTTCGCAGAATCTGCGTGAAATGGCAGAAAAAGATCCGCAGACAATCGCGCTTGTTATGCGCCAATGGTTGAATAAGGAACTGAAAGCAGAATGAATGCCTCAGAGAAAAGCGCCGTCGTTATGTTGACGTTGGGTGACGAACGGGCAGCGGAGGTGTTTAAACACCTCTCTACCCGCGAAGTGACCCAAATCAGTACCGCGATGATCAGCATGAGTGGCTTTACCTATGAGCAGCTTTCCAGCGTGCTGGGTGAGTTTCAAAACGACTTCAGCGAAGTGGCTGCACTCAACCTTAATACCAACGAATACCTGCGCAGCGTGCTGGTTAAAGCGATGGGTGAAGAACGTGCGGCGAGCCTGCTTGAAGACTTGCTGGATGTGGAAGATGGGAACAGCGGTATTGAAGCGCTCAACTTTATGGATGCGCAGGCCGTTTTCGACCTTATCCGCGAAGAGCACCCGCAGATTATTGCCACTATCTTGGTGCATCTGAAGCGCAACCAAGCTGCCGATGTACTGGCGAAATTCGACGAACGCGAGCGTAACGACATTATGCTGCGTATCGCCACCTTTGGTGGTGTACAGCCAGCAGCACTTCATGAACTGACGGAAGTGCTGAACAATCTGCTTCACGGCCAAAACCTCAAACGCAGCAAAATGGGTGGTGTTCGTCCTGCGGCTGAAATTCTCAACCTGATGAAATCGCAGCAGGAAGATGCTGCCATTGAAGCGGTACGTGAATTTGACAACGAGCTGGCACAGAAAATTATTGATGAAATGTTCCTGTTCGAAAACCTCATCGAAATGGAAGACCGCAGCATTCAGCGTATCTTGCAAGAAATTGATAACGAGATGCTGATCGTCGCCCTGAAAGGCTCGGATCAGCCGCTACGCGACAAGTTCTTCCGCAATATGTCGAGACGTCAGGCGGATATCATGCTGGAAGACCTCAACTCCCGTGGCCCGGTACGTATGTCTCAGGTCGAAGGCGAACAGAAAAACATCCTGTTGATTGTTCGTCGTTTAGCGGAAAGCGGCGAGATTGTGTTGGGTGGCGGGGAAGATATCTATGTCTGATAAAACGCTACAGTGGAAAAGCTGGCAGCCTCAGGATCTACTGAACGATTTTAACCCGGTAGAACTGACCATCGCAGAACCGATTGCGCCGGAAAGCAACTATCAGTCCGATGAGTTATTGCAGGCGGAGTTGGGGCGTATTCGCCAGCAGGCGGAACAAAAAGGGTTTGCTCAGGGGCAGGCTCGCGGCTTGGAAGAAGGCAAGCAGCAGGGGTATCAGGAAGGGCTGGCGCTTGGTAAAAAAGAGGGCCTGTCGCAGGCGCTGCAACAGCAGAACCAAACCGTTACCCGCATGACCAATCTGTTTGAGACGTTTAAAACGGCGCTGGATAATCTCGATAGCGTGATCCCATCGCGGTTGGTACAGCTTTCTCTTTCGGCGGCGCGCTCTATCGTGGGGAAAACCATTGCCTATGACAACACTATCCTGCTGGAGAAGATTAAACAGCTGCTCAAAGAAGAGAGCCTGCTTAAAGGTGAAGTTCAGCTTTGGGTGAGTGAAGACGACTTGGCGCTGGTGGCGGAACATCTTCGCTCCACCTTAGATTCGCTGGGCTGGGAGCTGCGCGGCGATGACGATATTTTACCGGGCGGCTGCCGGATCACCTCGGTGGAAGGTGAAATTGACGCTACGGTGACTACACGTTGGGAAGAGCTTTGCCAGATAACCAGAGAGGACTATCTCTGATGGCAGCTCGCCTGAAAAAATGGTTGGAATCTATCGACAGCCAAGAACAAAAAATTACCACACTTCAGCCTAGCCGACATTACGGCAAACTGACTCGTGCGGCGGGTCTGGTGATGGAGGCCATCGGCCTGCGCTTGCCAATTGGCACTTTGTGCATTGTCGAGCGAGATACCGGCACCAGCATTGCCAAAGTTGAAAGTGAAGTGGTGGGGTTTAACGGTCAGGTGCTTTATCTGATGCCGCTTGAGAACGTCGACGGCATTTTACCCGGCGCTCGGGTTTACGCACTGGAAAGCGGTGTCGGGCTGAGACAAGGCAAGCAGTTGCCGCTCGGGCCGGAACTTCTGGGCCGCGTCCTTGATGCGAGCGCCCGACCGTTGGATGGGCTTCCTGCCCCTAGCCATCAGCACCGTGACACTTTATTTACCGCACCGATGAACCCACTGGCACGCGATCCGATTAAAAACGTGCTGGATGTGGGCGTGCGGGCGATCAATGGCCTGCTTACCGTCGGACGCGGTCAGCGTATGGGCCTATTTGCCGGTTCCGGCGTAGGTAAAAGCGTCCTGCTGGGTATGATGGCGCGTTACACCAAAGCCGATGTAATTGTCGTTGGGCTGATCGGTGAACGCGGGCGTGAAGTAAAAGACTTTATCGATAATATCCTCGGCAAAGAAGGGCTAAGTCGTTCCGTGGTGGTTGCGGCTCCGGCGGATGTTTCTCCGGTTTTACGTATGCAAGGGGCGGTCTATGCCACGCGTATTGCAGAGGATTTTCGCGAACGCGGCATGAACGTCCTGTTGATTATGGATTCTCTGACCCGCTATGCGATGGCGCAGCGTGAAATCGCGCTGGCCATCGGTGAGCCACCTGCCACCAAAGGCTATCCGCCTTCCGTATTTGCGAAGCTGCCCGCACTGGTGGAACGTACCGGTAACGGCGAGAAAGGGGGCGGCTCGATTACTGCGTTTTATACCGTGCTGACGGAAGGGGACGATCAACAAGATCCGATCGCTGACTCCGCACGTGCCATTCTGGATGGCCACATTGTACTTTCGCGCCGTCTGGCGGAGTAGGGGCATTATCCGGCTATCGATATTGAAGCATCCATCAGCCGTGCGATGACGGAGCTTATCGACGAAGAGCATTATAGAAAAGTCCAAAACTTCAAGCAGTTACTTTCTGCATATCAGCGTAACCGTGACCTTATCAGCGTCGGAGCCTATGCCGCAGGCAGCGATCCTCTTCTGGATAAAGCCATTGCCCTTTACCCAGAGCTTGAAGCTTTTCTCCAGCAGTCTATTCACGAAAACTGCGGCTACGAAGATTCTACCGAGCAACTGGAAAAGATCTTTTCTTCGTGCCCCAAACCCTAAGAGGGAGATGAATACATGGCCACGATCAGCCCGATGGATGTGTTGCGCGACCTTGCTCAGCAGAAACTCGACGACACGACCAGCCATCTGGGAAAAGTACAGCAGGATTACTCGCGTGCGGTGACGCAGCTTGAACAGCTGGAAGCGTATGAGCTGGAGTACCAGCAGGCCCTGCAATCAAATATGGCCAATAAAGGCATTTCGGTGGTCGACTGGGTGAACCATCAGTCGTTTATTGATTCGCTTGGCAAAGTGGTGTTTCAGCACACCGGGCATGTCACGCAGTGCAAGAAATCGGTGGATTTAGCCCTGTCGTCTTGGCGCAGCGATAAGCAGCGTTTGAACTCGTTTGACACGCTAAAAAGCCGAGCAGAAGAGGTACGGGCTCTGAAAGAGAACCGTCAGGAACAAAAATTGATGGATGAGTTTGCGCAGCGCGCCAGTCTAGGGAAGAAAGTTTTATGATAACCAATATTTTATCACTGCCAACGGCCGGAAAGGCGACGGCGAATCAGCCTGCATCTGGGGCCGAAGCTGGCGGTGATTTTGCCTCTTTGCTTGAAGGGCAGATGAAACCGCCCCGCAAACCGGCACATCACGAAACCACGGCCCAGCCCGCTCCGTTGCCGGAAGATGCTCTGGTAAATGTGCTGCCTGCGTTACCTGAAGACATGATCACGTTGCCTAGCGAGCTGCCGGGTAAGCCGCTGCAGGAGGGTAGTGAAGATCCTACCGTGGGGCAGATTGACCTCCCAACATTACCTGTTGATTCACGGCTGGCGCATTTGCAAAACCTCGTGATGCAGATGGATACCGCCGCTGCTGGACAGGAGCTCCCCGCTGCCGGACAGGAAACCGCCATGGCTGTTACTGATGTCGAGGGAAGGAAAACCGCGCTGTCGGAGATCACTCAGGCGATGTTTACCACCCGACAGAATACCCGTGCGGGCGCTGGCGGCCCCCCTACCGCTGCGGCGCTGGCTAAAAACGTGTCACAGGTTGTGATCCCGAATAATAAAGAACAGGCTGAACCCGCTGCTTTATTGGTTCCGACGAAAGTTGAAGAGTCTGAGCCGCTGGCTACGATGTTTAAACCTGTCGATATGCCCGCGGCGACCGGCGAACGTTCCTCATCGTTTGTGCCTGTAACGAGCGTCACCCATACCGCACCGACGATGCAACAGGCGTCTCATGCGACGGCGACCCCGGTGACTACGGTGCCAGCACCGGTGTTAACACAGGAACTGGGTTCTCCCGCTTGGCAGCAGGCATTAAGCCAGCAGGTCAGCATGTTCACGCGTAACGGAATTCATAACGCTGAAATACGCTTAAATCCGGCGGAACTTGGCGTGATAAAAATTAACCTGCGTATGAACAGCGATCAGGCAAACTTGCACTTTGTCAGTGAAAACCATCAGGTTCGTGCGGTGCTGGAAGCGGCAATGCCACAATTACGGACATCACTTGCCGAGTCGGGCATTAACCTCAATGCGGGCAGCGTGGGCAGCGACTCAACACAGTCGTGGGACGGTTCCTCGCACTATAACGAGGCGCATGGGCAAGCCTCTCGTGACGATAAAATGTCTGATGACCGACACGTTGCAGAGGATGATCGAGAGGTTCATTCCCCGGTTATTCGACTTAATAGCGGAATAAATACATTTGCCTGATGATTAATTTTATTCGTCCGCTTGCCGTCACTAATTTCACTTATTCACTGAATTGTCCCAGTGTCTGTCTGTAATAGAATACCCCCCTCATTCGGGTAGTCTGTTTCAGGACCATAGTTTTTTTACAAGGGTTTGCATAATGTCAAAAAGGAATAAAAATGACGCTGGTTCTGGGAAAAAGAACACTTTAGTTATTTTTCTTCTCCTGCTGCTGGTCGTCGGTGCTTGCGGTATGGCGGGTTATACGTTTTATGAAATGAATAAAATGAAAAAAGATGATGGCGCGGGAGAAGTTAAAAAAGTTGTCGTCGCTGTCCCTATGTATATCCCATTAGACACGTTTACCGTCAGTCTTAAACCAGTGGCTCGTCAGCCCGATCGTGTTCTTTATATTGGTTTAACTCTGCGGGTAAAAGATGATGACGCAAAAGCGTTAGTCGAAAAGTTTTTACCTGAAATTCGCAGCCGCTTATTAATGCTTTTCTCGCAGCAAACATTTGACGTTTTATCTACCGATGAAGGCAAACAACACCTGACGATAAAAATTAAAGATGCTGTCAACCAGCCTCTTGCTGCTAATCACAGCGCAGGCGTTACTGATGTTCTATATAACGCATTCATCCTACGGTAAATTCTATGTCTGATAGTATATTGTCACAGGCGGAAATTGATCGCCTGCTGAACGGCGGAAGTAATAGCGAAAGCGAGGATAAGGTCGAATATTCTGCGCTGGATGAAGGAATTAAGCCTTACGATCCTAATATTCAGCGCCGCGTAATTCGTGATCGTCTGCAGTCTCTGGAAATTATCAACGAGCGCTTTGCACGCCAGTTCCGTATCGGGTTGTTTAACTTGCTACGTCGTAGCCCGGATATTACCGCTGGCAATATTAAAATTCAGCCTTACCACGAGTTTGCAAGAAACCTGTCGGTGCCGACCAACCTTAATCTCGTGCACATGAATCCGTTACGAGGCACTGCGCTGTTTGTGTTCTCGCCTAATTTGGTATTCATGGCCGTTGACAGCCTATTTGGTGGTGACGGTCGTTTTCCAACAAAAGCCGATGGGCGTGAATTTACGCCGACTGAACAGCGCATTATCGAACGTATTCTCTCGATGGCACTGGAGGCATATGACTATGGCTGGAGTTCAGTTTACAAACTGAAAACAGAATATGTCCGTTCGGAAGTGCAGGTTAAATTTACCAATATAACTTCATCACCAAATGACATTGTTGTAACGACACCGTTCTCGGTGGAAATTGGTGCCCATGTTGGTGAGTTCGATATTTGTATACCCTTTAGTATCATTGAGCCTCTACGTGAATTACTGACGAATCCGCCGGTAGAGAATTCAAAGCAAGAAGATGCTCAGTGGCATAATATCCTGGTTGATCAGGTACGGAATACCGAATTAGAAATGGTTGCTAACTTTGCCGAGATTAATACCCGGCTGTCACGTGTTCTCAAACTTAAAGCAGGCGATATTATTCCAATTGATAAGCCAGATACCCTCGAGGCATTTATTGATGGTGTGCCAGTGTTGTCGGGTAAATATGGCAGTGTGAATAATCAGTACGCCCTTAAAGTAGAACGCATCAAAAGCACCACTTTAGCGAATTTTAAAAAGGAGTAGTACCTAATGAGTGACACCACACCATCATCTGACGCTGACAAACAATCCATAGACGATCTGTGGGGCGATGCCATGAACGAGCAGCAGTCGGCTGAGAATAATGGCGCGGCGCCGCTTAGCGCACATGATCACCTAGCTGCACATCTATCTCAGGATCTGGATTTAATTCTGGATATCCCGGTTAAAATGACCGTGGAATTAGGCCGAACTAAAATGACCATTAAAGAATTACTGCGCTTAAGCCAGGGTTCGGTCGTTGCACTGGAAGGTTTGGCCGGTGAGCCGCTGGATATTTTGATCAATGGTTATTTGATTGCTCAGGGCGAAGTTGTGGTTGTATCGGATAAGTTCGGTATCCGTATTACAGACATTATTACGCCGTCTGAACGTATGCACCGTTTGAGCAGATAATGAATCCGCAGAATACAACCGCTATCCATACCACGCCCTCAACGATCGACTCAGGTACGCCGGGTTCCATTCTCTTCAATGTCGGAGGCTCGCTGGCTCTGGTATTGCTGTTGATTGCCGCGATCGCTTGGGTTGCCCGCCGTGCCGGATTCCGCACTCAGGGCGGTAAATCATCGGCGCTGCTAACGGTTAAATGCAGCCAGTCGCTGGGGCAGCGTGAGCGCGTAGTGATTGTTGAAGCCGACGATAAATGGTTTCTCCTTGGCGTCACACCCACCAATATCAACTGCCTTGCCACGCTGAACAAGCAAAGCGACAGTGACGAAGTGGCTAGCTCGCCGTTGTCCGGTGATTTCCAGAACGTATTGCTGAATATGCTGAAGAAACGCAAACCGGAGTCGCCACAATGAGCGTGCGTCGTTGGACGACTTTATCCCTCGCGGCGCTGCTGGGTTTAGGCTTGCTGGCTCCGGTACACCAGGCTTGGGCCGCGAACAGCGATTTATTGATCTCGCGTTCAGGGAACGGTGAAAACTGGTCGCTGCCGTTACAAACTCTGGTGCTGCTCACCTCATTGACGTTTTTACCTGCCGTATTGCTGATGATGACCGGTTTTACCCGCATCATCATCGTGCTGGGGTTGTTACGAAACGCACTGGGTACGCCTTCCACTCCACCGAATCAGGTGTTGCTTGGGCTGGCGCTGTTTTTAACCTTCTATGTGATGTCGCCGGTATTCAATCAGGTGTACAACGACGCCTGGCTGCCGTTATCCGAAGATAAGATCAGTATGGAAACCGCGCTGGAAAAAGCGGCGGGGCCGATGCGTACCTTTATGTTGCAGCAAACGCGTGAATCAGATTTAGCTCTCTATTCACGCCTAGCTAAGGCCGAGAATTTTGCCACGCCCGATGATGTTCCTATGCGTATTCTGCTTCCCGCTTTTGTCACCAGCGAGCTGAAAACAGGGTTCCAGCTTGGTTTTACGGTATTTATTCCGTTCCTGATAATCGACTTGGTGGTTGCTAGTGTGCTGATGGCGCTGGGGATGATGATGTTGCCGCCTGCGACAATTTCTTTGCCGTTCAAGCTGATGCTGTTTGTCCTAGTCGATGGCTGGGGGCTATTGATGGGCTCGCTTGCCCAAAGCTTTTTTAGCTGAGCAGAATAAATTATGACACCAGAAAGCGTAATGGCGATGGGGTTTCAGGCGGTGAAAGTTGGCCTGATGATTGCGACACCGTTACTGATGGCTGCCCTGTTTACGGGCTTAATCATCAGTATTCTTCAGGCGTCTACGCAAATTAATGAAATGACCCTTTCTTTTATCCCAAAAATTCTAGCCATTATTTTGGTGACGATTATGCTTGGGCCGTGGATGTTAAGTATTTTCCTCGATTATATGCGGACACTATTTAGCAACTTACCATATATCATCGGGTAATTATGCTGCCCATTTCCGTTGATAGTCTTTATTCCCAAATTAGCCATGTCTTTTGGCCAGCGCTAAGAATCTTAGCGCTGTTCACGACGGCCCCCATTTTTAGTGCCACCGAAATCAATAAAAAAACTAAAGTGGGTCTGGCGTTAATTATTGCATTTTTAATTAGTCAAAATTTGCCTGACAGTCATCATATTATTTTCGCTTGGAGTGGTATCGGATTAGCAGCACAGCAACTGATTATCGGTGCGGCAATGGGCATCACCGTACAGCTTATTTTTGTTATGGTGAGAACCGCCGGTGAAATTATGGGGCTGCAAATGGGGCTATCGTTCGCCACATTTTTTGACCCATCCGGCGGACAGAACATGCCGGTGATTGCCAGGATATTAAACCTGCTGGCCACGTTACTTTTTCTCTCTCTCAATGGGCACCTATGGCTATTAACCATTATTAATGAAAGTTTTGTGGTTTTGCCAATAGGTGGCAGTACATTGAATAGTGAGGGTTTTTTCTTCTTAGCGCAAAGTGCAGGGTTGATTTTTAAACACGGATTAATGCTCGGTTTACCGATTGTTACGCTGTTATTAGCGATCAACTTTACGTTGGGGTTGCTTAACCGTCTTACGCCACAGCTTTCTATTTTCGTCATTGGTTTTCCGCTAACACTGACGGTAGGTATGGGCGCTTTGGCGCTGGAAATGTATACCTTTGCACCATTCTTTGAGAATAGCTTGAGAGATATTTTCGATCTTCTTTCTCGCATTATTCTGATGTTTGCTAGTCGTTAGTATCTGCTATTTCATGAAATTGTATGTGATGAGTTAAATAGGTTGCTAAGCGTCGGTAACCAGTAAAGGTTTAGAAGTAAATAAAAGTAAAAATTATCATTTTTGTATCAATGTAAATAATTTATCCAACAGTTTTTTTTTCATCATCCGATATTAGTTATATGTCCAACAAGGAGGGGTGCATTATGCTATCTCGAGTCAGTATAATTAAGTGTTTCATGATTTCTCTGGTTGTGTTTGCTCTACTGCAAATTGCATCAGGTGGGTTTGTTTTTAATATTATTACTAGCGCTGAAGATAGTTTCTCAACACAGCAAACGATTAATAATGAAGAGTCAGAGCTTAATGCATCCTGGATTTCACTGCTGCAAATGAGAAACACATTGAATCGTGCTGGCTCTCGTTTTTTAGTGATGCAAAGCGGTGGGGCTGCGACCGCAGTATCCGTCAATGAGTTGATGGTAGAAGCAAAGAAACATCTGGCTGCGGTTGATAAAAGTTGGAAAACTTATCAGTCGCTGCCACGCGGTTCAGGGCAAAGTGAGAATCTGTCGAATGATATCGATCGCGCATATGACACTTTCCATGCCGCACTGGTTGAGCTGGTCCAACTGCTTGAAGCGGGCAATATTACCGCTTTCCTCGATCAGCCTACGCAAAAATATCAGGACGATTTTGAGCGTACCTATATGAATTATCGGGCTGATAACAATCGTATCAACGCGGAAGCGATTGTTGCCAACCAAAACTCTCATAGCCTGGCGACCACCATTTTACTTTCGGTGATCATCGCGACTGTCACCATGACGATTGGTATGTGGTTTGGGATGCAGAAAATCTTGGTCGCCCCGCTGAAAAGTCTGCTTGGCAGCATTCTCTATGTTGCCGATGGCGATTTAACCCATGAAGTTGAAGTTGAAGGTACCAACGAAATGGGGCAGCTTGCAGCTGGCCTGAGAGATATGCAGTCAGCTCTGGTTAAAGCCGTGAGCAACGTGCGCAGCAGTGCTAATTCGATCTACGCGGGTGCGAACGGGATCGCCGTGGATAACACCAATTTGTCCTCCCGTACTGAGCAGCAGGCTGCGGCGTTAGAAGAAACGGCTGCGAGCATGGAAGAATTGACCGCGACGGTGAAACAGAACGCCGATAACGCTTCGCAGGCTAGCCAGCTTGCACTGAGTACATCCGAAATCGCCCAGCGTGGCGGCAAGGTTGTAGATAATGTGGTGAATACCATGAACGGTATTGCCCAGAGTTCACAGAAGATCGCCGATATCACGAGTGTTATCGATAGTATCGCCTTCCAGACGAATATCCTGGCACTGAATGCCGCGGTGGAAGCGGCTCGTGCCGGTGAGCAGGGGCGTGGTTTTGCGGTGGTAGCGAGTGAAGTTCGTAATCTGGCACAGCGTAGTGCAGAAGCCGCGAAAGAGATCAAAGCGCTGATTGACGATTCTGTTGAGAAGGTAGAAGTCGGTTCATCACTGGTGGAAACTGCCGGTGAAACGATGAGTGAGATTGTCGGCTCCGTGACGCGTGTTACCGATATTATGAGTGAGATTGCTTCCGCTTCTGATGAGCAGAGCCGTGGGGTTGAGCAGGTTGCCCAAGCGGTATCTGAGATGGATCAGGTCACCCAGCAGAACGCCTTGCTGGTTGAAGAATCCGCGGCAGCGGCAGCGGCACTGGAAGAACATGCAGGCCGACTGATGCAGGCTGTTTCGGTGTTCACCCTCAAGGATAACCAGCGAGTTCAAATGCCAGAGCCAAAAGTGGTTAAAGCAGTGGTTAAACCGAAGCCGAAGGCGGAACCTGTGATGGAAACACGCCCAGCGAAAGTGGATGACAATGAGGAGTGGGAGACGTTTTAACATCCCGTCTCTGCTACTGCTCCAGTTTGCCTGGTGGGTATTGCCCGGTGGCGTTTCGCTTACCGGGTCTACCCCCCGATATCCTATCTTCACTCTGCTGTAGGCGGGATAGCAAAAAATGTGCTGGATGTAGAAAAAAAGCCGCTTAGCGGCTTTTTTTTCGCCCTGAGAAAGTGGGGGATGCCTGTCATTAGAAGGGACAAAATAAAATGGGCGGACAAAAAGGAGACACTACCCCCCTAGAAACAAAAAAGCCACCTCGAAAGAAGTGGCCTAACTGACTGAATCTAAAACTAAAATTTGGTGGCCCCTGCTGGACTTGAACCAGCGACCAAGCGATTATGAGTCGCCTGCTCTAACCACTGAGCTAAGGGGCCGAGTGGCGGGGATTATAGAGTAAAAGCGGGCATGAGATCCAGTAGCTTTGTGGCGGTTGCAGCTTTTTTGAGCATAGCTAGATCATTGTAATTTCTGTAAGATCTTAGTCATTCGTAAATTGAATAGGATGTAAGACAGATGCTTCAGGACATAATAGCTCCCGACCTTCGTGTCATTTTTTGTGGGATTAACCCTGGATTAAGTTCGGCGCATCAGGGATTTCATTTTGCTAATCCGACAAATCGCTTCTGGAAAGTTATTCATCTGGCTGGATTCACTCAGCGTCAGCTAGCTCCACAGGATGAGCAGCATTTGTTGGATACCGGCTGTGGTATCACTGCGCTAGTTTCTCGCCCAACCGTTACGGCCGCGGAAGTGACGCGTGAAGAGCTACGTGCGGGCGGTGACGCGCTTGAGCAGAAGATCTTGCACTATCAGCCGCAATCCATCGCCATTCTTGGTAAACAGGCGTACACGCAGGCATTTGGCATTCGCAAGGTGGAGTGGGGTCGCCAAGAGAAGACGATTGGGAAAACTCAAATTTGGGTACTGCCAAACCCGAGTGGGCTGAGCCGCATCACCGTTGATGAACTGGTGGCGAGCTATCGGGTTCTCAATGATGCGCTTGGCCAATAAGCGATGATATTGATGCAATAAAAAACCCGCACGAGGCGGGTTTTTATGTTTAACGCGATGTGGAAGAAATTAATCGTCCAAGAAGCTGCGTAATACTTCAGAACGGCTTGGGTGACGCAGTTTGCGCAGTGCCTTCGCTTCGATCTGACGAATACGTTCACGGGTAACGTCGAACTGTTTACCCACTTCTTCCAGAGTATGGTCAGTATTCATATCGATACCGAAACGCATACGCAGGACTTTCGCTTCACGCGCGGTCAGGCCAGACAGA
>Ga0302347_1001665_pt1 | contig 25862 bp, 20 predicted proteins | sample PhyWR1_FD_202178 | JGI IMG/M metagenome (GOLD analysis project Ga0302347, IMG submission 202178) | Leaf surface microbial communities from wheat plants in UC Gill Tract Community Farm, Albany, California, United States - DLSL W.R1 (v2)... | ecosystem: Host-associated > Plants > Phyllosphere >...
CCCGTGAAGAAGTTGCCTTTCTGATCAACGCCGACCTGCTGGTCGCCGGCGTCGCCACCCTGGTGCAGTCGCTGGGCATCGGCCCTGTGGGTATTCGCATGCCCGTGATGATGGGGGCCAGCTTTGCCGCCGTCGGCAGCATGGTGGCCATGGCCGGCATGCCCGGCGTGGGCCTGCAGGGCATCTTCGGGGCCACCATTGCCGCAGGCTTCTTCGGCATGCTGGTCGCGCCCTTCATGTCCAAGGTGGTGAGGTTCTTCCCGCCGCTGGTGACCGGCACGGTGATCACGTCCATTGGCCTGTCGCTGTTCCCCGTGGCGGTGAACTGGGCCGGAGGCGGCCAGCAAGCGACCACCTTCGGCTCACCGATCTATCTGCTGGTCGCCGGCCTGGTGCTGGCAGTGATTCTGCTGATCAATCGTTTCATGCGGGGCTTCTGGGTCAACGTGTCGGTGCTGGTGGGGATGGGCCTGGGTTACCTGCTGGCGGGGTCGATCGGCATGGTCGACCTCTCGGGCCTGGGGGCCACCCCCTGGCTGCAGGTGGTCACGCCGCTGCACTTTGGCATGCCCACCTTCAGCCTGGCCCCGATCCTGTCGATGTGCCTGGTGGTGGTGATCATCTTCGTCGAGTCCACCGGCATGTTCCTGGCCCTGGGCAAGGTCACCGACCGTGAAGTCACCCCAGGCATGCTGCGCCGGGGGCTGCTGTGCGACGCAGGCGCCTCTTTCATCGCAGGCTTTTTCAACACCTTCACCCATTCCTCGTTCGCCCAGAACATCGGCCTGGTGCAGATGACCGGCGTACGCTGCCGTTTCGTCACGGTGGTGGCCGGCGGCTTGCTGGTGGTGCTCAGCTTGCTGCCCAAGGCGGCCTACCTGATCGCCTCGATCCCGCCAGCGGTGCTGGGCGGCGCGTCCATTGCCATGTTCGGCATGGTCACTGCCACGGGCATCAAGATCCTCCAGGAAGCGGACATCGGCGATCGGCGCAATCAGTTGCTGGTTGCGGTCAGCGTCGGTTTCGGTCTGATCCCGGTGGTACGGCCGGAGTTCTTCGCCCAGATGCCCCAGTGGATGGAGCCCATCACCCACAGCGGCATCGCCATGGCCACGGTCAGTGCGCTGGTGCTCAACGTGCTGTTCAACATCCTCGGCGGCGCGGACCGCGCAGCGCACAACGCGCCCTGCCACCCCCACTGAGCCAACGGGCGGCGCCCTGGCCGCCCATGCTTCACGCCTGAATCACTGCTGTGCCGTCGGCCCACTGCGCGTGGGCCGCCCGGGGCGCGCACGCGCCTGACAACCCACAAGAACAACACCCGGGAGCTGTCACATGAACCACATCCCCACCGCCTTGTTGCTGGGCACCAGTCTGCTTGCAAGCGTACCGACCCAGGCCGGCCAATGGCTGCAATGGCACGGCGAGAGCCTGACCTACCTGTACGGCAAGGATTTCAAGATCAACCCTGGCATCCAGCAGACGCTTACCTTCGAGCACGCCAACAAGTGGAAATACGGCGACACGTTCCTGTTCGTCGACAAGATTTTCTACAACGGCAAGGCCGACCCCGGCAAAGGGGTGACCACCTACTACGGCGAGTTCAGCCCTCGCTTCTCGCTGGGCAAGATCCTCGACCGCAAGCTCGCCTTCGGTCCGGTCAAGGACGTGCTGCTGGCCATGACCTACGAGCGTGGCGAAGGTGACAATGAAGCCTACCTGATCGGCCCAGGCTTCGACCTGGACGTGCCAGGTTTCAATTACTTCGTGCTCAATTTCTACGTGCGCAATACCGAGGGCAGCCGCCCCGGCGACAACGTATGGCAAATCACGCCCGCCTGGTCCTACACCGTGCCACTGGGCAAATCCGACATTCTGATAGACGGCTACATGGACTGGGTGACCGACAACGACCAGAACCGACGGGGCACCTATCACGCCAACCTGCACTTCAACCCGCAGGTGAAATACGACCTGGGCAAGGCGCTGAGCCTGGGCGACAAGCAGCTGTACGTGGGCTTGGAGTACAGCTACTGGAAAGACAAATACGGCATCGACAGCCGGGGCGCCCTGGACAGCAATCAGAGCGTGGCCAGTGCCTTGATCAAGGTACACTTCTGACAACCTGACCACATGCACAGGTTTGCTCCACCGTGCTCCATGACGGAGCACTTGAGGCCAGGCGCGCAAGCCAGTAATCTGCGCGCCCCCTCGATCAGGGCAGGACGGATTCTGCCTGCGTTTACTGACCGCTCAGTCAATGAATTCGGGCGGTTGGCCAACGTGTTGCCAGCCTGAAAGACCCTTTTCATCCGTTCAGAACGACGTCGAGCAGGACGGTTTCGCCAACCGGGAAGAAGTTGGCTCAACCCTTGCCAGACAGCTGTGGCCCATCGAAAAAAGCTGACTACAAAGACAGAAAAAGCGCCAACACCGAGCGCTGACAACAGATCAACCAAGGGAGCGACATCCGCAATGCGTACCATCAACAGCCTGATCCTCGCCGGCGGCCTGCTGGCCTGTGGCACCACCTTCGCCGGCGACCTGCTGCAGTGGCAGAGCAACAGCTTGACCTACCTGTGGGGCAAGAACTTCAAGGTCAACCCGTCGACCCAACAGACCCTGACCTTCGAGCACGCCGACGGCTGGAAGTACGGCGATAACTTCCTGTTCGTCGACAAGATCTTCTACCAAGGCCAGAAGGACGCCGGCAACGGCCCCAACACCTACTACGGCGAGATCAGCCCGCGGCTGTCGTTCAACAAGATCTTCGATCAGAAGCTGTCCTTCGGGCCGGTCAAGGACGTGCTGCTGGCCATGACCTACGAGTTTGGCGAGGGCGACACGGAAGCCTACCTGATCGGCCCCGGCTTCGACCTGGACATCCCAGGCTTCGACTATTTCCAGCTGAACTTCTACCAGCGCACCACCGACGGCAGCCGCCCTGGTGACAATGTCTGGCAGATCACCCCGGTGTGGGCCTACACCATCCCGGTCGGCGCCTCCGACGTGTTGATCGATGGCTTCATGGACTGGGTGGTGGACAACGATGAAAACCGCCGTGGCACCTACCACGCCAACCTGCACTTCAACCCGCAGATCAAGTATGACCTGGGCAAAGCCATGCACCTGGGCGAGAAGCAGCTGTACGTGGGTGTGGAATACGACTACTGGAAGAACAAATACGGCATCAAGGATTCCGGCGCTTTCACCACTGACCAGAACACCATGAGCTTCCTGGTCAAGGTGCTGTTCTGATCACGGCATGATGACGGGGCCGCCTGGCGGCCCCTTTGCCCAAGCGTTGTCGCTCAGCCGGTAGCGCGTGCGCGAACCCAAGAGAATCCGCCGACCACCAGCGCTGTCAGGCCGCCAGCGACAGCCCCGACAACCCCGAACACGACGAGCTTGGCCACTGCTTCCCAGCTTCCGCTGTGCGCGACCCAGCCTTCGATGACGTGCTCAAGTGGCGCAATGCCTTCAGTAATGAATGTACCGCCGACCAGAAACATCGCGACCGTGCCGATCCAGGACAGCGCCTTCATCAGGAAAGGCGCGGCCGACACCAGCACTTCACCCAGCTTTCTGACCGCGCGACCCCACATACCCTGGGCTTTGGATTTCGCCAGGGCGAACCCTGCGTCGTCCAGCCGCACGATGCCAGCGACCAGCCCGTACACGCCAATCGTCATCACCAAGGCGATCAAGACCAAGGTCAGAATCTGCTGGTACAGCGGGGCCTCAGCCACCACGTTGAGGGTAATGACGATGATTTCTGCGCTCAGGATGAAGTCGGTCTTGATCGCCCCTTTGACCTTGCGTTTTTCATACGCGGCCAGTTCCTCGGGGGTCTTGGGAAGCGCTTTTTTCCCTTGCCCCTTCGCGCCATGCTCGCTGCGAGAAAACTTGTCCTTGATCGCCTCGAAGCCCTCGTAGCACAGGTACAGGCCGCCGGCCATGAGCAGCCATTTGACCGCCGCCGGCAGCACCGCACTGAGGATCAGGGCGCACGGCACCAGGATGGCCTTGTTCTTCAGAGAGCCTTTGAATACGGCCCATACCACCGGCAGTTCGCGATCGGCCTTCATGCCTGTTACTTGCTCGGCGTTAACGGCCAAGTCATCGCTCAGTACGCTGGCCGACTTCTTGGCCGCGACCTTGGTCATCAACGAGATGTCATCCAACAGGGCCGCGATGTCATCCAACAACGCAAAAAAACTGCTGCCAGCCATTCCATTCATCCTTAGTAGACGCGTGCGATTTCATCATCCTGAAGCGCCTGAATAGCCAGGCGTGCTCCCAGGGCAATCACGATGGCATACAGACCGGCCGGTGGCGGAACAGTTCTGCCGGGCGCGCGCGTGCCGTGGCCTGCCGGCAGCAGATGACACAGGACGCACACATGGGTTTCAGGGCAGCGTCAGGCACGGGGCAGCGCGCATGACGATTCGTTCATGGACGCAAACGAACAGCCGTGGCCAAGCGCCTGTCTCTATCCCATCGATCACATTCTTCCATTCGCACCAGGAGTACCCATGGCAAAGCTCAACATGGCCCAGCAGTTGGCCTCGACACTCGAACAAGCCGGTATCAAGCGGATCTGGGGCCTGACCGGCGACAGCCTCAATGGCCTGACCGACGCCCTGCGCAGCATGGACAGCATCGAGTGGATGCACGTGCGCCATGAGGAAGTTGCGGCCTTTGCCGCCGGTGCCGAGGCAGCGGTCACCGGTGAGCTGACGGTGTGCGCGGGTAGTTGCGGGCCGGGCAACCTGCATTTGATCAATGGCCTGTTCGACTGCCACCGCAACCGGGTGCCCGTGCTGGCCATCGCCGCGCAGATCCCCTCCTCGGAGATTGGCCTGAATTACTTCCAGGAAACCCATCCGCAGGAACTGTTCAAGGAATGCAGCCATTTCATCGAACTGGTCAGCAACCCTGCGCAAATGCCGCAGGTGCTGCACCGGGCCATGCGTTCGGCCATCCTCAATCGCGGTGTGGCGGTGGTGGTGATTCCCGGTGACGTCTCGCTGCTGGAGGTCGAGCAGAAACCGGCGGCCTGGCCTACCCTGCAGCAGCCACGCATTTTGCCCACGGACGTCGATCTGCAGCGCCTGACCGAATTGTTGCAAGACAGCCACAAGGTGACCCTGCTGTGCGGCAGCGGCTGCGCAGGTGCGCACGACCAGGTCGTGGCCCTGGCCGATGCACTCGGCGCACCAGTGGTCCATGCGCTGCGCGGTAAGGAGCATGTGGAATGGGACAACCCCTTCGACGTCGGCATGACGGGCTTGATCGGCTTCAGTTCCGGTTACCACGCAATGCTCGGCTGCGACACGCTGGTGATGCTGGGCACCGACTTTCCCTACCGGCAGTTTTTCCCGAGCGACGCCAAGATCGTGCAGGTCGACCGTGACCCGCAAGCGCTGGGGCGACGCGCCACGTTATCGCTGGGTATCGCTGCCGATGTCGGCGAAACCCTCACCGCCCTGCTGCCACGCCTGACGCGCAAGACTGATCGGCGCTTCCTGGATGATGCACTCAAAGCCTATGACAAGGCGCGCCAGGGGCTGGACGATCTGGCGGTACCCTCCAAGGGTGACCGGCCGATCCATCCGCAATATGTCACACGCCTGCTCAGCGAACTGGCCACCGAAGACGCGATCTTCACCGCCGACGTCGGTTCGCCCACGGTCTGGGCGGCGCGTTACCTGAAGATGAATGGCCAGCGTTGCCTGGTCGGCTCGTTCAACCACGGCTCGATGGCCAACGCCATGCCCCAGGCCATGGGCGCACAGGCGGCCTTCCCGGGGCGCCAGGTGATCTCGATGAGTGGCGATGGTGGGTTCAGCATGCTGATGGGGGACTTCATTTCGCTCGCGCAGCTCAAGCTGCCCGTGAAGGTGGTGGTGTTCAATAACGCGTCACTGGGCTTCGTCGCCATGGAAATGAAGGCTGCCGGCTACCTCGATACCGGCACCGACCTGCACAACCCCGATTTTGCCGCCATGTCCAATGCCATGGGCATCCTGGGGATTCGCGTCGAGCGCTCCGAAGACCTGGAGCAGGCCCTGCGCCGTGCGCTGGCCCACGACGGCCCCGTACTGGTCGACGTGGTCACCGCCACCCAAGAACTGGTCATGCCGCCAGCGATCAAGCTGGAGCAGGCCAAGGGCTTTAGCCTGTACATGCTCAAGGCCGTGATGAGCGGGCGCGGCGACGAGGTGCTGGACCTGGCGAAGACCAACCTGCTGCGCTAGCGCCTATGCGCGCGACTGGATGCAAAGGCCCTGCCCAAAGCCGCTGCCTTGAGCCGCCATTGGGCACGGTGCTACCATGCCGGCTGCCTCCTAGAGGTGGCCTGACACGAGGAAGATCCCTGACCATGAGCACCATTCGCGAGCGCAACAAGGAATTGATCCTGCGCGCGGCCAGCGAGGAATTCGCCGACAAGGGCTTCGCAGCCACCAAAACCAGCGATATCGCCGCCAAGGCCGGCCTGCCCAAGCCCAACGTCTACTACTACTTCAAATCCAAGGACAACCTGTACCGCGAGGTGCTGGAAAGCATCATCGCGCCGATCATGCAGGCCTCCACCCCATTCAACGCCGATGGCGATCCTCGCGAAGTACTGAGCGCGTACATTCGCTCCAAGATCCGGATCTCCCGCGATCTGCCCCATGCTTCGAAAGTATTTGCCAGCGAAATCATGCACGGCGCACCGCACTTGTCGCCCAGCCAGGTTGAACAGCTCAACGAACAGGCGCGGCACAACATCGAGTGCATCCAGCAGTGGATAGACCGCGGCCAGATTGCCCACGTCGATGCGCATCACCTGATGTTCAGCATCTGGGCGGCGACCCAGACATACGCCGATTTCGACTGGCAGATCTCGGCGGTGACCGGCAAGGCCAAGCTGGCCGACAGCGACTACGACGCTGCGGCCGAAACCATCATCCGCATGGTGCTCAAAGGCTGCGAACCCGAGCCGGCCTGAGCAGCACCACCTTGCCGTTCGCCCTGAATGTGCCCACCTGCGCCGCAGGTTGGGGCATTGAGCAAAGACAGTTGATGCGGGTCAGGCCACCGCGCCCGCATCGGCGCGCAGCCCCAGCGCCTCGATGGCACTGATCGCGCACTGCTCGTCGATATCCGATGTATCCCCGCTGATCCCCACCGCACCTAGCACCCGCCCATCCTGATCACGCACCAGCACGCCGCCTGGCGCCGGCACGACCGGACGTTCGCCCAATCCGTTGAGCGCGGCGAAGAAAGCCGGCCGTTGCTGCGCATCCAGCGCCAGCAGACGCGAGCCCTTGCCCAGCGCTATCGCCCCCCAGGCCTTGCCCGTTGCGACCTCGGGTCGGATAAGGCTCGCGCCGTCTTCACGCTGCAAGGCAAGCAAGTGCCCACCGGCATCGAGCACCGCCACCGTCAGCGGCGCCGCCTGGATGGTCCGCCCAGCAGCCAATGCGGCGTTTACCAGGCTCAGCGCCAGGTTCAGGTTCAAAGCATTCATGGGAAGGTCCTCTTTTTATTGTGAGAAGCCCTGAGGGCAGTTGAAAACCGATACAGCAATAGAACACAACCGAAAATATTTTTGTATACAATATTTAGATCCAATCGTATTCGATAGCGCAATCATCCCATTTCACGGCCGCATCGACTTACCCGATCAAAACCCATTGACCTGATCACCTGACCGTGAATACACTGAATCGCAACACAGGTTGTATACAATTACAAAATCGATGAGGCACAAATCATGAGCAAAATGAGAGCAATCGATGCAGCCGTACTGGTCATGCGCCGTGAAGGCGTCGTGACTGCGTTCGGCATCCCAGGGGCTGCCATCAACCCGTTGTACTCGGCCCTGAAGAAAGTGGGTGGCATCGATCACGTCCTCGCTCGCCACGTCGAAGGCGCCTCGCACATGGCAGAGGGCTATACCCGTGCCAACCCGGGCAACATCGGCGTTTGCATTGGCACCTCCGGCCCAGCTGGCACGGACATGGTCACCGGCCTTTACAGCGCCAGCGCCGACTCCATCCCGATCCTGTGCATCACTGGCCAGGCGCCGCGCGCCCGCCTGCACAAGGAAGACTTCCAGGCCGTGGACATCACCAGCATCGTCAAGCCCGTCACCAAGTGGGCAACCACCGTGCTGGAGCCTGGCCAGGTGCCGTACGCGTTCCAGAAAGCGTTCTTCGAGATGCGCAGCGGCCGCCCCGGCCCGGTACTGATCGACCTGCCATTCGACGTGCAGATGGCTGAAATCGAATTCGACATTGATGCCTACGAGCCATTGCCCGTGCACAAGCCGTCGGCCACGCGCGTCCAGGCCGAAAAAGCCCTGGCCATGCTCAACGAAGCCGAGCGGCCCTTGCTCGTTGCAGGGGGCGGCATCATCAACGCCGACGCCAGCGACAAACTGGTCGAATTCGCCGAACTGACCGGTGTGCCGGTGATCCCGACCCTAATGGGTTGGGGCACCATCCCCGATGACCACCCGCTGATGGTCGGGATGGTCGGCCTGCAAACCTCTCATCGCTATGGCAACGCCACCCTGCTCAAGTCCGACCTGGTGCTGGGCATCGGCAACCGCTGGGCCAACCGCCACACAGGTTCCGTGGACGTGTACACCGAAGGCCGGAAATTCGTGCATGTGGACATCGAGCCGACCCAGATCGGCCGCGTGTTCACCCCGGACCTGGGCATCGTGTCCGATGCCGGCAAAGCCCTGGATGTGTTCCTGGAAGTCGCCAGGGAATGGCAAGCCGCCGGGAAACTCAAGTGCCGGCAGGCCTGGCTTGAAGACTGCCAGCAGCGCAAGGCCAGCCTGCAGCGCAAGACCCATTTCGACAACGTGCCGGTCAAGCCCCAGCGTGTGTACCAGGAGATGAACCAGGTGTTCGGCAAGGACACCTGCTATGTCAGCACCATCGGGCTGTCGCAGATCGCCGGTGCGCAGTTCCTGCACGTGTACAAGCCACGGCACTGGATCAACTGCGGCCAGGCCGGCCCGCTCGGCTGGACCATTCCTGCAGCACTGGGCGTGGTCAAGGCCGACCCCAAGCGCCAGGTCGTGGCCTTGTCTGGCGACTACGACTTCCAGTTCATGATCGAGGAGCTGGCCGTCGGGGCGCAGTTCAACCTGCCCTACGTCCACGTGCTGGTGAACAACGCCTATCTGGGGCTGATTCGCCAGGCTCAGCGTGGTTTCGACATGGACTACTGTGTACAACTGGCATTCGAGAACATCAACGCCACCGACGCTGCCAGCTATGGCGTCGATCACGTAGCCGTGGTCGAAGGCTTGGGCTGCAAGGCCCTGCGGGTATTCGAGCCGGCCGACATCGCCCCTGCCCTGCTCAAGGCACGGCAAATGGCCGAGCAGTTCCGCGTGCCGGTCGTGGTCGAGATCATTCTTGAACGCGTCACCAACATTTCCATGGGCACCGAGATCAACGCGGTCAACGAATTCGAAGACCTCGCCCTGGTCGGCAACGACGCGCCGACCGCCATCTCGCTGCTGGACTGATCGCCTGACGCCCCGGCTGGTCCGGGGCTCTCAACGCAAGGAGACAACCATGCCTCGCTTCGCTGCCAACCTGTCCATGCTGTTCACCGAGCAGGACTTCCTGGCCCGCTTCAAGGCCGCCGCCGACGCCGGTTTCAGTGGTGTCGAATACCTGTTCCCCTACGATTTCAGCGCTGACGAAATCCAGGCGCAGCTCAAGGCCCATGGCCTGACCCAGGTGCTGTTCAATCTTCCCGCAGGTGACTGGTCCAAGGGTGAGCGTGGCATCACCTGCCACCCCGACCGCGTCGAAGAATTCCGTGCAGGTGTCGACAAGGCCATCGAGTACGCCAAGGTACTGGGCAACACCCAGGTCAACGCCCTGGCTGGGATTCGTCCAGACGGCCCGGACTGCGCCACCGTGCGCAAGACCTTCGTGGAAAACCTGCGCTATGCCGCCGACAAGCTGCAGGCCGCCGGTATTCGTCTGGTCATGGAAATGATCAATACCCGTGACATCCCAGGCTTCTACCTCAACACCACCGAGCAGGCGCTGGCCATCCAGGCCGAGGTGGGCAGCGACAACCTGTTCCTGCAGTACGACATCTACCACATGCAGATCATGGAAGGTGACCTGGCGCGCACGCTGGAAGCCAACCTCACGCTGATCAACCACGTGCAGCTGGCCGACAACCCTGGCCGCCATGAACCGGGCACGGGCGAGATCAACTACCGCTTCCTGTTCGAGCACCTGGACCGCATCGGCTACCAGGGCTGGGTGGGGGCTGAGTACAAGCCACTGACCACCACCGAAGCAGGCCTCGGCTGGCTGAAATCACACAACGCGATCTGAGCCCCACCGGGAACGCGAACAACGATAAAAAGAGGTAATTTCTCATGGCTAAAATCGGTTTCATCGGCACCGGCATCATGGGCAAGCCCATGGCCCAGAACCTGCAAAAAGCAGGGCACAGCCTGTTCGTCTCCACCCACCACGATGCGGCTCCAGCCGACCTGATCGCCGACGGCGCCGTGGCCCTGGCCAACCCCAAGGAAGTAGCCCAGGAAGCCGAGTTCATCATCGTCATGGTCCCGGACACCCCACAAGTCGACAGTGTGCTGTTCGGGGAAAACGGCGTCGCCCAGGGCGTGGGACCGAACAAGGTGGTGATCGACATGAGTTCGATTTCCCCGACCGCCACCAAAGCCTTTGCGCAGAAGATCAACGCCACCGGCGCTACCTACCTGGACGCTCCGGTATCCGGAGGTGAAGTGGGTGCCAAGGCCGCGACCCTGAGCATCATGGTCGGCGGCTGCCCGAACGCCTTCGAGCGCGCCCTGCCACTGTTCCAGAGCATGGGCAAGAACATCACCCTGGTAGGCGGTAATGGTGACGGTCAGACGGCGAAAGTGGCCAACCAGATCATCGTCGCCCTGAACATCCAGGCCGTCAGCGAGGCGCTGCTGTTTGCCGCCAAGAACGGCGCAGACCCGGCCAAGGTGCGCGAAGCACTGATGGGCGGTTTCGCCTCGTCGAAAATTCTGGAAGTGCACGCCGAGCGCATGATCAAAGGCACCTTCGACCCAGGTTTTCGCATCAGCCTGCACCAGAAGGACCTCAACCTGGCCCTGCAGGGTGCCCGTGAGCTGGGCATCAACTTGCCCAACACGTCCAACGCGCAGCAGGTGTTCAACACCTGCGCGGCCCTGGGCGGCAGCAACTGGGACCACTCGGCGCTGATCAAGGGCCTGGAGCACATGGCCAACTTCTCGATCCGCGACGACCGCTGATCCGAGTGCCGGTCCTGCCTTGCAGCCCTGCTGCCGGTAAACCGGCACGCCTGTTACGCCTCTTGGCTGAACACAGCCAGGGGTGACCCCGAGCAACACCGCCCCTGGTTCGGCCTGCACGGAGGCTGTTCCAGGGGCGTTCTCGATTGTGCAGAACAACAATAAAGGGAGCCTGCCATGTCGGTCGATCCACAGAAACTGCTGCGTGAGCTATTCGACACAGCCATTGCCGCTGCCCACCCCAGCCACGTGCTCGAACCCTACCTGCCCGCCGACCGCAGTGGCCGGGTGATCGTCATCGGCGCAGGCAAGGCCGCCGCCGCCATGGCCGAGGTGGTCGAAAAGCACTGGCAAGGCGAGGTCAGCGGCCTGGTCGTGACCCGCTACGGCCACGGTGCCAACTGCCAACACATCGAAGTGGTCGAAGCCGCCCACCCGGTGCCTGATGCAGCCGGCCTGGCGGTTGCCAGGCGCGTGCTGGAGCTGGTCGGCAACCTCAGCGAGCAGGATCGGGTGATATTCCTGCTGTCCGGCGGCGGCTCTGCCTTGCTGGCGCTGCCCGCCGCCGACCTGACCCTGGCGGACAAGCAGCACATCAACAAGGCCCTGCTCAAATCCGGCGCCACCATCGGCGAGATGAACTGCGTGCGCAAGCACCTCTCGGCGATCAAGGGTGGGCGCCTGGCCAAGGCCTGCTGGCCGGCCACGGTCTACACCTATGCGATCTCGGACGTGCCGGGCGACCTGGCCACGGTCATCGCATCTGGCCCCACCGTGGCCGATCCGAGCACCTCGGCCCAGGCACTGGCGATCCTCAAACGCTACGCCATCGACGCACCACAGGCCGTCATCGACTGGCTCAACGACCCGGCCTCCGAAACCCTCAAGGCGGGCGACCCAGCCCTGGCCCGCAGCCATTTCCAGCTGATCGCCAAGCCTCAGCAATCGCTGGAAGCTGCGGCAGTCAAGGCGCGCCAGGCAGGCTTCAGTCCGTTGATATTGGGCGACCTGGAGGGTGAGTCACGGGAAGTGGCCAAGGTGCACGCAGGCATTGCCCGGCAAATCGTCCAGCATGGCCAGCCGCTCAAGGCCCCCTGCGTGATTCTGTCCGGCGGTGAGACCACGGTCACCGTGCGCGGCAATGGGCGCGGCGGGCGCAACGCGGAATTTCTGCTCAGCCTCACCGAAAGCCTCAAGGGCCTGCCGGGCGTCTACGCACTGGCAGGCGATACCGACGGCATCGACGGCTCGGAAGAAAACGCCGGCGCTGTGATGACCCCCAGCAGCTACGCACGCGCCCAAGCCCTGGGCCTTTCTGCCAGCGACGAGCTGGACGACAACAACGGCTACGGCTACTTCGCCGCGCTCGATGCGCTGATCGTCACCGAACCCACGCGCACCAACGTCAACGACTTTCGCGCCATCCTGATTCTCGAGACCGACCCCTCATGACGCCTGACAAGAAAGTGAAAATCCTCGCCACCCTGGGCCCGGCTACCGGTGGCATCGACGATGTACGGCAACTGGTGGAAGCAGGCGTGAATATCTTTCGCCTGAACTTCAGCCATGGCGAGCACGCCGACCATGCGCTGCGCTATCAATGGATCCGCGAGGTGGAGCAGCAGCTCAACTACCCATTGGGCATCCTCATGGACCTTCAAGGGCCAAAACTGCGGGTAGGTCGTTTTGCCGAGGGCAAGGTGCACCTGCAACGTGGTCAAGCCTTGCGCCTGGACCTGGACAAGACGCCAGGCGACAGCAGCAGGGTCAACCTGCCTCACCCGGAGATCATCGCTGCGCTGGAACCTGGCATGGACCTGCTGCTGGACGACGGGAAGTTGCGGCTGCGCGTGACGGCCAAACACCGTGACGCCATCGTCACCGAGGTGCTGGCAGGTGGGGAGCTGTCCGACCGCAAGGGGGTGAATGTGCCTCAGGCGGTTCTGGACTTGTCGCCCCTGACCGAGAAGGACCGCCGCGACCTGGCGTTCGGCCTGGAGCTTGGCGTGGACTGGGTGGCGCTGTCGTTCGTGCAACGCCCCGAGGACATTGCCGAGGCACGCCAGCTGATCGGCGACCGCGCCTACTTGATGGCCAAGATCGAGAAACCGTCGGCGGTGGAGCAGCTGCAAGCGATCGCCGAGCAGGCCGACGCGATCATGGTGGCCCGGGGCGACCTGGGTGTGGAAGTGCCTGCCGAGAGCGTGCCGCAGATCCAGAAGCGCATCATCGGCACCTGCCGCCAGCTGGGCAAGCCCGTGGTAGTGGCCACGCAGATGCTCGAATCCATGCGCTTCTCCCCTGCTCCGACTCGTGCCGAAGTCACCGACGTGGCCAATGCCGTGGCGGAAGGCGCGGACGCTGTGATGTTGTCGGCGGAGACGGCCTCGGGCGATTACCCGCTCGAAGCCGTGCAGATGATGAGCAAGATCATCCGCCAGGTGGAGAACGGCCCGGACTACCAGGCCCAGCTCGACGTCGGCCGGCCGAAGGCAGAGGCCACCGTATCGGACGCCATCAGCTGCGCCATCCGCCGCATCAGCGGCATCCTGCCGGTGGCGGTGCTGGTCAACTACAGCGAGTCAGGCGCCTCGACCCTGCGTGCTTCGCGCGAGCGGCCACGGGCACCGATCCTCAACCTGACGCCGAACCCGAACACCGCTCGCCGCCTGAGCGTGGCCTGGGGCGTGCATTCGGTAGTGAATGACCGCCTACGCCAGGTAGACGAAGTGGTTTCCACTGCGCTGGAAATTGCCCAGGCCCAAGGCATGGCCAGCCGTGGCGACACGCTTCTGATCACTGCCGGTGTGCCTTTCGGCAAGCCAGGGTCGACCAACACGCTGCGGATCGAGACGTTGAACTGAGATTCCCGGGGGCGCTATGCGACCCCGTCGCGGGTCAAGCCCGCTCCCACAGGAGGCGCGCCGCTCCATGGCACAGCGCAGAGCTTGTAGGAGCGGGCTTGACCCGCGAATGGAGGGCGCAGCCCTCCCCGAACACCGATGTACCGGACCTGCGGTAAATCGAGGCCCAAAGAGGCCCACCGCCCTCCCATCCACCTCACTGACTGCCCCATGTACACCAAAAATTTCGTAAACCCTTGCCCCGACTGGGCGACGGCGATACTCAACGGTTTCAGCCAGGTGCTACTGCTGCGCAACCCCCTGTGCGGCCTGTGCTGCCTGCTGGCCATCCTGCTGACCGCGCCCAACCTGGTCGGTGGCGCCCTGCTCGGCGCCTTGGCCGGCCTGCTCACCGCGCAGCGTCGCGGCTACGACCGTGCTGACCGCCAGGCCGGGCTGTACTGCTACAACAGCGTACTCATAGGCCTGCTGATCAGCGCCGTGCTGCCCTGGTCCGCCATTCTGCCGCCGCTGATCCTCGCTGCCGGCGGGCTGTCCAGCATCATCACCCACCAGTGGCGCAAACGCGGCGGCAAGCTGCTGACTGCCTACACGGCGCCGTTCGTGCTCCTGGGCTGGGGCACGTTGCTGTTCGTACAGACGGTCACCGTACCCGCGGTGGTCGAGGCCGACCTGGCGAGTGCCCTGGCAAGAGGGGTCGGGCAGATCTTCCTGCTCGATCAACCCCTGGCTGGGCTGCTGATCATCGTCGGCCTATTGATCGCCAACCCGTATGCCTGCTTCTGGGCGGTCATAGGCTCTGCCGCAGGTGCAGGCCTGGCACTGCTCGTGGGTGATACGCCGTCGGCATGGATGGGGCTTTATGGTTTCAACGCGGCCCTGGCAGCCCTAGCCTTCAGCCGTCAGGGGGAAAAACCCTGGGTCACGTTGTTGGCCATCGGCCTGGCACTGGCGTTACACCCGCTGTTGAGCAGGCTGCCGTTCCCGGCGCTCACGGCGCCTTTCGTCGCCGCCTGCTGGCTCATCCACTTGGGCAGTCACCTGAAGCTTGGCAAACGCCAGACACCGGGGCGCTTGCATAGCTGAAAGGCACCCCATAGGCTCAGCCGACTTCACGATGGACAGAGCCAATGAACAAACCTGCAAGCCTGCGCGAGCGGCTTTACGTGATCGTCTTCCAGAGCGACACCGTGGCCGGAAGACGCTTCGACAAAACCCTGTTGCTGATCATCCTGGCGAGCCTGGTCACGGTCATCCTGGACAGCATCGATGAGGTGCATCGCGGCTACGGAGGCCTGCTGGCCGCGATCGAGTGGGGCTTCACCGCCATCTTCCTGTGCGAATACCTGACGCGGCTGTACTGCTCGCCCCGGCCCCTGCGCTACGCCTTCAGCTTCTACGGCCTGGTCGACCTGCTGGCGATCGTGCCGGGCATCATCGCGCTGTACTACAGTGACGCGCAGTACCTGCTGATCGTGAGGGTCATCCGCATGTTGCGGATCTTCCGTGTACTCAAGCTCAGCCCGTACCTCAAGCAGGCCAATTACCTGCTCGATGCCCTGCGCGGCAGCAAGCAGAAGATCATCGTATTCCTGGTCAGCGTATCAACGCTGGTCACCGTATTCGGCACCCTCATGTACGTGATCGAGGGCCCGGAGCATGGCTTCACGAGCATTCCCAAGGGGATCTACTGGGCCATCGTCACGCTGACCACGGTCGGGTTCGGCGACATCGTGCCCCGAACACCTTTGGGCCAGGTGCTGTCTTCGCTGGTGATGATCATCGGCTACTCGATCATCGCGGTGCCAACCGGGATCTTTACCGCCGAGCTTGCCAATGCCATGCGTGGCGAGCAACTGCAACACCCCTGCCCGACCTGCAGCAAGAAATCCCATGAAAGTGGAGCGGCGTTTTGTGCCCGGTGTGGAAATGCGTTGTTCCCCAAATCCGGTTGAGCGAGGCGCTCATGACGAGATCCGTAGGGCTCCCGCACCTTGGAGGGTGCGGGAGTCATTGAGTGGGCAAAGCCCGTGGACAACTGCCAACACCGCCCATCGGCCAGCACGCATAAGCAAAGACGCATTGATTCTTTAATACCTGAAGAACAAGACGCTATAGTCGCTGGCACATTGCCCCAACATTCATACCTATAAGGAATGCGTCGTGAAAAAGTTTTTCACCGTCTCGCTGGCCGCTGCCAGCCTGGCCTTCGGCACCCTGGCCCACGCTGCCCCGACCCTGCTGAACGTTTCCTACGACGTGATGCGTGATTTCTACAAGGACTACAACCCGGCCTTCCAGAAGCACTGGGAGGCCAAGCATAACGAGAAGGTCACTGTGCAGATGTCCTTCGGTGGCTCCAGCAAACAGGCGCGCGCGGTGATCGATGGCCTGCCGGCCGACGTGATCACCATGAACATGGCCACCGACATCAATGCCTTGGTCGACAACGGCAAATTGATCCCTGACAACTGGGTCACGCGCCTGCCGAACAACAGTGCGCCGTTCACCTCTGCCACGGTGTTCATCGTGCGCAAGGGCAACCCCAAGGCATTGAAGGACTGGCCGGATCTGCTCAAGGACGGCGTACAGGTCATCGTACCCAACCCCAAGACCTCGGGTAACGGCCGCTACACCTACCTGTCGGCGTGGGGCTATGTGCTCAAGCAAGGCGGTGACGAGACCAAGGCGCGTGCGTTCGTCGGCAAGCTGTTCAAGCAGGCGCCAGTGCTGGACACCGGTGGTCGCGCCGCCACTACCACGTTCATGACCAACCAGATTGGCGATGTGCTGGTGACGTTCGAGAACGAAGCGGAAATGATTGCGCGCGAATTCGGTCGCGATCAGTTCGAGGTGGTCTATCCAAGCGTTTCAGCCGAAGCCGAGCCGCCGGTGAGCGTGGTCGATAAAGTGGTGGCCCGTAAAGGCACCCAAGCCGTGGCCGAGGAATACTTGAAGTACCTGTGGTCACCGGCCGCCCAGGAACTCGCCGCCCAGAACTACTTGCGTCCACGCGATGCGACCGTGTTGGCCAAGTACACCGATCGTTTCCCCAAGGTCGAATTCCTCTCGGTCGAGAAGACCTTTGGTGACTGGCGCACTGTGCAGAAAACGCATTTCAACGATGGGGGCGTGTTCGACCAGATCTATACCGGTCAGTGAAGCTGATGGGGCTAGGCCGGCAGTACAGCGGTCCGGGGCTTGAGCTTCGCAACACCCATGAAAGCCGGACGCGGCTGTGGTCCCCTGAATGACGGCCTGCCCCGATCAACCTAACCGAAACACCAACGCCTTCAACCCCCCAGCCGGATCCACATCCGGGAACTCCGGCGGGTTCTGCAGCCGTTCCACGAAGGCGAGGCCGGGCGCATGCTCGGCCATGCCCTCGATCAAGAACTCAGGCCCTATGCCGGGGTCGTTCACGCAGGCCAGAACCGTCCCACCTTCATTCAACAGCTCAGGCAAGCGGCGCAGGATCTTCGCGTAGTCCTGGGTCAACACGAAGCTGCCGCGCTGGAAGGTGGGCGGATCGATGATGATCAGATCGTAAGGCCCGTATTTGCGCACCTTGCCCCATGACTTGAACAGCTCATGACCCAGGTAGGCCACACGGGACGGGTCATGCTGGTTGAAGCGATGGTTGTCGCGCCCTCGGGACAGTGCCGATTTCGCCATGTCCAGGTTCACCACCTGCTCGGCCCCACCTGCAATCGCCGCCACCGAAAAACCGCAGGTGTAGGCAAACAGGTTCAGCACGCGCTGCCCCTTGGCCTGGGCGCGCACCCACTGGCGACCATGACGCATGTCCAGGAACAGGCCATTGTTCTGACGTACCCCCAGGTCCAGCAGGTAGGTCAGCCCGTCCTCGATCACCTCACGTTGCTGACACGGCTCGCCCACCAGCCACTGACCGGGGCTGTCGGGCAGGTAACGGTGTTGCAGCAGGATCGCCTGGCCCGTCCACTGCTCAAGGTGCGACAGCCGCAACAGCATCGCCTCAAGCTCTGCCAATTGCCCCTCGGGGGGCTCACGGAACAAGGCGACCGACAACACGCCCTGAAGCCACCGTGATCTGCTCAAGGCCGGGCCAGCAACGTCCTCGGCCGTGGAAAAGGCGACGGGTTTCTGCAGGGGCGGGGTTCAGGGCGGCAAGCAGATGCTGCTCGAGGGCGGCAATCGGAGAGGTCATGTCAGGTCACATCGGTAAGCGGAGGCGTATTTTACATGGCAAGGCCGCCCAGGTGCGCCACCTTGAATTGTCTATTTTTTGTACACACTAATGTCACCTTAAGTGCCATTTTTGTGTGCACTTGCACCGCCCATGCCCCGATGTGTTACATGAAGCGCTCACTTAATGCTGACCATCTGATCAACTAAGCCCATGAATTCAAACAATTATTGACTTAGTGGTCAGCTTAAAACGCTGATTTTTCAGCTTGTTACTGAAATCTGCACGCTTCCTGAGTGGTCACTGTGGCGATCGCCTGCTGAAGCTGGCATGGAACTGGCTTCCCTGTGCTTGTGTTTTGTATACAAGTTTCACCGAACATAAATACACAAGAACCCGCGACGCCGATTGACCGTCGGCCGCCGCGCCCAGAACCCGAGATGCCAACGCTGCACCGACGAGATGGCGAGCCCGTGCGCTGCCCGCTCATCGCAGTCAACGTGCATCAGGAGCCCGCCGGAATGAGTAGCAGCCTCAACCTTGCCCCTGAACTATCCGTCGCCAGCACCCAGACCCAACCAACCCCGGCCGACACGGTGCCGGACATGGCACTGAGCCCCCGCCTGCACAACCGGGACCTGGCCCCCACCCGCATCGCCGGGCGCCGCTGGGGCCGTTACAGCATCTTCGCCCTGTGGACCAATGATGTGCACAACATCGCCAACTATTCATTCGCCATGGGCCTGTTCGCCCTGGGCCTGGGCGGCTGGCAGATATTGCTGTCGCTGGCCATTGGTGCCGCCCTGGTGTACTTCTTCATGAACCTGTCGGGCTACATGGGGCAGAAGACCGGCGTCCCCTTCCCGGTCATCAGCCGCATCGCCTTCGGCATCCACGGCGCGCAGATCCCGGCGCTGATCCGCGCAGTCATCGCCATCGCCTGGTTCGGTATCCAGACCTACCTGGCCTCGGTGGTCCTGCGCGTGCTGCTCAGCGCCGTCTGGCCGCAGATGGCAGCCTACGACCACGACAGCATCCTTGGCCTGTCCAGCCTGGGCTGGGCCTGTTTCGTGGCCATCTGGCTGGTGCAGTTGGTGATTCTCGCCTACGGCATGGAGATGGTCCGTCGCTACGAAGCTTTCGCAGGCCCTGTCATTCTGGTAACGGTTGCAGCGCTGGCGGTGTTCATGTACTTCAAGGCCGACACACGCATCGCCTGGTCGGTGGCAGAACCCCTGAGCGGTTACGAGATGTGGCGCAACATCTTTGCCGGCGGTGCCTTGTGGCTGGCCATCTATGGCACGCTGGTGCTCAATTTCTGTGATTTCGCCCGTTCCTCGCCGTGCCGCAAGACCATTCGCGTTGGCAATTTCTGGGGCCTGCCGGTGAACATCCTGGTGTTTGCCGTGATCACCGTCGTGCTGTGCGGCGCTCAGTTCAAGATCAACGGCCAGATCATCGACAGCCCAACGCAGATCGTCGCAGCCATTCCAAACACCACCTTCCTGGTGCTGGGCTGCCTGTCGTTCCTCATCGTCACGGTGGCGGTCAATATCATGGCCAACTTCGTGGCACCGGCCTTCGTGCTCAGCAACCTGGCACCGCGTCACCTCAATTTCCGTCGCGCGGGGCTGATCAGCGCCACGCTGGCGGTGCTCATCCTGCCGTGGAACCTGTACAACAGCCCCTTGGTGATCGTCTACTTCCTGTCCGGCCTGGGTGCATTGCTGGGCCCGCTGTACGGGGTGATCATGTCCGACTACTGGCTGCTGCGCAAAGGCTGCATCAACGTCCCGCAGCTCTACAGCGAAGACCCCGCCGGCGCGTATCACTACACCAAGGGCATCAACCTGCGCGCGGTCGCGGCGTTCGTGCCGGCGGCCCTGTTGGCCATCGTGCTGGCCCTGGTACCCAACTTCCACAGCGTCGCGCCCTTCTCGTGGCTGATCGGGGCTGGCATCGCCGCCGCCCTGTACCTGTTGATCGCGCCGCGCAACCGTCATTACCACGACGTCAGCGGCGAATGCATCGCCGTCGACCACAGCAGCCACTGAACAAGGAGGACTGCCCATGCGAATCCTGATTGCCAACGTCAACACCACCGAAGCCATCACCGAGGCCATCGCCGAGCAGGCCCGCGCCGTGGCGGCGCCGGGCACAGAAGTCATCGGCCTTACGCCGTGGTTCGGCGCAGAATCGGTGGAGGGCAATTTCGAGAGTTACCTGGCCGCCATTGCCGTGATGGATCGGGTACTGGCCTATGAGGGCCCCTATGATGCAGTGATCCAGGCCGGTTATGGCGAGCACGGCCGTGAAGGCCTGCAGGAGCTGCTGAACGTGCCGGTGGTGGACATCACCGATGCCGCCGCCAGCACCGCCATGTACCTGGGCCACGCTTACTCGGTGGTCACCACGCTGGACCGTACCGTCCCCTTGATCGAGGACCGCCTCAGGCTTTCCGGGCTGTACGACCGCTGCGCATCGGTACGCGCCAGCGGCCTGGCGGTGCTGGAGCTCGAAGCCGATCCGCAGCGCGCTGTCGAGGCCATCGTCGAACAAGCCGAACGGGCCGTACGTGATGACAAGGCCGAGGTCATCTGCCTGGGATGCGGAGGCATGGCCGGGCTGGACGAGCAGATCCGCCAACGCACCGGGGTACCGGTGGTCGATGGGGTCAGCGCGGCGGTGACCATCGCCGAGTCGTTGGTGCGCCTGGGCCTGAGTACGTCCAAGGTGCGCACCTATGCCACCCCTCGGGCGAAGAAGGTCATAGGCTGGCCAATGCGCGTCGGCCGCTAGGGCACCAGGGCGCAACCTGCGCGGGATCGGCAATCGATCCTGCGCAGGCACTGCTCAACCGATCATTCTGGCCAGCCGCTGGCCACTGCCGCAGGCCAGCGTGAAGCCCAGCGCGCCATGGCCAAGGTTGAGCCAAAGGTTACGGTAAGGCGTTGCGCCTATGATGGGTACACCGGTGGGCGTCGCCGGTCGCATACCGGCCCATTCCACCGCGTGGGCATAATCGGCGGCATGGGGCAGCGTCTCCAGTGCCAGGCGGCGCATGCTCTGCAAGCGGCGTTTGTCCAGCGCCTCGTCCTGCCCCACGATGTCCACCATGGCCGCGACGCGCAACTGTCGATCCAGCCGGGCATAGACGATCTTGCGCTCGTAGTCCGTCAGGCTGATCTCAAGCGCCCCCTGCCCCGGCACCAGGGGCGCAGTCAGGCTGTACCCTTTGAGTGGATAGATCGGAATGTTCACCCCTGGCACCTTCAGCGCCGCGCTGCGGTAACCTGCGCACAGCACCAACTGGTCGATTGGCAGTTCTTCATGGCCAAGGCGCAGCGCCACCACCTGATGCTCACGGTGAAGCAGTTGCGTCACCGGCTGACCGAGCCGGAACTGGCATTGGCCGCAGGCTTGCAGAGCGGCGGCCAAGCGCAGGCAGAAGGCGTGGCAGTCGCCCACTTCTTCGTCCGGGGTGAAGACGCCGCCCACGAATGGCGACGCCTGCAGCGCCGGTTCCAGCGCCCGCAGCTCAGCGGCGCCGAGTACCTGCTGGCGATCAGGGTCCGTCAGTTGCACACGGCTGCGCCTGAACTGGGCTTCGCTGCGAAACGCTACGAGCTTGCCGTTGCGGCGCCAGGCAAAATCACCGATTGCCTGGGCTTGGCGCCACTGGGCCAACACGGCCTGGCTTTGCAGGGCAAGGTCAAGCAATACGGCGGCGTTGCGCTGATTGACGCTGCGTCGGCACGCCAGTGTGAAGGCCAGTAACCAGCGCCACTGCGCCGGGTCTAGACGCAAGCGCAGGCGCAGCGGGGAGTCGCCCTGCAACAACCACCCCAGCGCCTGCCACGGCACGCCCGCATCCGCCAGTGGCGCGACGTAGCGGTAGGACAATTGACCACCGTTGGCAAAGCTGGTGGCCGCCCCCAAGGTGTCGTGGGCCTCGATCAATTCAACGCAATGGCCTTCCTGCACCAGCGCATAGGCCGTCGCCAGCCCGATCACGCCGCCCCCGATCACCGTCACCTGCCGCTTCATCGTTCATCCCTGTTCAGCATTCTGGCTCAACAGTACCAGCGGATCAGGTCGGGCAGCTATGCTCACCGTCATCGAGCCCCTGACGCACGTTGCGGCTGCGCAGGCTGGCCTTGCCATCGTGCCAGTCCAGGGTCAGGACATAGAGGGTGTCGAAGTCCCCATCCTGCCAATCTTCGGTGATGACATGCTCCTTGCCGACAGCCTTCTGGGCGACGGTATTGATCAGGTCCGGCAGGTAGCCGTGAGACCATGCCGTATAGATGGTCGCGTTACGGTACTTGTCGCTGAGCAGTTCGTCGGCCAGGTCATCGGTGTCGTTGGCGCTGTAGTCGATGTTGACCGGCAGGCCGAGGCGAATGGCACTGGGGCTGATGGTCATGAGCGGACGCAGGTAGCTGTAGCTTTGGTCATCAGCGCCCTCCTCCACGTGCCGGGACGGGTTGGCAGCAAACACGTAATCGGCCTTGCCGAAACGTTCGGGTAAAACCGTGGCCAGGTCCAGCGCGCGGTTCAGGCCCTGGCAGTTCAGCTGGCCCAGGCCTTCACCGGGTTTTTCGGCATGGCGCAGAAACACCAGGGTCTGGGTGCCATCCACCGGTTGCGCGCGGCTCTCGACGGCGTCCAGCGCCAGCGGTACGCCTACGGCGGTCAGGGCCAGGCCCAGCAACCAATGACGGCGACGATGCAGGTGTGGAATCAACTTCATCAATGCAGGCTCGTGTGACAAACGGGTCACCCGCGCATCGCCTGGACGGGCACAGGGCGCCTTTTGCAGTGAGTGCCTTCCTTGACGACGGGTTCGGTTCAGAGTGCCAATAGCCCGTTTTGTTCCCCGCTGCCAGGGTGCCAGGCGTCTGGCACAGGCATTACGGGGCTATCGTGTCAGTCATCGCGCGTCAGCACTTCGAGCAGCTCGATTTCGAACGCTAGGTCCGAATCAGGTGGGATAGAACCAACGCTACGCGCGCCATAACCCAGGTGCGCCGGCACCAACAGCTTGCGCTTGCCGCCAACGCGCATGCCCATGATGCCCTGGTCCCACCCCTTGATTACTCGCCCGGTACCGATCACGCATTGAAACGGCTTGCCGCGTGACCAGGAGGAGTCGAACTCGGTGCCATCGGCCAGCCACCCGGTGTATTGGGTCGTGATCAGCGCACCTTTGACGGCCGCCTTGCCGTCACCCTCGACCAGGTCGATGATTTGCAGTTCTTGGTTCATGCGCAGGCTCCAGCCGCTACGAAAATGCCGTTCTTTTCGCAGCATTGCCCGGATTTGGCAAGCCTTGGTGTCGGCCTGCGCATCGTCGGTGACGACAGGGTCGTCTTACAGGTAGACGGTACCGCGCATGAACAACGCCGCCCGCCCACTGATGATCACCCGGCCATTGCCCGGGAGCACGCAGCGCAGCTGGCCCTTGCGCGCACCGCCTTGCTCGCATTCAAGCGACTGCTTGCCTAGCCGTTGTGCCCAGATCGGTGCGAGCGAGGTATGGGCCGAACCGGTCACCGGGTCTTCATTGACCCCCACGCGTGGCCCGAACCAGCGCGTCACGAAGTCGAACCCACGCCCCGGCGCCGTTACGGCGATGCCGCGCACGTCAAAGCCAGCCAGCTCGACGAAATCTGGCGTGAGGGTATCGAGCAACTCAGGGTCATCGACCACCACCACGTAGTCATCGCTGCGATACACCGCCTGCGCCTGGCGCAGGCCCAATGCTTGCAGCAGACCGGCTGGCACTGGCTGGGCCTCAGGTTGGCGGGCAGGGAAATCCATGGCCAACAGGCCGTCCGCTTGCCGTGTTACCCGCAGTTCACCGCTGCGGGTATTGAAGCGCAGCACCTGCGCCGGTTCTTTGAGGTGTTCGAACAGCACGTAGGCCGAGGCCAGGGTGGCGTGACCGCACAAGTCCACTTCCACGGTGGGCGTGAACCAGCGCAGGTCGAACACATCGCCGTTGCGCACGAAATACGCCGTTTCCGAAAGGTTGTTTTCCTCGGCGATGCGCTGCAGCACGGCATCGGGCAGCCACTGATCGAGCGGGATGACCGCGGCCGGATTACCGCCGAAGGGTTCGGCACTGAAGGCGTCGACCTGGAAGATTTCGAGTTGCATCAATACGCTCCTTGTTGCCTGCCCTTGTGCAGGCTATTGGCGGTGTGGGGCCTAATGAAGCACCGGTGTCAGCACGGGCTTGCCGGCGAAAAAGGCATCGAGGTTACGCAGGACCAACGTCACCGTGGCTTCTGCCGCCTCTGGCGATTGCCCGGCGACATGGGGCGTCAATACCGTGTTCGGAAGCGACTTGAGGGTGTCGGGAACATCAGGTTCCTCGTCGAACACGTCCAGGGCCGCACCGGCCAATTGACCGCTCTGCATTGCCTGGGTCAGGGCCTGGGTATCGACGACGCTGGCCCGAGCGATGTTGACCAGGTAGCCCTGGGGGCCGAGCGCCTTCAGCACCTGTGCATTCACCAGGTGGCGAGTGTCGGCGCCGCCGGGTGTGGCGACCACGAGAATATCGACTGCCTCGGCCAGGGCCGGGACGCTGTCATGGCCGGTGTAGGGCAACGCCGGTCGTGGTGTTCGGTTGTAGTAGCTCACGGGCATGTCGAACCCCTGGTGTGCGCGCTTGGCAATGGCCTGGCCAACGGCGCCCATGCCCAGAATGCCCAGGCGTTTACCTGTGACCGATGGGCTGATCACGCGCTGCCATTGGCCAGCGCGGGTACTGGCGTCGGCTTGCGGGATGTTGCGCAGCAGTGCCAGGAGCATGGCCATGGCGTGATCGGCCACGGCGTCGGCGTTGGCGCCGGCGCCGTTGGTGACGGTGATGTGGCGGGCACGGGCGGCTTGCAGGTCGACCTGCTCATAGCCGGCGCCGATGACGCAGATGATCTGCAGGTTGGGCAGTGCGTCGATTTCCTTGGCTGTCAGGCCGAGGGGGCCGCGGGTGAGGACGGCGTCGATGCGGGGGCCGTTTTGCTCGATGGCCTGGGTGCGCAGGTCGGGGGTCTGGGCGAGGATGAGGTGGTAGCCGGCGTTTGTCAGCAGGGGGAGGTAGGTGTCTACGGTTTCGACCAGGACCAGGATTGTCTTGTGCATGATGCCTCCGGGTGGGTTGGGGATTATGCGGAGGGGGTGGGTGGTGGAGTCAATGGGTATTATGGGTGGGGGCTGTATGGGAGGCGGGAGTGGGATTTGGGGGCGGGCGCTTTGTAATTAGCTTGATCTTGAATTGGACTCTGCGGCTTTTGGACTTTGAACTTTGGACTTGGGACTTTGAACCTGGGACTTGGGGCTCAGGTCTTTGAGGCTGGAGTTGGATTGTTAGCATGGGCATTTATATTGAGTAGGTATTCATTGGCTAGGGTGGCGCACAGTCACCCTTCCGCCCTTACGGCGGCTCACTTTTTGTCTTGTCAAAAAGTAAGCAAAAACCGCCTGCTCCTATCATCCGGCCCCTACGCTG
>Ga0302347_1001666_pt1 | contig 25854 bp, 25 predicted proteins | sample PhyWR1_FD_202178 | JGI IMG/M metagenome (GOLD analysis project Ga0302347, IMG submission 202178) | Leaf surface microbial communities from wheat plants in UC Gill Tract Community Farm, Albany, California, United States - DLSL W.R1 (v2)... | ecosystem: Host-associated > Plants > Phyllosphere >...
CGCTGTGACGCCATCGCGAGCAAGCCCGCTCCCACAGGTCGTACATACACAGGACCCCCCCCATGACTCAATCTGCCCGCGCCGACGCGCTGCTAGCCGATCTACCACGCCCAGGCCGTGGCCGGCTCAAAGTGTTTCTTGGCGCGGCACCTGGTGTGGGCAAGACCTACGCCATGCTGCAAGCAGCTCACACGCAACTGCGTCAGGGCGTCGAAGTACTGGCGGGGGTGGTCGAAACCCACGGCCGGGCTGAAACTGAAGCACTGCTCAACGGTTTGCTCCAACAGCCGATGCTACGCTCGGAATATCGCGGTGTGCAGCTCGAAGAAATGGACCTCGACGGTTTGCTCGCAGCCAGACCCAAACTGGTGCTGGTCGATGAGCTGGCCCACAGCAACGCCCCCGGCAGCCGCCATGCCAAGCGCTGGCAGGATGTGCAGGAGTTGCTGGCCGCCGGGATCGACGTGTACACCACGGTCAACGTCCAGCACCTGGAAAGCCTCAATGATCAGGTGCGCGGCATCACCGGGGTGCAAGTGCGTGAAACCGTGCCGGACTGGGTGGTGCAGGAAGCCTACGAGCTGCTGCTGATCGACTTGCCGCCCCGGGAGCTGCTAGAGCGGTTGCGCGAGGGCAAGGTGTATGTGCCGGAGCAGGCGCGGGCGGCGATCGATGCGTTTTTCAGCCAGACCAACCTCAACGCCCTGCGCGAACTGGCGATGCAGACGGCCGCGGTGTATGTCGACGATGAACTGGACAAGGGCTATCGCCAGCAGGGGCAATCGGCTCCGGCGCTGCGTGGCCGCTTGTTGGTGGGGATTGATGGCGATATGCATGCCGAGCGCCTGGTGCGCCACGCCAGCCGGGTTGCCGAGCGCAGGCATTTGCCCTGGAGCCTGGTGCATGTGGACAACGGCACGGCGCGCGACGAGCAGTCGCGCCTGCGCCTGCAAAGCGCCCAGCAACTGGCCGAGCGCCTGGGTGGGGAAGTGGTCGTGCTGCGCGCTGGTGAAGTGGCCAAAACCCTGATCCAGCACGCCAGCGAACGTCGCGCCAGCTTGCTGCTGGTGGGCCAGTCACGGCTGACCTGGCGCCGCCGCCTGTTTGGTGGCGGGCTGGCTGCGCGCTTGTTGCGCGATGCTCACGGCCTGGAAATCAACGTGCTCGACAATGAGCAATCCCCAGCGCCCACCGTCAGCCGCCCGGAGCACTCGCTGGTGTGGTTTGACTACGGGCTGGCGCTGGTTGCCACGGTACTGGCCAGCGCCCTGGCCTGGGGGGTGTCCAGTGTGCTGGCGCTGCCCAATATCTCATTGGTGTTTCTTGCCGCCGTGTTGCTGGTTGCGGTGCGCAGCAGCCTGGGGCCAGCGCTGGCCTGTGCGGCGCTGTCATTTCTGGCCTATGACTTCCTGTTTATTCCGCCCAACTTCTCGTTGAGCATCCAGCGCGAAGAAGATGTGCTGACCCTGCTGTTCTTTCTGCTGATGGCCGCACTTACCGGCAAGCTGGCGGCCCGCCAGCGTCGGCAATTGCAGGCATTGCGTGACACCCAGCAAGAAACCACCGAGCTGCTCGACCTGTCGCGCAAGCTCACTGCCGCCACCGACCGCAAGGCCGTAGTGAATGCCGCAGGTCAGCACTTGAGCGGCTGGAAAGAGCTGGATGTGTGCCTGCTCAACCGCGATGGCAATGGTGGCTGGGATGTTGAAACCGGTGGGCCACTGCAGTTTTCCGAAGCTGAGCGCGCCGCTGCGGACTGGGCCTGGACCCACGACCAGCCAGCAGGCAAGGGCACAGGTACATTGCCGATGGGCCGTTGGTGGTGGTGGCCGATCAGTGCTGAAGAAGGGCCATTGGCCTTGCTCGGCGTGTGCCCGAAAGCAGGGCAGCAACTCAGCGGCCAACGTCGGCGCCTGCTGATGGCCCTCAGTCAGCCCCTGGCCCAGGCCCTGGCCCGGGCGCGTCTGGTCCAGGACCTCGAAGCCGCCCGCCTGCACGGCGAAACCGAGCAGTTGCGCAGCGCGCTGCTGGCGTCGGTGTCCCATGACCTGCGCACCCCGCTGACTAGCATGCGCGGCAGTATCGACACCTTGCTGGCGTTGGCTGAAGCGATCCCGCTGGCTGACCGCCGCGAGCTGCTCGAAGGCACCCGCGATGAGGCCGAGCGCCTGGATCGCTATATCCAGAACCTGCTGGACATGACCCGCCTGGGCCACGGAGCCCTGAAGCTGGCCCGTGACTGGGTATCGCCTGCCGACATTGCCGGTAGCGCCCTGAACCGCTTGCGTGCGGTGCTGGCGCCCTTGCAGGTGCAGGTGGATGTGCCGGCGCGCTTGCCGCTGCTGCATGTGCATGGTGCCTTGATCGAGCAGGCACTGGTCAATGTGCTGGAAAACGCCGCGCGCTTTTCACCGGCTCAAGGTCAGTTGCAGCTGACCGCCGGGGCCGATGACCAGGAACTGTGGTTTGCCGTCAGTGATCAGGGGCCGGGCATTCCCGAGGAAGACCGGGCGAAGATTTTCGACATGTTCTACACCGCTGCCCGTGGCGATCGCGGCGGCCAGGGTACGGGGCTGGGGCTGGCCATCTGCATGGGCATGGTGGGTGCCCACGGTGGGCGCATCACGGTGGGCGAGGGCATTGGCGGGCTGGGCACCTGCATCACCCTGTATCTGCCGCTGAGTGTGCAGCCTGGCGTTGAGAATGAAGAGGCAGAACGTGAAGACTGATACTCTTTGCCCATTCCTTTACCGCGACAACAAGCCATGAGCCAGAGCGCGACCATTTTGGTCATCGACGACGAACCGCAGATCCGCAAATTTCTGCGTATCAGTCTGGTGTCCCAGGGCTATACCGTACTGGAGGCCGCGACCGGTGCCGAAGGGCTGAGCCAGGCTGCGCTCAGGCGCCCCGATGTGCTGGTGCTGGACTTGGGCTTGCCGGATATGGACGGCCAGCAGGTGCTGCGCGAGTTTCGCGAATGGTCCGGTGTGCCGGTGCTGGTGCTTTCGGTACGGGCCAGTGAAGCGCAGAAAGTCCAGGCGCTGGACGGCGGGGCCAACGATTACGTGACCAAGCCCTTCGGCATTCAGGAGTTTTTGGCGCGCATTCGTGCCTTGCTGCGTCAGGCCCCTGTGGGTGAAGTTCAGGAGTCCGCGCTGGAGCTTGGCCCCTTGACCGTCGACCTGGCCTTTCGCCGTGTCTTGCTCGATGGTGTTGAAGTAGCCCTGACCCGCAAGGAGTACGCAGTACTGGCGCAACTGGCGCGCTACCCCGGTCGCGTTATCACCCAGCAGCAATTGCTCAAGGATATCTGGGGGCCGACCCATACCGAGAACAGCCATTACCTGCGCATCGTGGTTGGCCATTTACGCCAGAAACTGGCGGATGATCCGACCCGGCCGCGGTTTATCGTAACCGAAGCCGGGGTTGGTTACCGGTTGCTGGATCCTGCATCCTTTTCGTAACGATCGAGGGTGTCTTTGGCGATCATCCGGCCCAGTTCGATCAACTCTGCGGCTTTGTAAAACTCGAAAAAGCGGCATACCCGCTTGGGCACGTTAATCAGGATATCGGGCGGGTAACCGGCGATCTTGTATTGCGCCAGAGAGGTTTGCATCACCTCGAAACTCTGGTTGATCAAATCCAGCAGTGAGGCCGGGCCAACGTTGTCGATAATTACCGAGCCGGTGGCTGATTTGGGCGAGCCTTCTTCAGTGGCTGGCCGGGCGGGTTGAGTCGAGTCGAGCCAGGGGTTGCTCAGTGGTTCGGCCAGGGGGGCGAGCATTTCCTGTTCCAGATTGAGCAGCTGCTCGGCATGTCTGTTGCGAAACGGCATGCGCGAACCCAGCGAACTCATCAGGTTGTCAAAGCGCCCCTTGAAGGCCGCAGGGCGCTGGATAACCGGCAGTTGGTAGTTACTCTGCTGGGTTGAGTTGAGGTTGACGGCGATGATCAGGTCGCAGTGGCTGGACACCACCGGCACGATCGGCAGCGGGTTGAGCAGGCTGCCGTCGACCAGCATACGGTTGCCTTGCATCACCGGGGTAAACAGGCTGGGAATCGCCGCCGAGGCGCGCATGGCCTGGTGCAGGCAGCCTTCCTGAAACCAGATTTCCTGCTGATGGGTGAGGTCGGTGGCAACAGCGGTGTAGGGGATACGCAGGTCTTCGATATTGATTTCGCCGACGATATTGCGGATCTGGCCGAAGACTTTTTCGCCGCGAATCGCCCCCAGGCGAAAGCTCACATCCACAAGTCGCAACACATCGAGGTAATCCAGGCTTTGAATCCAGTCGCGATACTGGTCAAGCTTACCGGCCGCATAAATTCCGCCCACCACCGCGCCCATGGAGCAGCCGGCGATACAGGCGATGTCATAGCCGCGGCTTTCGAGTTCTTCGATCACGCCAATATGGGCATAGCCCCTGGCGCCCCCTGAGCCCAATACCAATGCAATACGTTTTTTCATGAGCGGCCCCTTCCCCCTGACAGACACTCACAATGCCTTTTTGTAGCGTGTAGTGACAGCTTTGCGGATGAACTCGTATCCACAAGCTAGGCTAGGGTCTGTTGACGTTTGGTTGTGGCACTTTTATGCGGATTGTTCGTCTTAGACTGCACTGAACAATTAATCTTTGAGGGAAACACCATGAAAGCATGGATTTGTGTGCCGTTGATTGCCCTGGCATTGGCCGGTTGTGCGGGGACCAAAGCCTACCGCGACACCTGTGCAACCAACCTGGATGCGGCCTGGCATGAGCTGGACCTGGCCAAGGCTGAGGGCTTTGCCGGTACAGTCAGCTACTCCAAGGCCTTGTCTTTGCTGACCGCGGCCAAAACCCAGCAGCAATTCGAAGCCTTTGAGGGCTGCACCAAGAAAGCCGAAAAGGCGCGTTTCTATATTCGAGAATCCCGCGCCGGGCGTTGAGCCGTCGCGGTAATGGGGGAGGGTGAGGATGTCTGAGCTGGTTGACCGGATAGTGGCCAATATTGTGCGTCTGGAGGTCAAGTTGCTGGCCTGCCAGGCGCGTCTGGAGGCCGATACGGACCCGGAGGCTTTGCACGACCTGCGTACCACGGTGCGCCGCTTGCGCAGCCTGTTACGGCCATTGCGCGGGCTGCCGGGGGTGGTGCAACTGGAAATGTCAGCGTCCCAGGTCGGGGTTTTGACCACGCCGTTGCGCGACCTTGAAGTGCTGGCTGCGCATTTGCACAAGCATGGCTACACGCCCCAGGCGCAACGCCGCTTGCAGCAATTGCCCGGCAGTTATGCCCGGGTCGCTGATAGCGAGCAACTGGCCCAGTTGCTGATGATCCTCGATGTGTTCCCGCGTTTTCTGCGGGCTGCCGAGCGTGAAGGCATGTTGCGTGGTTTGCGTCAGCGTATCGAAAAGGTACTGGAGAAGCAGTGGCAAACCCTGGAAAAGGCCCTCAATGACCCGGGCCATGACCGCCACCGCGTCAGGTTGCTGATCAAGCGCGTGCGCTATGCAGCTGAGGCCTACCCTGAACTGAATCAGCTGTCGCCGCTGGTTCTGGCACGGTTGAAGGGAGCGCAACAGGCCCTGGGAGAGTGGCACGATGCCTGGCAGTGGCTGCTGCAGGCCGGGCAACAGGCCGATTTGCAACCTTGTGTTGCGCAGTGGCAGGCTACCCTGGAGCACGGCGAAAAACGGGCTGACAAGGCACTGATCAAACTGAGCGCCGCCTGCTTTCGCTCCTGATCTTTGGCCGATATAGCACTGTGCAGAGTCAGATGGATGGGTAGTATCCCGTCATATTTATCTGTTTCGAGGTGCCTATGCAGTTTCGCGAATTGGTTGCGGCAGTACGTACAACGCCACTGGACGTCACCATCCCGGCAGATTGGGGCCAGGGCCGTGCCAGTTTTGGCGGGCTGGTGGTGGCTTTGCAGTATGAAGCCATGCGCGCGCAAGTGTCTGTTGAACGGGCTTTGCGTTCGCTGGCGGTGAGCTTTGTGGGCCCGGTTGCCGCGGATGTGCCGATCCGTTTTGAGGTCGAGGTGCTGCGCGAGGGCAAGGCGGTCAGTCAGGTCCTCGGCCGCGCCGTGCAAGACGGTCAGGTGGTGACGCTGGTACAGGGCAGCTTTGGTGCGTCACGGGAGTCGGCTGTCAGCGTTGACGGCTTGCTCGCTCCTGAAATGAAGGCGCCCGAAGAATGCCCGCTATTGCCCTATATCAAGGGTGTTACCCCTGAATTCATGCGCCATATGTCGATGGCCTGGGCCGTGGGCGCACTGCCGTTTACCGGTCGCGGAACGCAGGAAATGGGCGGTTGGGTGCGTTTTGACGGTGAGGTTGAGGACGAACCTCTGACCGAAACCCATTTGCTGGCGTTGGTGGATACCTGGCCACCCGCACTGTTGCCGTTGCTGAACAAGCCGACAGCGGGCAGCACGCTGACCTGGACCATCGAATTTGTGCAGCCACTGCCCAAGGCCAGTACCCTGGAGTGGTGCAAGTACCTGGCCGTCATCGAGCATGCCCGTGACGGCTACGGCCATGTGGCGGCCAATCTTTGGGCTCCGGGTGGCGAGCTTATTGCGATCAGCCGCCAGACGGTGGCGGTTTTCGGTTAGTCAGAACTGCTGGCTGTTGCGCGTCGCGTCGTCGAGCTTGCGACCCTGGTGTTGCAGGATCAGCGCTGCAAACAAGGCAACCAGACCGATTACTGCGCTGGTGGCATTTTCACTGAACACGCCAGACACCAGCAGCAGAAAGGCCACTACCAGCATAGGGACTGCGATCAGGTTGATGGCCTGATGGGCAGTGCTGTGCTGGCCCTGCGGGTTGGAGCGCCACTGCCAGGCCGGTAGATTTGGATGACGTTTGCCCATGATTGCTCTCCTTGTTCTGGGGTTCAGACTCGGCTGAACCGGATAAACAAAGAATAGGGCCGAGATTGATCCACGGCGAATCAACAATGGCTATTGGCCTTATAGCCAGATACCTATAGCTTTAACTGGCCAATTGCCCGGTTCAGCTCGCCGGCCAGGGTCGCCAACTGATTACTGGTGGTGGCCGAATCAACGGTCTGTTGCACGGTGTTTTCGGTGACATCACGAATGCTCACCACCGCCCGGTTCATCTCCTCAGCCACCTGGCTTTGCTGTTCGGCGGCCACGGCAATTTGCGTATTGCTTTCACGCATCTGTGCCACGGCATGGGTGATTTCAGCCAGTGCTACGCCTGCTTCCTGGGCTTGCTGCACGCAGTCGTCGGCCTTGAACGAGCTTTCCTGCATAAAGTCCACGGCGTCACGGGTGCCGGCCTGCAAGGCTGCAACCATGGTGGTGATTTCGTCTGTGGAGGTTTGTACACGCTTGGCCAGGTGCCGCACTTCATCTGCGACCACAGCAAAGCCGCGGCCCATTTCACCTGCGCGGGCGGCTTCAATGGCCGCGTTCAATGCCAGCAGGTTGGTTTGTTCGGCAATGCTGTGAATCACACTGACCACACCGTTAATCTTCTGACTGTCCTGAGCCAGTTGTTGAATCATCTCGGCGGTGGTTTGCACCCCGGTAGACAGGCTGGCGATGGATTGCTGCACGCGGCTGACCACCTGCTGGCCACTGCCGGCAAGGTCGTCTGCGGTTTGCGACAGGTCGCGGGTGGCACCGGCATGTTGGGCGATATGGTAGACCGTGGCCGACATCTCATTGATGGCGGTGGCGGCCTGATCGGTCTCGCTTTGCTGACCGAGCATGCCGTGGCGTACCTCATCCATGCTGCTGGCCAGGCGCGCGGCACCGGCGTCCAGTTGCGCGGCGGTTTCGGCCACGGTGTTGACGACCCGCTGGTAGCCGGCCTGCATGGCGTTAAAGGCACTGGCCATCTGCCCGACTTCATCGGTACAGGCCAAAGGCACCCGGGCGGACAGGTCGCCGGTTTTCTCCACATGCAGCATCACATCCTTGAGGGTGTTGAGCTGGCTGAGCAGAAAACGGATCAGCAATTGCGAGGCGCAGAGCATGGCCAGCATCAGTATCAGTACCGCGGCGGCATAGTTGGGCAACCGCTCGACAAACACTTGGGCCAGGCTTGGGGTGTAGGCCAGGACGGCGATTTTTTGCCCGTCGTCGCGGGTCAGCACATCGGCGCCCAGCAGCAGGTCGCGGCCGAACAATGGCATGGGATTGATTGCAACCCAGCCATTGGCTGCGCTCAGTTGGGGCAGCAGTTGATCATTGACACTGGGGGGGTGTCCGGGCTCAAGGCGCAGCAAATACCCGGCCTGAGGCAGGGCTTGCCCGGCAGGCCAGGTACTGAGCAATTGCGCCTGAGCTTGAGCGTTGGCCTGGGCGGCTTTGCTGCGCGACTGCTGCTCAAGCTGCACGGCATAGAGCACCAGCAGCAGGGTGGTGACAAAGGCCACCGCATTGACGGCCCAGAATTTGTATTTGAGCGAGATGTTGCTAAGCCAGGTACCCATGGGAGGTCTTCTCTGATTTGGCGCAAACAATATTGGCAAGGTGCCATCATTGTGCCGCTATTCAGTGACGACCTTGTTGATATGGGTCAACACTGTTTCTCTGTGGGAGCGGGCTTGCTCGCGATGGCATCAACGCGGTGATTCAGACAAACCATGTCTGCCATCGCGAGCAAGCCCGCTCCCACAGAGGGGACGTCAGTTATCAGCCAGCACCGGCAACCGGTAAAAAGCCCGCGCGCACGCGGTGGTGTGTTCGGCCAGGTCCTGCTCGCTTTCGCCACGATGTAGCGCCACTTCGCGCAGCACGTCCGTCAGGTAAGCCGGTTCATTGCGGCCATTTTTCGGCTTGGGCCGCAGGGTGCGCGGCAGCAGGTACGGCGCGTCGCTTTCCAGCATCAGGCGGCCACGAGGGATGTCGCGTACCAGCGGGTGGAGGTGGGTGCCACGGCGTTCGTCGCAAATCCAGCCGGTAATGCCGATGTGCAGGTCCATGTCCAGGTAACTGAACAGGGCCTTTTTCTCCCCGGTGAAGCAATGCACCACAGCCGCCGGCAAGCGGTCACGGAAATCACGCAAGATCTCCAGCAAGCGCTGGCTGGCATCACGCTCATGCAGAAACACCGGCAATTGCAGGTCCACCGCCATAGCCAGGTGTTCTTCCAGCACTTTTTCTTGTTGGGCGCGCGGCGAGAAATCACGGTTGAAATCCAGCCCGCATTCACCCACGGCGCGCACGCCTGGCTCCTTGAGCAAGGCCAGCAACTGGCGGGCGCTGTCGCCGTTCCAGTCACTGGCCGAGTGCGGGTGAATACCGGCAGTCGAGAACAGCCGCTGGCCGCTTTCGTCCAGCTCGCGGCTCAGTTGCAAGGCCTGTTCGCTGCCTTCCACGCTGGTGCCGGTCAGTACCAGTTGGCATACCCCGGCTGCGTAAGCGCGGTCCAGTACGGCCTGGTGTTTGCCGTCGAAGCTTGGGTTGGTCAGGTTGACGCCGATATCAATGAGTTGCATGGTTTTACCTCAGGCCACAGGCCACGAAGCATATCAGAGCTGTAGATTTACAAGAAAAACCAAGAACTACAGACAGTTATGGTTGTCTTTGAATGCCGCAACAACGCAATGCCCGGTTGTTTAAAGGACGCATTGACTGTTTTGCGCGCTGATTCCAGCGCTTGAAAGCCCCAATTGGGGTAACCGGTTGTCGGGAAATCCGACAGGGTGCTGGGCTGTATTCTTTCCGGAGAACGGATGACAAGACCGACGCTATTGATTGCGCTGTGCCTGCTGCTGTTGCCACTCCCGGCACTGGCACGCCTGGCTGGACCCTTGCAGGTCGGGCAGCCAAGTCAGGTCCGCGATCTGGCGCAAATTCGCAGCAGTCAGGTGCTGCGCGTGCTGGTCAACCAGAGCCGCAACAGCTCCGGCGAAGTGCAGGGCCAGGCCATTGGCGTTGAATATCACAGGCTGCGTGCCTTTGAGCGCTACCTCAACAGTCACGCCCGTGACGGTCAGGAAATTACCCTCAAGATCATTCCCAAGGCCAAGGACCAACTGCTGGGTGCCTTGTCTCGCGGCGAGGGCGATGTGGTCGCTCCGGGTGAGTTGATCGACTTCAAGCCCAGCCGGGCCATCAGCGCCAGTGATCCGATCGTTGATGATGTGCCCTTGCTGTTGGTTGGGGTCAAGGGTGAGCGCCGTTTTACCCGCCTGGAGCAACTGTCGGGCCGCACCGTGGCGTTGACCACCGGCAGTGCCGCTGGCGCATCGGTCAATCTGATCAATCAGAAACTGGCGCTGCGCAAATTGCCGCCTGTGAAGATCGAATGGGTAGACCCGACCCTGGCTGTGGAAGATGTACTGGAGATGGTGCAGGCCGGCATTTTTCACCTGACCATTGTCGAGCGCCCAATTGCCGAGCGCTGGGCCACGCTGATGCCCAAGCTGCGTTTTGATCGCAAGGTGCTGGTCAGCGAGCCCGAAGCCATGCATTGGTATGTGCGCCGCGATGCTTCGATGTTGCGTGCCAGTATCGACCGCTTTCTCGATGGCTATAAGGCCCCGGCCGATCAGGATGTAGCCTTTGAGCGGGTCTACCGGCGTTTGTATCGGGTGCATTACCCCCTCGCCAGGGCCGATCGTCAGCAGCTTGAGAAACTGCGTCCGGTGTTGCAGAAACATGCGCAGCAGCAAGGCATGGACTGGCTGAATCTGGCGGCGCTGGCATTCAAGGAATCCACCCTCGACCCCGATGCCAAAGGCACCGGCGGGGCGACCGGTCTGCTGCAAATCACCCCTTCTGCTGCGCAGCGGGTGGGCGTGCGCAATATTCAGAACGTCGACAACAACGTGCAGGCCGGGGCCAAATACCTGGCGATGATCCGGCGTAAATTCTTTGCCAGCCCCAGGCTTAACGAGCGCGAGCGTATGGCCTTCGTGCTGGCGGCGTACAACATAGGCCCCGAGCGGGTGCAAGGCATGCGTGCCGAGGCCAAAAGACGTGGTCTGAACCCCAATCAGTGGTTCTTTCAGGTGGAGCGGATTGCCATGGAGCAGGTGGGAATGGGCGCTGTCAGCTATGTTAATAGTGTTAACAAGTACTATTTGGCCTTTGATCGGGAACGGGATTCGCTGGAGCCCAAAAAAGCTGAGCGGGTCTCACGCAAATAATCGAATAAGTTGATCGTAATTCCCGGTTTATTCGGCTTTTAACATTATAAAAACTGATTAGTATGGCGAGCATTCCCCAACTGATGACCTAAAGGATTTCACCATGAGCAAATTGATCGATACCGTTCTGGGTAGCCGTGCAGGGTATGGCTTGACGGTGCTGCGTATTTTTGTGGGCATCATCTTTGCCGCCCACGGGTCGCAAAAACTGTTTGGCTGGTTTGGCGGCGGTGGCCTGGCCGGTACGGCGCAATGGATGGAAAGCATTGGTCTGGCGCCAGGCACGCTGATGGCCGCGTTGGCCGGTGGCACCGAGTTCTTTGGTGGTCTGGCGCTGATTGTCGGCCTGTTGGCCCGACCTGCGGCACTGGGTTTGACGTTCACCTTGCTGGTGGCGATTTTCTCTGTGCACATCAGCAACGGCCTGTTTATGGCCAACAATGGCTATGAATTCGCTCTGGCGTTGCTGGGCGGCACTCTAGCGGTATTGATCGAAGGTGCAGGCAAATTGTCCCTTGATCGTGCAATTGCCGACTGAAAACCGGATGTTCAGCAAAAGGCCCGCCCAGAGCGGGTCTTTTTCGTTTTACATGACTGTTGACAGGTGGAAGCAGGTTTATCTAGGATGTTTTCTTGCGCCGATTTAAACAGCTACTTGCGGGGCGCCAGAGGGTCACAGACCGTCTAAGAGGCTTGTAACAGGCCTTGAAATACCGCTAAAGCGCTGGTTCGGTGTTGCCTCTCACCTGCCACGCAGAAACTTGAGGCGGAGAACCGACACATGAGTCACCCACGTCCCCTTGTACGTCTTGCGCCGATCTCGGCCAGCCCTGCCTTGCGCAATCCAAAAATCCTTCTGGGTGGTAAACACCAGCCTACCTTGCTGCGTTATCTCGATGGCTGGCCACGGCGCAAAGGTCGGGCCACGGCGTTTTTGATCCAGTTTGTGGAAGAGGGTGATCAACTGGAGCGTTTTGCCGCTGACAGTTTTGACCTGGCGGTGATCCAGTCCCCCTGTGCCGAAAATGCCGAGCGGGTGATTCGCAATCTGACTCGTGTTTGTCGGCAGGGCTTGATCACCCTGCGTTGAGTTATCAGATCCGTAGATACCGTCTTGACCCTGGCATCGCGCTTGCGTGATGAGGGTCAAGACGGTCTCTACGCGGGTGGCGGAGTTTCAGAAACGGTTCAGCCGGTAGGGTTCCAGTGACGGTAAATCACTACCATTGCTACCTGCCCCCGCCAACTGCGCAATCAGCTCCGCCGTCACCGCCGCCTGCGTCAGGCCCAGATGCTGATGGCCGAAAGCAAGCAGCACCTTGCCGTCGCACACCCGGTCTATGATTGGCAGCGAGTCAGGCAGCGATGGCCGAAAGCCCATCCACGGCGTGGCCCCTGCAGCGCTCAAATCCTCACGAAACAACCCTTTGCTCAGGCGATGCAACTGCCAGGCGCGCTCCATGCTGGGCGGGGCCTGTAGCCCGGCAAACTCGACCGTACCTGCCAGTCTCAGGCCATCGGTCATCGGCGTCATGATGAACTTGCGCTCCAGCGAGGTGACGGCAAACGGCAGTCGCTCATGCTCGTACGGCAGCATTAGGTGGTACCCGCGTTCGGTATCCAGCGGGACTTTCTTGCCGGTGAGGGCAGCGGTAAGTTTGGCCGAGTGGGCGCCGCAGGCAATCACGACCCGGCGGGCGGTCACCCGGCCCTGAGCGGTAACCAGAGAAACACCTGCCTCGCTCAATTGCCCGCCGGTTACCTGCTGTTGGAGAAACTGCACGGCGCATTTTTTGGCAGCTTCTACCAGTTCGCAGACCACGCGGTAGGGGTCGATAAAGTGCCCCGTGGCCGGGAAAAACAACCCGCCCTGAATCTGCTCGCTCAATTGTGGCGCAGTCTCGCGTACGGTCTTGGCCTGCCAGAACTCCACCGGTACCTGCTGTTGGCGCATACGTGTTTGCAGTGTATGGAGTACCTGGCGGGACTCGGGGCGTTCGAAGACCAGCAACGAGCCGTCCTCCCTCATCAGGCCCGGGCAATCAATGCCCTCCAGCAGCCGGTGCCAGGCACCCAGGCTGCTTTCGTTAAGGGCACGAATACCGGCCACGGTGCGCTGAAACGGCGCCGGTCGCAGGTTAAGCAGCAGGCGGGTAAACCACGGCAGGGCGCGGGGCATGTATTTCCAGTCCAGGCGCAGTGGGCCCATCGGGTCCATCAGCATGGCCGGCAAGCGTTTGAGAATCGACAGGTCGGCAATCGGGAACACTTGCTCAGTGGCCAGGTGCCCGGCATTCCCGTACGAGGCGCCGTGGCCCGGTTGCTGAGGGTCGAGGACCACCACCCGCTGGCCCTGACGCGCCAGTTGCAGGGCACAGGCGACACCGATAATCCCGGCGCCGACGATGGCAATGTCGGCTGTATTCGAGTCGAAGTGATCAGGCATTTTCCAGTACTTCTCTGTGGCCATCGAGCAGGCGGCGCACGTGCAGAGGATTGGCGTGCTTGAGTGCGGTCGGCAGCAGGCTGTCGGGGAAGTCCTGGTAGCAGACCGGGCGCAGGAAACGCAGGATGGCAGCAGTCCCGACCGACGTGGTGCGGGTGTCCGAGGTGGCCGGGAACGGCCCGCCGTGGACCATCGCGTCGCACACTTCAACCCCCGTTGGCCAGCCATTGACCAGCAGGCGCCCGGCCTTGCGTTCCAGGGTCGGTAGCAAGGCCCTGGCACTGTCGAGGTCGGCGTCATCCAGTTGCAGGGTGATGGTCAATTGGCCTTCAAGGTGCTCGAATACCTGGCGCACCTCATGCTCATCGGCGCATTGCACCACCAGCGATACAGCACCGAATACCTCGGCTTGCAATGCCGGGTCGGCGAGGAAGTCCCTGGCTTGGGTCACGAACAGGTGAGCCTGACACTGGTTTGGCGTCTCCCCCTGCAAACCGGCAGCGGCTTCTTGTGCACTGCTCAGTTCCTGCAGCGAGCCAATACCGGTCTCATAGGCCTGAAAAATCCCGGGCGTGAGCATGGTCTGTGCCGGGCTCTGCTGGACGAGTCTGGCAGCGGTGCTGATAAAGGTATCCAGTGCCGGGCCCTGGTGTGCAATAACCAGCCCCGGGTTGGTGCAAAACTGGCCTGCACCCTGGGTCAGCGAAGCAACGAAACCCTGCGCCAGTGCTTCTCCGCGAGCCTGCAGCGCAGCTGGGAAGAGCAACACCGGATTGATCGAACTCATCTCCGCATACACCGGAATGGGTTCGGGACGAGCGGCCGCTACTTTGCACAACGCGATGCCGCCACTGCGCGAGCCGGTGAAACCGACAGCCTTGATACGTGGGTCGCTGACCAGAGCCACACCCACTTCGCGGCCGGAGCCGAACAACAGGGAAAACACACCGGCAGGCAGACCTGATTTTTTCACGGCGCGGGCAATCGCATGGCCAACCAGTTCGCTGGTGCCGGGGTGGGCGCTATGGGCCTTGACCACCACCGGGCAGCCTGCCGCCAGCGCCGATGCGGTGTCGCCACCCGCCACGGAGAAGGCCAGCGGGAAGTTACTGGCGCCGAACACGGCCACCGGCCCCAGCGGTACCTGGCGCTGGCGCAGGTCTGCGCGGGGCAGAGGCTGGCGCTCGGGCAGCGCATTGTCGACGCGCACATCCAGCCATTCCCCGGCGCGCACGGTGCGGGCAAAGGTACGCAGTTGCTGGCAGGTGCGTCCGCGCTCACCGATGATACGCGGGCGGGGCAGGCCGGACTCGCTGACGGCGCGGTCAATCAGTTCATCACCCATGGCTTCGATTTCATCGGCGATGGTCTCAAGAAAAGTGCCGCGAGTTTGCAGTGGTGTCTCGCGAAAACGGTCAAAAGCCTCCCAGGCCAGGGCGCACGCCTGCTCGACCTGTTCGCCGCTGCCGCCGGGGTAAGCTGGTTCGAGCACAGTGCCGGTGGCAGGGTTGATCGCCCGGATCGCTTCGCGGTTACCGGTGATGGCTTGCTGACCGATCAGCATATTGCCTGTCAGAGTCATGGCGTGTTCCTGAAAAAAAGGCTGGGGGCTAATGCCGATCAATGAGGTGGGGATGCTCAATCCCTGTGGGAGCGGCGGTGCAACGTTAAACCGCATAGTCTGTATCGCGAGCAAGCCCGCTCCCACAATGCTCCTTAACTGACCAACATCTGGCTGGGGCGTACCGGGTCAGGCGGCGTTCTGTTCGGCGGACCAATTTTTGTACCATTGGCGGAACAGGTTGTACTGGTCCTCGGCGTAGTGGCGCTGGGCATCGCTCAGGGCATCGGTGTCGTTGAAGTGCAGGCTGTATTCGCTGTCACCATTGAGCACCATCAGGTGCTTGTAGTAGAGCACCAGATCAGTGCCTTCATCGAACGACGACAGCACGCCCAGGGCGGCTTCCAGCTCACGGGCCAGACGGCGGGCTTTAGGGTCGCCCTTGGCCGCTTGCTTGCTCAGGGCCACCAGTTGCAGCACTTCGCGCGGCAGGGCGTTGCCAATACCGGTAATGGCGCCGGTGGCGTTGCAGTTGACGAAACCATGCACCACCTGGGTGTCGACACCGACCATCAGGGTCACGTCATCGTCCTTGGAGGTAATGTGCTCGGCGGCGTAACGCATGTCGGCAGCACCGCCGAACTCTTTGAAGCCGATCAGGTTCGGGTGCTGGCTGCGCAGTTCGAAGAACAGGTCGGCACGAGTGGCAAAACCGTAGTAAGGGCTGTTGTAGATCACCGCTGGCAGCTGTGGAGCGGCTTGCAGGATGGCGGCGAAGTGAGCTTTTTGCGCAGCAGGCGAGGCGGCACGGGACAGCAGGCGTGGAATCACCATCAGGCCCTGGGCGCCGACCTTGGCAGCGTGTGCCGCATGGGATACCGCTTCACGGCTGTTGACCGCACCGGTGCCGACGATGGTCGCAATCCCGGCAGCCACCAGGCGTGCCACACCTTCCTGACGCTCGGCTTCGGTCAGCAGCGGCCAGTCCCCCATGGAGCCGCAATACACCACGGCACTCATGCCGATTTCGATCAGTTCGCGGCCCTTGGCCACCAGTGCGTCGAAGTCCGGCTTGCGCTCGGCGGTGCACGGGGTCATCAGGGCAGGCATGCAACCGGTGAAAATGTTATCGCTCATTGTTCTAACGCCTCGAGTCGTTTATTCGGATATGTGAACAGCGAGGGGCTTAAATGCCCCACGCGAAAGGATCTTTTTCGTCGATCAGCAGCATGCTGTCGGCAGTCATAAAGGCCTGGCCGGTAATAAACGGGCGAATGCGCTCGCCTTGCCATTGATAGCTGCCGACAAACTGGCTGGCGGTGATGCTGGCCTGTACCCAGGGCTGTCCTGGTGCCAGTTTGCCGTCGGCCGCCAGGCACGCCAGTTTGGCGCTGGTGCCGGTGCCACAGGGTGAGCGGTCGTAGGCCTTGCCCGGGCACATGACGAAGTTGCGGCTGTCGGCTTGGGCGTCGTCGGCAAACAGTTCGATATGGTCGATCAAGGCACCGTCTTCGCCGTGAATCCCCTGGGCCTCAAGGGCCTTGAGCATTGCCCAGGTGTACTCGGTCAGGGCCTCGACATTGTCCAGTTGCAGCGCTTTGCCGTGGTCGGATACCAGGAAGAACCAGTTGCCGCCCCAGGCAATATCGCCATGTACCTGGCCATGCCCCGGCACCTCAACGGCGACCTGCTGGCGGTAGCGGTAGGAAGGCACATTACCTACGGTGACTTGGCCGTCTGGATGCAGGGTGGCGGTGACCGGGCCGACTGGTGTGTCGATCTTGTGCTCGCCCGTCTCGATCAGGCCCAAGTAGTACAGCGACGCAACCAGGCCGATGGTGCCGTGACCGCACATGCCCAGATAGCCGGCATTGTTGAAAAAGATCACGCCGCAGGTGGCATCTGCCGACACCGGCTCGCAGTACAGTGCGCCGACCAGTACATCGTTGCCACGGGGCTCCAGCAGGCAGGCCCGGCGCCATTGGTCATGCTGGTCGCGCAGTGCATCGCGCTGCTCGGCAATGCTGCGCCCGGCCAGTTGCGGAAAGCCTTTGAGTACCAGGCGGGTGGGTTCGCCGCCGGTGTGGGAATCAATGATATGTACTTGTTTCATAAACCTGCCCATTGATGAGAACAATGGAGCCAGAGTGGGCCGTTCAAGCATTTTGCGATTGATCTTTTCCATTGAAGCTGATGACGAAATCGGCACAATGCAGGCAGGCGCTCGATGCCTGGTCAGACATGGGAGAGTGAGATTGATGACGCAGAGTGTTTTTGCAATCCTGAACCAGGACAACGAACTGAGCCGCCCTGAAAGCCTTGAACAGTTGCTCTCTGGCGTGGCGCTGTTGCTGCCGATGCTGGATGCCATCCCCAATGCCGCGATCTTTATCAAGGACAATGCCGCGCGCTATGTTCTGGCCAATCGAACCCTGGTGCAGCGCTGTGGCTTGAAGCATCTGCAACCGCTGCTGGGCAAAACCAGCGCCGAGGTTTTTCCTGCGCAACTGGGGCCCGGTTATACCGAGCAGGATCGCCAGGTGCTGGAGCAGGGGCTGGTGCTGCAAGACCAGCTGGAGCTGCATCTGTATGGGAGCCGGGAGCCGGGCTGGTGCCTGACCCACAAACGCCCGCTGTATAACCGCCAGGGCGAGATCATCGGCCTGGCCGGGATTTCCGTGGACCTGCAATCAGCCAGCGACACCCACCCGGCCTACCAGCGGCTGGCAGCGGTGGACGAATATATTCGTACGCATTTCAATCGCCGCGTCACCCTGGTCGAATTGACCCGCATTGCCGGGATTTCCGTGGCGCAGCTGGAGCGGTATTGCAAGCGGGTGTTTCACCTGACGCCACGGCAGATGATCCAGAAGGTGCGTCTGGAACATGCCCATCGCTTGTTGTTGACCGATATCCCTATTACTGAAGTGGCCCTGCAGTGCGGCTACACCGATCACAGCGCTTTTACCCGCCAGTTCAAGGCACTGACCGGCTTTACGCCACGCCAGTACCGCCAGGCCACGGCACAGTGAAGTGTCTGTGGCCCGGTGCACTGCCTTGCAGGGTTACTTTTTCAGCGTGTCGTAGGCTTCAAGCGCGCGCAGCGAGTAGATATAGGCCGCACCGGCATTGAGCGAGATGGCGGTTGCCAGGGTTGCCGCGATTTCTTCGCGGCTGGCCCCGGCCTTGATTGCCGCATCGGCGTGAACGGTGATACAGCCGTCGCAGCGGGTGGTGACGGCCACGGCGATGGAAATCAGCTCGCGGGTCTTGGCATCCAGCACATCGTTTTCGGCAGAGGCTTCACCGAGGGCCATATAGGCCTTGACCATTTTTGGATTGCTCTTGCCCAGCGCACCGAACGCCTTCTGGATGGTGGGCAGCAATTCAGACCAGTTATTGAACATGGGTTAACTCCTGAGCAGGTTGGGTGTAGTGTTTCGACTCGTTCAGTTTCCTCTTTCAATCTGGTCCGGATTTGCCCGATCCGCTCAGTTTTTTATGCGATACGCTCAAATGAGCTGAGTCCGAGCTGACACAACTATGGATATTCGTCATTTTCGCTACTTCCTGGAAGTCGCCCAGCAGCGCAATTTCACCCGCGCAGCCGGGCAACTGGGCATTGCAACGCCAACCTTGAGCCGTCAGATCCAGGATATGGAGCAGGCACTGGGCACACGCCTGTTTATTCGCCAGCAGCGCGAAGTCACCCTGACCGAGGCAGGCGCGGCGCTGGTCAGGGAGGCCGAAGCGGCCGTGCGCCAATTCGAGTTCGCCCAACGCAGCGCAAAACGCGCCGGGCGTGGCGAAATCGGCCATATCGAGTTGGGCTATGTCGCCTCTGCGGTCTATTCGGGGCAGCTGCAAAAGCAGATCCAGGGCTTTAGTCGCGAATACCCTGATGTCACCCTCAGGCTGTGCGAAAGCCCTATGGCATCGCTGCCCGGGATGATTGTTGATGGGCGTTTGGATATCGGCTATATCCGCGTACCAATGGTTCTGCCTGATGGCGTGGCCTCCTTGCGCCTTGATGCGGAGGGTTTCGTGCTGGCATTGGCCACGGATTCCTGGCTCTGCGGGTTGCCGGAAATAAGGGCCGAGCATCTGCAGCAGGAGATTTTCATTCTGCCGGAGCAAATCAGCGGTACCTTGCAGGTCGCCGCCGACGCCGGCTTCTCTCCGACACTGGGGCCGCAACCCGGCGGACTGCTGGAAGTAATTGCGCTGGTGTCACTGGCGCAGGGCGTGGCGGTTGTGCCTGAATCGGTAGTGGGGCATCTGAATTTGCCCAATGTGATCTACCGGCCGATCAAGGGTAATGCCGGTTCATCCTGGCTGGCCTTGATCTATCGGCGCTTTGAAAAGGCCCCGGCGGTCATACGCTATATCGAACAGGTCAAAGCCAGGTATCTGCAGCGCTTGTGATCTGTGTAAACGCCCTTATTTATTTCGCCGCAGCGGGGTGACATGAGTCCCCTTGAGCCAATGCAATCGTGCTGGAGACAAGCCGTCAGTGAGTACCAACATCATCACAAAGGAAGGTCATGAAGCCCTGAAAAAGGAGCTCGACTACCTGTGGCGGGAAAAACGCCCGGACACCACACGCAAGGTCACTTGGGCGGCCTCGCTGGGTGATCGCAGCGAGAACGCCGACTACCAGTACAACAAAAAGCTGCTGCGCGAGATCGACCGCCGGGTTCGCTACCTGCGCAAGCGCCTTGAAGATGTGCGGGTGGTGGCTTACTCGCCCGAGCAGGAAGGCCGGGTGTTTTTCGGTGCCTGGGTCGAGATCGAAAACGAAGCCGGGGACATCAAGAAATTCCGCATTGTGGGCTATGACGAAATCTACGGGCGCAACGATTACATCTCCATCGACTCGCCTATGGCCCGTGCGCTGTTGAAAAAAGAAGTGGGGGATGAGGCCACAGTGCAGACCCCGACCGGGGAAGTGCTGTGGTGGATCAACGATATTTATTACGAAAAAAGCTAGCTCAGCAGGTGGGAGCGAGCCTGCTCGCGACGGCAGTGATCCAGTTAGCACCTTCGCGAGCAAGCCAGCCCCATACTTTCAGTCTTTAGCCCTCGCGCAACACCGTTAACGGGCTGGCATTGAGTGCCCGACGTGTGCCGAACACACCGGCGCCCCCCACCATCACCGCGCCCAGCACCGGCAGCAGCATCAACCACGGATGTGGCTGCCACGGCAGGTCAAAGGCGAAACGGTACAGCACCAGGCTGACCAGTTCGGCACCCAGCGCCGCGAGCAGGCCGCTGGTGGCACCCAGCAGGCCGAACTCGATGCGCCGGGCCTTGAGCAGCAGTTGTCGCTCGGCCCCCAATGCACGCAGCAGGGCGCCCTGGCGAATGCGTTCGTCCAGGGTGGATTGCAAGCCGGAAAACAGCACCGCCATGCCTGCCGCCAACACAAACAGCAGCACGTATTCCACGGCAATGGTTACCTGCGCCAGGATGCTGCGCAATTGTTCCAGCAAGGCGTCGATGGGCAGGATGGTCACCGCCGGGAAGGTGCGCGACAGCTCGATGATTTCCTTGTCGTGCCCCGGTGCCAGGTAAAAGCTGGTCAGGTAGGTGGCCGGTAAATCCTGCAAGGTGCCGGGCTGGAAGATCATGAAGAAGTTGGGCTGGAAGTTGTCCCAGTTGATGCTGCGCAAACTGGTGACCCGCGCTTCGCGATTGACCCCGGCAATGGTGAAGGTCATGACATCGCCCAGCTTCAGCTTGAGGCTTTCAGCAACTTTGGCTTCCACCGAGACGCCAGGCACATCGCCTTCGGGCTTCTGGCCCCACCAGCTACCGGCCGTGAGTTTGTTTTCTGCAGGCAGGTCGGCGGCCCAGGTCAGGCTCAGATCGCGCTGTATGGCCTTGTCGCCGCTGGAATCCTTGCTGACGATATCTTGCACCGGCTCGCCATTGATGCTGATCAACCGTCCCGGAATCACCGGGTACAGCGGCGCTGCCTGAGCCTGAAGAGTCATCAGGTGGGCGCCAAAAGCCTCCTTGTCGGCGGGCAGGATATTCAGGGCAAAGTAGTTGGGCGCGTCCTTGGGCAACTGGTTTTGCCAGGTGTCGAGCAGCTCGCCACGTAACAGTGCGATCAGGGCCATCGACAGCAAAATCAGGCCGAAAGCCAGGGCCTGGCCCGCGGCAGCCAGCGGGTGACGCAACAATTGCCCCAACCCCAGGCGCCAGGGCAGCGAGGCCCGTGCCAGTAGACGGCGCAGGCTTTGCAAGCCCAGCAGCAGGATGCTACCCAGCACCACGGCGGCAATCACCCCACCACCGAGCAGGGCGAAGGTCAGTACCAGGTCCAGACTCATGCGCCACATGATCAGCCCCAGTGCCAGCAGGGCTGCACCGTAGACCGTCCAGGTGCTGGCCGGAATCGGCAGCATGTCGCGGCGCAAAACCCGCAACGGTGGCACGCGGCCCAATGCTGCCAGCGGCGGCAAGGCAAATCCCGCCAGTGCTACCAGCCCGGTGCCCATGCCGGCGATCGCGGGCATCATGCCACCAGCAGGCACATTGGCCGGCAGCAGGTCATGCAGCAGGGCGAACAGGCCGAGCTGCGCCAGCCAGCCGAGGAGGGCGCCCGCAAGGCTGGCCAGCAGCCCGAGCACTGCCAGTTGCAGGGTAAACAGTAACAGGGCTTCGCGCCGTGACAGGCCCAGGCAGCGCAGCAGGGCGCTGGCATCGAAGCGTCGATTGGCAAAGCGGGTGGCAGACAGGGCCACGGCCAAGCCCGCCAGCAGCACCGCCACCAGGCTGGCCATATTCAAGTAGCGCTCGGCCTTGCCCAGGGCGCCGCCGATCTGCTGGTTGCCATCACGGCCGTCGAGCAGGCGCTGGTTGGCCTCCAGCCCGGGTTTGATGATCTGGCGATAGGATTCAAGGGCTGGTGCCTCCCCGCGCCATAGCTCGCGATAGGTTACCCGGCTGCCCGGCTGGACTATGCCGGTGGCTTCCAGATCATCCAGATTGATCAGTACCCGTGGGGTCAGGCTGTAAAGGTTGCCGGCGCGGTCTGGCTCGTAGGTCAGCACGCGGGTGATGTGTACGGTTTTTGAGCCGACATCTATGTCATCGCCGACCTTGAGATCCAGCGCGGTCAGCAGCCGGGCTTCAGCCCAGGCTTCTCCGGAGGCAGGGCCACCGCCTGACTGTTCTTCGGCATAGGGTTGAGGGGCACTTTTCAGTTCGCCACGCAACGGGTAGGCATCGTCTGCCGCCTTGATGCTGGAGAGCTGGATGCCGTTGTCGGTGGCAATCACGCTGGCAAATTCCACCACCCGGGCGTGTTGCAGCTTCAGGTCGGTACCGGCCTTGATTTGCTCTTCGCGAGCCGGGGCGCTGCCATCGAGCACCAGATCGGCGCCGAGGAATTCGGTGGCGCGCAACAGCATCGCGCCATTGAGGCGGGCACCGAAGTAACCGATGGCGGTACTGGCCGCCACCGCGACCAGCAGGGCAAAGAACAGCACGCGCAGCTCACCGGCGCGGGCATCGCGCAGCAATTGGCGTACGGCCAGACTCAGCAGGCGCAACAGCGGCAGGCGTGCCATCAGGGCTCCAGAGGGCCGACCAGATGGCCGGCTTCAAGACGGATCAGGCGCCGGCAACGATGGGCCAGACGTTCGTCATGGGTCACCAGCACCAGGGTGGTGCCGCTTTCCTTGTTCAGCTCAAAGAGCAGGTCGGTGATGCGCTCACCGGTGTGGCTGTCGAGGTTGCCGGTGGGTTCATCGGCAAACAGCACGTCCGGGTTGGCTGCAAAGGCCCGGGCAATCGCTACCCGCTGCTGCTCACCACCGGACAGCTGGCGCGGTGAATGGCTCAGGCGCTGGCCCAGGCCGACGCGCTCGAGCAGATGGCGAGCATGCTCGCGGGCATCCTTGCGGCCCTCAAGCTCCAGCGGCAGCATGACGTTTTCCAGGGCGTTGAGGCTGTCGAGCAGCTGGAATGACTGGAACACGAAGCCTACGTGCTCGGCCCGCACCCGTGCGCGCTGGTCTTCGTCGAGGGTGCTCAAGGCACGTCCGGCCAGGATCACTTCGCCCTGGCTGGGCAGGTCCAGGCCTGCCAGCAGGCCCAGCAAAGTGGACTTGCCGGAGCCGGATGCGCCGACAATGGCCAGGCTGTCGCCCTTGTTCAGCTCAAGGCTCAAAGGGTGCAGGATGATTAACTCGCCTTCCGCGCTGGGAACCACTTTGCTAAGGTTCTGCGCGGTGAGAATACTTTCGCCCATGGAGAATCCAATGCGTGTGTGGTTTATAAGTGCTGCTCTGGCCTTGATGTGCATGGCACAGACGGCAACGGCGGGAACAATCTTGATCGTCGGCGATAGTATCAGCGCAGCTTTCGGCCTGGATACCCGTCTGGGATGGGTGTCTTTGCTCGAAAAACGCCTTGAGGAGCAAGGATACGACGACAAGGTGATCAATGCTTCGATCAGCGGCGACACCAGTGCTGGCGGGCTGGCGCGGCTGCCTGCGCTGCTTGCAGAGCATAAACCGGATGTGGTGATTGTCGAATTGGGCGGCAATGATGGCCTGCGTGGCCAGCTGCCAGCGCAATTGAAACAAAATCTTGCAGGGATGATTGACGCTTCGCAGCAGGCGGGCGCCAAGGTGCTGCTGCTGGGGATGCAGTTGCCGCCCAATTATGGTGTGCGCTACACCCAGGCTTTTGCGTCTGTCTATGCCGAGCTGGGCAAGGAAAAACAGGTCGTGCTGGTGCCGTTTTTTCTTGAGGGCGTGGGCGGTAAACCCGAGTTGATGCAGGCCGATCGCATCCACCCGGCGGTCGGTGCGCAGGGGCTTTTGCTGGATAATGTGTGGCCGGCGCTAAAACCCCTGCTTTGATGCTTTTCTAGTTGCAGTGTTTCGGCTAAGGTGGCGCCCCCCCGATTTGGAGCCCCCGATGTCGCGTCCTGCCTGGTCTTTATATGCCTATCAACTGATCGAGCCCGATGAGCAGCTCGATTTGTTCGCCTGCCAGGAGGTACGGGTGCATCTGGTGACGCGCCAACTGGAGCTGGGGGGCACCATTGACCGTACGTTGTGTGGCTCTTTGCTGCCTGCGCAGCCTCGCTGGTCGGATGTCACGCGCAAGGTCTTTCAGGACCACCGGTTGTGCCCGCTGTGCCGGGCCATTATCGAGTCACAGCGCCGTGGCACCGAGCCCATCTGGCCAGAGCTGCGCTTTGAACTATGATGTAACCTGTTTGCTGCCCTGACCGGCTCACGCTCCCCGTGGGCGCGGTGTACACTCCCTTTTTTGTCCCCCGTTGTTTATGCGAAGGATGTTCCGGATGTTGTCGCGCCTACCTGCAGTCACCCGCTACCTGTCAGTTGCCGCACTTTGTGTTGCGGGGCCCGCTGTTGCGCTTGAGTTCCCGCTGCCACCGCCAGGCGAAGATGTCGTCGGCGAAGTGCAGGTGATCAAGGGCAAGTACGAAGACTCCTTCGCCGATCTGGGCAGCCAGTACGAACTGGGCTACTCGGAAATGATCGCTGCCAACCCGGGAATAGACGCCTGGTTGCCGGTCAAGAAGAACCCGGATGGCACTATCGTCGACACCGATATCGTGTTGCCGACCCAGTTCATCCTGCCGCCGGGCAAGCGTGAAGGCATCGTGATCAACCTGGCCGAATATCGCCTGTATTACTTCCCCAAAGACCAGAACAAGGTTTATACCTTTCCGCTGGGTATTGGTCGCGAAGGCTGGGGCTCGCCTCTGGGGCAGACCAAGATCACCGCCAAGACGCCGAACCCGACCTGGACGCCACCGGCCTCCATCAAGGCTGAGCACGCCAAAAATGGCGACCCGTTGCCTAATGTGGTGCCCGCAGGCCCCGATAACCCGTTGGGCCCGTTCAAGTTCACTCTCGGGATGCCCGGCTACCTGATCCACGGCTCGAACGCCAAGTTCGGCATCGGTACTGGCACCAGCCACGGCTGCTTCCGCATGCTGAACAAGAACGTGCTGGAAATGGCCCAGATGGTGCCGGTCGGCACACCGGTGCGCATCATCAACGAACCGTACAAGCTGGGTGTTCGCGATGGCAAGGTGTTCCTGGAGGTGCATGAGCCGTTGAACGTCAAGGATGGTTCGCTGCTGGCTGTCAGCGACAAGTCCCATTTGACCCCTGAAGACTTGCAGAACAAGTACGCGGGTTTTATCAACTTCCTGCTCAAGCACAAAGACCTGGAAAACAGCGTCCAGATCGACAAAGACAGGGCATTTCCTGTAGTGGGTGCCGAAACGGGCATACCTGCGGAAATCGGCATTTCCAATTCGGCAATGGCTGCTGGCCAGTCGCTGGATTACGTGCAGTAAGGTACTTTAAACAGCCCGATTAAAAGCCGCCGTGGTTTATACCCCCGGCGGCTTTTTTATTGCCTGCTTATTGAGCGACGGGCAATAAAAAAGCCGACCTATAAATAGGTCGGCTTGATAACAGCCCCGAAGGACTATTACTTGCGGCTTGCTTTTTCAAGCATGCGCAGAGCGCGCTCGTTAGCTTCATCAGCAGTCTGCTGTGCTTTTTGAGCAGCAGCCAGAGCTTCATCAGCTTTACGGTAAGCTTCGTCAGCACGAGCCTGGGAGCGAGCTGCTGCATCTTCAGTTGCAGTCAGACGGGCTTCAGTTTCTTTAGATACGCTGCTGCAACCGGTAGCCAGAACTGCGGCCAATGCCAGAGCAGAGAAT
>Ga0302347_1001667_pt1 | contig 25826 bp, 19 predicted proteins | sample PhyWR1_FD_202178 | JGI IMG/M metagenome (GOLD analysis project Ga0302347, IMG submission 202178) | Leaf surface microbial communities from wheat plants in UC Gill Tract Community Farm, Albany, California, United States - DLSL W.R1 (v2)... | ecosystem: Host-associated > Plants > Phyllosphere >...
TGCCGACAAGGACGGCAACGTGCTGATCGGCGGCGTGATGGAGCACATCGAAGAAGCCGGCGTGCATTCGGGCGATTCGTCCTGCTCGCTGCCGCCGTACTCGCTGTCGGCCGAGACCCAGGCCGAGCTGCGTCGCCAGGTGGTGGAGCTGGCCAAGGCCCTGAACGTGGTCGGCCTGATGAACACCCAGTTCGCGATCCAGGCGGGCGAGGACGGCGAAGACATCGTCTACCTGCTGGAAGTGAACCCGCGTGCCTCGCGCACCGTGCCGTTCGTCTCCAAGGCCACCGGCATGCCGCTGGCCAAGATCGCCGCGCGCTGCATGGCCGGCAAGACGCTGGCCGAGCAGGGCGCGACCAAGGAAATCGTGCCGGGCTACTACTCGGTCAAGGAAGCGATCTTCCCGTTCGCCAAGTTCCAGGGCGTCGATCCGATCCTCGGGCCGGAGATGCGCTCCACCGGTGAGGTGATGGGCGTGGGCCGCAGCTTCAGCGCCGCCTTCGCGCGTGCGCAGGAAGCCGGTGGCATCAAGGCACCGCCGCTGGGCAAGGCCTTCGTGTCGGTCCGTGACCCGGACAAGAAGCGCGTGCTGCCGGTCGCCAAGGCACTGCTCGAGCGCGGCTACACCCTGGTGGCCACCCGTGGCACCGGCGCGTGGCTGCAGGAGCACGGCATGGCCTGCGAGATCGTCAACAAGGTGGTCGAAGGCCGTCCGCACATCGTCGATTCGATCAAGAACGGCGAGATCGTCTACATCGTCAACACGACCGAGGGTCGCGCGGCGATCAATGACTCCTTCTCGATCCGTCGCGAAGCGCTGCAGCATCGCGTGACCTATTCGACCACCATCGCCGGCGCCATGGCGCTGGTGCAATCACTGGAATTCCGCGGCACCGGCCCCGTCTGGTCGCTGCAGGAACTGCACAAGGAGTTGAACGCATGAGAGCACCGATCACCCTGAAGGGCGCGCAGCGTCTGCGCGAAGAGCTTGACCACCTGAAGTCGGTCAAGCGCCCGAAGGTCATCGCGGCGATCGCCGAGGCACGCGAGCACGGCGATCTCAAGGAGAACGCCGAGTATCACGCCGCGCGCGAGGAGCAGGGCTTCATCGAAGGCCGCATCAAGCAGCTGGAAGGCGAGCTGTCGCATGCCGAGATCATCGACATCACCAAGCTCAACGCCGGCAGCAAGGTGGTGTTCGGCGCCACCGTCGAGCTGTCGGACGTGGAAAGCGATGAAGAAAAGCGCTACCAGATCGTGGGTGACCTGGAAGCGGACATCAAGCTGGGCCTGATCGCGATCTCCTCGCCGCTGGCCCGTGCCTTGATCGGCAAGCTGGAAGGCGATGCGGTCACCATCGACGCACCGGCCGGCCAGCGCGAGTACGAAATCGTCAGCGTCCAGTACCTGGACTGACGGCGATGGCCACGGCGACGTTGTTGCTGCCGGCACGCAGCCGGTTTCCGGCGGCGCCGTTGCCCGATGACGTCGCCAAGGCGCTGGGGCGTGCGCAGCGCCGCAGCGCCGAGGCAGGCGAACGCGCCCAGCTGCGTCGGCATTTCCAGACGCAGCCGGACGCGTGGTCTGCCGCCGCCCTGACCCGCCAGCTGGATGTCGGCGATGCCGACGGGGCGGTGTGGCTCCGGGCCGATCCGGCCAACGTGGTGCCGGACATGCACGGTGCTCGCCTGATGGGGCACGGGGATACCCTGCGTCCCGATCTGGCCGATGTCATGCACCTGCTGCCGGCGTTGCAGCCGTTGTTTGCCGGGTTCGGTTTCGTGCTGGATGCCCCGGTGCCGTCACGCTGGTACCTGCGCCTGCCTCCAGGCACCACGCTGCCCGTCTTCGCCGAGCCCGATGAAGTGCTCGGCGATGATCTGTTTGCCCATCTGCCTGAAGGCGATGCGGGCCGCCGCTGGCGCGCCCTGCTGACCGAAGCGCAGGTGGTGTTGCACCAGCACGAGTGGAACCAGCAGCGCGTGGCTGACGGCAAACGTGCGATCAACTCGTTGTGGTTCTGGGGCGGCGGTGAGCTGCCGGAGCGCGTGACCACCGCGCATGCCCAGGTCCGCAGCCGCGATGCGCTGCTGCAGGCGCTGGCCAAGGCCGCGGGTCTGCAAGCCGATGGCGAGCAGACCGTGGATGCCCTGGTGGACCTGCGTCAGCTGCGTTCACTGGAACAGTTGGGCAATGAGGCGATCCGCCCGTTGCTGGCGGCGATTGCTCGCGGGGAATTGAAGCGGCTGGTGCTGGATTTCGAGGACGGCGCCCGCGTGGAGATCGACAAGACCCAGCGCTGGCGGTTCTGGAAGAAGCCGGTGCAGTTGCACGACCTCTGAGTGCGACGATCGGCAGCCGGCCAGCGGCCGGCTCTACCCATGGCAGGGCGGTATCATGGTCACGCACGTCATCGATCGAGCCCGTTTTGACCCAGTCTGAAGCACCCCGTATCCAGCGCCGTCCTGCCGCCGCCGTCGGCGAGTGGCCGTCCTCCATGTTGCCGCTGCTGCAGCGCCTGTACGCTGCGCGCGGGGTGACCGATGCCGCGCAGGCCCAGCCGAAGCTGGCCCAGCTGCATGCGCCGGATCTGCTGGGCAGCATGCAGGCCGCGGTAGCGCTGCTGGCCGATGCGATCGCCACCAACGAACGCATCCTGATCGTCGGCGATTTCGACTGCGATGGCGCCACCGCCTGTGCGGTCGGGGTGCGCGGCCTGCGCATGCTCGGCGCGCGCGATGTGGTGCACGCGGTGCCCAACCGCATGCTGCATGGCTATGGGCTGTCGCCATCGCTGGTGGCCGAGCTGGCCCCGCTCAATCCGGGTCTGCTGGTCACGGTCGACCATGGCATCGCCTGCCACGCTGGCGTCAATGCGGCCAAGGCACTCGGCTGGAAGGTGCTGGTCACCGACCACCATCTGCCGGGCGAACATCTGCCGCCGGCCGATGCGATCGTGGACCCCAACATCAGCGGCGATGCCTTCCCGAGCAAGGCACTGGCCGGCGTCGGGGTGATCTTCTATGTATTGATGGCCCTGCGCCGCCACCTGCGCGAGCAGGGCGCGTTTGCCACGACGCCGGAGCCGGATCTGCTGACCCTGCTGGACCTGGTCGCGGTCGGAACCGTCGCCGATCTGGTCGCGCTGGATGACAACAACCGCGCCCTGGTCTCGGCCGGCCTGCGCCGGCTGCGCAACGGGCAGGGCTGCGTGGGGCTGCAGGCGTTGATCGAGGCCAGCGGGCGTGACGCGTCGCGGCTGACCGGCAGTGACATCGGTTTCGCGCTCGGCCCACGTTTGAACGCGGCCGGCCGGCTGGAAGACATGGCGCTGGGCATCGAGCTGTTGCTCACCGAAGACCGTGCCCACGCGCGTGAGATCGCCACGACGCTGGAATCGATCAACACCGAGCGCCGCGCCGTCCAGCAGCTGATGACCGACGACGCCGAACTGGCGGTGTCGCGGGCGGTGCTCAGTGCCGAGGGCGTGCGCCCGGTCGCCGCCTGCCTGTTCGATGCCGAATGGCATCCCGGCGTGGTCGGGCTGGTGGCTTCCAAGATGAAGGATCGCCTGCACCGGCCGGTGATCGCGTTCGCACCTTCAGAGCCCGGCGGCGACTCGCTGCGTGGCTCGGCGCGCTCGATCCCCGGCTTCCATATCCGTGACGCGCTGGCCTTGGTCAACGCGGCGCACCCGGGCCTGATCGATAAATTCGGTGGCCACGCCATGGCCGCCGGCCTCAGTCTGCCGCACGCGCAGTTGGCCGCGTTCGAGCAGGCCTTCGTGGAGGTGGTGGAGCGCACGCTCGATCCGCTGTCGCTGCAGCAGCTGCTGCTGACCGATGGCGAGCTGTTGCCGCAGGAACTGGATTTCGCCCATGCCGAGGCGCTGCGCCTGGCCGGGCCGTGGGGGCAGGGCTTCCCCGAGCCACTGTTCGATGGTCACTTCCAGGTGGCGCGCTGGCAGGTGCTCAAAGAGAAGCACCTCAAGCTGAGCCTGCGCGTGCCGGGCCGCCCCGAGCCGGTCAGCGCCATCCACTTCAGCGGCTGGACCGGCAATGCGCCGGCCAACCACGTCCATATCGCCTACCGGCTGGTCAGCGATGACTACCGGGGCGGTGGCGCGATCCAGCTGATCGTGGAGCACTGCGCGGATGCCTGACCTGAGCCGCACCGCGCAGACCCACATGCGCCTGTCGCCTACCGAACGCTTCGATCTGCAGAGTCGCATCGTGCTGCAGGGTGACGAGACCGCACGCACCGAACTCTCCGCCCGCGAGGGCTTCGAATTCCCGGACCTGGAAGGCTCGCGCCAAAGTGTGGCGTGGCTGCTGCGGCAGGAACTGGCCGCACGGATCGAGGGCGGAGACGGCGCGTCCACCGGTCCGATCACCGTCGACGATGCGGTTGCCGCGGTGATGGCGCGGCTACGCCGGACCCGCTGCGTGGCCACGGCCTACCAGCCCTCGGACGACCCGGATGACTACCGGGATGCCGACGATCAGACCGGTACGCTGGCCTACACCTGCCAGCTGCCCGATGCCGCCGCGTTGCGTCCCGTGCATGCAGCGCTGCGCGCGGCCCAGGACAGCCCGGATCGGCATCAGGCCGCGCAACGTCTGCTTGCCGCTTACGTCGAACACCTCTCCAGCGCACCGGACAGGCCTGTGCACGCACATCACGCCGTAGTCTCGCGCCCGTACTCGGCCGACCACGCCGTGATGCAGAGCATGGCGGTCATGGAGACGATCCTGCCCGCGCTGTTCCCGTTCGACGGCTGGGAAGACGGCGACGACTGAGCATCGCCGGGCCAACGGTGATCGCGTCGATCGAGTGGTTCATTCCTGCACCTTGGTCACCAGTGTCGGCATCTCCCAGGCGCCGCCAGCGGCGACCAGGCGGCACAGCCCGGTGCTGCTCTCTTCCGTCTTGACGAACTGCGTGCCGGTCCAGCCCCAGGTGGTGGAGTACCAGCAATCGCCAAGGCCACGGCCTTTGTGCGCCTCCTGGATGGTGCGCACCTCATCACCGACCGCTGCCGTGGTGACCAGCCGCGGCTGGTACGGCGCGCGGTCGTTGATCACCCAGTAGCCGTCACCGGTGTTGTACGCGCCGCGCCAGCAGCTCAGCGAGACCAGCAGTTTGTCGGCACTGAGCCGCTGCACCGTCAGCGCTTCGGGTTCCTCGCCGGGCGACACGCTGCCGCTGGGTCCCAGCGCTTCGCAATCGTCGGCTGAAGTCACCGCTGCGAGGGCGGCACGCAGCGCCGGCGATGCGGCCAGCGCGGTGTCCGCCGGGCGGGTGACCACCGGCTTGCCCAGCTGCACGACCGGCACCGGCAGTGCGGGCGGCACCGAGGATTCGGCGAGCGTGCCCTTGCGCATCAACGCGCCGGGTGTGCCAAGGCGACCCTGGAACGCATCCATCTTCAACAGCACGGCCGAGGCGCCCTGATCAGAGACCGTCCAGCGCGCGCCATCGTCGCCGATCAGCTCGATGCGGCTGTTGCGTGTCAGTGAGGCGAGCAGGGCAGCGAGCTGCTTGGCGGAAAAAGTAGCGGTGCCATCGGCGGCATCGAACTGCATCGGGCCCAGCGAAGTGCCGTTGATCTGCAGGCTGAGCCGCTGGGTGGCGGTGTTGTCGTCGTACTGGCCCAGCATCAGTTCGGCCTGCACCGGCTGGTCCGGCCCGCCGGCACGGGTGAGCAGGATCGAGACCGGGTCGCCGCCATTGTCATCGGCCTGGTAACCGGCGGCGCGACAGGTACGGGTGTTGTCGCAGGCCAGCGTCCAGTCGTGGTGGGTGAACGTCACGCCCTCGACGGGCGCGGCGGCGTAACCGGGCAGGGCGAGCCCCATCAACAGCGGGGCGGTCAACAACAGGCGCATGCGGCAACCTTGGTCCATCAATCCGTGGAGGGCGATCTTGGCCCAGCGCGGATGAGGCGTCCATGACCGGAACAGGCGATTGCCGCCGCTCAACCCCGTTCTCGTGCGCCGTGCGTTCAATGAGGTGTCATCGGATCAGGAGCGTCACATGGGACTCGCACTGCGCAGTATCGGTCTGCTTGCGCTGCTGTGCTGGCAGCTGCCCAGCGCCCACGCACAGGCGCGGCGTTTCCCGCCGCCACGGCCGCCGATCCTGCAGGTCGCTGGCGCCGAGGTGCCGGTGCGGCTGACCGAGGCCCGTATCGTCAGCCGTGTCATGGCGGGGCTGGGTGAAACCACGATCGAGCTGACCTTCCACAATCCCAATGCGCGGGTGCTGGAAGGGCAGTTGGCGTTCCCGCTGGCTGGGGGCCAACAGGTGGCCGGGTTCGCACTGGATATCGATGGTGAGCTGCGCGACGCGGTGCCAGTCCCCAAGGCGCAGGGTCGCCAGGTGTTCGAGGCGATCGAGCGCCGCCAGGTTGACCCAGGGCTGCTGGAACAGACCGCCGGCAATCAGTTCCGGCTGCGGCTCTATCCCATCCCGGCGCGTGGTGAGCGTCGCGTCCGCCTGGTGCTGCGCGACAGCCTGCCGACCGTCCCGCAGGGCCTGCAGTGGTCACTGCCCGTGTTCTTTGCGCGCCAGGCCGAGCAGGTAACGGTGACGCTGGAGGCCAGCGGGACGGGCAAGCCGGTCGCCGTGGGCATCAATCCACTCGCGTTCACGTTGAAGGCCGGTGCCTACGCGGCGCAGTGGCAGGGGCGGGGCGCCGATCTGCCTGCCCAACTGCAATGGAGCCTGCCGCTCGCGCGCAGCACTGACGTGGTCACCGGCCTGCATGAGGGGCAGCGCTATCTGCTGGCCAGCGTGCCGGTGCGTGCATCCACCGCGCCACGTGTCCTGCCTCGGCGCATCGGCCTGCTCTGGGATGCATCGGGCTCGGCAGGGTCACGCGACCGCGCGGTCGAACTGGCGGTACTGGATCGGTACTTCCACGCCCTCGGCACCGGCCAGGTCCAGTTGACCGTGCTGCGTGACCGCAGCGAAACGCCGCGGGAGTTCACCGTCAACAAGGGCGACTGGTCAGCACTGCGCGAGTACCTGCGGGCGCTGCCCATCGATGGCGCCAGCGCACTGGGCGACTGGACCCCCAACCCCGCCATCGGCGAGTACCTGCTGGTCAGCGATGGCCTGGCCAACTACGGCAGCCAGAGGCTGCCCACGCTGTCGCCCGATCAACGCCTGTATGCGCTGAGCAGCGCCGGTGCGAAGACCGACACGCCGCGCCTGCGCGCCTGGACCAGCGCCCATCAGGGCCAGCTGCTGCAGGTGAGCAGCGAGGCGGAGGTGCCCGGCGTGCTGCCGCTGCTGCTCCAGCAGCCGGTCGACGTGGCCGATGTCGTGGCACGTGGCGTGGAGGACGTGAACGTGGATGTCTCCAGCGCCACACAGGGCTGGATCCGTGTCACCGGCCGCGTGCTGCGTCCCGATGCGACGGTGCTGCTGTCGCTGCGCGGTGGCGGCAACGATCCGCAGCCGATCACGCTCAACGTCGCGAACGCACGGGTGGCCGAAGGCGGCCTGGTCGCCCACGCGTGGGCGAATGCCCGCTTGGCAGCCCTGGCGGCGGACCCGGCCGGGGCGCCTGCGGCCAAGGTGCTGTCGCAGCAGTTCGGTGTGGTGACCGCCGATACCTCGCTGCTGGTTCTTGAAACGTTGGACGACTACCTGCGTTACGGCATCCGTCCGCCGGCCCCGCTGCGCGCGGCCTACGAGCAGCGCCATGCAGTGACGGTGGCGGACGTGGCCACCGAGCGGAAACGCCGCCTGGATGGCATCGCCCGCCAGTTCGCCGAGCGCGAGCAGTGGTGGAATACCCGCTGGCCCAAGGATGCGCCACCGCGGCCCAAGCCGGACGTGCACGCCGTCGCCGCGCCAGTCGCCATGGCGATGGCCGCGCCACCGCCGGCACCTGCGGCGCCGATGTCGCTGGACCGTGTGGAGCTGACCGCCTCGGCGGTTGCCGATCAGGCAGAGGCCACCACTGAACGTCGCGCCAAGTCCGCACCCAAGGCCAACAATGGCCAGATCACCCTGACGCTCGCGCCGTGGGAACCGGATTCGGCCTATGCACGCCGCCTGCGCGATGCCACGCCGGCGCAGCTGTATCCACTGTATCTGCAGGAGCGCGAACAGCACGCTGGCAGCAGCGCGTTCTATCTGGACGTGGCCGATCTGCTGCTGGCCAGCGGACAACGTGAGCTGGCCCTGCGCGTGCTTTCCAACCTTGCCGAAATGGACCTGGAAAACCGCCACGTGTTGCGTGTGCTTGGCTACCGCCTGATGCAGGCCAAGGCACCGGCGCTGGCCGTGCCGGTATTCCGGCAGGTGCTGGCGATGGGCGAGGAGGAGCCGCAGAGTTTCCGTGACCTCGGCCTGGCGCTCGAAGCGGCCGGGCAGTACCAGGCGGCGGTGGCATCGCTGTATGAAGTGGTGGTGCGCCCGTGGGATGGCCGCTTCGACGGCATCTCGCTGATCGCGCTGGATGAACTGACCCGGCTGATCGCACGCGAGCGCGTCGACGCCTCGGCCATCGACCCGCGCCTGCGCCGTGCGATGCCGCTGGACCTGCGCGTGGTGCTGAGCTGGGACAGCGACAACAGCGACATGGACCTGTGGGTCACCGATCCCAATGGCGAGCGCGCCTACTACGGCAACCGGCTGACCTACCAGGGCGGGCAGATGTCGCAGGACTTCACCGGCGGCTATGGCCCGGAGCAGTTTTCGTTGCGTGATGCCAAGCCCGGCACCTACAAGATCGAAGCGAACTACTTCGGCAGCCGCGAGCAGCTGGTCACCGGCGCCACCACGTTGATGCTGCGCTTGAGCACCAAGTGGGGCAGCCGCGACCAGCGCGACCAGCAGGTCACGCTGCGGTTGAAGGACCGGGCGGAGACGGTGCTGGTCGGGGAGTTCGAGGTGAAGTGAGCGGCCAATACCCCGCCAAGGCGATGCCGCCGATGAAGATCGCCGCGTTGCCGATGGCGTTCAACACTACCTCCACCACCGCCGTATCAGGCAGTGCCAGTGCAGTGGCAACCGTCTCCAGCACCGGGCTGATGATGAGATACAGCCCGATCACGGCGAGTACCCGCCCGATCCGCTGCCACGACGTCTGCGGATCCACCGGCCAGCCGCGCCACTGCAGGAAGGCGAAGACCAGCAGCAGCCCCAGATACCGCCCCGCGCTGTCTGGCGGGACGAACTCGGTCGTCAGCGCCGCTGCCGTCACGCCGACGCCGAGGGTGGCGAGGATGAGGTGGCGGGTTCGATTGCGGCGCGCGGGCGCTGGCAGGCACTGCCAGGCAAGCCAGCCCAAGGCCATCCCGACCAGCCAGCCGCCCAGCACATCGGACAGGAAATGCCGCCCCAGGTACATCCGAGACAGCGCCATCAGTAACGGCCAGCCGATCAGCAGCGCGATTCGCCAGCCAGCACTGCGGATACCGAAGCACAGCACGAGAGCCGTCATCGCCGCTGTGGCTACGCCCACATGCCCGCTGATGAACCCATAGTCCGGATCCGGCTGCGCACGCAACGCTGCAATGGCTTCATCGGTCGGCAGCGACCAGAACGCTCCGGCAGCGCCATCGGCCACCAGCGCCTGGCCCGGGCGGCCCTTGTCCAGCACGTGGATGTCGACATCGCTGGGACGGGGCAGCGCAGCACCCTGCTTGATCGCGTGCGTGGCCATCGACATCAGCAGTACCGCCATCATGATGCCCAACCCCGCGCGCAGACGTATCCCGAAGCTGCAGACCACGATCAACAGCACGTACGCCCACTCGTAGCCGAGCGTGCTGACGACGCGCATCAGCGGCAACATCCACGCCGCATCGAAGAACGACTGCAGCCACACATGCCAATGGGTCTGGAACATCCGTATTCCTCAGTGCCGGGCCACCGCCCGCGGGACCGGCAACGATACCGGCTGCCGGCGCAGTCCGAACAGTGGGCGCAACCAGCCGACGCCGCGCCAAGTGACGAATGGCGGTCGCCAGGGGACGGGTGGGGCGCACTACCATGGCCTGATGAGTCAGGCTGACGACCCTTTGCAAATGGATGATTCAATGGCGAACGGACGTGCCGCGCGGTGGCGGCCGGGTGCGCGGATGCTGGTGTGGTCGGTGATCCTGCTGACTACCGCGGTGGCCAATGCGCTGGTGGAAGTGATGGATGCGGGCCGCCGTGGCGAAGACCTGGGCCTGTGGCAGCCGATGATCTGGGAGTTGAGCAGCGTCGCGATGATCCTGCTGACGTTGCCGGTCCTGTGGTGGGGCTGCCAGCGTTGGCCGCTGCACGCCGATACCTGGAAGCGACGGCTGCCGCTGTATCTGCTGGCCAGCGTGGCGTGGTCGCTGGTGCATGTGACCGGGATGATGGGGCTGCGCCATCTCGCCTATGCCGCGCTCGGCTACCACTACCAGGACGATGCCACCTGGCCGGTACGCCTGATGTACGAGTACCTCAAGGATGTCCGTGCCTTCTTCAGCTTCGTGGCGATCGAGCACTTCTTCAGTTGGTTCGGGCGACGCCGGCAGGGCGAAGCGCATCTGCTGGCCGCGCCGGACGATGCGCCCCCGGTGGACGCGGTGGAGCGTCCGGAGCGGTTCCTGGTGCGCAAGCTGGGCCGCGACTTCCTGGTCGCCACCGGTGATATCGAGTACGCCCAGGCGGCGGGCAACTACGTCAATCTGCGGGTGCGCGGGCACGACTACCCGCTGCGCAGCACCATGGCGGCGCTGGAAGAGCGATTGGATCCGGGGATCTTCGTGCGTGCCCACCGCAGCTGGCTGGTGAACGTGCGGCACCTGGTCTCGATCGAGCCGCTGGAGGGGGGTGAGGCCCTGCTGCACATGGACGATGGCGGCCGGGTGCCGTGCAGCCGCCGGCAGCTGCCCTCATTCCGGCAGGCGCTGGCCGTGCAGGCACCGGCCTGACCTTGCCTGGCTGACCGGCACCCGGGCGGACCCGGGTGCCGGCAGGGCACTCAGCGCTTGCTGTCTTTCTTGATCATCGCGTCGATGCGCCCGGCGCGGGCTTCCGAGCCCGGGTGCGAGGACATCAGGCCGCCATCGCTGGACAGCTTGCGGAACATGCTGGCCAATGCGGCCGGGTCGTACTGGTGGCGCTTCATGAAGCGGTAGCCGTACTCGTCGGCAGCGCTCTCTTCCTTCTGCGAGAACTGCGCGTTGACGAAGCCTTCAGCCAGTTCGCCGAGCTGGCCCTGGGTCAGGGTGGCGACATTGGCATTGCCCGAGGCGGCCAGCGTGTCACGACCGGCCGAGGCCAGCAGCGCGGTGCGCATCTTGGTCTTGGAATGGCCCAGCTTGACGTGGCCGATCTCGTGACCGATCACGCCGCGCACTTCATCGTCCGAGGCCATGTCCATCAGGCCGGAGTACACGCGAACGCAGCCGTTGGCCATGGCCCAGGCGTTGACGTCTTCGGTCAGGTAGACCTTGAAGCTCAGGCTCATGCCGTCTTCATTGGCCAGGCCCTGGGTGATCTTGGCCAGACGCTGGGCATACGGGTTGTTGGCCGGGGCCACCTTGTTCTGCTGGTCCATGTAGACGCAGGCTTCGTCGGCGGCCTTGGCCACGTCCTGGTCGGACAGGGTCAACGCCTGGCCGGCCTTCAGGCCGGTGCTGGCCAGCTGCTTGAGGTCCAGGGCCGAGGCGGTGGTGGAAGCGGTCAGGCAGGCGAGAGCCAGCAGCAGGGCGGAGGATGACGTCCTCATCGGGGTAGTGCTCCATGTAGTGCGTTGGGGGACGCCGCGGGCAGGGGGCCGCGCAGCGGGGCGGAAGTCTACCGTCTGCCCGGGCGCCCGTGTTCAGCGATGTCGTTTTCCTGGCCGGAACAGGGCGATTCCCACCCCGGCCACCGCCGGAAAGCCCCGGATAGGCTATGATGGACAGTCTTTTCGCACGCATTAATCGCCGACATGATCGAGCTCAATCCTGTCCGCCAGCGCATCACCGATCTCACCGATCGCGTGCTCTCGCTCAGGGGGTATCTTTGACTACGACGCCAAGAAAGAGCGTCTGGAAGAAGTAACCCGGGAACTGGAAAACCCGGATATCTGGAACAACGCCGAGTACGCCCAGAATCTTGGCCGCGAACGCGCCAATCTGGACAAGACCGTCGGCGGCATCGCCACGATCCTCGACGGCCTGACCGAGTCGGGCGAACTGCTGGAACTGGCCGAAAGCGAACAGGACGAAGAAACCGCCCTGGCCGTGGTCAGCGACCTGGACAAGTACCAGAAGCACGTGGAGCAGCTGGAGTTCCAGCGCATGTTCTCCGGGCAGATGGATACCGCGGCGGCCTTCGTCGACATCCAGGCCGGTGCCGGTGGTACCGAAGCCCAGGACTGGGCCGAGATCCTGCTGCGCATGTACCTGCGCTGGTGCGAATCGCGCGGCTGGAAGACCGAGCTGATGGAAGTGTCCGGTGGCGACGTCGCCGGCATCAAGTCGGCCACCCTGCGCGTGGAAGGCGATTACGCCTACGGCTGGTTGAAGACCGAAACCGGCGTGCACCGCCTGGTACGCAAGTCGCCGTTCGATTCGGACAACCGCCGCCATACCAGCTTCACCTCGGTGTTCGTGTCGCCGGAAGTCGATGACAACATCGAGATCGACATCAACCCGGCCGACCTGCGTACCGACGTGTACCGCTCCTCCGGCGCGGGTGGTCAGCACGTGAACAAGACCGAATCGGCGGTGCGTATCACGCACATCCCGACCAACACGGTCGTGGCCTGCCAGACCGGCCGCAGCCAGCACCAGAACCGCGACAACGCGATGAAGATGCTGGCCGCCAAGCTGTACGAGCTGGAAATCCAGAAGCGCAACGCCGAGCGTGACGCGGTGGAAGCCACCAAGTCCGACATCGGCTGGGGCAGCCAGATCCGCAACTACGTGCTCGACCAGAGCCGTATCAAGGACCTGCGCACCGGCATCGAACGTTCGGACACGCAGAAGGTGCTGGATGGCGACCTCGACGAATTCGTCGAAGCCAGCCTGAAGTCCGGCCTGGCCGTGGGTGCCAAACGCACCGACGCCTGACCGTCGGGGCCGCCACGCGCGGCCCCGATCCGTTGTGCCCGGGCCGCGCCCGGTTTCGCAATCCGCCCCGACCATCGGCATGATGGCGGGGACCGCACCTCCCCCCCGACATACATAGACCCACGCCATGAACGATCAGACCGCCGCGCCGCAGCCCCCCGTCGACGAGAACAGCCTCATCGCCGAGCGCCGCGCGAAACTGACCGCCCTGCGCGGGCAGGGCATTGCCTACCCGAACGATTTCCGCCGCGAGCACTTCGCCGGCACCCTGCAGGCCGAGTTCGCCGACGCCGAACAGTGGACCGCCGAAGCACTGGAAGCCAGTGACCGCCAGGTCAAGATGGCCGGCCGCCTGATGGCCAAGCGCGTGATGGGCAAGGCCAGCTTCGCCCAGATCCAGGACGAGTCCGGCCGCATCCAGCTGTTCCTGCAGGGCAGCACCCTGGGCGATGCCTACACGGCGTTCAAGGGCTGGGACGTGGGCGACATCATCGGCGTGGAAGGCGCGCTCACCCGCACCAAGACCGGCGAGCTGTCGGTCAAGGCCACCAGCATCCGCCTGCTGACCAAGTCGCTGCGCCCGCTGCCGGACAAGTGGCACGGCCTGGCCGACGTGGAGCAGCGCTACCGCCAGCGCTATGTCGACCTGATCGTGACCCCGGAGTCGCGCGAGGTGTTCATCAAGCGCTCGCGGATCATCCGCGCCATGCGCGCCTGGCTGGACAGCCGCGACTTCCTGGAAGTCGAAACGCCGATGATGCATTACATCCCCGGCGGCGCCACGGCCAAGCCGTTCACCACCCACCACAACGCGCTGGACCTGGACCTGTACCTGCGCGTGGCCCCGGAGCTGTACCTCAAGCGCCTGGTCGTGGGTGGGCTGGAGCGCGTGTACGAGATCAACCGCAACTTCCGCAATGAAGGCGTGAGTACCCGCCACAACCCGGAATTCACCATGATGGAGCTGTACGAGGCCTACGCCACGTACACCGAAGTGATGGACCTGACCGAAGGCGTGATCCGTGACGTGGCCAGCAAGGTGCTGGGCACCACCACGGTGGAGTGGGACGGCGCCACGATCGATCTGGCCCCGGCCTTCCGCCGCTGGCGCATGGATGAAGCCGTGCGCCACCACAACCCGGAAATCAGTGCGGCCGACTGTACCGACCGCGATGCGCTGGTCGCCCATTGCGAGCGCCTGAAGATCCGCATCAAGCCGTCCTACGGCTGGGGCAAGCTGCTGCTGGAGATCTTCGAAGCCACCGTCGAGCACACCCTGATCCAGCCGACCTTCATCACCGACCACCCGGTCGAGGTGTCCCCGCTGGCCCGGGCCAACGATGACCAGCCGGGCTATACCGACCGCTTCGAGCTGTTCATCAACGGCAAGGAGCTGGCCAACGGGTTCTCCGAGCTGAACGATCCGGAAGACCAGGCCGCCCGTTTCCAGGCCCAGGTCACGGCGAAGGAGGGCGGTGATGACGAAGCCATGCATTACGACGCCGATTACATCCGCGCGCTGGAGTACGGCATGGCGCCGACCGGCGGCCTGGGCATCGGCATCGACCGCCTGGTGATGCTGCTGACCGGCAGCAGCTCGATCCGTGACGTGCTGCTGTTCCCGTATATGCGTCCCGAAAACTGAGACCTGGGTCCGGACGTGCTTGGGGCACGTCCGGATGGGGGTTCCGCTCCCGTGGCCGCGCGAGTATGGTTTCTGCGTGGCCTTAGCAAGGTGCTATGGCGTGATGGCCACGGACCATGACGGGTTGCAGCGGGTGCTTACATTGGCATCACACTGTGACGACGATCATGAACTGGGGTGTTCATGACGGGAGGCGGACCCATGCAAGGTGCCAGTGTGCTGAGCGGCGGAGTATCCTCTCCGCAGCATGTTCCAGTGTGGTCAAGGAAGAAGGCAGAAGCAGCCTTGAATATTGTCATCGTTGACGACCAGACGTCCGCGCGAACCATGCTGCGCCATGTCATCGAAGACATCGCGCCGGAACTGTCCGTGCACGACTTCGGCGATCCACTGACGGCGCTCGCCTGGTGCGAGTCGCATGCCGTGGATCTGCTGCTGCTCGATTACCGCATGCCGGAGATGGATGGGCTGGAGTTCGCCCGCCGGTTCCGCCGCCTGCCCAAACACCGCGACATCCCCGTGATCCTGATCACCGTGGTCGGCGATGAGCCGATCCGTCAGGCCGCGCTGGAAGCGGGGGTGATCGATTTCCTGGTCAAGCCGATCCGCCCACGCGAACTGCGCGCGCGCTGCTACAACCTGTTGCAGCTGCGCCAGCAGTCGGAGAACGTGAAGCAGCGCGCGCTCTCGCTGGAGCAGCGGCTGCTGGCCAGCATGCATGAGGTGGAAGAGCGCGAGCGTGAGACGCTTTCGCGCCTGGCGCGTGCGATCGAGTTCCGTGATGCCGGCACCAGCGCCTACCTGGAGCGCATGGCGCACGTGGCGGGCCTGATCGCCGAGCAGCTCGGGCTGCCGGAGGAAGAGGTCAAGCTGATCGAGATGGCCGCGCCCCTGCACGACATGGGCAAGATCGCCATTCCCGATGCCGTGCTGCTCAAGCAGGGCAAGCTGAGCGAAGAGGAGCAGGCGATCATGCGCCGGCACCCGCGCATCGGCTATGAACTGTTGAGTGGCAGCCAGAACCGTTTCATCCAGGTCGGTGCGCTGATCGCGCTGCGCCACCACGAGCGCTACGACGGCAGCGGCTACCCGGATGGGCTGGTCGGCGATGCCATTCCGCTGGAAGCGCGGATCGTGGCGGTGGCCGATGTGTTCGATGCCCTGATCTCACCCCGTCCGTACAAGGAAGCATGGACCATGGAAGCCACGCTGGCTTATCTGTACGCCCAGCGTGGCCGGTTGTTCGACCCGCGTTGCGTTGATGCCCTGCTGCGCGGCCGCCTCCAGCTTGATGAGATCTGCGCACAGCACTCCACTGCGTCATCCCGCCCGGGGATGTGATATGCGTCGTCTGTACCCGCGGCTGAAGCAACGTCTGGCGCAGCGCCCGGATACCGAGCACGGCCAGGCGATCGTGCGCATCGTGCTGATCACCCTGATCCTGCTGTACGTACTGATGCCGGGGCCGCGGCACGATCTGCCGCCGGCGCAGTACCACGGCGTGCTGGCGATCGTGCTGACCGGCCTGACGCTGTCGCTGGGGCTGTTCGGCTGGCTGCTGTGGCGGCCGGGGCGCTCGGACCCGCGCCGGGTGGCCGGCATGCTGGCCGACTACGGGCTGATTGCCGCCGGGATGGTGCAGATGGGCGAGCCGCTGGCCTGGGTCTACATCGTGGTGATGTGGGTGACGGTCGGCAACGGCATGCGCTATGGCAACAACTATCTCTATGTGGCCGTGGCGATGGCCATGGTCAGCTTCGGCAGCACCGCGCTGCTGACGCCGTACTGGGAACGCAATGCCCGGCTGGCGTTCGGGCTGTGGCTGGGCCTGGCCGCGGTGCCGCTGTATTTCTCCACGCTGCTGCGCCAGTTGACCCGGGCGATGGCCGAGGCGCGCCGTGCGAGCGAGGCCAAGAGCCGCTTCCTGGCCAACATGAGTCATGAATTCCGCACGCCGCTCAACGGGCTGTCGGGCATGACCGAGTTGCTGGCCACGACCAAGCTCGATGAAGAGCAGCGCGAGTGCGTCAATACCATCCAGGCCTCCTCGCGCAGTCTGCTGGCGCTGGTGGAAGAGGTGCTGGACATCTCCGCGATCGAAGCGGGCAAGCTGCGCGTGACCGCCGAAGACTTCGCCCTGACCGATGTCATCCAGGCGATCGGGCTGATCCTGCTGCCACAGGCCAAGGCCAAGCGGCTGGATTACCGGGTCAAGGTGGCCGACACCGTGCCGCCGTTGCTGCGCGGCGATCTGGGTCACCTGCGCCAGATCCTGCTCAACATCGCCGGCAACGCGGTCAAGTTCACCGACCATGGCCGGGTCGAGATCCGCGTCGCCGTGCTCAATGCCGAATCCGATGGCGGGGTGCGCCTGCGCTTTGACATCCTCGATACCGGCATCGGCGTCGCGCCGGAAATGCGCCCACGTCTGTTCGAAGCCTTCGAGCAGGCCGATGTCAGCATGGCCCGCCGGCACGAAGGCACCGGCCTGGGTACGACCATCGCCAAAGGCCTCGTCGAGGCGATGGGCGGCGACATCGGCTATGAAGAGAATCCGCCGCAGGGCAGTCATTTCTGGTTCGAGCTGCCGTTTGCGCCGCCGCGCGTGCCGTTGGGCACGGTCACCCCGGCCCTGGTCGGCGACGGGCTGCCGGACCGCAACGGCAATGTCATCGCCTTCGCCGATCCGTTCCTGCGCCACCGCGCGCGCGTGCGCAGCATGCACATCCTGGTCGCCGATGATCACGAGGCCAACCGGATGGTACTGCAGCGCCTGCTGCAGAAAGCCGGTCACAAGGTGCTGTGCGTCAACGGCGGCGAAGCGGTGCTGGATGCGATGGCCGAGAGCGATTTCGATGCCGCCATCGTCGATCTGCACATGCCCGGCATGAGTGGCCTGGACATGCTCAAGGAGCTGCGCGTGATGCAGGCCGGGGGCGGTCCGCGCACGCCGGTGCTGGTGCTCAGCGCCGATGTCACCCCAGAGGCGATCCAGCGCTGCACCCAGGCCGGTGCGCATACTTTCCTGGCCAAGCCAGTGGTGGCCGTGCGGCTGCTGGACGTGCTGGCCGACATCGCCTCCAACGGTCAGCTCAAGGCGAGCGCGCCGATCGTGCGCACCGCCACCGTGCTCGATGGGGTGCTCGATCCAGGCGTGCTGGACGAGTTGGCCTCGCTCGGCATGGGCGATGGCTTCGAACGCGAGTTCATCCGCCAATGCCTGGCCGATGCCGAGCAGTGCGTCGGCGTCGCACTGGCCGACGGCGAGCGCGCCGACTGGGTGCATTTCCGTGAGCAGGCGCATGCGATCAAGGGCGTGGCCAGCAATCTGGGCCTGGTCCGCGTGGCGAACCGTGCGGGCGACCTGATGCGCATGGCCGATTGGCAGCTCAAGAGCGAATGGCGGCAGCGCGTGACCCTGCTGCAGGCGGGCATCAAGGAAGGCCGGCAGGCGCTGGATGCGCGTGCGCAGCGCAAGGCGCAGGGGCAGGCCGACGACGGCGGCGACATGCGCTGAAAAAAAGCCCGGCGGCAGCCGGGCTTGAACAACACAGGGGAGGGGAGGACTCAGGCCACGTCGAGGGTGGCGCGGCGGGTCTGGGCCTTGATCAGGCGGTCCATGGTGCGCAGCGACTTGTCGCCCAGGGCGAGTGCGGAATCGACCCACACCTTGGTGATCTCCAGCAGTTCGTCATAGCGCACGGCCTGGGCCAGGTTGCGCGCGGCATTCATCGCCAGATACGAATGCGGAATGCGCTGGTGCTGGCGGATCAGATCTTCCACGGCCTTGACGCCGTGGCCCTTGGGCACCAGCACGTCGACCACGCCCATGGCATGCATCTCTTCGGAGGAGTACACGCGGCCGTCGAGGATGATCTTCTCGGCCAGCTGCGGTGCCACGCGCTTGCACAGGAACGAGTACGCGCCCATGCCCGGGAACAGGCCGAACAGCACCTCCGGCAGGCCCATGCCGCAGCCTTCTTCGGCCACGATGGTGTGGCAGGCCAGCGCCATCTCCAGGCCGCCGCCGAGCGCGTCGCCCTGGATCAGCGCGATCGAGCGCACGTCGCCACCGAAGCCGGTGTGCAGGTGGTGCACGCCTTCCACGCAGCGCTGTGCGTAGGTCAGCAGGCGGTCGCGGTTGCCCTCGCGGATCAGGCGGGTGAACAGGTCCAGATCGCCGCCCAGGTTGTAGGCGTTCGCATCGGAGGCGAGCACGAAATGCCGCAGCTTGCCGCTGTTGCGCTCGGCCGGGGTGCGGGTGATGGCGCTCATGAAATTCCACATTTCATCGAGCATGTCCTTCCGGCAGCACGGGCGGATGCCGCTGGCGGCATCGGCGTGCATGTACAGCCAATGGGCATCGTCGTTACCCGTGGTTTCGGTGCGGATGGTGGCGTAGCGGTGGTTGACGGGCAGCTTTTCAATGGTGCTCATGGCGATTTCCTCGGAGGCTGGCCCGCTGGGAGGACGGTGGGCGGCGGGCCTGACGGGTCCACACGCCGCGATCCTACACCCCCGGCATCTCACGCAATGCAAAAGGCCCCCGCCGTTGCCGGCAGGGGCCCTGTGAAGATGCAGCCGTTGGGGAACCGTTACGGCGCGGGCGTATCGCGCAGTTCGCGGCGCAGGATCTTGCCGACGTTGGTCTTCGGCAGCTCCTTGCGGAACTCCACGATGCGCGGATGCTTGTAACCGGTCAGGTTGGCACGCGCATGCTCCTTGACCATCTCGGCGGTGAGGTTGGGGTCCTTCTTGACGATGACCACCTTGACCACTTCGCCGGACTTCTCGTCGGGCACGCCGACCGCGGCGACTTCGAGCACGCCGGGCATCATCGCGATGACGTCTTCAACCTCGTTGGGATACACGTTGAAGCCGGACACCAGGATCATGTCCTTCTTGCGATCCACGATGTAGAAGAAGCCCTGCTCATCCATGCGCGCCATGTCGCCGGTGTGCAGCCAGCCCTCGGCATCGACCGCCTGTGCGGTGTCCTCCGGGCGCTGCCAGTAGCCCTTCATCACCTGCGGGCCCTTGATGCACAGCTCGCCCACTTCGCCGGCGGCCAGCGTCTTGCCGGCGTCATCCTTCACGCAGGCATCGGTGGACGGGATCGGCAGGCCGATCGCGCCGTTGTACTCGGCCAGGCTGAGCGGATTGATGCAGGCGGCCGGCGAGGTCTCGGTCAGGCCGTAGGCCTCGACCAGGGTCACGCCGGTGACCTTCTTCCAGCGCTCGGCGACGGCGCGCTGCACCGCCATGCCGCCACCCAGGGTGACCTTCAGCGAGGAGAAATCGATCTCGTCGAAGCCGGGGGTGTTGAGCAGGCCGTTGAACAGCGTGTTGACGCCGGTGATCGCGGTGAAACGGGTTGCCTTGAGCTCCTTGACGAAGCCCTTCATGTCGCGCGGGTTGGTGATCAGGTAGTTGCAGCCACCGAACTTCATGAAGACCAGGCCGTTCGCCGTCAACGCGAAGATGTGGTACAGCGGCAGGGCGGTGATGATCACCTCCTTGCCCATCTCGATCCCCGAGGCGGAGATCCAGGCCGAGGCCTGCTGCATGTTGGCGACCAGGTTGCGGTTGGTCAGCATCGCGCCCTTGGCCACGCCGGTGGTGCCGCCGGTGTACTGCAGGAAGGCGACGTCGTCGTGATCGATCTCGACCTTGGGCAGGGTGTGGCGGCTGCCCAGCTTGAGCGCCTGGTTGAAGCGGATCGCGCCGCGCAGGCTGTAGTTGGGCACCATCTTCTTGATGTACTTCAGCACGAAGTTCACCACGATGCCCTTGGCGCCGAGCATGTCGCCCAGGCCGGTGGTCACCACCTGCTTGATCGGGGTGTCGGCGATGACCTGCTGCACGGTGTCGCAGAAGTTGTCGACCACCACCAGCACGGCCGCGCCGGAATCCACCAGCTGATGCTTGAGCTCGCGGGCGGTGTACAGCGGATTGACGTTGACCACGGTCAGGCCGGCCCGCAGCACGCCGAAGGTCGCGATCGGGTACTGCAGGCAGTTGGGCATCATCAGGGCAACGCGGTCGCCCTTCTTGAGCTGCAGCTCACCGAGCAGGTAGGCGGCGAACTGTTCGACCAGTGCGTCCGTTTCCCCGTAGGTCAGAACCTTGCCGAAACTGGAGTAGGCGGGGCGGTCGCGGAACTTGGCCACCGAGGTGTCGAAGACGGCCGAGACCGAATGGAACTCGTTGACGTCGATCTCGGCGGGTACGCCTTTGGGATAACTCTGCAGCCAGGGTCGTTCCAGACTCATATTCCCCCTCCAGGAAACGTGGATGATGTGATGCGATGACGGAGAGTATCCGTCGTTTCATGCCTCGGCAGCATACCGTCCCGAATGGGAAACGCGAAGGGCCGGTGAAGAAAGGTGGAGGCGGGGCAGCGGGGCAGGGTCGCGCCGACGATGGATGACGTTTGCAGCCGCATGTGTTCGCTCATCCGCCTATGCTCGCTCATCGCGGCGGCTCGCCAGCGCAGGCGTCGTGACACTGCAGTGCAGCTTCCAGCACCGGCACGGCCCAGTCGGGTGCCTGCCGCAATTGGGCGGCGTCATCGGCGGCGGGCCAGGTCAAACGGCCACCGTCCATCTGCAGCACAAGCTGCGGGTCGGCAACGGGCTGGCCAGGACCGGCCTCTGCACTGTTGTCGTACACCTGCAGCTGTGCCAGTGCTGGCAACAGGGTGATCAGGTTCTGCAGCGCCAACGGATAGCGGCGGTGGATGTCCGCATCGCTGATGGGGTGGCCACCGGCCGCAACGCATGGGCGCACCCGTGCGATGTGCTGCTCGGGAGAGGCCAGGCCGCAGTACCAGACCAGTACGTCATGCGTGGCGCATGCCTCGGCCAGGGTCGCGGCGATGGATTGTCCGCCCAGGGTGGTTTCGAAGGCGTGGTTGCGACGTTCGGCGATCGCGGCCTGCAATCGGGAGAAGCCTTCCTGCCACGCCTGACCATTGGCCTCGCGCTGGCTCATGCCCAGTCCGCGGCACAGCTGCCGGGCCCAGTCGTCCGGATCGAACCAGTCCAGCCCGGCCTCGCGGAGCAGGTGACCCCCGATGGAACTCTTGCCTGCGCCGTTGACCCCTGCCAGGACGAACAGGAAGGGGCGCGCCGCCATCAGTACCCGCTGCCTGCGACTACCTTGCCCTTGAGCCCTGCCGGCTTGCGCAGCAGCGCGCGCGCGTTGGTGCCCGCCGCAGCACTGTCCAGCACGGCAAGGCGATCATCGAAGCGCTGCCGCAGGTGCTGGAGGGCCGGGGTCTGCTCGCGCAGGGAGGCCAGATCACGCTGCAGCGATACCACTTCGGCCTGCATGGCCTGGTATTGCTCGGCGGAGAGGATGACGGCCTGGGGCTCGTTGTGATTGGTCACCAGCACGGCCTGTTGTTCGCGGACGTCCTGCATGACCTTTCGCCAGTGCTCCTTCACCGTCGAGGCGGTGGTGCGGGTCAGCTCGGTGATCGGGTCGAACTTGAGCGCGTGCCGCATGCCGGTGGCTCCCTGACGGATGCCTCCAGCCTAGCTCATTCCGTACGAAATGGGATAAATATGTGATTTATGAAATTTATGAAAAAGGAGATGGGGCGTTCGGACGCCTGTCCGGGGCACGCCCAAGACGCAGATTCGCGAGGATTCCGGAAAGCAGCAAGGGGGCGTTGCGCCCCCTTGCTGTCACGTCATCCCCTGGATGGAGACGGCGTACTTCGCCAAGTGGCTGACGCTTACTTCTTCCCCGCCAGCTGGCGCAGCACGTACTGCAGCAGGCCGCCGTGCTTGAAGTACTCCACTTCCTTCGGGGTCAGCAGCATCACATGGACCTCGAAGGTCTTCTTCGTGCCATCGGCCCGGGTCGCGGTGAGGGTGGCCGATTTGCTGGCGCCATCCTCCAGGCCGGTGATGTCGACGACTTCCGAGCCATCCAGGCCCAGGCTCTGTGCGTTCTCGCCGTTCTTGAACTGCAGCGGCAGCACGCCCATGCCAACCAGGTTGGAGCGGTGGATGCGCTCGAAACTCTCGGCGATCACCGCCTTGACGCCCAGCAGGTTGGTGCCCTTGGCCGCCCAGTCGCGGGAGGAGCCGGTGCCGTATTCCTTGCCGGCGAACACCACCAGCGGGACGCCCTCGGCCTTGTACTTGACGGCCGCGTCGTAGATCGCCAGCTTCTGCGGCTCGCCGCCGTCCTTCGGGAAGTACAGCGTGTTGCCGCCTTCTTCGCCGCCGAACATCAGGTTCTTGATCCGGATGTTGGCGAAGGTGCCGCGCACCATGACGTCATCGTTGCCGCGGCGACTGCCGTAGCTGTTGAAGTCAGCCGGCTGCACGCCACGCTCCTGCAGGAAGCGGCCCGCCGGGGAATCCTTCTTGATGTTGCCGGCCGGGGAGATGTGATCGGTGGTGATCGAGTCGCCGAACAGGCCCATCACACGCGCGCCATGCACATCCTCGATGTGGCCGACGTCCATCGTCATGCCGTCGAAGTAGGGCGGGTTCTTGATGTAGGTCGAGTTGCCATCCCACTCGTACAGATCGCCATCGGGCGACTTGATGGTGTTCCAGCGGGTGTCGCCCTTGAACACGTCGGCATAGTTCTTCTTGAACATCTCCGGCCCGATGGTCGCGGCGATCACGTCGCCGATTTCCTTGTTGCTCGGCCAGATATCGCGCAGGTACACCGGCTGGCCATCGCTGCCCGTGCCCAGCGGCTCGGTGGTCAGGTCGATATCGGTGGTGCCGGCGATGGCGTAGGCGACGACCAGCGGCGGGCTGGCCAGGTAGTTCATTTTGACTTCCGGGTGCACGCGACCTTCGAAGTTGCGGTTGCCCGACAACACCGAGGCCACCACCAGGTCACCAGCGGCGATGCCCGCGCTGACTTCGGTCGGCAGCGGGCCGGAGTTGCCGATGCAGGTGGTGCAGCCATAGCCGACCACGTAGAAGCCGATCTTTTCCAGCTCGGTAAGCACACCGGCTTTTTCCAGGTAATCGGTGACCACGCGCGAGCCCGGGCCGAGCGAGGTCTTCACCCACGGCTTGCGGTCCAGCCCCTTGGCGGCCGCGTTGCGGGCGAGCAGGCCGGCACCGATCATCACCGCCGGGTTGGAGGTGTTGGTGCACGAGGTGATCGCGGCGATCACCACCGCGCCATCCTTCAGGCGGAATCTGTGACCCTCCAGCTCGACATCGCTGTAGCCCTTGGCCAGCTGTTCGTTGCCGACCGCCGCACCGCCGCCTTCGTTGACGAACTTGGAGACGTCATCGTTGCGCTTGTCGCGGTTGGTGGTCAGGCCGACCAGGTTCTCGCGGTAGTTCTGCTTGACGTCTTCCAGCAGCACGCGGTCCTGCGGGCGCTTGGGGCCGGCCAGCGACGGCTTGACCTCGCCCATGTCCAGCTCCAGGGTGGCGCTGTAGCTGGCGTGCGCGGTGTTGGCGTCGTGCCACAGGCCCTGGGCCTTGGCATAGGCTTCGACGAGATCGATCTGTGCTTCGCTGCGGCCGGACAGGCGCAGGTAGGTCAGTGATTCTTCGTCGATCGGGAAGATGCCGCAGGTGGCGCCATATTCCGGTGCCATGTTGCCGATCGTGGCACGGTCGGCCAGCGGCAGGTGCTGCAGGCCCTCACCGAAGAACTCCACGAACTTGCCGACCACGCCGTGCTTGCGCAGCATCTGGGTGACGGTCAGCACCAGATCGGTGGCGGTGGCGCCTTCGGGCATGCGGCCGGTCAGCTTGAAGCCGACTACCTGCGGGATCAGCATCGAGGACGGCTGGCCGAGCATCGCGGCCTCGGCTTCGATACCGCCCACGCCCCAGCCGAGCACGCCGATGCCATTGATCATGGTGGTGTGGCTGTCGGTCCCGAACACGGTGTCCGGGTACGCCACCGCCTTGCCATCCTTGTCCGCGGTCATGACGACGCGGGCCAGGTTTTCCAGGTTCACCTGGTGGACGATGCCGGTGTTGGGCGGCACCACCTTGAAATCATCGAAGGCCTTCTGGCCCCAGCGCAGGAAGCCATAGCGTTCCTGATTGCGCTGGAATTCGATCTTGCCGTTGAGATCCAGCGCGTCGGGCGTGCCGAACACATCGACCTGCACCGAGTGATCGATCACCAGCTCGGACGGAATCTGCGGATTGATCTGCTCCGGTCGACCGCCGAGCTTGACCACCGCATCGCGCATCGCGGCCAGATCGACGACGCAGGGCACGCCGGTGAAATCCTGCAGCACCACGCGCGCGGGCATGAAGGCGATCTCGATGTCGGGCTCGGCCTTGGGGTCCCACTGGGCCACGGCCTGGATGTGGTCCTTGCCGACGGTGACGCCACCATCCTCGTGCCGGAGCAGATTCTCCAGCAGGATCTTCATCGAATAGGGCAGGTGGGAGATGTCGAACGTCTGTCCGAGCTTGGGCAGGCTGAAGTAGTCGTAGGTGGTGCCGCCGACGTCCAGCTGGCTGCGGGTGGAGAACGAATCGCTCATTGCAGATGACTCCTTTGCTGATGGCTTGCAACGGCTGCGCCGGAACGCGCGCCTGCTTGCGGCTGCCGTCGGGCTCGCTGCGCCCGCCGATCCCTCGCAGTATGCGACAGCGGCCGGGGCGTGCCAGCCCTTGGGCTCAGGACGCAAGGTTACACAGGCATGTGTAGTGCCGATGTCATCGCCTGCATCCCGAATGCAGACGGGGCGCCATGAGCGCCCCGTCTGGAAGTAGCTCGGCCGCGGCCGCTTACTTGCCGTTGGCGGCGTCGATCAGGGGGTTGCCGGTCTTGCCCACCGCATTGGTCTTGGACTTGGCGGACAACACGCCGGTCTTGCCGAACTCGAACACGGTGGCTTCCTGGATGTTCTTGCCGAACGACTTGATCTTGACGAAGTCGTAGTACCAGACCTGCGTGTCGCCGAGTTGTTCGCGGCGGCTGGGGGCACCGAAGGCGCCACGCACATCATCCTGGGTGGTCTTGCCCACTTCGGCGGCATCAGCGGTTGCTGCTCGTTCAGTCTAGCCTTCTTGCCGGGCCCGGGACGCCCGAAAGGCGGGCGCCGCCTGGATTTGCCCCTGAACGTCAAAGTACGTACAATTTATACATACTTTTCGAGGCGTACC